>JACLAD010002675.1_pt1 | contig 27604 bp, 26 predicted proteins | sample 8027901 | NCBI WGS metagenome assembly JACLAD01 (sample SAMN15725071, study PRJNA655200) | protist metagenome | isolation source: fluorescence activated cell sorting (FACS) single amplified genomes of... | place: Spain: Blaines Bay Microbial Observatory, Mediterranean Sea | collected 2016-07-05 | reverse complement strand
GTCGCGGCGTTCGCACCGAAGCGTAAGTAGATTGCCGTATAGACAGAACACGGCCAATCGGGCTCAGCGATAAAAAACTAAAAGACGGCAATAACTCCCATGGCAATTCCCTTCATTCGCGACATTGATTTTGAGTACGGTAAAGTTGAGCAGGTTTCTCCGCTCCTTCGCCGCGTGATTGCAAATAATCCCGGCCCATTCACCTTCGTTGGTACGGGCGTTTACATTGTCGGCAAGGGCGAGGTCGCTGTTATTGATCCCGGCCCACATGATGAAGCGCATTTTGAGGCGCTAAAAGCCGCGCTTGAGGGCGAAACTGTCAAATATGTTCTCGTTACCCACGGCCACTCAGATCACTCGCCGCTCGCAAAGCCGCTGGCTGAATGGGCAGGTTGTAGAGTCTACGCCAAGGATTGCGGTAAGCCGACTGCAAAGGGCGAATTAGGCTCGGAAGATGATGTTGGTTTTGCGCCGGATGAGATGGTCAAGGATGGCGATCAATTCAGCGGTCCGGGTTGGACGCTCGAAGTCATCGAAACACCTGGTCACACCTGCAGCCATATCTGCTTCGATCTAAAAGAAGAGAATGCATGCCTGTCAGGTGACCACATTATGGGCTGGTCAACGACGATTGTTGCGCCGCCTGATGGAAATATGGCCGACTATTTCAAAAGCCTCGATAAGATTGAAGAGCGCAATTTTGAAACGCTTTGGCCAACGCATGGCTCGCCCATTGAAAGCAAGTCATTCGTCAAAGAGTTTATTCAGGCGTATCGCCAGCATCGCCAAGACCGCGAAGATGGTGTTATCGCGCAGATGAAGTCGGGCAATAATGATATCCCAGAGATGGTGAAAATTATGTATGTCGGCTTGGAAGAGCGTCTTTTCCCGGCAGCCTGTCTCTCGCTGCTTGGGCATATGGGGAAACTCATCGATGAAGGCCGGGTCATCTGTGACGACGCAAAGCCGATGATCAAGAGCAACTTCAGACTTGCCGATGTGAACGCTTAGCGGTTTTAAATCAAACCCTGTGTCTTAAAACTTGTGACGCCCTGTTTGGCGGCAATCAGGTGATCGTGCACGCTGATTTCGAATGGTGCGAGCGCATCAATAATTTCGCGGGTCATATCAATATCGGCACGCGATGGCGTTGGATCGCCGCTTGGGTGATTATGTACTAAAATCAAGGCTGAAGACGAAAGCTCTATGGCTCTGCGCGCAATTTCTCGTGGGTAAACAGGGGCATGATCGACCGTGCCTTGGCCCATCAATTCATCTGCGATAAGTTGGTTCTTCTTATCTAGGAAAAGTACACGAAATTGCTCGCGTGTTTCGTGCTGCAGCTGGCTGCGGACATAGGCGAGCAATGCACTCCAACTGGAAATCATAGGTGCCGAGCTCAGTGTTTCACGAGATGCGCGCGCGCCAATTTCTTGCGTCGCTTTCAGATAGGCTGCAACAGTTTCGCCAACACCGACAACTTTGATCAAGTCCTTTGGATCGGCCGCGAGAACACCAGACAATGCACCAAACCGCGCCAATAGAGCTTTCGCCACTGGCTTCACATCGCGTCGCGGAATGAACGCAAAGAGCAGCGTTTCAAGCAGTTCATAATCCTCAAGTGCTTCAGGCCCACGCTTAATAAGCTTTGTGCGAAGCCGATCACGATGCCCTTGCCAGTGTGGTTTTGTGTCCCCGTTATCCACGTATCAGACCGAATGAGGCGTGTGATAGCCCTTAGGCGAAGCCGTAAATATCTCACAGCCATCTTTCGTCACGCCTACTGAGTGTTCGAACTGCGCTGAGAGTTTGCGGTCGCGTGTAACAGCGGTCCAGCCATCATTCAGAATAGCCGCGTCCTTGCGGCCGACATTTAGCATTGGCTCAATTGTGAAGAACATGCCTTCCTTCAACTCAGGTCCAGTTCCAGCGCGTGCACTGTGAACAACATTCGGTTCGTCATGGAATAGGCGCCCAAGGCCGTGGCCACAAAAGTCTTCGACGACTGAGAAACGGTTCGCGCGCGCCACTTCAGAGATGGCAGCGCCAATATCGCCGAAGCGATTTCCCGGCTTTACCGCTGCGATACCTGCCATAAGCGACTCATAGGTCACATCCATAAGGCGCGTCGCAAGGCGTTTCGGTTCACCAGCTGAGTACATCCTTGAATGGTCGCCGTGCCAACCATCAATAATCACTGTGACGTCGATATTTGCGATATCGCCGTCCTTGAACATTCGGTCGCCGGGGATGCCGTGGCAAATAACATGGTTTAATGAGATACATGAGGCGTGGCGATAGCCGCGATAACCAATCGTCGCCGATTGCGCGCCATGGTCGTAAACAAACTCACGGATCATATCGTCTATCGCGCCTGTTGTGACGCCCGGTTTGACTTCGCCGACCAGCATGTCGAGGCATTCTGCGACGAGCCGCCCCGCCTTTCGCATGCCTTCAAAGCCCTCCTCATCATGGATGCGGATTTCGCCTGTGCGCATTGGCATCATGATGTCTGCTTCGACCGTGTTCATCTCAATATCCTTTGATCCGCGCAAAACCGTGCGTCGAACCCTATGCAATTCCGTTACGCTTCGGCGAAAACCGGGTCTATTTCATACCCTTTTCGCCGCTATTTTCACCTATATGGCAGCGAATACCTAAAACTTCTACACCTCATCACCAACGCGAACTCGAAAGCGATGTAACACGCTGCGCTTGCAACAGCTTGCCGTTTGGGCGGGAAAGCGTAGGAAAAATATAAGGAGTGAATTCAGAATGTACCGCCTCGTTTATGTCAGCACAGCCAGTGATGATCTCACCGATCGAGACATGGCGTCTATCCTGAACACAGCCCAATCCAACAATCACGAGCGGTATTTGACGGGCTTTCTGGTGCATAATGGCACTAACTTCATGCAGGCGCTGGAGGGCGAAGAGGCAGAGGTTTTTGAAATTTATCAAAAAATTCAGGTGGATGACCGCCATCACGGTGTTGTCCAAATCCTAGGTGAGAATATTCAAGAGCGCGCGTTTCCTGACTGGGCGATGAACTATTACCGCGTCGATGATCCGGGCAGCGCTGCTATGGTTGTGCGCCATGATGATCCGGTTGATAGCCTGCTGCCTAAAGACATGCCGCGTGAGCTGTTGCACATGTTTACACGTTTCATGCGGATAGAAACCCTCGTTTCGTAAACCGATTGGCAATGCCTTTAGTCGATAGTGTCCCATCAGACTTTGGTGAGAGACAATGAAGCAAGACCTACAACTCATGATGACCCGCGTCGCAAAACTCGGCGAAATGTCAGAGGCTGAAGCACGCCGCATCGTCAACGAAGTCTATGCTGATGGCATCGTTAGCCGCGGTGAAGCGGAGGCGCTATTTCGGTTAAATGATAGCTTGTCGGATGCGGATCCAATGTGGAATAATCGCTTTGCCGAAGCCGTTAAAGACTACTTGCTAACACGCGAACCACCGCAAGGCTGGGTCACCGACGATGAAGCTGACTGGCTCATCGCTCAAGTCGACCATGAAGGCGATGTGCCATCGCTGGACGAGATTGATTTACTCCTGGCTGTGCTGCGCAAAGCTGAAGGCGCCCCCGAGAGATTATCGCGATATACGCTGAATGCAATTTCTGAGCGTATTGCAGCGAACGGCTCTGCCGATAAGGGTATGGTGGAGCGTATGAGGTTCGCGCTTTATGCCTCAGCTGGGGAGCAGGGTGTATGGGTTAGCCGTCATGAAGCGACAGTTCTATTCATGACGAATGATAAAGTTGCCATGGCCGGGAACGATCCGGCATGGAATGATTTATTCGCGCGAGCCATAGGTAACCACCTGATGGCGCGGGCTCATCCTAATCCGCAGAGTGAGAGGGATGCTTTGAGCCGCGAAAAGTGGCTCTCTGATACGTCTGGTGGTGTAGGGAGCTTCTTCTCACGCATGGCTGGTTCATTCGGTGGCGGCTGGTTTGAGAAGGTGACTTACGACTCGAAAAAGGCAGCCAAGGCGCGATCCGTCATGAACGACGCTTTAGATCAGGCCGCTGAAAAGGTGACGTCTGACGAGAATGCTTGGTTTATGAAGCGCCTCGGGTGGGATGGTAAGGTCAGTCCTGCGGAACGTGCTTTGATCGAATTCCTTAAGGAAGAAGCGCCGGGATTTGCTCAAGGCTTAGCAGTCGCAGCTTAGATTGCTCATATTTGCAGCGGGCGATGAGCGTCTTGATGCCAAATAGTTTCTGACAGCGTCAGACAAGCAGTCTTTGACCGAGCGGAAATCTCGACAAGTTAGCAGGTGCAGCGTAAGCCCGGTTCTTGAACGATATATTCTGATAGGCGGGCTGCTTTATGTTTGACAAAATCCTGATCGCGAACCGTGGTGAAATTGCAGTGCGGGTGATCAAAACCTGCCGGCGATTAGGTGTGAAAACAGTTGTTGTTTATTCCGATGCTGACGCAGGCTCTATGGCTGTCGAAATGGCGGATGAGACTGTTCATATCGGGCCATCGCCAGCCGCCGAATCCTATCTTGTCATGGATAAAATTGTCGATGCGGTGAAGCAAACTGGCGCACAAGCCGTGCATCCTGGTTTTGGATTTTTGTCTGAGAATGCTGAGTTCGCAAAGCGCCTAGAAAAAGAGAAGATCGCTTTTGTCGGCCCCAATCCGCACGCGATTGAGGCGATGGGTGATAAAATCAGTTCAAAGAAGCTTGCTGCAGAGGCTGGTGTTTCAACTGTTCCGGGACATATGGGGTTGATAGAGAGCACTGAAGAAGCCGTCAAAATTTCACGCGAAATAGGTTATCCGGTGATGATCAAAGCTTCTGCTGGGGGCGGCGGTAAGGGTATCCGGATTGCCTATGATGATAAGGATGCCGAAGAAGGTTATCCGGCCGTAAAGGCTGAGGCCATGGCGTCATTTGGCGATGACCGTATTTTTATCGAGAAATTCATTCTCGAGCCGCGTCACATCGAAATCCAAGTGATGGGCGATAAGCATGGCAACTGTGTCTATCTGTTTGAACGCGAATGCTCGATCCAGCGCCGAAATCAGAAAGTCTTGGAAGAGGCACCGTCGCCTTTGCTAGACGAAGCCACCCGCAAGAAGATGGGCGAACAAGCCGTCGCACTGGCAAAAGCTGTTAATTATGACAGTGCCGGAACGGTGGAGTTTGTGGCATCGGGCAAAGATAAAAGTTTTTACTTCCTTGAAATGAATACGCGCCTGCAAGTTGAGCACCCCGTCACCGAAGCGATTACGGGTGTTGATTTAGTCGAACAGATGTTGCGTTCTGCCTATGGCGAGCAGCTTTCGCTGAAGCAGGATGAGCTTAAGATTAATGGCTGGGCAATTGAAAGCCGCGTTTATGCTGAAGACCCTTATCGCAATTTCCTGCCGTCGATTGGTCGTTTGAAGCGTTTCTTGCCGCCATCGGAAGGCCCGCTTGCTGGCGGCACTGTGCGAATGGATAGCGGTGTGCGTGAGGGCGATGAGATCTCGATGTTCTATGATCCGATGATCGCAAAATTGATCACGCACGGTGCGACCCGTGATGAAGCACTAAGTGTGCAAGCGGAAGCTTTGGACCGTTTCCACATTGAGGGGATACAGGACAATATCCCATTCTGCGCAGCCGTTATGGATGAGCCCCGTTTTAGGTCGGGCGATATAACGACCGCCTACATTAAGGATGAGTTCCCCGAAGGCTTCCAGGGCACTGAGCCGACAGACGCACAGCGCGTTATGCTAACTGTGGCCTCGGCCTATGTTCATGGTGTCTATAGCCGACGAGCGTCGCAGATTACGGGACGCATGTCTCCTCTAGCAACTCCGCGTGAAGAGTGGGTTGTCATTCTGGGTGACGAGCACATTCCGGTAAATCTCTATCTGAATGACGGCGAAGCAGAGATTGTGATTGGTGAGACGGCGCACACACTCGTCACAGAATGGGTGCCGGGCCAGCCACTGCTAGAGGGCGTTTTAGACGGTCAGCAAATTGCCGTAAAGATTGCCGATATGACCGAAGGCTATATTGTGCGTCATCGCGGCGTGCGGTTGCGGGCTTTGGTCTGTACACCAGCAGCGGCTGAGATGCATGACCGTCTGCCAGAGAAAGAGAAACCTGATCTCTCGAAACTTATCATTTCGCCGATGCCGGGTCTTGTTGTCTCAGTCGATGTTGAGCTTGGCCAAGAGGTGCAAGAGGGTGAGGCGGTTTGCATCGTGGAAGCAATGAAGATGCAGAATATTATTCGCGCCGAAGCGAATGGAACAGTTAAAGCGATTAATGTGTCGGGCGGTGATAGCGTCGCTGCCGATGAGATTATGGTTGAGTTCGAATAGGCTTTTTCGATTGCAACGCGCACGAATTTGACTAGCTTCGCGGCCAATCAAGGAGGCTGTTATGGGTAACCTACTATTCAATCCAACCGGACGTATTCAGCGCAATCGATTCTGGCAGGGCATGGTCATTTTGACTGTCGCCAGCGTTTTAGTTGTCGCTGGCAACTCTATGGTTGGTCCACTATTCGGCTTACTCGGGCTGATACTGATCTATCCGTACATATGCGTTTATGGAAAACGGCTTCATGATGCGGGCACGACGGCTTGGTGGGTTATCGCGATTTGGGTGGGTTCCCTCATTATCAGTTTCATTATCGGACTTTTATTTGCTGGATTTTTCATGACCGAAGAGCTTCTGGCAATTCAGGAGGAGGCCGCTGAGCGACTCGCCACTGGCGATTTTGCAGGATTCATGGAAGGGACTGAAATAATCTCGAAAGAACTTTTACCGCTGAACATTATTGCAACGGTTGGATCAAATGCGATTCTAGCAGGAATAGTCGGGATGTTGGCGACTCAGCCCAAAGAAAATAAGCATGGGCCTGTGCCCGGAACCGCGGCCGCAGACACATTCAGCTAAAGTTTCTCGCCCTTCAATAAATTATTATCGTTTATTGATAAATCCAAATTGGTGTGTATAAGCGTAGACGAAGCAGAATTTCCTGAAGGACTTTGCCCCTATGAGCGATACGTCAGCCGATCAAAGTGCCCTCGATCCCAAACGTCCATGGATTGAAGATGAAAGCCAGCTGCCCTCCAAGATGAATTGGTTTGGGACTTTCTTTAATCCAGCAGGTGAGTCGCCAAAACTACATTTCACGCGGGCTTGGACCGCTCTGTTTTTCACGCAATTTCTCGTCTACTTTGGCATTGGTATCATGTTGCTCGGCATCGCAGGAATGCTTGGCGCTGATATGTCTGGAGCACGCGTTGCATTCACGTATTTCGTCGCTGCTGTTTTCGTTGTGACGACGTTCTTTTCGTTCATCATTCACGCGCGCCGCCTGAATAATGCTAATCGGGCGTCCGCATGGGCCCTGATCGTGCTGATCCCTTTAATCGTCGCAATGGCTCAATTTACATTCGGCGTTATGGGGAGTGCTCAAACCTATCAAGAAAAGTATGATGCGCGGGCCGAATACATTGCTGATCCTATCACTTGGGAAGCTAAACACTTAGAAGTCCGCCGCGAGGAACAGGCCGCAGAGAAAAAGCGGCAGGAAGAAGCGAAAGCTAATGAAGACGCACGCGAAGACCCAATGCAATGTCTAGCAGATGCTAAAGAAGCTAAGCGCGTCGCTGAGGAGGCGGCGAAAGCTGAAAATGAAAAAGCTGAAGAAGAGTCGGATGAACCCAAGTTCGACGATAATGCGGATAAGCCTTTGGCGAGTATGGAAGCATTTGTATTGCGGCCCAATGCAGCGGCAATTCCCGGTACTATTATTCTATTAAGCTTTCCGATCATGCTTTGGTCTCTGCTTTGGGTCGCAAGAACGCGGATCAACGGCGTGACTTATGAAGCTAAAGGTATGAACGCTATCCTATTCAGCCTCAGAGGGCGCATCGGGCGTTTGAGTTATCTCGGCGGCTTCGCCCTGACACTCGTTATTACTGGCGGTGCTTACATTGTCGCGACTATTATTGGCGGCATCGTGCCACCAATCGCGCCCTTTGCGTTAATCCCAGTTGCGATTTTATTCTTGTTCTTGATGATCGCTTTGACGAGCAAGCGTTTACACGATCTTGGCCAACCAATGTGGCGAATGTTGTTGCCTTGGGCCGCAATGATTTTTGCTCTTCTAATCGTTGTTGTAATGTCGATTCTGAATGGACCAGCTATTGAACTTGCCGAATATAATTGTGGTGACAATCCTATGGCCGTCACAATCGGCCAAGGTGCAGCAGCTGCAATCGTAGCTGGTGCGCATATTGGCTTCTTCCTGTGGATGTGTCTTGGCTGGCCTGAGATGCGTGACAACAAGTATGGCCCAGCGCCAATTCCGGGCGAGACAGGTCCGCAATACCCAGAAGGCTATGTGCCCGGGAAGCGTGAAACTGATTTGTTTGCCTAACTGCTCATAGCAGCGGCGCAGCCTCGGCTGTGTCGCTCTCAAATACTGCAGAAAAAGCTTCGCGCAGAGCAGCATCAGCATCTGGCATTCCGATTGGATAGCCAAGATCGACAAGGCTTGTGACCCCATAGCGCGGATCTTCGATCCCGCAGGGCGTGATGCCAGAGAAGTGTTCAAGGTCAGGTTCAACATTCAGACTAATGCCGTGAAAGCTGACCCAGCGTTTAAGACGAATACCGATAGCCGCAATTTTGTCCTCACGAATAGGGCCACCTGACTGTGTGCGATCAACCCATACACCGACGCGGCCATCGCGCGTGCCAGCGTCAATGTTGAAGCTCTTAAGCGTCACTACGATCCACTGTTCGAGGTTCGCGACAAAGGCTCTGACATCCCGGCCACGTTTTGCGACATCCAGCATGACATAAGCGACGCGCTGACCAGGGCCGTGATAGGTATATTGCCCGCCGCGCCCAGCATCAAAAACAGGAAACCGGTCGGGCTCGCGCAGATCTGTCGATTTGGCACTTGTGCCTGATGTGTAGAGCGGTGGGTGCTCCAACAACCAGATCAATTCCGGCGCATTCGCTTCGCGTATCGCGCGCGCGTGAGCCTCCATGGCAGCTAGAGCGGCCTCATAAGAGGTCAGACCGGGGCTGGTCGCCCATAGCACTTTGTTTGGTTCCGCCATGCACTGCATATAAGGGACAGTTTTTACTTCACAATCATCTTCGTGCGGCGTATATCGCCGTTTCTGTCTTGGTATGCGGCCGTGGCGGAATTGGTAGACGCGCAACGTTGAGGTCGTTGTGGGCGCAAGCCCGTGGAAGTTCGAGTCTTCTCGGCCGCACCATTCTTCTTGTTTTCAAATACCTATCTCTGTTCATCATGCCAGATGTAGTCCAGCTTCGTTTTCTGGATTGCTCTTGCTTTGCATTATTTCGCATAGTTAGCTGCCTTCTATAAACGGGAGGTCAAATGAAAATGGTTGATCATGAGCATGATGTGCTTGTGATTGGGTCAGGTGCTGGTGGCGGTATGGCTGCATATGTGTTGGCTCAATCGGGAGTGAAAGTTCACATGCTAGAGGCTGGCCGGGATTATGACCCTGTCGCTGAGACCCCAATGTTTGCAGAGAACCGCGATGCGCCCCTGCTTGGAACCTCTACCCCTGATAAAGATTTTGGCTACTTCAATGCAACCATAGATGGGGGATGGGACATTGATGGCGAGCCGTATAGCACCGGCGACGACACTGAATTTATGTGGTGGCGCACCCGAATGTTGGGGGGACGTACAAACCACTGGGCGCGCAATTCCTTTCGCATGGGTGAGTATGACTTCAAGCCGCAGGAGCGAGATGGTTTAGGGTTTGACTGGCCGCTGAGTTACGATGAGCTTGCGCCTTGGTATGATAGCACAGAAAAGCTTGTAGGTGTTTATGGTGTGAATTCAGGTCTCACCAACCATCCCGATAGCGGTAAGGGTATTCTTCAGCCGCCGCCGAGGGCCAGAGTGCCTGAATTGTTCGCTGCGGCCGCAGCTTCGGATATTGGTATTCCATGCGTTCCAGCGCGGCGTGCCGTTCTGACAAGAGACAAGGGCGATGGCCGTTCGCCATGCTTCTGGGCAACCGATTGTGGGCGTGGTTGCAACATCGGCGCGGCGTTCCAGACGACCACGTCGCTGCTGCCATGGGCGAGGTCGACGGGTAATCTAATAATCACCACTAGCGCAATGGTCTATGAAATCACGACGGACGATGAAGGCAAGGCGAATGGTGCACGTTATATCGACAAGCTCACGGGGGAACACAAATTCATCGGCGCAAGGGCAGTTGTTCTCGCTGCGAGTGCAGCAGAGAGCGCGAGGATTTTGCTCAACTCTAATACAAAGGATAGCGGCGGACTTGCGAACTCTTCCGGACAAATTGGTCGGAACCTCATGGATACAGTCGGATCGGGGATAACTGGGCAAATCCCTGCGCTGGAAGACCGTCCGAGATATAATGAAGACGGTGCGATGGGCATGCATGTCTACATCCCGTTTTGGTTGTATGAAGAGCAAGTGGCGGGGAAGCTGGACTTCCCGCGCGGCTATCATTTGGAAGTTTACTCTCAATTCAATGCTCCAGGAATGGGAGCAGGAGCAGGGCTCGATGGTTATGGCCGCGGAATGTTGGAATCCGCGCGGCGGTACTATGGGAGTTTCATTCATTTTGCCCAGCGCGGCGAAATGATCCCAAATGAATACTGCTATGCCGAAATTGATCCAGACGGAAAAGACAAGTTTGGCATTCCGACATTGAAGTTTCACTATAAACATTCCGAATATGAATACGGACAAGTCACACATGCCCAACAAGCCTCAATCGAACTGATTGAGAGAATGGGTGGTCGCGTGGTGAGCGATATTAAAGCGCCCAAGGATGCAATCGCTGCGGGAGGTGAGATTATTCATGAGATAGGAACGGCGCGTATGGGTGCGCGAGCTACTGACTCCGTCACCAATAGTTATGGCCAGACATGGGACGTCCCTAATCTGTTTATTTTGGATGGCGCGATCTTTTCGTCGAAAGCGCATAAGAACCCGACATTAACGATCCTTACGCTCGCGATGCGGGGCGCTGATTACCTCGTTAAAGAGATGAAGCGGGGTGTGATTTAAGATGATCAAGTCGCCGAATATTGACCGCCGAACAACACTGAAATGGGTGATAGCCGGAGTCGGGCTGACGCCAGTTCTCGCGAGTTGTGGGGAGCCCGCCGAAGCGCCATCGAAGCAGCTATTGCTAGGTATACCGAAATCGATATCTGGGACGCCCTATGGTGCGGATCCGGATATGATGGACCCAAAGCGAACGTGGGAGCTGTCGATGACTGAAGCGCAGCTTGTGCTTGTTTCTGCCCTGATCGACACTGTGTTGCCTGAAGCCGAGGACTTGCCGGCTGGCAGCGCCGTCGAAATCCCGGCTTTTATAAATGAATGGGTATCATCCCCGTACGAGAAAACTCAAGAAGACCGAGAGCGTCTGTTTGAGTTGTTTGAATGGCTGGAGGGGCAGGCCAGATCGAGTGGTGAGGCTTCCTATGCGAAGCTTGAGGCGGATCAGCAAAAAGCGCTACTTGACCGTATCGCTTGGAAAGGCCGCATTGAAACGGGATTAGAAGGGTATGCCAGCGCCTTTGATCGGTTTCGAAACTTGGCTGTTTCGGCTTATTTTGCCTCCGATGTTGGCGCGAAATGGGTTGGCTATATTGGAAACCAGCCTGCCATGGGCGACTATAAAGGGCCAACACAAGAGGCTCTCAATCATCTAGAAGCGAGCCTTGTGCCGCTCGGCTTGAAACTACCAGAAGGGCTGTGAGGCTATGAAATATTTTGGACTTTATTTCGCCATTGGAACTGTAGCGTTTAGCGCAGGATGTGTTTCATCTTCGGCGTCTGCAGTCGCGCAGGAAGAGCTTTCTTTGTTTGATGGCAAAACCCTTGATGGGTGGAAAGTAACGGAAGAGAATCCTCAAAGTTTTCGTGTCGAGGATGGGGCAATTGTTGCAGAAGGGCCGCGTGCGCACCTGTTTTACGATGGAGTGCATGGCAATAGCTTTGAAGACTTCGAGCTTTCTTTGAAGGTAAAGACGATGCCAGGCGCAAATTCGGGCGTTTACTTTCATACCGCGTATCAAGCCAATGACTGGCCGCGAAATGGGCTAGAGGCACAGGTTAATGCGACACAGCAGGACTTTCGCAAAACCGGAAGCATCTACGCAATTGCCGATCTTCGCGTATACGCGAATGACCAAGAGGTTCCTGCCTTAGGTATTGATAGCAATGCGTATGTAACCCTTGGGGCCGCGCCACATACGGATGGTGAGTGGTTCGACTATGTCATCCGGGTTGAGGATGGGACGGTCACAACACGCGTGGATGGGCAACTGCTTGTGCAATGGACTCAGCCAGAAGACTGGCGTGACGCCGACCGCCGTTTGGGATCAGGGACTTTTGGGCTGCAAGCACATGATCCTGATAGCAGGGTCCATTTTAAAGACATCGTCGTGCGGGTGCTCGACTAATCGATGTCGTTTACGTTTCAGGCGTCCAGACCATTTGATAGTTTGGGCCGGTTAGACTTGTTTTCACGAAACCAAGCTTTTCATAAAGTTGCTTAGCGCCAAGATTGTTGGCTTGGACGCTTAGTTTTACGGGCACATTGCGCGCTTGTGCTTTTAGGCAAAGGTCTGAGATGATCCGTGTGCCGATTCCTTTGCCGCGTGCGCTTCTTAAGATTGCTATGTCGATTAGTTCTAACGCTTCGCTTAATACAGCATATTGGAGCACGCCTATCGGACGCATTTTGTACATTATGATTTGGTGTTCTGCACCTGGGTGGTTGGCCGCATATGACAGAGAGCGAAGTGCGAATTGGCTTTCGAGGAATGCCTTTTGCTGCGCGCTGGGCCAGCCTGTCGCTTGCATTTCACGGTCACGGGACTGTGCGTAGACGCGTTTTAGAAAGTTCTCGTCTTTCGATCGAACGGGTTTTAATTTTATAGCTTTGTCCAAACTTCGCTCCCAAAGAAAAAAGGCCGGATAGTCGAGTGACGATCCGGCCTTCCTGTAAATTTGGTTTATCGCCTTAGTTCAGGATGACTTCAAGCTCATGGCCGCCGCGGCGACGTGGCATGACGTCAATATAAACGTCTGCTGTGCCGAGCGCTGCATGGGTGACAGTCACAACTTGAGAGCCTTGCTCAACAAGTGCTTCAATCTGCGGGCTATCAAAAGCGAGTGAAACACCTTCACTACGCTTCAACCAGATGGGACGATGCCAACCTGATTTTCCAGCAACGGCTTCACGCAGTTTCATCTGGATTGTTTCACCAGTTTCAGTTTTGGCCTCAAATGTCTCACCGACTAGCTTTGAGAATTGTGGCTTAGCGGCGCGTTGCCACGTCATGTTGCCATCATTCGTGCCAGCATTTGCAACACCAGCCGATGCTGCACCTATCGCGCAGGCTTGCCCGGCCAGAAATGATCTACGACCTATTTTCAATGTTTTAGTCATAATAGCTCCTCTCAGGATGGCTTAGTTGCGAGACGGGAATAGGCCCTGCAGTGCGATGATGTAGTTCACGACCATGTAGGGCGGCATATTATTGTGCGACTGGCTGCCACCGGTGGCGAGGGTCGTCTGGCCAAAATTCGTCCCGCTGGGGATATCAGCCGATACAGACCCTGCGGCCATAGCTTCATTCGGTGTTGCAGCTGCGAAAGTATTTTCACTATTGGCGATGGCGTGACCTGAGGCATCATCCTCTGTGCCATCATCATCGACCGCGTTCACGTTGCCGACCAAAGGAACAGCTGCGCTGGTTGGACCAACAACGTGGGTGTGAGACGGGATTTGCAGCGCGTTTAGCGTGACAAATTCCTGGCCGGACCTCTGGCCCAACGGGCGCGGTGTCAGGCCTGGGCCAGTGCCCTCATGCATCGCGTACCGACCACGAAGCTCAGGCAGACCAAAAGTCGTGCGACCATCGCCGCCATAAGTCGTTCCCAAAATCGAGAACAATGCCTGGTATTGGTTGATCGGCAGAAGCTGACCATCACAGAAAGCCCAGCCGCGTGGTGCAAAGTTTCCGCCAAACATAATAATTTGCGCTAAAAATGGTTCTGACATTAATGTTCCTCCAAAAATTGCTTCGCGAACCATTTGGGTCCGCGGTTGAATTTAGTCTTATTCAGACTGAACCTAGCTACGAGACGGGTATGTCCCAAAAAGTGCGATGATGTAGTTCACGACCGTGTAGGGCGGCATATTATTGTGCGACTGGCTGCCACCGGTGGCGAGGGTCGTCTGGCCAAAATTCGTCCCGCTGGGGATATCAGCCGATACAGACCCTGCGGCCATAGCTTCATTCGGTGTTGCAGCTGCGAAAGTATTTTCACTATTGGCGATGGCGTGACCTGAGGCATCATCCTCTGTGCCATCATCATCGACCGCGTTCACGTTGCCGACCAAAGGAACGGCTGCGCTGGTTGGACCAACAACGTGGGTGTGAGACGGGATTTGCAGCGCGTTTAGCGTGACAAATTCCTGGCCGGACCTCTGGCCCAACGGGCGCGGTGTCAGGCCTGGACCATTGCCCGCATGCATCGCATATCGGCCACGAAGATCAGGCAGACCAAAAGTCGTGCGACCATCGCCGCCATAAATGGTTCCCAAAATCGAGAACAGCGCTGTATTTTGGCTGATTGCTAAAAGCTGACCATCACAGAAAGCCCAGTTGCGCGGCGCAAAGTTCCCGCCGAACATCATAATTTGTCCAATAAACGGATTAGCCATATATCCCCCTCCTCAAGGTTGTCGTGTGGAATCTCATGAACCACGGTGAACTTTAATACTCACTTTGTTGGGATGTAAAGCAAGCATTCGAAACAACTATAAACTAACGCTACTACGAGCATTCTTCTGTGACATTCGTCATAGAAGCGAATTTCATTGCGCGCTTTTGCATATTCCGACATAGATGCGATACACGCACAGAGATGTGGCGTTTTGGGGGGGATTGTATCTTGCCTTGTAAAGTGAATGAAAATGGAGGCCAGTCATGGCAGATATCTGGGTAGAAAATTTTGAATCGGCGACAGGCGCGACCAGTCAGGTTGGGGTTACGCGTGGCACGCCCAATCATGCGAGCGAAAGCGGTGGTAGCCTGACCGGCTCAAGCGCCGTGAATGGTGCTCATGAGGTCCAATCGGACTATTCCTTCGTCACCAATGGAACAACCAGTATTGGCGGCCTCGCTGTTGGCGGGCAAGCCGCCTTTACGGGCTTTACCGGTTTCTATTACGCCGCTGAAGACATTGACGGCCTGTCGTCAAGCAATGGTTTCTATCTCAACGGCGCTGACACGGATACTGTTGAGTATACAGGCATCGATATTTCTGGCTTCTCGAACTTGTCTTTCTCTGGCCTATTTGCCGCACAGACGATGTCGCATGAAGATGAAAATTTCCTGCGCATCGAGGTTCAGATTGATGGCGGCGGCTATGTCACCATTCTGAGCTTTGATTCAACGGTGACGTCGGGCGGCGGTAATCTCGCCGTTGATACGAATGGTGACGGGATTGGAGATGGCATAAATCTTGGCCTCGCTGCAGCCCTCGTCACAGCCGGGATCACTGGCACGGGCTCTACCCTTGACCTGCGGGTTACCTTCAATTCCAATTCCGGCAGCGAGGAAATAGGCTTCGACGATCTAAAGATAACTGGCGTTATGCCGCTGACAGGTGATGGCACATCTAACATTCTCACCGGCGATGCGGACAATAACATCATTCTCGGTCTCGCAGGGGCTGACTTCCTCTTTGGCCTCGACGGTGCTGATACGCTTGATGGCGGTACCGAGAATGACAAACTCGAAGGCGGTCTTGGTGCCGATACGCTCATCGGTGGCGACGGCATTGATACGGCGAAATACAATAACGCGGCATCCGGCGTCATTGTTGACCTTGTAAATGGCGGTACAGGCGGTGAAGCAACTGGCGATACCTATAACAGTGTTGAGCGTGTGGAAGGGTCTGACTTTGGTGATACCATCACGGGTACAACTGGTAATAACGCCCTGCTCGGACGCGGTGGGGCCGACACGCTAAATGGTGGTGAGGGTGCCGATACGCTTCGCGGCGGTGCTGATGCTGATATACTGAACGGCGGTATTGGTAATGATAGGCTTAGCGGCGATGCAGGGGCTGACGCTCACAATGGTGGCGAGGGCTTAGATACAGCAGACTACCGCAAATCCAGCTCTGCCGTGACCGTGAATATTGACGATACTGCAAACGGTGTTGGTGATGCTCAGGGTGATACTTGGAGTAGCGTTGAGCGTTTCTTCCTGACGCAAAATGATGATGTGTTTATCGGTTCTGCCACAGCGACCAATGATATTATTCGCGGCTTTGCTGGCGCTGATAATATCAGCGGCGGCGCAGGCGATGATGTTATCTGGGGTGATAATGACGGTGATACCCTTGCAGGTGATGCTGGTTCTGACCGTCTGTATGGTGGCGAAGGCGTTGACATCATTGATGGTGGCGCTGGGATTGATCGTATCTTTGGTGGAACTGAGGGTGACACGCTCACTGGCGGTTCTGAAACCGATTTCTTCTTCTTCGAAGCAAATGCTGGTGCTGACACGATCACGGACTGGACGAATGGCGAAGACCGCGTTGTCTTCCTCGCATCATCTGGCGCAACACAGTTCAGCGACTTGACGATTGCTCAGGACGGTGACGACGTCACAGTGACTTATGGAACCAACGTTCTGACCTTGTCTGATACGATGCTTGCAGATGTTGATGCAGGTGATTTCGGCTTCATTTAAGTCGATCCTAATTTGTATGAAAAGCCGCTCCAATTGGAGCGGCTTTTTTTGTTCGTGCATGAGTAAGATCGTCCTTGCGTCTTGAAGGCGATCAAGCCACACACGGGCTATGACTGAGACAACTGATCCGAAGCTAGATGAAGGCATTGATGAGCAACAACAGTTGCTCGCTGATCTACGCCATGCGGTGCAGTCAGAGGATCAAGCTTGGATCAGTAGCCAACTTGAGGAGATGCATCCGGCGGACGCCTCTGACTTGCTCGAACAGCTGTCAACTGAGCAATTTGAGAGCGTTGTTGAGCTGCTTGATGGCGAATTACCGTCTGATGTTCTAATCGAATTGCGCGATGAATATCGCGAAGATGCTGTCGATGCGATGACAGATGAGGCGGTTGTCGAGGCGCTAGATGATCTTGATAGCGATGATGCCACGGCCGTCCTTGAGGATCTAGATGATGATCGCCGTGAGCGTATCCTTGATGAATTAGAGCCTGAGGATCGCGCGGTACTTGAGGCAAGCTTTATCTATGGCGAAGATACAGCTGGCCGCCTTATGCAGCGCGACTATCTCGCCGCGCCCGAGTTTTGGACGATTGGCAAGACAATCGATTATGCCCGTGAGAATGCCGAAGATCTGCCCACTGATTTCTACGAGGTTTATGTCGTTGATCCGATGAATAAACCTTTGGGATATGTCTTGTTATCTCAGCTCCTGCGTCTCGGGCGCGATGTTAAGCTTGCTGACGTCATGGAGGTGATGAACTCCAGTATCCATGTCGATATGGATCAGGAAGAGGTTGCCTATCAATTCCAGAAATACTCTCTAGCTTCTGCGCCTGTAACCGATGCAGCTGGTCGTTTGGTCGGCATGATTACAGTCGATGACATGGTGCACGTCATTCAGGAAGAGAACACTGAGGATTTACTGGCGCTTTCCAACGTCTCGTCTGCCGATGGCTCAGATACTGTTTTTGATTCGGTCAAAGCGCGCGCGCCTTGGCTCGCTATTAATCTGATCACAGCTTTTATTGCTTCAGGTATCATTGCACTGTTTGAAGGGACTTTGGACCAGATCGTCCAGCTGGCGATACTAATGCCTGTTGTGGCCGCTTTGGCGGGTAATGCTGGTAGCCAAGGGCTTGCGGTGGCGGTTCGTGCGATAGCAGAACGCGAAATGGAAGGTAGTGCGGCGCGGCGAGCTGTTGTGCGAGAAACGCTTACCGGGCTGGTTAATGGGGTGATCTTCGCGATTGGTGTTGCTGTGATCGCTTTTGTTTGGTTCCAGAGTTTAGAGATTTCCGCTGTGATCGGCGTTGCGATGCTGCTCAGCTTCATTTGGGCGGGGATATCCGGGATTATCGTTCCGCTCACCTTGAAGAAGATTGGCGCTGATCCTGCGGTCGCATCATCCGTATTTGTCCTAACTCTGACCGACGTCATGGCTTTTTTAAGCTTCCTTGGTCTCGCCACACTCGTATTGCTTTAGTACACAAAGCTGGGCGGCGTAGAGTTTGCAGCCCCAAAGCCGATGGGCAGAGAATCTGTCCCAAACCGGAGCAGGTCATGGCATCGAATATGCGCACATCTCGGGCTGGTCTTGATGTTATCAAAGCATCGGAAGGCTTCCGGCCGCGATATGAGCAATTGCCGGATGGTCGCTGGATCATTGGGTTTGGGCATGTGCGCAGTGATCGCGAAGGCTTACGTGTGAGTGATGCTGAAGCCGAAGCCATCCTGCGTGAGTATGATTTGCCGCCGGTTGAGCGCCTTGTGCAAGATTGTGTCTTAGCGCCGCTAAACCAGAATGAGTTTGATGCCCTTGTATCGCTCGCGTTCAATATAGGCGCAAAAGCTTTCGCGAGCAGTGATGTTGTCGCCCACATAAATTCAGGCAATCGTTTGGCGGCAGCTGGCGCTTTCGATCATTGGCGGCGCGCAAAGATTGGTGGGCGCGTGCAAATCGTAGATGCATTGGTGCGTCGCCGGGCCGTTGAGAAAGCGCTATTCCTACGCGCTCCGGGTAGTATGCCTGTTGCATCCTCGCGCATTTACCGTGCCTTGCATGACAAAACAGGACTACCGGCGCCTGCAAAGCCGCGTGAAATTTTGGTGGAGCGACGGCAAACACCCTCTGCGATTGGCGTTGATGCGCAAACTAGTGAGGCCACAACAGAAGCGTCTGTCAAAACGGCGACCGAAGAAGCCGCTGAGTCTGTTCGGAAACAAATGGTTCGGATCTTGGGTGAGGACGGCGAGAAGGTTTCAGAGCCGCTGACCACAGATGGCGCGAGTCCTGAAGAGATTACGGCCGCTGTATCTGAGCTGGCGGGCGAGCCCAGCGTTTCAGCCCCGCGCAAATCAGTATGGCCGCAGCGCGAAGACTTGCCGCCGCCGCCCATGCTGGAACGTGAGATCACCCAGCGGCCACAGACAAATGGCAGTACTGCCGCACCTGTCGCAGAGATTGATGACCTTGAAGAGGTTGAAGTCACATCAGAGAAAATTGAACATGCTGTTGCGGAAAACAACGCGATAAAGGCCGAGGCACGCGGAGGTAAGGTCTTTGACGCTATGCCTTATGGCTTATTGTCGTTGATCGGTGCTGGGTTAGCGGGTTACGGAACAGCAACACAGTTTGGTTATGTTGAGGCTGTTGAAGCAAGCGAAAGCAGTCTTGCGACATACTTACCACCATTCTTGATGCTACTCGGTGGCTTGCTGTTCATCGTGATGGCTTACTATTTCTTCCGCACCCTTTTCAGCGACGACTAGCGCCAAAAAGAAGCGTTGGCAGGACGGGCACATCCGTCTAAACAACGCGCATGATACCGAACACATATCCTACACTGAACTTTGATCTTGGCGAAACTGCGGACATGATCCGCGAAACCGTGCAAGCTTTTGCCCAAAACGAAATTGCGCCCCTAGCCGCAGAAATCGACCGCACGGACGTCTTTCCGCGTCACCTGCTTCCGAAGATGGGCGAGCTTGGATTGCTCGGCATCACTGTTGAGGAAGAGTGGGGCGGCACGGGACTTGGCTATCTTGAGCATGTGATCGCGATGGAAGAAATTTCACGCGCGTCAGCCTCGGTTGGATTGTCTTATGGCGCGCACTCGAACCTTTGCGTGAACCAACTGCGTCGTTGGGGTAATGATGAGCAGAAGACCCGTTATCTCGAAAAACTTGTTACGGGCGAGCACCTCGGCGCACTAGCGATGAGTGAGAGCGGGGCTGGATCAGACGTCGTTTCCATGAAACTGCGCGCCGAGAAGAAGGGCGATCAATATATCCTCAACGGGACTAAGATGTGGATTACGAATTCGCCCGACGCTGATACGCTTATCGTCTATGCCAAGACTGAACCTGATAAAGGATCACGCGGCATTTCGGCATTCCTGATCGAGCGTGACTTTAAAGGATTTTCAGTCGCGCAGAAACTCGATAAGTTGGGAATGCGGGGCTCTGAAACAGGCGAGTTGGTATTTGAAGACTGCGCTGTGCCGGAAGAAAATTTGATGGGCCCGCTGAATAGCGGTGTCGAGATATTGATGAGCGGTCTGGACTATGAGCGCGCCGTTCTGTCTGGTGGTCCGACAGGGATTATGCAGGCCTGTATGGATGTCGTCCTGCCTTATGTTCATGACCGTAAGCAATTTGGGAAATCGATAGGTGAATTCCAATTGGTGCAGGGTAAACTCGCTGATATGTATGTTCAGATGAACGCAGCGAAAGCTTACGTTTACGCTGTGGCAAAGTCCTGTGATCGCGGTGAAACGACGCGTAAAGATGCAGCTGGAGCTATTCTTTATTCAGCGGAAATTGCAACAAAGCTTGCGCTTGATGCGATCCAGCTTCTTGGCGGGAATGGCTATATCAACGAGTATCCAACTGGCCGTCTTCTTCGTGACGCCAAGCTGTATGAGATTGGTGCGGGGACTAGCGAAATTCGCCGTTTCCTGATTGCACGGGAACTCTTTTCGGAGACAGCATAATGCGGCTAGCGCTTATCGGACTTATTGGGTTTGGCTTGGCCTTCGGAGTGCAAGCTCAAGACGTTAGCGATGAGGCTGCCGACAGCTTTGAGCAAACAAGCGATATGGCAGGCTGCCTCCATCAAGCAGAAATGCAAGGTAATCCGCGCGATGGATGCGTTGGAATTATCTCCTCACCATGCTTGCAAGATGCGATGACCACGGTCGACATGATTGCTTGTGTTAGCGAGGAAACCGAATTTTGGGATGCGCGTCTCAATGAAACTTACAAGATATTGCGCACCGTCTATATTGAGCAAGATGGATATGAGCCTGACAGCTATCTTCAACTCGCCCCGCTATTGAAGACCACACAGTTGGCATGGATTGAGTGGCGCGACGCCAAATGCAAAGTTTTTGAAATGAACCGCTTTCGGGGCGGTACACTGGGCCGTGTCACAGCTGCCGATTGCCTAATGACGATGACAGCCGAGCGTGTGTTTGAATTGGAAGATTTACTCGCGGAAGCCCGGATGTAAGCGGGGCTAGCCGCAGCATTTTTCTTTTAATCCGCTACTCTTTAGCGCCGTCATTGCGGCCATGTAGCCTGCCTGAACGGCTTGATCGTAGGCTTTCCAATCGCGCAATTCGATGTCTTTTAGCTCAGGTAGAACTAAGACATCGACGAGTTCACGGCCAGCGTTTGGATTGACGCTAACTGTGCCAGAGCGCATCAGGAGGCCCGCGATAGGTGGCGCGCTGGAAAAGCCGTGTTTTGCGACCCAGCCGAAGAAGCCGGGTGGATTGACGAAGTCATCAGCTTTGAGACCTTCTGGCGCGCGGGCGACGTCGCACCCTACGACAAAACCACGTTGAAACTCACGCATAACGTCCGCTGGGAAGTTGTTTAGAACAGCGCCATCCACAAGGACTTCACCGTCATCAATAACTGGTGGAAGGATTCCGGGGAGGGAGATTGTCGCGCGTAGGACATTGCGCAGCTGCCCACGCCTATGAACGCGTATAGCGCCATCGGTAAGGTTTGTTGAAACCGCAAAGAATGGCATTTCGAGATCACCGATTTCGGCTTCACCAAAGTGCTCTTTGAGGCGTGCATTCACGCGGCGACCCTTGACCATGCCAACAACAGGAATATTCCAATCGCCAAGGGGGTTTGTGTCCACAAAGGCTTTGCGGATCCGCGTGTCGATCTCGTCGTCACTCCAGCCCATGGCAACGCAGGCAGCGACAACTGCGCCCATTGAGGATCCGCCTGCAAAATCAATCGGAATGCCAAGTTCACGCAGGGCTTTGACGACGCCGATATGGGCGTAGGCGCGGGCGCCGCCGCCTGAGAAGACAACACCGACACTGCGCCCCGCGATCGTTCGGGCGAGGCGATTGCAATGTTCGCCTTCAATTTGGTGCCAGTGGAAAACCCGAGCGCCGCCAGACGCACGAAGCCAGTCAGCGGGCCGTGAAGCCTGGCGTTCTGAACCGTGGTGAAGGAGGACAACATCGACAAGTTTCAGCGATTGCGCTGGCGAGCTGTCCTCTGGGAAGAGTGGGTATGAGGGGCGTGCATCGGCGCGAGCGACGACCCAAATACGATCAGCTTGTCGCATGGTTTGGCGATACCAGGAATTGTCACCCATGGTCGAGACGAGCATGACAACATCGTTTTCAGCTTCAAGCTGATCAAAAAAGGCAGAAGGTTTGTCATCGCCTTCTTCCTCCTCAACGATGCGAGAGGTGACGTTCAACATGGCAAGTGATTTTTGTAGACTTTTTGCGCGAAGGCTAAGGTCAATCGTTGGCGATGTTGCAACAAGTGCGAAGACTTTGGGCGCTGTACGACGGTTGCGTTGATTGCCTTCCTGAAGGCGCGACAAGATCAAGCGGATAATCGCATTTAGCACGGCTGGTTCTGCGTCGGTTAGGCGTGCGAAGCCAGCACGGGAAATTTCAAGCACTTCGCTATCGCGTAGAGCATAGACCGAGGACGTATGCGGGACATTATCTGGTGTGCCGTCACCGTCGATGTCGACGCCGCCTTGAAACATCGCCATTTCGCCAACAGGTTCGCCAGCGCGAATGTGGCCGAGAAACTCACTGCGTCCGTCGCGCATGGCTTTGAAAGCCCCGAATGATCCTGTTAGGACGAAATAGATTGAGTTTGAGGTCTCACCTGCATGGAACAGAGCCGTCCCGGCGGGAACTGAGAACCAGCGCGCTTCCTTGCCGGCAGCCTTAAGGGCGCGGCGGGGAACGTCCTCAAGGAATTTGATTGAAGCGAGGGCTGGAACAATGTCCAAACTCATGTTTCCAAAAATCGCCATAATGGACGCTCCGCTTCGACTATTTTCTACTATGCAAGATATGGGACCAAAACGTGAAGGAATAAATCACGCCTGTACACGGGTTCAGGATGACAGGGGGAGCGGGGCTGGTTATGGCTGGTCAAAATGGTTGCGGGAGAAACCTTTATGCCTGTTTTGAAGTCTACGCTGGATGTTGCTGGTGCCGCCTATGCTGAGAACCGCCGCGCTATGGAAGCTTTGGTGGAAGAATTGCGGGAGGAAACGGCGAAGGCTGGTTTAGGCGGGCCGGAAAAATCGCGTGAACGGCATGTCTCTCGCGGCAAGCTTTTACCACGCGATCGGGTCGAAAAACTGCTTGATCCGGGCACACCGTTTCTGGAGATTGGCGCGCTGGCGGCGCATGGCATGTATGATGGTGAAGCGCCTGCGGCTGGTATGATTGCTGGGATTGGGTGTGTTGAAGGCCGCGAATGTATGATTGTCTGCAATGATGCAACGGTCAAAGGCGGTACGTACTATCCGATGACCGTGAAGAAGCATTTGCGGGCGCAGGAAATCGCTTTGGAGAACCATCTGCCGTGCATTTATTTGGTGGATAGTGGCGGGGCAAATCTGCCGCATCAGTCTGAGATTTTTCCTGATCGTGAGCATTTTGGGCGTATCTTTTATAATCAGGCGCAAATGAGTGCGAAAAATATTCCGCAAATTGCAGCAGTTATGGGGTCTTGTACGGCCGGTGGGGCTTATGTTCCAGCCATGTCGGATGAGACAATTATCGTTCGAAAACAGGGCACTATATTCCTTGGGGGGCCGCCTCTGGTGAAGGCTGCGACAGGGGAAGTAATTAGCGCTGAAGACCTTGGCGGGGCTGATGTTCATGCGCGGCAATCGGGTGTTGTTGATCACTATGCGGCGAGTGATGATCATGCGCTGGCGATTGTACGGTCAATTGTGCGCACGCTGCATATGCCAAAGCCGGAAACAGTCGGGATAGATGAGTCCGCTGAACCGTTATATGACCCGGCTGAACTGCACGGATTAGTGCCGAAAGATGCCCGCGAACCGTATGATGCACGGGAGATTATTGCGCGTCTTGTTGATGGTTCAGAATTCCATGAGTTCAAGAAACTCTATGGGGAAACACTGGTGTGTGGATTTGCGAAACTTTATGGTATGCCCATCGCGATTCTGGCCAATAATGGCATCCTGTTCAGTGAAAGCGCGCAGAAGGCGGCGCACTTCATTGAACTCGCCGATCAGCGCCGGATTCCGCTCTTGTTTTTGCAGAATATCACCGGATTCATGGTCGGGTCGAAGTATGAAGCAGGTGGGATTGCTAAAGATGGCGCCAAAATGGTCACGGCGGTGGCGACCGCGAGCGTGCCAAAATTAACTCTTGTGACGGGCGGATCGTTTGGCGCGGGAAATTACGGCATGTGTGGACGGGCATACTCGCCGCGCTTCATGTTCATGTGGCCAAATGCGCGGATTTCCGTGATGGGCGGTGAGCAGGCGGCATCGGTTCTCGCCACGGTCAAGCGCGACGGTATGGAGCGGCGCGGCGAGGATTGGCCGCAAGATGAAGAAGAAAAATTTAAAGACCCCATTCGCGAGCTGTATGAAAAAGAGGGATCGCCTTATTTCTCTACAGCGCGGCTGTGGGATGACGGTATAATCGATCCGGCCGACTCGCGCCGTGTGCTAGGTTTAGCATTGTCGGCAGCGCTGAATGCACCGCTGGGCGAGCGCGGGTTTGGTGTGTTTAGGATGTAGTATGGCTAAAGTGGACGTTTAAACGGCGTCGCCGAACAGTCTGAATGTGAGGTTGATGCGCGGGGTTGTGCAGGCGGCGTCTTGTAGGATGGCGTGCTCGTAATTGTCTTGGCAGCCTGGGCCCATATAAATCATGCTGCCATGTGCGAGGCGCTTTTTTAGGATGTCGCCCGTTGCTGTTTCGCGCAGCGCGAATTCGCGTTCTGCGCCCAAGCTGATTGAGGCGATGTAAGAGGTATCGCCGAAGGCAGAGGGATCGCGATGATAGTCCATTTCGGTCATGCCATCTGGATAATAGATCGCGACACAGACCGGAAAGCTCTGGCCGATATCGGAAGAGAGTTTCTCAGCGAGTGCTGTAAGCTTAGATGACCACGGTTTTTGATGCTGAGCCTCCGCAGCGCAAAACTGTCCTGAGGCGAAGAGTTCTGGGGCAAGGTAAACAGTCTTTCCAAAGTCGAGATAAAACGTCTGGCCACCGGCTTTTATGACCTGAGGTGTGGTCAGGTCATCATCGTCCAACAACGAGGCCAGCAAGTCGTCAGCCATGCCGGATGGCATGTAATCTTCTTGGTATGTTGCGATGCAGTTTAGACCCAAATCCATCTTGCATTCATGCAATGCCGGAGCTGGAATGTCCAATAGCGAATGGTTCCTTTCCGGCATTTCAGGGGGAGAGAGTGATGCGGAAAGGTCACGTTTTTGCGTGTTGATTTCTTATAGCGGGTGAGCGGTTATTTATTGAAACCTGTGCCTGACCGTTATCCCATAGGTATGGGCGCTTTATGACCTGTAAGTCGTGAATTTTGGGTCATCTGGCTTACCGAACTGTCAGGCGATTTTTCTGGAGGTGCGGGCAGACTTCTCCTCGCCACATCGTGTGGCTGTAACGAAGGAGTATCACATGACTCGATTTACTTTGATCGCCGCCGCTTCAGCTTTTTGCGTCCTAGGCGCGCAAGCTGGTGAAGACGTTTCTTTTGAGGACGTTGACACCAATGCGGATGGCTTTGTAACGGAGACAGAGTTTGTGTCTTGGAAAACGGCTTCGGGTGAGGTTTCCACATCTGACGCTTTGACCCAGTTCATCGCGATTGACGCCGATGCTAGCGGCATGATCTCGCCATCTGAAATGGAAGCTGCAATGGCGGCCAAGGATGACGAAGCTATGGACGATCAAGACGATATGACAGCCCCGGATGACCCACTGAACTAAGTTCAGGTCGTCACAAAGGGCCCCTTAATTGGGAATGAAAAGAGCCTGCGGACGCGTAGGCTCTTTTTTGTGCTGCGCTGAGCGCTTGCGCGCACGCAGCACAAAGCAGGTTCCGTATCGCTTCGCTCACATGAACCGGGCTCAGGGCTGTTTACGCTCGTCGTGTATTTAGGGGATATTGCGTAGTGATTGCTGTGGGGGGCTTGGTAGGGTGAGGCATGCTCAAAAATATATGTATTATCAATGGCCATCCTGATGCGGCACCGGAGCGTTTTATTGCTGCCTTGTGTGACGCTTATGCTGAGGGTGCAGCGGAGGCCGGTCATGCGGTGAGCCGGATTGATATTGGGCAGTTGGATATTGGGTTTTTGAATTCAGCCGCTGAGTTTGCGACCCCGCCGGGACAGGCGGTTAAAGACGAACGCGAGAAAATTTTGGCGTCTGATCATCTGGTTTTGGCGTTTCCTTTGTGGCTAGGCAGTATGCCGGCCAAGACGCGAGCTTTCTTTGAGCAAACGGCGCGGGGTGACTTTTTCTTGTCTACGATGAACTCAGAAACATCGTGGCCAAAGCGTATGATGAAGGGTCGATCAGCGCGCATTTTCGTAACGATGGGGATGCCGGGATTGGTCTATAAAACGCTAATGGATGGCGGTGCTGTAAAAGCGATTGAGCGCGGCATGCTGGGTATGTCTGGCTTCAAACCCATCCATCATACGATTATTGGCGGGGTGGAATCTGCGACCACACATAAGCGTGAGCATTGGCTGTCAGAAGCTAAGCAATTTGGGCGAGAAGCGCGCTAGTTCATAAATTACGAAGATGTAACTACAAATGTAACACGGTATAAGGTTACGTTTGTAACGCGCCGACCCCTACGGCGTAGACTAAACGTTCCAGGGAGGAACTTCCGATGACTAAACTTAAACTGATTTCTGGTGCAGCAGCTTTTGTTGCGATGGGCGCGTTCTCAATGGCGCACGCAGGTTCGCCAGCTGACTATTTTGGCAAAATGGACGCTGATGCGAGCGGCGTCGTTACCCAAGCTGAGTATGTCGCCTACAAAACGGCAGGCGGCAAATACAGCGCTGCGCAGGCGAGTGAAAAGTTCGCGGTGCTCGCGGGCGCAGATGGCCAGATGACTTTGGCTGATCTTGAAAGCTCAATGAAAAAGGCAGCTGCCAAAAAAGACTGCGACAAGGCAAAAGATAGCGCTGCGTAGATAGCACCTTGTCGTCTTCCCCGGGAAACGCCTGTTCGAATGAGCAGGCGTTTTTCATTATTTGATGCTGCGCTAAACGCTGGCGCGCACGCAGCAGTAGCGGGCTCCGCGCTGGCGACTTCGCTGCCACTGCCGTGGCCTTCTTCGCTGAAATTGATTCACTGGATCAATTTCCGGGCGCGCCGAAGCATGAACCGGGCCGCAGGCGCGTACTCTGTTCTTGAGGGCTTCATGCCTTGCTCTAAATCATGCCTCAGCGTAGCGAGTGGGAATGGCTGTTTCGAATAA
>JACLAD010012936.1_pt1 | contig 27612 bp, 29 predicted proteins | sample 8027901 | NCBI WGS metagenome assembly JACLAD01 (sample SAMN15725071, study PRJNA655200) | protist metagenome | isolation source: fluorescence activated cell sorting (FACS) single amplified genomes of... | place: Spain: Blaines Bay Microbial Observatory, Mediterranean Sea | collected 2016-07-05 | reverse complement strand
GCCAGTCGCCAGCTCATCATAAGCGCTCTCTACCAACACAATTGCTGACTCAAAAGCTTGCATCCTCTCCAGTTCCCGCTCAAAGCGCTCGCGTCCACTGGTCATGCAGCTGATCAATTCATCTATACCGTTCTTGCGCTCCAGCAGGTAGCGACCACAGGCACTACTGTAATCGCCTGTTGCCAGGGTGGTAGTCTCTGTGCGCATGGGGGATAGGTCCCATGGATGCTGCTCACGGCTGTCCACCAGTACCTTGACCTGGTTCAGCGGCCAGTGGCGAATCCGGTAGGAACTCAGTTTGGCAATCTTCATAACTACTCGCTCCCTGCCTCAAAAGGGTATAGTTTCTCCAGCCTTTGCGCCTTTACCACTTTCCGGTATCCGATCCGATCCGATTTAGAGCTTATCGGATTTCGGATCGAGTCCCTGCTGGCATGCCGAATACCCATCCGATCCGATCCGATTCCCCCTATAAGGGGGATCGGACATCGGATGCTTCGGTTGCCGGCTCAATAGCGTCTAATCGAAGCACTTCATTTCAACACAGTTGTTGGCGATGTCGTACGTGTGCATGATGTATTTGCTATTGAGCAAATCCCTCCAGCGATTTGGCTGCATTGCCAAAGCTTTACGGACTGCCTCCAAAGATACTGGGCTCTGTCCCAGTTGCTGCTGCTGAGTAAAAATACGATCAAAAGCCTCCTGGTTTGGACCTTTTTTCGGTTGAGCCCTGGTAGTCTGCCGAGGTACTTCTGCCGATTCCAACACACAGGAAGTGACGGGCTGCCCGTAGTCATCTACCAGTTCACGCCCCTGGTCATCCTGAAGGTTTACAGCAACCAGTTGGAACGCCATTGGCCGGAATGGCTCTGCATCCTTCATCTTGGTGTTGGTGAGCACTACAGGCCCATGATCCTTGCGAGTCACCAAAATCTCGTTGTCCAGAGCTGCCCGCAAGGCGTTGGATCCTCGGGGCCCCTTGTTTGCGTCTTTTCCCGTGTGGTGAACCAGCAATACCGTCACTCCAAATTCCTGTCGCATGCTGTCTAATGCGATCACAAACTGAGACATCTCCGCCGTCTGGTTTTCATCCTTGCCAAAGTGTCGACTCAGCGTATCGATGACCACTAGCTTCAACGAAACCTGCTCAGCCTTTTCACGTATCTTAGCCAAAACTTCTTGCCTAAGTTCTTCATCCGTCAGGTCAGTAGCTTCAGATGAGAGGTATACTGGTGCTTCCTCTAGAGATTGGCCCCTGGCGATTTCCCAGGCTTGCCTTCTGCGGATAAGCCCCTCTCGTCCTTCTCCTGCCAGGTAGAGCACTCCCCCCTGCTGGACTGCCTCTCCGTGCCACAGACACCCGGTAGCGACACTGAAAGCCAGGTCCAGGGCCACGAAGGATTTTCCGGTATTGCTGTCGCCGTAGAGTTCAGCGAGGGTGCCACACTCCAGAACGTGCCCTACCAGCATCTCTGGAGTTTGCATGGCCAACTCTCCGAACCGAAGAAAGTGAAAGCCCCTTGGTCGCTCCGACTGTTTGGATTCAGCGTATTCTGGAACACTCACCAACGAGTCTCTCCATTGCTCAAGTTTATTCTCCTGCAAGGCGGCGTTGGCATCCCACTCTGGCTGCTTTGGCATCAAGGCAACACAATTGGCTCCCAGATCCCTGAGTTGCCTGCGTACCCTGGCCGCCTCGAACTGCCCATTTTCCAGGGGATTGTCGTGGTCATCGTGGTCAGCAATGATCAACACTCCATGTCCAGGCCGGACCAGCCGTACCAGGTGCTTCAAATTGCTCTTGCTGCACGTCACAACAATGAGCTTGCAGGAGTATTGCGCCCTTAGGCTTAGGGCATCCTCGAGCCCTTCAATAGCAAGAATACTTTGATCGGCACACGTGGAGTCCAGAGGAGGTAGAAGGGTGAAATGGTCATCTGAGCCGAGTTGGTTCTTTCTAGGATTCCCTTTCTTGCGGGTCAGTTGAATCTTGCGGATTCCCTCCCGGATCGAGCCATCCTGCTCAATGTAATGAAGAGGTTGCACAAGAGCGGGATGATGATTCCCAGCACCAGGTAGGAAGCGCAGTTGGCCACCACTGATCAGGTCGATGTAGTTCTCAGGTGGGATTTGGCGAACATTCGTCAGGTAGTCTTCGATGTGAGGACGGGCTTGCGCGCCAGAGATTGCTTTTTTCCACAGGTAAGCGGCTGTATTACTGGTTGACTTTTCAGGCCTATTGCCAGAGGACTCTGATTGGGAACGATCGCCTCGAGAATCCAGGTGACTCACCTCCAGACCATTATCCATGGCTAGTTGACTGAGGTGACCCCGTTCGCCAGTTTTATGATTGAAATAACCCTTACTGGAAAGGCTCAGACCTGGATTGCTTTCAGCACGATCACGGTAGTCATCATCTCCAACCTTTTGAAAGTTGTCATAGGGCCCCTCCAGGAGCAACTCGAGGGTTTTTTGATTAGAGAAGCCAGAGCTAGGTTGACCATCCATAGTTAACTCAATGAATAGATGTACAACCGCTGGATATAGCCTGGTTGGAAGATGCATATGAACGTCTCCCAGTTTTGCCGCATTCTCCTTGCCTTGATCACAAGACCAAACAGAGTTACAGTAATACTTGGTGCTATCTGCATCCTCGACCCCGCTTCACCATGCGGTTGTCTTGTTCTTCGATCCCAGCGGTCCTTGGAGCCGTCAAACTTTCAGAGCTGCTGGGGTTGTTGTCTTTGCAACGCCTCTTTTTTTCCTACCTTTGCAGTTCAAGGACTAAATCACCGATCTCGCCCTTGAGTGTCTGCTCAAGCCGAAGTTTCTTTTAGGAGTACTCCACAGAGCTTGCTGGTATTCCCTAAAACTTATCGGGCAACCCCCTGGTATCTGGAATACATTGGTCTCGAAAGTCTTTTTCCTTGTAGGGATTTAGCAATGAGAGCGAGAAAAAGCATTCAGCCTCCTTCTCGAGGAGAGAGGTTTCGGTATAAGTTCGGAGAGTGCCGGGAATATGAAGGATTCGGCACATTCGATGAGGAAATCCGGGAAGATTGTCTCCCTTACGATTCTGAGTGCCGGGTAACCTCATGATCTGGGCTGCATTGATCACCGACACATCAACCTTTACCCATTCGTCATTGAACTTCTCCCCCAACTCCTCCAGAAGTTTTTGAACTTCACGCTTGGAGGCATCATCATTCTGAAAATCAATAGGCAACAGCAAATAGGCGCCATTGCCTGAATCCACAACAATCGGCTCAGAGTAGGCTGTGTAGCGGAGGTACTGGAAAACTCCCCGACATCGCTGAATAACCGCCTCATGCTGTTCGTCACTCGAGGGTGTTCCCACAGGACGTAAGGCATCAATTTTAATGGGAAGGTATCGGTGCTTTAGGATATCTCCATCACTTGTAGTGATTTGCGTGAAGGCTCTAGCCCGATTGGCGGAGCGGCAGAGCAGTTGAGGGTTGAGAACGTTGATGGTGACATTAACTCCATCACGATGCTCTGTTGCCACTTTAGCAGCTCTCACAAATGCATCTTCGTTGTCGAAATAGCCGCTGAAGGTATTCTGGCTCCGATCATTTTCATCAAAAGCCCGAAGTTCAACAACAGCCCCTCGGTTCCCTAGCTGCAGCAGCCGAAAAAACTGATGTACTTGGCTTGGTTCAAATGTCTTTTCAGTCATAGGACCTCAAGTTGAGAAGTAATCTTCATGATGTTTCCATAATTAAATTGGATTGAGATTGGAACCACTACTAGCAATTGAATCAGTCTTCCTCCAGTCATTGTCTTAGGTTTGGTGTTTGGTCAGCTTAAAAGAGGTGGTGCCCTTCGAATTGGTATTGCTCGTCTCTTTTGTATTGGTTCATTCACAACGTGCTTGAGACTTTTCCATCGATGCTCGCGTTTAAGTCATTACATGCCTCTACTCACAGGGCTTTGGGCTTTCTATTCCTTCAGCGCTTTGCTAAGGAGAGCCTCAATATCAGATCGCCGCAAAAAAGTTTTTCTGCCTACTTTTGCTCTTGCCAACTTGCCCATACTCAACCAGTTGTTGATGGTACAGGGTGAAAGTCGAAGTGCAGAGGCCGCTTCCTCGATTGTCATCAGAGGGTGTTCAACTTCTTCAAATTTCATAATGGATTTTCCTTATTTTAGTAATTCACAAAAAACTCATTGAAATCTATTACGCTTTGCGATAATCTAAGCAAGCTCAAATAATTTTGCAACCCTTTTTTTTCGACATATGCCTAGACAACCTAACCCAACTTCAGGCCTACCACCTTCAACCAAAAGGCTGCATCAATTCATGAATGAAACAGGTAAATCGCGGAGTAAGTTTGCCTCGGAGCTTGGCCTTAGCCTTTCAGGGCTAAACACCATTTTTTTTCGGGGCAGCCAAGTCTCTGAGATCTTAGCCCGAGCGACAGAACAAGCATTCGGAGTGAATCATCGTTGGATACTGCATGGTGATGAGCCTAAAATATTGGGAAGCAATGCTCTCGATCCAAGCGACAGATGGAGACTCAATATGTCTTCACCATTTCAATTTCCCTCAGACTTAACTATGTGGGAAATTCCAAAAGCTTTGGCAACAAAAGCATTCCAACGAAAACTAATGGAAATGGAGATGCGCTTGGTTTTCAAAAGTTTGAGTAATCACCCAGTGGCGGTTGAGGTTCGAAGTTGGTATGACCAACTATTCAATAAATTTAATATGGATTTACAGGATTTGATTCAGGATCTTCCCGTTAACGAAGATGAAGCAATGAGGTTCTCAGGAATGGCCTTAATCGAGTTTCCTCAGGATCAACGCAAGCAATGGCTTACGGGCTATTATTATCTGATGGACCTGAGCATAGCTGGGCAGGAAGACAGAATTTCAAACGAAACAGAAAGATTAGGCCTGGAAATAGATCTTCAATGGATTGATCGACATCGAAGTAAATTTCATACTGATTGGTTTGGCCTCTGCAGCAGGGTTGAACAAGCTCTGGCTAATGCTCCAGAAAAGCAAATGATTCTCGAAACGTAGGGGGACTATGGGACTACAGGTAGAATGTCCGGAGTGCGGACATCGAAATCCGGAAGGAGAAGCCAAGTGTCGGGGCAAACTCCGCTACGGTGAGCAGAAGGGGGAGAGGTGTGAGTTTTCACGTCTGACCAAGACATCCGGCAAGATCTATTGGATTGAATATCGGGAGCATGGCAAACGAAAGCGAGAACGGATTGGACCTAGCAAGGTGGCTGCAGAAGCTCGGCTGCTGGAAGTGCAGAAATCTTTAGTGGAAAAGCGGCATATCGAACGGGACAAGAATGCCAGTGTGACCTTGGATCAGTTGTTTGATTGGTTTCTGAATTTGCAGGAAGTGCAGGGGCTGGATAGCTATCGCAGGATAAAAAGTCAGATAAAGGCGCTAAGGAGGCTGCTGAACAATCAACAAACAATACGAGATATAACAATTAGTCAGCTGGAGCGATATATTCAGAGCCGTTTTAAGGAAGACTCACCCAGCAAGAAAGGCCAGTCTATAGCTCCCAAAACTGTAAAGGAAGAAATCAATCTTTTGCGAAATATTTTTAATCGTGCCCTCCAACACGAAGTTATCAGCAAAGTACCCGTTGCGAAGTACCCATCGATAAAAATTGATAATGTGCGCAAACGAGTATTTTCCGAAGAAGAGTTCAGCCATTTGATTGAAATTTCCCCACTATGGCTCAAAAGAATAGTCATAATGGCTCGTGGGACTGGAATGAGGCAAAACGAAATTATTCAGCTGGAATGGTCTGATGTAGACCTTCAGGAGGGATTTGTCAGGCTCAGTGCATCCAAAACGAAAACAGATGAAGCTCGATCCATCCGCCTACTGCCCAATGTCATAGCTATGCTGAAGGAAATACCACGCGCCATTCACACTAAGAAGGTCTTCTTATCGGCAAAGGGGCGCCCGATACCCTATTGGACTGGATACCTCAATCAAGTTTGGCAAAACACTCTTAAGGAAGCAGGTATCAAGGATGCTTGTTTTCATGACCTCCGCCACGACTTTGTGACCAGAGCCATGCGCAGTGGAAATGCCTCTCACGTAGTGATGAAGCAGGTCGGCCACAAGACAGATTCGATGCTCAGGCGATACCAACTTGTTGATGAACGTGATTTATTGGAACTTCGGATTGATCTCCCAGTGACATCACCAGGCCAGAAAACAGGCTGATCATCGGACACATTCGCGTGTCCATATACGTGTCCACTAGCCAGTTTAGAAGGTGTAAGGCAAGGTAATTTGGAGGAAACTTAGAATGAGAGATTTCAGCTTCTAGACTAGAAAAATCATGGCCTAGAGGTTGATCAGAGTGAGCCGAATGAATTGCAAGTAAAGTGATGATTTGGTAGCAGAGGGGAGACTTGAACTCCCGACCTTGCGATTATGAATCGCACGCTCTAACCAGCTGAGCTACTCTGCCACTATGCGAAGGAGTATCGAGGAGGAATTAAACGAATTAGGTTAATTCTTCTTTTTGAAAAAGCAAGGGCTGACTAAGTGCTTCGGATGAGATCCAACATTTCTGGGACTTCACAAATTTTGTGACGAGATTTTCCATTCTTCTGGCCTAGTTCAACCTCAAATTTGTCCAGTTTTTTCCAATCTTCAAAACTAACGAATTGGCTTTTCTTCTCCCTAAGAAGATCCAGCAAATCATGCTGAACTAATTTTGGTTGCGGTGTAGGGCTTGTCTGCCAATTTTTCTTGAGGCGGCTGACGGTCTCTGTTGCATCTTGTTTATTGGTTCCAATGACACCACTTGGACCACGCTTAATCCATCCAGCTGTATATTCCTGATTCAGTAACTTGCCACCCACACCATCCAGAAGTTGGCCTTGATCATTTGGTAGAGTTCCTCTCCGATCATCAAAGGGCAATCCAGGGATCGCTTTCCCCATGTAACCAATCGAGCGAAAGACCATATCTACGTTTAGGTGCATCACTTCATCTGTGGCTTTTGCCCTCAGAACTCCGCCCTCTTTGACAATTTCATTGTGTACCAATTCCAGCCCTTTCACCCTCTCAGAGCCTTCGATTTTTGTTGGAGAGATGAGAAAGCAAAGGTGTAGCTTGCGGGGGTTCCCTCTATCTCCTTGATCATGAATTTGCTGAAGGATCTCCATGTTAAGTTTAGTATTTCGAGACGCCTTGGATAGTTCTTCCTTGCTGTGTTCATCCAGTTCCAGATCAGAGGCTCTCATCACAGCATCGACTTTTGGCAAGTGAAGTAATTCACGCACCTCAGCAGGGGTAAATGCCGCTTGGACTGGTCCACGACGACCAATCAGAAAGACTTCTTCAACCTCGCTTTGCCTTAAAGCTTCAAGAGCATGTTGAGCAATGTCGGTCTTTGCAAGATTTTCAGGATCCTGGCAAAGAATTCTGGCGCAGTCGATGGCAACATTTCCCATGCCGATGATCGCCACTCTTTTCGAAGTAAGATCAAATTGGTGATGGCGGTAGTCGGGATGTCCGTTATACCATCCAACAAACTCTGTAGCTGCGTGACTTCCTTGGAGAGTCTCCCCAATGATGTTCAAATGTCGATCTGTTCGGCTACCAAAAGCATAAATGACTGCGTGATAGCGTTGAAGCAAATCAAGCCGTTGGATGTCTTTGCCAAATTCTACATTTCCAAAAAAGCGTAATCTTGGGTGTCCGGCCGCACGTTCAAAAATTTTTGTCACAGACTTGATTTTCTCATGATCTGGAGCAACACCACCACGTACTAGTCCATATGGGGTGGGTAGTCTCTCCAGCATATCAACCGAAACCATGGGATCATCATGGCGGAGAAGTTCCATTGCTGAATAAAATGCCGCAGGCCCTGAGCCAACGATTGCTACACGTTTTGCTGAATCATTCATGGTCTTTGGTCCAAAACATGGAGAGATTAGTGTTTGATTGAAAGTACAATCGAATTCGTAAGAAAAATTGAAGAATTACTGGGTGTGGTCTCATTCCATACCACATTTCTTCTAATTTAATAAATTTGTCTGATTGGAGGGATGATGTTCAAGCATCTTATGCTAGGTCTGCTCGCATTTTTTTTGATATCTGAATTAACTTGGGCGGAAGACAAGCCGACGGAGGAGAGCCAGGTCAAAGAAAAAATTATTGCTGTAATTGATGCCCAATTGGAAGCATTTCAGAGTGGAGATGCAGAGAAAGCCTATTCTTTTGCAACCCCAGGCATTCAACGGCAATTTCCAAATTCTGCGATTTTTATGCAGATGGTCATGAATGGATATAATGTCCTAAGACAACCAACTCAAGTAGAATATCGGGATCTACGAGATCATTTTGGGGTGAAAGTTCAATTGGTTCAGTTGACTGATTTGAATGGCTTCACTTTTCAAGCATTCTATCAGATGGAACAGCAAAATTCAGGTGAATGGCGGATTGGGGGGTGTATGATTCAACAGGTTGATCAGGACAAAATTTAAATCTTAATAATGCAAATATACCGTAGGGATTGGGAAATCACTTCTCTCGATCCGTCGCAGCAGTTGTAATCTCAGCGCTCGCAGCGCAACGGAACCCGACGTCCATCCATGTACTCTGAGGTGAGGCATCCCGTCGCATGCCTGACCGAAGGTATTCCGGCGGACTCAGACGAGATCCGCCCCTCATCACGCGGTATTCGCCTTCTAATGGCCCGGTAGGGTCTAACAGTTCTTCTGGATTGTAAGGGCCAAATTTATCGTAAACCCACTCCCAAACATTTCCGTGCATATCGAATACACCTAGATCGTTTGGTTTTCGGTCAGCAACCACACGCTGCATGGTTGCCGAGTTTTGACTATACCAAGCATAGTCGGAAAGGAACACAGGATCATTTCCATAACCGTAGGGTTGATTCTGCTTATCGTCTCTAGCTGCTCTTTCCCATTCAGCCTCAGATGGTAAGCGCTTGCCCAATGCCCCACAATAATATCTTGCTGCATACCAAGACACATATGTTACTGGATGACTACCGACGTTGTACTCCACGATCAGATCGTCTTTCCAGTTTCTCAGATAGCTTCCATCATGAAGTTTCGGTGACAAGGAGCTTCGACGTAAGAAGGGATCCTGCATGACAAATTTAAGGTAATCCGCATTGCTCACTTCACAACGATCCAGCCAATAACCGGTCAATGTCACCTCTCGTGTGGGCTGTTCTGAAACATCTCCATCGGGACTACCCATATTGAAAGTAGCTCCCGGGATAAAGACCATCCCAGATCTTTCTTCACCATGCGGTGAAACACCCACCGTTTTGCAGGCTTGTCCGGCATAGCTCCACACTGGTGCGGTTGTGATCTCATCTGGATAGAGCTTTCTTTCCAAGCGCATCAAAGCCGCGTGGTAAGCATCCAAAACTTCTTGTTTGCCCTTCGTGATTCTGCGGAGCATTTCCCGCTCGTTGTTTGCACAGCGGTAGTCGTCCTCCAAGCAGTTCAGTTTTTGATGGATCCAAACTCGAAAAATATCTCTCGCTTTTCGGGTCTCAATTTCTCTCAAAAGAATGGGTTCTAAAGTCGAATAAACGAGATTGAAAACGCTGACCGTTGCCAGTTGCTCCTTGACTAAATCAATGATGAAGTCGTACTTCTGGCAGAACTCCTGCTTCTCTGCAGGGATTTCAGTACCAAAATTGCGACGGCGGTTGCATTCCATCGTCTCGCGACGTTGACTGATATCTAATTCTTCTTGCAGAACGCGGAAACGCATGTCGTAGAGAGCGTGCTGTAATGGATATCGCTCACCCTTCATAACGTAAGTAGCAAAGGTCTTGATTGCTTCCTCCTGAAAGCGTTCCACATATTGCCGAAAGACTTGGGTAGAGGCCCAGACCAGCGTCGCCCCGAAGGTGCAAGCAATGGCAGCCAGTAACCACTTGTATTTCATCTGGATTGTCCGCACGAGGTTTTACAAAAATTGGATCGTCATTTCTAAGCAAGCGATATTCCACCGCTCTATGATTTCAAAATGACGACTTTTTGGAAGCTGATCTACCGTTTTATTTTACAGCCACTGCTGATACAGTTCATTCAGCACCAAGCGAAGAAAAAGCCCAACCTAAATGAGGCTCTTGAAGGTAGAATCGGCATCTGGGAGAGAATGGATGAAGCCCTTCAGCAACGTGACTGGAACTTACCGCTACTCTGGCTACATGCGGCAAGTGCTGGTGAAATTCTTCAAGCTGAGCCAATTCTGAGGCAATTTGAGAAGGAAAATGTACAAATCGCTCTGACTTATACCTCGGTCAATGCGAAGCGTTGGTTAGAAAGTGGCTCCACCAAGTTACCAAATTATGTAATTTGGAAAGATTATCTGCCTATTGACAGCCATTTTAATGCTTTACGAATTTTAGGGAAACTTCAGCCCAACGCACTGGTCTATGTCAGCTACGATCTTTGGCCGAATTTAGTTTGGGAAGCACAGCGAAGCGGCGTACCCCAGTTTTTAGTTTCTGCTTTGGTGCATCAGGGTTCTTGGCGTCACAGCAACTTGCTTGGTAGAAGTCTCTTTTCAACTATTTACAATGCAATGCAGAAGATCGCAGCAATTTCTGCAGGAGATGCCCAACGTATTTTAGAAAGCTATCCACAGTCGATCATCAAAGTCGTTGGGGATACTCGCGTTGATAGCGTACTTTCTCGTCGAGATGGTGTGACTGCACCCGATTTCCCCAAAACATGGAACAAAGCAAATGTGCTAATTGGAGGCAGCATTTGGCCAGCTGATATAACTTGTTTGCGTTCTGTCCTCCTAGAGGCTCTTGAAGAGTTACCACAATTGCGCCTGATTCTTGTACCACACGAGCCAACTGAGGAACATGTTTCGGAGATTCAAGAAATATTTTCAAGGTACCCAATTCATCTTTGGAGTCAGGGTCAAAAGGAGGAATTTGCAAAAGCTCGTGTATTGATTGTTGACGCAATCGGAGTTCTATCCAGCCTTTATGCTAAGGCAAATTTAGCCTTCGTGGGTGGGGCCTTCACTACTGGAGTCCATAACATCATGGAGCCAGCTGCTTTTGGATTACCAACATTTTTTGGACCACGCTTTCACAATTATGCGACAGCAATTCGTTTTGTTGAAGACAAGCTGGCCTACAGCGTACCAAATGTTGAGGAACTTCGGTCGTCAATGATACCTCTGCTGAGAGAGCCCGACAAAGCAAAAGAGCTTGGTTTGCGAGCACGAAACTTACTTGAGCAGGAAGCTGGAGCTGCCCAGCAATGTGCTGAGTTGGTAAGACCATTTCTCCTGAACTCAGAGAATCCATGACGAAATTTTGCTACAGTGCTTTTCTGATGTTGGCTGCCTGTCAAACCAGCTTGCCATCAGAACCACTTTTAACAAGATGCGAGCGAGAGCCGCGTTGGAGCCCACTGCCTCTTTATCAAACCTTCCAAATTGAATGTCAGCCCCTTCCACAAGAGCTGGTCGAAACCCCACGACAAGTTCGGCAGTACCATTTGAGTTGTCCCAATCATCCAAACTACTGCTATCGCAAAGCTGAGTTAATTTGCGGACCTAGTTACAATCTGCTAAGAACAGATCCCTTTGCTAATCTTGGTGAGTTGATCGTGGAATGCAATTAAAACCAATGCGATTGTTCACACCAGCCAAGATCAACACTATCTTACAAATTCTCAGTAAACGTGATGATGGATTCCATGAAATCTTCACCCACATGGTTCCTATTAGTTTTTTTGATGAATTGACTCTGCAAGAGCATTCAATGAAGCACTTCAGTTTTCGCTGCAATCTTCGAGAACTTGAAGGGCCTGAGAATCTAGTCTGGCGAGCACTAAAGCTATTTGAAGAAGCTTCAGGGAGAACAGTGCGCCTCATCATTCACCTTCAAAAAAGAATTCCTACCGGGGGAGGACTTGGTGGTGGCAGTGGCAATGCTGCAGCTACATTGCTTGCCCTTAACCGCTGGTATGATGAGCCTCTCGCTGAAAAAGAACTGGAGGAACTTGGTGAGCAATTGGGTTCGGATGTCCCATTTTTTCTGAATCCAAGACCAACCTTGGCAAGCGGTCGAGGAAACGTTTTAAGATCTTTTCAAAATTATCCTTTGGGAGAGATTCTTCTCGTTATTCCGACGTTTAGCATATCCACAGCGAAAGCCTACAGTGACTGCAAACCGAAAATGTACCGCCCCAGTGCTTCACCAACTACTCTCACAGAATTAGCCTCAGAGATCGAAAATCAGTTCCACGAATCACTTTTTTCCAGCTATCCTGAGTTAAATCAGATTTGTGAATTACTTTTAGAGTTTGGTGCCCTTGCTGCTTCTGTTTCCGGAAGTGGTTCCACAGTGTTTGGACTTTTTGATGGTTCTCTGGAACGAAATTTTGCAATGATCCAGCTCCAGGAACTAAAAGACTACACTTTAATTCCCTGCAAGATGCTAAATTCCCATAATTATTTCTCTCAACAAAATTAATTTCTGATAGAAATCGGCCTGTAGTATCTTGGACTGACCTTAAGCATAGGTGGTGTGGTTGCTGCATTTTGTTCAAACATGTTCTGTTTTCAGGGTAAAGTTTATTTGGAATCAATTATTTACATACTTGTTCCAAAAGAACCTCTAAACTTAAAATTTTTTGTTGTAACGACAGTTACAGCACTCACCAACACTCCATAGAATGGATTCTAAACTGGAGCAAATTGATGGATTCAGTCCTTACGGTCTTCCCTCCAAAAGTAAAAAATAATTCAATATTTAAATTAACTGTCAGCCTACTTGTTGTCTGCCTGATGTTGGCTTCCTGCAGTACTGTGAGGAAAAGCCCTAGAAGCAGTATTCCCTTTAGTTCAAAACCTTATGAACCTCATTCATATGGCATAAAGGACAAACGTCCTGAGATGTGGAACCTCCGCAATGCTCGCGTCAATTCATACGTCAAGCGGTATAGCAAAACCAAAACAGTAGAAACCTGCCTGCAGCGTTCAAAACAAAATGGATACTTGAAATACATTCATCGAGTTTTTTATGACCGCCGATTACCTCCAGAATTAGCTCATCTCCCTATGGTCGAATCATGTTTTGATGCGAAAGCCAAATCAAGGACTGGTGCTTTAGGAATGTGGCAATTCAATGATATTACTGCCAAGGAATTTAATTTAGATGAGGGTGTCTTGGTTGATGACCGGTATGATTGGAAAAAATCCACCCTTGCGGCCGCTGAATATTTTGATCGTCTTGGTAAGCGTTTTGATTACGACTGGGCTCTGGCCCTGGCAGCCTATAATGGCGGGCCGAATTACCTTGCCAAAGCTATGAACCAGCAAGGTAAAGATAATTATTGGGATCTTAAACTTCGTGAAGAACCACAAAATTATGTCCCAAAGTTTCTTGCTATGCTTCAGGTCGCCAAAGAAAAGTACCCATCCTTGTATTATCAGGGGGCGCCTAAGTTCTGGATTGTAGCTGCAAACTAGGTCCCATAATCTTTTTTAATGAAGTTCATGAACCACAGCGATGTCTATTCTGTTTACTGGCAGACTGCATGCACCTTGCATTTGCGGAAAAAATCCCATTTTTTCGCAGATTTCTCTGCAATTGCGCACTCATTACTCTGCAGGAGCTAGGACATGGCTGAAGAAGGCGGCGGCAAGAAAAAATTAATTCTGATCATCGTTGCAGTCGTACTGCTGATTGTGATTGGTGCTGTAGCCTTTTTCCTGCTCTCTGGCGGGGAAGAGGAAGAAGGAGAAATTCCCGAAGAAGAGTTACCAGTAACAGAAACAGTTGAACCACTAGAAGTTCCACTCTTTCTACCCTTAGAAAGTTACGTTGTGAATCTGAAGGATGGAAGACGCTATTTGAAGGCAACAATCCAATTAATGATGAGTGATCCTGCTGCAATGGCTTACCTTCAGGGAAGGATGGTAGAAGTTAAGGATGCTGTACTTTCAGAAATGCAGACACTATCCGCAGAAGATGTAGCACAATCAGAGGCAAGAGAATCGCTGAAATTGCGTTTGATTAATGTGATTAGTGGACTTTTCCCAACCAAACCTGAGTGGGAGGATCCTGAACCGATCCGTAAGGTGCTCTTTGAGGAGTTTGTCATTCAGTGATCCATGAAGACTCTGAGCGCTAATGAGATTTCTTCGACTTTCCTCGCTGCCTGTCTTATTGTTGGCAACAGTCGCTTTATTTCCAAGCGGTTGCCAAAGTGAAGATGAGACGGAAGCACCCCAGAAGGTGTTGAGAGAGGGGCCTCCCCCTCTTGAAGATCCGACTTATATGAGTCTTGGTACATTTGTCGTTAACATGCCAGATGGCAAATACTATCTTAAAACAACGATGTCCCTTGCGTTCACAGATTCCGGGCCAATGGATTGGATGACTGCTCGCACACCGCTGGTGAAAGACATGATCGTTCGTCACTTGCAAAGTGTCTCAGTTGAGCAATTAGAAGACTTAAGGTATCGACAGATACTTAAAAATGATCTGATGATTAGACTCAATTCTCTCTTTCCGAATGAACCCCCTTGGGAAGATTTAGACCCGGTGAAAAGAATTTTGTTCACAGAGTTCTACAAACAATAATTTTTCAAATTTTGTAGATTAAAGATGCACCAAGGGAGCATCTTGAAAAAGGATTCATGGCGAGTGATTTTGAAAATCTAGATGATTTAGATTGGGCAGATGTCGAAGGTGAGTTGGAAGCCAATCGCGACGCAATTTTAGCGGAGGCACAAAACATAGAGGCACCATCCGACTCTGACAGTCCTGCTCCAGTAGGTCCAGGACATGTAGCCTCGGAGTTAGACATTGACTTCCTCTTGGATGTGCAGCTGAACATTCAAGTTGAGGTGGGTCGTTCCCAAATTCGAATTGAAGATCTTCTGGAGTTGGATCAAGGCTCAATTGTAGAACTGCAAAGTGCTATTGGAGAACCACTTGATATCAGAGTGAATGAAAAACTTGTTGCTCGTGGGGAAATTGTCGTAATAAATGACAAGTTTGCTGTCCGAATTACTGACATTATTAGCCCGGATGATCGCTTTGCCGCACTCTGATAAAAGAATCACAAATCGTTTCCGAATCTGGTCCATCTTATTCGGGATACTTCTTTCCGTCCTGACTATCCTTCCCAAACTTCAAGCAGCTCCCTACACCCTGCAAGAAATCAAACTGGCTTCCCTTTCTCAAGCAGAACAGATCAGTCTCCAATTTGATGGGGCCTATCCAGACGAACCAATCGTGAATTTTGAACCAGGAGCCCTTTCAGTTCGCTTGGTAGGAACGAAAATGGCCGATGAGTTAGGGAAAGAGCTGACCCCACCTAACGAATCTATGATTCGAAATGTATTAGTCTCACAACCAGCCATGGCTGAATTTGTCCAAGTGGATATTTTATTCAATAGCTCGAGGATGGCCCTGGGGAATCCTGAGGTCTGGCGTGAGGGGAACCGGATGTTTCTGGATCTTCAATTTCTTAATCTAGTAAATATTCAGACAAATACGCTTGCACCATCAATAGCCCTGACAGATGAAGTTGGTGAAAGAGTTCGTCAGGCTGACCCATTTCCCTCGACCTTTAGCAGAGCAACTCCAGACCCTCCTGCTGAACAAATTGCAGAGTTGGATAAAATCCCCGTACAGGTCGCAACCGAAATGGAATTAGGATCGGCAATTCCGGATCAGGATTGGTCTTCAACCTTGATTGGCTTGTTGATTGCGCTGTTCTTAATTTTGGCTCTTATTTACGGGTTGGCTTGGGTCTATGGAAAATTTCTATCAGGAAAATTCCCAATGTTGGAAAACCAAGTTAACACCCGTCAAGTTTCTGTCTTCCACTTGGGCCCAAAACAAAAAGTAGTCGTATTAGAAATTCGGAAACAACTGTTTGCTTGTGGAGTCACCCCCCAAAGTATTAGCCTGCTGGCGAAATTAGAAAATGAGCGAGACCAAACTTATCTAAATGCCCTTGATCTCGATGGAGGTCAGGTAAACATTGATTATGCCCGATTAGATTTTTTGAAGACTTTAGAGAAAGCTCGCCAGCGTGCAAATTTGAATGAAGTAAAACAGGTCATTCCTGAAACTGGAAAAAAATTCGCCAAAGATTGGGGAACAAAGACGGAAGTAACCAAAACCAAAGAAATTCCTGAAACTGAATCAAGGGTGGCCGAGTGGACTAATCCGCGAGTCGTTCGTTCGAATGTATATGCACCCATTGACGCCGGTTACCCGGTGAGAACAGTCGACCTTGAGGGTTCAACCATTGAGGGTTTTGCAGGAAAATTGACCTCTAGGCTTAAGACTCTGAAACCAATTCGATAACTTCTCATTTTGACACAATTGAAGCGAAACTTCATGTGGGCCTGCATTCTGATTCCTTTTCTTTTATTCGAAATTGGAACCTTACAAGCGCAGTCGCCTATCCCCGGAATCAGCATAAGTGTTGATCAAGCAGATACTCCTTCGCAGGTAGCCACGACCCTGCAAATCGTATTTCTACTTACTCTGCTGACACTAGCTCCAGCATTGTTAATCATGACCACTTCTTTCACTCGGTTTGTCATAGTCTTCTCTTTTCTAAGACAAGCGCTCGGAACTCCTCAGACTCCATCAAACCAAATTGTTGTTGGGCTGGCTCTCTTCCTGACAATCTTTGTTATGATGCCCGTCTATCAGGAAATTAATGAAAATGCTTTACAGCCATATTTGGACAATCGAATTACTCAGCAAATCTTTCTGGAAAGGACATCGATTCCGGTAAAACGCTTCATGCAGCAGTACACCCGTGAGAAAGATCTCGCTCTCTTCATGAAAATTTCAAATCTTCCTAGGCCTCGAACTATTGATGATGTTCCAGTTTGGGTCGTCATTCCTGCATTTGTCTTGAGTGAATTGAAGACTGCATTTCAAATTGGGTTTGTGATATATATACCCTTTTTGGTAATTGACATGGTGGTTGCCGCCGTTCTGATGGCCATGGGTATGATGATGTTGCCTCCAATCATGATATCATTGCCATTTAAATTGATGTTATTTGTTTTGGTCGATGGATGGCATCTACTAGTCGGCTCTATGGTCAAAAGCTTTGTTCCCATTTAGGTAAATATAATGACTGAAGCAGTGGTTGTTTCCTTGATGAACGAAGCAATGCGAATGACGGCCTTGCTTTCAGCACCCTTATTATTGGGTGCTCTGGTTGTAGGTTTGATCATTTCCATCTTCCAGGCCGTTACGCAAATTCAGGAGCAAACACTGGCTATCATCCCAAAGATGGCAGCCCTTCTATTGATCTTCGCCCTGCTGTTTCCTTGGATGCTTTCTCAAGCAACAGCGTATATGAACGCACTTTTTTCAAACTTTCCTACCTTCCTTGGCCTCTAAGGACAAATCCGCCTCCTCGCTACGGCAAGCCCGTAACTGGATCAGAAATAAAATTCTTTTTCCGACAGTAGATGATGAGAGTTATCGGAAAAGTCTAAAAGACATTCGAGAGCGACTACCTGTTCCCGTCATCTGGCTCCTGGGTAAGACCCAATCTGGTAAAACATCCATCATTCAAGCTTTGACAGGTCACCCTCGAGCAGAGATCGGAAACGGTTTTCAACCATGTACGAGAACCTCCTCACTCTTTTCATTTCCAGGTGAACAAACCCCTATTGTCCATTTCCTTGACACCCGTGGCTTAGGTGAAATCTGCTATGACCCTCAGGAAGATCTTCAACTGTTCCTCCAAGGATCACACCTTTTAATTGTGGTGGTAAAGGTGATGGACCATGCGTTGGAACCCTTAAAGGATGTTCTGAAGATCATTTGCAAACAGAGACCAAATTGGCCGGTGTTGGTAGTCCAAACAAATCTGCACGAGGGCTATCTTGATCCAAGCACAGAACACATCATTCCATATCCTTACGGAAACCAGGAAGCTACTGGTTCTGTTCCTCAAAACCTAATGAGATCTCTGAAATTTCAGCAACAAGAATTGTCTGAGTGGACAAGTGAATTCGTAGCTGTAGATTTGACTCTGCCAGACGACGGGTACATTGATTCTAATTATGGGTTGGAGGAACTTTGGCAAAAAATTGAAATGCTGCTACCAACCAGTTTGCATGCACTGATTCAAGGCACACCCTCCTTACATCGCACTTTACAAGATGTTCACAGCCAATCTGCACATCCGCAAATCATTGCTCACTCTTTGTTGGCTGGAGGCGTTGAACTACTTCCAATTCCACTGGTTACCTTACCAATGGTTGCTTCGATCCAGGCAAGAATGTTCCAAGCGTTAGCTTCAATTTACAGACAGCAAGTGAGTTGGCGTAGTTTTGTTGATTTCTTGAGTGCCATTGGACTTGGTATGATGCTGCATATTGGAGGGAGGGAACTCATAAAATTCATTCCAGTGTATGGTACCATTGTCAGTTCCCTTTACACAGCAGCCGCTACATATGCTTTAGGTAAGACAATGTGCCTTTACCTTCATCATCAGCGACTCGGGAGTTTACCCAAGGTAGATGAGTTACGTGAAATCTATGAATCACAATTCAAGGAAGGAAGAGAAATATTGGAGAAATTTATTTCCGAAAAGAAAAAAAGGTGAATCCCAAAAAGGTGTTTGGCTCCATTGAACCGACTATGATAAACTAAGTTTTAAAGATTATTTTTTATTTAGAAATTTCAAAAAATTATGCATGACGACACACGAGTTGTTCGCTCAGGTAGACATCCAGAATCTTTCCATGGAGCAGTAAATCCCCCCGTTTATCATGTCTCTACCATTCTCTCTGAGACGATAGAAGAACTTGAAGAACGTGGAAGAGCCACCGAGGTCGCACGCCACACTTCCTATGGACGAAAAGGAAATCCCACATCGTGGGCTTTAGAGGATGCTATCGCTGAATTGGAGGGGGGGTTCGCATGTCTAACTTTTCCTTCTGGAATCGCAGCTGTTGGCAATGCACTTCTGGCCTTTTTGAATGCCGGGGATCATTTGTTAATGGTGGACAGTGTATATGGCCCAACCAGAGATTTTTGTAACAAATATTTGGCGCGTTTTGGAGTCGAAACAACATTCTATGATCCTTGCATTGGAAGCGAAATCAGAGAGTTGATTCGGCCAAACACAAAACTACTTTTCCTGGAATCACCTGGTTCCCAAACTTTTGAGGTTCAAGATATCCCAACCCTGAGTACTATTGCTCACGCACACGATCTTGTGGTGATGATTGACAACACTTGGGGAACCCCCCTTTTTTTCAAGGCCTTTCAGCATGGAGTAGACGTTTCCATCCAATCTGGAACAAAGTATATTGTCGGTCATGCAGATGTGAGTCTTGGAACGGTAACCACAACCCGTGAATTTTGGCCAATCTTGAAGGATGCAGCTTGGCAACTCGGGCAATGCAGTGGCCCTGATGATCTTTATCTGGCCCAACGTGGTTTGAGAACCATGTCCGTGCGGTTAAGCAGGCATCAACAAAGTACAATGGAGATAACGGGATGGCTGCAGAAACAGCCCGAAATCAAGCGGGTGCTATACCCTGCACTCCCAAGTGACCCAGGGTACTCGATTTGGCGAAGAGATTTTTTAGGAGCAACTGGTTTATTTGGGGTTGAATTACACCCTTGTGACCCCAGGGGAATCAAACAGATGCTTAATGGAATGGAGCTTTTTGGGTTGGGATATTCATGGGGCGGTTTTGAGAGCTTAATCCTCCCAACCAATCCAAAATCAATGAGAACAGCGTCACCTTGGCGCTTTGAAGGGCCGCTTTTGCGGCTTCATATCGGGCTGGAAGCCCTTGATGATTTGCGTTCCGATTTGGAAGCCGGCCTCAAAAGATTGAGAGAGGCTTCCTAAGACGACGCAAACCCTCACATTGGAGTGAAAGATGCGTTACCTTGACTATGCCGATTTAGCAAATCCTCGAAAAGAGGATTCTCACCACACCTATGACTTCCTCAAAGACGTTCCCGTCATTGTCAGTGCCGAAGTTGCCCGAAAGAATATGGCGATTCGGGAAATCCTCAGTTTACGCAAAGGATCCACAATCGGGTTCGATAAACTGTTGGGGGAACCCATTGATATGGTAGTTGTGGACAAAAACCCAGCTCGACAGAGAGTCACTGCTCGTGGAGAAATTGTAGTTCTCAATGAACGCTACGGATTCAGAGTTACCTCTGTAGAAAGTACACAAGAGAAAAAATCCACTGAGATCGTGCATCTTGATGCAGAGATGAATGATGAACCGGGAGGTTCTCACTTTCCTCTGGGTTTTCATAGATAAAAGGAGGACATTCCTAGTGGAATCAATGCTTTTTTTACATGACAAATTGAATGCGTTTGCTAGGAATTCGAAATGAATGTAGCTCCTGAAGTAACTCCAATCCACTGCCTGAAAGACAACTACGCTTATCTACTACGGTGTCCATCTACAGGACAAACTGGTGTCGTAGATCCCTCAGCTGCCCAACCTATACTGAAGGTATTAAGAGATAAAGGACGGGGTTTGGATTACATTTTCAATACTCATCATCACTGGGATCATGTCGGGGGAAATGAGGAATTGAAACAACAGTTTCCAAGTGTTCGTATTTTTGGTCATCAATCTGATGAGGGACGTATTCCAGGACTAACGGATGGAGTAAAGGATGGTCAAGTAATCGGATTCGGAGCGCTAAATGGATTTGTAATTCACAATCCTGGGCATACCACAGGTGCAATCACGTATGTTTGGGGAGATGCTGCCTTCACCGGAGACACCCTTTTCGCTGCAGGTTGTGGGCGGATCTTTGAAGGATCACCCCAAGATATGTATTCCTCACTACATCAAAAGATCGGTTCACTTCCACCTGAAACTCGACTCTATTTTGGGCATGAATATACCGAAAAAAACTTGGAGTTTTGCTTAGACGTGGAGCCAAACAACCACAAAGCACATGTGCTTTTAAAGGAGGTACGCAAAATACGATCTCAAAGAAAATTCACAACCCCTTCAACAATTTCTCAAGAATTTGCTACGAACCCGTTTATGAGGACTAAGGAGTTAGAAATTCAAAAAAGAGTTCGAGAATTGGAACCAGATGCTGATTTGAGTCCAGTGTCTGTTTTTCGAGTGCTCAGGGAGTATAAGAATCGCTTCTAATTTTTTGGTAATTCTCTGAATGAATCCTTGGAAGCACCTTGAGAAAGTCCGCCAAAAATCTTCTAGATTATGGCTAGGGCTGATGTCGGGCACTTCTTTGGATGGATTGGACATTGCCCTTGTGGCAATATCTGGCTCGGGTTCTTCCACAAAAATATCCTTAGAGGCTTTTGCCTCCCCTCCCTACTCTGCCGATTGGCAACATTGCCTCCAAAATTTTACAAACCCAATGGAGGTCAGTGCCATCGAACTTGGGCAGCTTCATGTCAGTCTAGGCTCACACTGGGCAGAAATCGTCCTTCAGCAACTTAATGAATGGCAAATTGACCCGAAATTCATTGATGCAGTGGCCAGTCATGGCCAAACCGTTTTGCACCTGCCTCCTGAATCTTCACTAAGAACGTATCTGCCAAAAAGTTTTCCCAATCAGTTTCCTGCCACATGGCAATTAGGTGATGCCGACCAATTGGCTCAAAGAATCGGGCTGCCTGTAGTCTCAGATTTCCGAATGAAAGATTTGGCTGCTGGAGGTACCGGAGCCCCTTTGTTGCCATATCTTGATTATCTTCTTTTCAATAAAATTGGGGTTGAAAGGATAGTTCATAATCTTGGAGGAATCAGTAATCTGACGTTCTTGCCTGGTTCAGTTAATAGTGAAGAAGTCTTAGCATTTGATACAGGTCCTGCAAATCTTCTCTTGAATATCGGAATGCAGCGCTCAGGTACCGGTGAGCTATATGATAAAGACGGTCTTACAGCTGCCAAGGGGAAAGTAAACAATAAATTACTGAATCAATGGTTGCAGCACCCCTACCTAGATTTAAAACCGCCAAAATCAACTGGCCGAGAAGAATTTGGTTCTGAATTGATGAGAACCTGGTTGAATGAGGCAAAATCAGCAGATCTTTCTCTTCCAGATTTGATGGCCACACTCACCGTTTTTACCGCAGAATCCATCAATCGGGCTTATAGAGATCATTTACCAAGATTGCCCAAAGAATCCTTTTTGAGCGGAGGTGGATCATTCAATCAGGAACTGAAGAAACAGATACAGGATAGATTACCCGAGGTTGAATTTCGAGATTTTTCAGAATTGGGCCAACCTGCAGAGGCAAGAGAGGCAATTGGTTTTGCGGTACTGGGGAATCAGTTTCTAATGGGGGAATCCACTACTTTTCCAGGCATCACAGGAAATCAATCATCAGTGATACTTGGTAAACTATCACTTCCTAATTGAACTCTTTGTTTGAACGTCTTTCTTGAGATAAAGTGGCTGAACATGTTCAATTGGTAATTCCTTAACTTGCCCTAGATGGGCAGCTTGATAGATCATCCAAGCATCTGGAACTGGATACTGAAGTATAATTTTATCTAGCTTAGCCAATTCCGAATCCCTTCTTTGCCCCAATTGTAACAAGTGAACCGGATTTTCTAAAACAGCGTCAGGAAGGCTTTTCAGTTCAGAGAGTTCAATGTCAGAAGTCATTTCTGGAAAGCCGTTTTCGTTAAATTGAAACCAAGCCCAGAAAACTTCCTGCCTGGTACAATTCAGCATTACGGGGAAAGGCTTCAATTGAGGTGAAACTTGAAAAGCCAGAACGTCCAAACTGGTTACGCAACGAATAGGCAGCTTTAGTACTTGCGCAATTGTGCGGACGACACTAAGTGCGATTCTAACGCCTGTGTAAGAACCCGGACCACGATTCACGATTAATTCATCAACATCATCAAGATCCCAATTCAAATTTTTCAGCAACTCCTGTAATTGTGAGATTAAGATTTGAGCGTTGCGGCGTCTGCAATGAGTGTAAAGCAATGCCCTGGGCTCATGATCTTCTAATAAACCTAGGCTAAGATTTTCAAAGAGAGTGTCCAACACGAGAGATTTCAATTCATCAACCTTTCGTATAAAGAATCATGGCTACTCATGATGAGTTCTCTACTACCATCTGAAACATAATTGATGTTGATATTGAGCACTCTCTGAGTGTCAATTAAGGGCCTCAGCAATTTTGGCCACTCTACCAAAGTGATTCCATCCACAGCGATTAAATCTTCAAAATCGAAGTCTTCCAGTTCTTTTTGATCCTCTAGACGATACAAATCCAAATGGTGGATGACTCCCAAATCGTATGAGTACATATTCACCATGGTATAAGTGGGAGAAGTTACCAAATTTATTGGCACCCCTAGGCTTGCGCAGATATTTTTGCAGAGAGTTGTTTTGCCTGAACCTAAATCTCCTTCCATCATTACAATACAGCCCGGTTCCAATGTTTTTGAAAGTTTTGCCCCGGCAGCTGCCGTTGCCTCTAAATCAGGTAAAAGCCATTTGATCGTGATCATGAGCAAAATTAAATGAAATCCGTGGTTCTAGAATTCAAGGAAGTCTCTTATAGAGAACAAGATGAAGAATCCGATCTAACAGAAGTCAGCTTTTCTCTCCCAAGAGGGCAACGAGCAAGCTTGGAATGTAGCCGTCCTGAGCAGTCTGAAACTATATGGCGATTATTGCAAACCAATCTAAGGCCTCATAAAGGGAATGTAGATGTCCCTGTTCGAGATCAATGCTATAGTAATAGACTTCTAGAAGCAGGTTTAGATCCGCAAAAAACAGTCTTAGAAAATCTGGCCTCACCCCGATTTGAGATGCGTCCTTGGGTAGCCGGCAAACCTCGGACATGGCAGCAACTTGCAGATATGCTGGGGGTTTCTAACAGCACTCTGCGAAGACCATTAGATTCAGTTGAGATCAGCGGCCGACAAAGAATAATTTGGCTGTTTTTGTGGTGCTTGGACGTAGAGCTCCTGATCTTGGAATCGGTTCTGGAAGATCTTGATCAAGCCTTGAAAAAACTAGTTTTTGATTGGTGGGAGGATTCCAAAGGGACAATTCTTTACTTAGGAAAGCCTGCAGAGGATTTTTCTTTTCAGTACCACTTTGCTATCAATGCTGACGGACATCTGATTGATCGGAATATCAAACATGACCACTTTTGGTGAACAAAGCTGTATATGGTGAGATACCAAGATTATCAAGGATGCATTCCCAACGGTGGTCGTATTCCATGTCCATAATCAGGGATTCATCCAACGGAGCAAGCCACCAAGACTCTTCTTGAATTTCTCGATCAAGTTGAAAAGCTCCCCAGCCTGAATAGCCTACACCAAGATGGTAAGTTTGGGGTCCACTACCATCAAGAATCGCCATGAGGACATCTTCTCCAGCACTCAGAGCTATTCTGGAGGAAATTTCTGTGCTTGATTCACAAAGGTAATCGGAGGTGTGCACTGCCCAGAATGATTCTGGTTGCACCGGACCACCAATTAACAAGGGCACTTCCAGATCGATATGGGTTTGGAACTCCTCTTTCAGAATTTCTGTGACTTTCAAATCTGAAGGGTGGTTCATCACTAGGCCAAAAGCACCTTCCTCATTATAGTTACAAAGTAAAATTGCTGTCTTAGAAAAATAAGGATCTTTTAAATTAGGTAAAGCCACCAAAATTCCGGGGGCCAATTCTGACTGCTTCATGGGATTATTTGTGCAAGGGTTCCAAAGTTTTCCAGTTGGTAATGAAGGATTCATAATTTTTTTGAAGGTCCCCAGAGCCTTTTTGTAAAGTAAGAGAAAGATGGCGGATCTAGACTCCCATAAACTAGCGACAAACTACTTACGGCAAATTCGATACCAAAAACAAAAAAATGTGGCCTGTCAAACTATCCAAGATCAATGGCAGCAGATCTTGGCAGCTGGTGGACAACAAAATCTGATCGGATTAGCTAAACTGCGACATCAGTGGAATACTGATCTGGATCCTTTCCTTGCGAATCACTCCTATCCCAGAAACATCTCATCAATTTATGATTATTCCCTGCAAGAACTAGAATTTCAGGATTTCAACAATACTGATCTTCAGAAGGCTTATCAAAAACTACTCAACCAAAGCTTTCGGAAAAAGTTGGATTTGGTTGCTGCAGTTAGAAAGCAATTACGCCGGAATTTTGAGGAAGACGAACTCGAATTTTTGGAAGAAAGCATTCATTCAAAACGGGTTGGTAGGTGTTTACACTTAATCGTTTATGACGCCTCGCTTCAACAAGCTTTTCGACTAGAACAGGAAATATACATCAAATTATTTCAGCGGCTTCTTCCAAGATGGGATTTGGTAGAGATTCGATGTCAAATCAGTGATCCACAGTCATTCCGGAGGGATGAAGAAAATTTAAAACAATTAAAGGAGATCTGGAGTTCCCTTGAAAGCAATTTTTCCAAAAATTCCTCCCCTGGATTTATCCATCGACCAGAAAAAAATTGGGCTATTCTCCTCTGTTACGGTGGTCAGGAAATACAGGCGGACTGGGAGCAGATAAAAGGTGAACTATGGTTAGAATTACAGCAAAAATTCCCAGCCATCATGGTTTCAGTAACGGCTATCGGGTTGCTCAGGCAAAAGCCCTCGAAAAACCTGTTTTCACTGAAGGAATCTCTTGGCCAATTCGATGAGTTGATAAAAGTGAAATCATCACCGCAACCATCAAAATCTATGAGTCCCCAAGAATGTAAATCCTCTGCAATGTCGATCCTTCAAAAACTTCATCAAAAATCACTTCCCAAAGTTTCTGAATAATCCCCCCAATCACAAATGATTAATAGAAAAATGGACGCAACCATAACACTCGGACGAGGCCCCGAGTTTCTTTCTAAACAGGAAATCAACCTTTTAACCGATCAAAGTGAAACCGGCCTACATCACCGATTCCGGAACTGTGCACTTGCTGTTCTGAACTGTGGTGGACCCACGGCAGATACCCTCGAGTTGCAAAAGCGTTATAAAGATTTTCAGATCGAAATCAAGCAAGCGGCTCGAGGCAATCTTATAGTTCTTCGAAATGCTCCTGAGACCGCTTTTGTCGATGGGAATATCATATCTGGGCTCCAGGAAATGCTATTCGCCGTCTTGCGAGACACTGTTTACCCTTATTTGTTTGGCCCTTCTGAGTCTTCTGAACAGATTACCAATCTAGTGTTTCGAATGTTACGAAACGCTGAAATTTTTGATTCTAACGCTGAAACGAATCTAGTGGTTTGTTGGGGAGGGCATCGCATCGACAGAAATGAATACCAATACACCAAGGAGGTAGGCCACCAACTAGGATTGCGGAATCTAGATATTTGCACTGGCTGTGGGGCAGGAGCCATGAAAGGCCCAATGAAAGGAGCCACGATAGGTCATGCTAAACAACGGAGGCGTGGAGGGAGGTATATCGGAATCAGTGAACCTCAGATTATTGCAGCGGAATCCCCAAATCCAATTGTTAATGATTTGTTGATTATGCCTGATATTGAAAAGCGCTTGGAAGCCTTCGTAAGACTTGGCCATGGCATCATAGTTTTTCCTGGTGGCGCTGGTACTGCTGAAGAAATCCTTTATTTACTTGGTATTCTACTCCACCCAGAAAATGAAGATCTTCCTCTCCCTCTAATTTTTACAGGTCCAGAGAGTTGCCGGCCTTATTTTGAACAAGTAGACCGCTTTATCGCTACAACGCTTGGCCCAGATGCCTGCCGAAAATATAAACTCATCATTGACAACCCGATTATGGTTGCTCAAGAATTGAAATTGGGTTTGCAGGCAGTACAAAAATTTCGTGAGTCATCTCAACTGCCACAATATTTTAATTGGGGACTCCACATTCAGGAAGAATTTCAACATGCTTTTGAGCCAACGCATGAAAATATGAAGAAATTGGAGATTCACCAAGATCAACCCCGCCATCTTCTTGCCGCTAACCTGCGGAAGGCTTTTTCAGGGATCGTGTGTGGTAACGTTAAAGAATCGGGACGTATAGCGATCGCTCAGGAAGGACCCTATGAGATTTATGGCGATCTAGAAATCATGCACCACTTGGATGAACTTCTGGAAGCATTTCAAAATCAGGGTCGTATGAGGCCTCTGGAATCACAAGGTCCCGAAACCTACAGGGTTGTGAGGAACAAATAATTTATTTCTTTGTAAGTTGACTGGTGAAATGGCTGATTCCCTAAAAGAATTGTTATCCCAAAGATCTCCTGACAATGACATTTGGCTTTTTGCTTACGGGTCTTTGATGTGGCATCCAGAAATTTCGTTTGATTTATCGGTTCGGGCCACCATCTATGGTTATCAGAGAAATTTTTGTTTGTGGAGTACTGAGCATCGGGGTACAGATGAACTGCCAGGATTGGTTCTTGGATTAGAACCTGGCACCTTCTGTGTTGGCAGGGCGTTCAGAATACCTTTAGTGGACCGCGAGATCCAATTGGCAAGGATCTGGGCCAGAGAAATGGTTACCGGTGCATATTATCCTAAGTGGGTTCAATTGAAGACTTCATCAGGCACAATTGAAGCCATCGCATTTTTAGTCAACTTGGACCATCCTAAGTATG
>JACLAD010007963.1_pt1 | contig 27647 bp, 26 predicted proteins | sample 8027901 | NCBI WGS metagenome assembly JACLAD01 (sample SAMN15725071, study PRJNA655200) | protist metagenome | isolation source: fluorescence activated cell sorting (FACS) single amplified genomes of... | place: Spain: Blaines Bay Microbial Observatory, Mediterranean Sea | collected 2016-07-05 | reverse complement strand
TTAGATGGTAATGGTAAATCCACTAACATTCCATTTACTAATGATAATAAAGGATGGTATTTTAATACTCTCATTTCTTTTTCTTTTCTCATCACTTTTTCAAGTTTAAGAAAATAATGTTTCCCAACGATTGTTGGGACTTCTATTATGTTTCATATCTTTCATGTACAAAACATCTCCTCAGCTCCCGGGAACCTCTTATTAGAAATGCTTTGTAAATACGATTATAATAAAATTTGGCACAACAAGGATTCGAACCTTGGAAGATGTTAATCAATTGTTTTACAAACAAGCGCCTTTAACCACTCAGCCATTGTACCTTGCCCCTTCAATTCTTCTGTAGAAGAATTGAAAGAACGATTCAAAGAAAATTTATGTTATTCTCACTCTAAACCTCCTTTCATTCACTCGTATATTAAACCTACTGTTAGAATCGCTAAAAATGCAATCATAGTTCAATATCCGAAAATATGTATATCACTTAAAACCATCGATCAAGGGAATAAAAACGAAATTTCTAAATCAAATATTATAAATAATATTCCAACTAAGAAGAATCGTACTTCAAATACCTTTCTACTGTCTCCAAATGGGTCAAAACCACATTCATAAACCGAAACTTTTTCTTGATCAGCAGCTTTTACTGATAATGCGTAAGATGCCCCTACGATTACTAGTGATAATATCAACGATATCACTAAGAAAATCAAGACATTTGTATATTCTATCATATTTATTTTCTTTTTGTTATCTTTATACCAATTTACTTGGTTAGAAAGAGAGAGATTCGAACTCTCGTTTGCTAAAAAAGCAAATTTAGTTTTCAAAACTAACGCATTCAACCAGACTCTGCCATCTTTCCTGTCGAATTTCGACTCGTACCCTTCATTTAGGAAGGGTACATTCATTAATATAAAGAATTAACCAAACAATCGAAAGTTAACATTAAGATTGGTTGTGGGTAAATTAATAATGTCAATATTATATATAAAGTAGCACCTAAAATTAAAGATCTCTCTATAGATAATTCTCTAACTGATCTATTCATCTTTTGAACGTTCTCATTTAACGCTCTTACCAAGAATTGTGATTTATCTTGGAAATAAATGTAATGGATCAATCTTAAGTAGTAGAAACATGAAACACATGTAAATAATACTGCTACAACAGCTAATATTGTAAATTGCCCTTCAACTACTGTTAATAATATTAGATACTTACTTAAAAATCCTGCTAAAGGTGGTATACCTGCTATTGAAAACAGACAAATCACGAATGTGATTGCTAAGATTGGAGATGTTCTTGAGATTGTTCATAATCTCGAGATATGGTTTTCTCCTCCTTTTCATATACTTAATACACAACCTATAGAGTTAATTGACATTAAGATATATAAAACAGAATATAAGATAGTAGCTTGAATACTTGCAAAAGTAGCAACTCCTATACCTAATAACATAAATCCCATATGTCCGATCGCACTATATCCTATTAATCTTTTTAACATTGCTTGATTAATACCTCCGATACTCGCGATAACTATACTTAAAATAGCACTTCCTAGAATCATACCTTGCAACATGCTATCTCATACTCCTAAGAATGGACCGAACAGGATATTAATTAAGATCGTGATTAATGCTATTTTTGGTACTGTAGCAAAATAACCCGTTACTATTGTAGGAGATCCTTCATACACATCTGGCACTCACATATGAAATGGAGCTGCTGCCAATTTAAACAACAATGCAATAACTACCATCATTGCCCCTATTTCTATACCAGGGTTTACTGTATACAGGATATAATTACCTATGGCTACAAAGTTTGTATCCCCCGTCTCAATGTATATAATTGTACAACCTAATAACAATAGACCAGAACTTAAAGCTCCCATAATGAAATACTTTAATCCTGCTTCTGTACTTAATTCTTTTTCTCTTTTTATTGTCGCTAGAGCATACAAAGACAGACTTATTAATTCTATCGCTAGATAAAATAAGATGAAGTCTTGAGAAGAAACCAATAATAGCATACCTAATATACTTAATAATATTAGTTGACTAAATTCGAATTCTTTGATTCCTTCTTGCACGTATGAATCTAATGAGAATACTAAAATTGCAGCCCCACTCAACAATACTACTTGTTTTACGAACAAGTTAAATTTATCTACACCTAATACACCTCCGATTTCTACTCTTCCTTCTATTAGAGAATACAAATACATTGTGATAAAAGCCGTAAATAATAAAGTGAATATGGATAATCAAGTAATTTTTTTTAACTGTGAGTACCGTCCTTCGGTACTAGCTCCATAAATTACTCCGTAAGCTAACAAGCTTACTATCATTACCATTAAATATATCTCTGGCATTATTCAATACCAGTTTTGAATGATGTTATCTAAATACATTTCTATTTACTCTTTTTTTAAAGATGTAGTTAAAACTACCGAAGTATGATCCGACGCAATTTGACTAAATAAATCTTGACGTCTTACTTCTTCTTCATGACTTAATGTCAGCACAATTGCTGCTACCATAGCCACTAATAACACTAGACTAGAAATTATAAAATATAGATAGTATTCTGTATATAATACATCTCCTATGCTCTCTATATTTGTTTTCTCAGATAGTGTGTGAACAAAATCCACTTGACTTGCTCAATTTGTAGGTACATCTTTTTGTACCACTATTCATAATTGCAATAATAATACTAACCCTATAATAAATCCTATTGGTAAATACCGAGTAGTATTATCCACTAACTCCACTAATTTTATATTTAACATCATTACCACGAACAATATTAATATTGCAATAGCCCCTGCGTATACTATGACGAATAGAATTGCTAAGAATTCTACTTCTTGCAGTATAAGTAAAGCCGCACAATTAGCGAAAGTTAATACTAAAGCAATTACTGAATGCATTGGATTAATAGAACTAATTACAGAGAAACCTGTGATTACTGTTCCTAACCCTAATATTATTACTAATATTTCTTTAATGCTTGTAATTTCCATTTGTTTTTTTTTCTTATATATTTAAAATAAAATATATTCCTATCTTCAAATTTTGAAGTTTATAAATGTCTGAAGGGGATCGAACCCTTAACTTTTGAATCCGAAGCTCAATGCACTACCATTATGCTACAGACACTTTCAAAACCTATTCCCTTGTAGCTCTTAATTTAAGAGCTACAAGATCAGAAAAAGGCTTTAATATTTAATTATTCAGCTTTAGTAGCAGTTACATATGGTAATTCTGGGAATGTATGTGCCACTGGTGGTGAATTTTGTGTTCATTCTAAGCTATTTACAGCCACGAAGTCACCTTCTTGTTCGAAGAATTCTGGTGAATGTCAATAGTTAGCACCTACAGGTTTTTTATCTGTAAATGTTCTGAACAATACGTAAACAAATACGATTGTAGCAACTACTGAAATTATACTTCCAATAGAACTTATAACGTTTCAAGTTAAGTAAGCATCTGGGAAGTCACTATATCTTCTTGGGAACCCTGCTAATCCTAAGAAATGTTGTGGGAAGAATGTAACATTAACTCCTACAAACATTAATCAGAAATGAACTTTTCCTCATGTTTCTGGATATTCATATCCTGTTATTTTACCCATTCAGTAGTATAAACCTCCGAATAAAGCATAAACCGCTCCCATACTTAATACGTAATGGAAATGAGCTGTAACATAATATGTATCATGTAATGCGATATCTAAACCTGCGTTAGATAAAACAACTCCAGTTAATCCTCCTAATGTGAATAAGAAGATAAATCCTAAAGCTCATAACATTGGTACAGTATATCTGATAGAACCTCCAAATATTGTAGCTAATCACGAGAATATTTTAATTCCTGTTGGAACTGCAATAATCATTGTAGCTGCTGTGAAATATGCTCTTGTATCAACATCCATACCTACAGTATACATGTGATGCGCTCATACGATAAATCCTAAGATCCCGATTGAAACGATAGCATAGATCATTCCGAATGCCCCGAAAACTGGTTTATCCGAGAATGTAGCAACGATGTGACTTACTATACCGAATGCTGGTAAGATTAATATATAAACCTCTGGATGCCCAAAGAATCAAAATAAATGTTGATATAATATTGGATCTCCCCCTCCAGCTGGGTCGAAGAAACTTGTGTTAAAGTTTCTATCTGTTAATAACATTGTAATAGCTCCAGCTAACACTGGTAAAGATAATAATAATAATATCGCTGTTACAAATACCGCTCAACAGAATAATGGCATTTTATGCATTGTCATTCCAGGTGCTCTCATGTTTATTATTGTTGTAATAAAGTTAGACGCTCCTAAAATAGAACTAATCCCTGCCAAATGCAATGAGAATATTGCTAAATCTACCGCTCCTCCAGAGTGATATTCGATAGATGATAATGGTGGGTACACTGTTCACCCTGTACCTGCTCCTCCTTCTACTAGGCTAGATCCTAATAATAAGATTAATGCTGGTGGTAATAATCAAAATGATATGTTGTTTAATCTAGGGAAAGCCATATCTGGCGCTCCTATCATTAAAGGAACCATTCAGTTTCCGAACCCTCCGATTGCGAAAGGCATTACGAAAAAGAATATCATTACGAAAGCATGTGCTGTTACAATTACATTATATAACTGATCATCTCCAGCTAAGTATGCTTCTCCTGGTGCTGATAATTCCATTCTGATTAATACTGAAAACGCAGTACCAATTGCTCCACTTATTGCTCCGAACACCATATATAATGTTCCGATATCTTTGTGGTTAGTACTAAAAAGTCATCTTTCTGACCAATTCATGGTTTTTTTAAGAAAGAGATGAAGAATTTCTATTCTTCGTCTCTTGCTTCTTGTAACATTTCATTTATGAAGTCACAATATTGTGTTAAGCTTACAGCTTCTACTACGATTGGCATTTTTCCATGGTTTGCTCCACAGATTTCACTACACTGTCCGTAATATCTTCCTGCTCTTTCCGCTAAGAAAGCTGTTTGATTTAATCTTCCTGGGTTAGCATCCACTTTTACTCCTAAAGATGGTACGGCTCAACTGTGTAAAACATCTGCTGAACTTACTACTACTCTTACGTGTGTATCTTTTGGCACGATAACTTTGTTATCTACTTCCAATAATCTTAAATCTCCTAGTTCTAAGTCATCTTCTGGAATCATGTAACTATCAAACTCGATTGATATCCCATCTTGTTGTGCATAATCACTATATTCGTATGATCAATATCATTGGTGACCAATTGCTTTGATTGTTATTGATGGATCCACTACTTCATCCATTAAATATAATAGTTTAAATGATGGGAATGCTATAGCAATTAATATTAATGCTGGTGACACAGTTCATATAAATTCTATAACTGTTCCATGAACTAGATATTTATGTGATATTACTCTTGTACTTTTTGAATATTTTATTAGGATTGCTCCCATCATTCAACATAATCCAACAAATACAAAAGTTAAATATACCATTACATAGTTATGGAAGTTTATGATTTCTTCCATGATTGGAGTTGCTGGATCTTGGAATCCCAATTGTCCTAACTCCGCTACGTCTCTATAGATTTCGTATATTTTCATTAAATTACTGTGGTTTGACCCTTTTTTACTTTCTCTCTAAGTTCAGTAACTTTCTCCCCTCGTCCTTTTATGTTGCCCGGACAGAGGGACCCCTGCCCCTGCCGGGCAAGACTGGTCTATTTTTCTTATACTCTATGAGTATAGAAAGTTTCCTTTATAGTATCTTGTTCTTGTTTTTTAACCTCCCCCCCTGGAGTGAGATAGTTCACTAGTTGGTTAAGGGGCTTGTTGTTCATTATTTAGAAGAATCTCTAAATAATATCAAACTCTTTGAGGCCAAGAAGCGTTTGGCTAAAGTATTCTTAGGGTCTGAAGATGAGAAAGATAAAGATATATTTCATCCGAATTTTTCTTTATTGTCAAATTTTATTCCTAAGAAGTAAATAGGAGAACCCCATTGAATATGCCCATGTGGGTGGAATAAACCTCTACCTTGGGGTAAGATGCTAGAGGAATCTCCCACATGTACAATAAATAATATCTTTTCTAAGAAAGATATCAATTTACTTTTTCGTAAAGTGGTCTTAACACCTATAATATCTCCTTTCATAGTATTAAAAGAAGCTACAGATTGTTGGGCAAATATAAGCTTACCCGTCTGTCCTGTAATCTTTCTTAAAAGATTTGTAAGTTCCGTATATAAAGGATGCGCAGATCCTTGTAATTCTTTTAATTTATTAGATTGGATTGTAATTTTACTTAATTTAGGCGCAGAATTAACGTGTTTCTTAGGAAATTTAATCAGAAAATCGTTCTTAAAGTGAAGATCTTGAGATCTTTTTAATCTTTTTTGTAGCATAGCAATATTAAATAACTAGGTTGGGAGCAATAGCTAATATTTTTTCCAACCCTGGCTTTTCAGCAATTCTTCTGGAGATAGGTTGAGTTACTCTATTTCCGATAGGTGTTATATTTTTAATATCACCCTGGATAAGTATAATACTATTATCGTCAAAAGATTCCTGATATCCTACACCTGAAAAACTTTTTTTCGTCCGTACTATAATTCCTTTATGTATATCTCCTTTTTTTATTTTTAATAAAGATTGCGGAGATTTAGATTGGGTATCTTTATCAATGTCTATAACACTTACAAGAATAATATCTCCAATATGACCAATACTTTTCTTTTTCCCGTAAACATGTATACAACGTCCTATTTTTCCAGCCGTATTATCAATAATGTTTAATTTTGTTCTTTTTTGAATCATAATAACAAGGTCTATTTTCGAAGAATAGACTTAGAAGCTTTCCTATACTCGTAACCCATGATCTGTTTATCTCGATGAGGTTCCAGCATTAATTTATCTCTCAAATAATCCCCAAATAACTTGGCATTTTTTGAAACCAAAGAATGGTCTAATGCTTGCACATCAAAGAAAAAAGAGTATTTTGGAAATATAACACTTAGTATATTTTTAATAATTTTAGATGTTAAAAAATGAATATCAGAATTCGTGAAATTTCCTTCGCTCCATATTAAATATTTGATATGAACTCTAGGTTTATTTTCTTTACTACAAGGATATACGTGTATTAATATTTCTGAAGTATAATATTTTGCTTTTCTACATACACCTTCTATTATTTTCTTCATCATTTTCTCTTCAAAGTAAAAAGAACGTTTTGAATTTTTATCTGAAGAGTGATATAAAGTATTCCAAGTAATAGAATTTCCAATTCTAATTCCGGTCTTAGGTATTCTTCTTCCCATTTATTTTTTCTTTCTTTTAAATTCAGGAATTCGTTTAGTTCTAACTAAATTTCCGAATTTTAAACCTACATGTTCTTTTACAATTTCAGTTGCAACGTAACCATTCCCTTTATGTATTTTTACAATTTTGCTAATGAAATCTGGAATGATAGTACTACGTCTATCTTTTATTTCCACACCATAGGTTTTCATAATCTCAGACTTTGAAAGTTCTTGAGATCTAATATCTTTTTGAATAAGTTTTAGCTCGTTAGAATCACCTTCACTTGGTGATGTTAATTGACTTATTGTTCATCCTTTATCAAGAATAAGATTCTTTGTATCAGGGTGAACATAAGGTCCTTTTCATATAGATCTGCTCATTTTTCAAGTAGGCCCAGCAGGGCTCGAACCTGCCACCATTTCATTAAAAGTGAAATGCTCTACCAGATGAGCTATAGGCCCAATTTGCCGATGTTGAGACTTGAACTCAAAATCATTCGATTACAAAACGAAGGCATTACCAATTTTGCTACATCGACTACGGTTTAATATATCCTTCAAAATTTGAAGGATACTAGTTTTATGCTAAAGGTAAACCGTTAAAGGCTAATAAAATAGAAGCCACAAATATAACGTAACCTAAAGATAAAGGTAAATAAGATTTTCATAATAATTGCATTAATTGATCATATCTAATTCTAGGGAAAGTCGCTCTTACTCATATAAATACGAATACAAATAGAGCAGTTTTGATAGCTAATCAGAAAGAAGAAAGGTCAATAGGTAATTCACCTAATCCTAAAAAACCGATAGGGCTTAATCATCCTCCAAAGAACAGAAGAACAGTAATTAATGACATTAAGATTATATGAGAATATTCTCCTAAGAAGAACAAAGCAAAAGTCATAGCTGAATATTCAACGTTATAACCAGATACTAGTTCACTTTCACCCTCAGTTAAATCGAAAGGAGGACGGTTAGTTTCTGCCAAAGCTGAAACAAAGAACATAATAAATGCTGGAAATAGAGGAATAAAGTATCAAATTTCTTGTTGTGCCTTAACGATAGCAGTTAAGTTTAAAGATCCTGCACATAATACTACGGAGATTATAATTAAACCCATAGACACTTCATAAGAAATCATTTGAGCAGCTGCTCTGATCGCCCCGAAGAAGGCATACTTCGAATTACTAGATCATCCGGATAATAAAAGGGCGTAAACACTTACAGATGAGATTGCAAATAAGTATAAAATACCTATGTTTATATCCGCGATAACACCTCCTTCATTATATGGTATAACAGCTCAACTTGTCAAAGCTAAAGTTAAACAAATAACAGGAGACATCACAAAGATACCTACATTCGAATGAGAAGGTAAAATAGTTTCTTTAGTAAATAATTTCAACCCATCAGCTAATGGTTGTAGCAATCCATAAACCCCTACAACATTAGGTCCTTTTCTTAATTGCATAGAACCTAAAACCTTACGTTCTGCTAGAGTAACGTAAGCAACAGCTAATAATAAAGGCACAATTAATCCTAAGATTTTACCTATTCCATCCCATAATTCTGGGGACATTAATATATTTTTTATCATTTATATTTTTATATATTAGTGTTTTCTCTCTTCTTATATAATATACATAAGAAGAGAGAAATCAAGCTTTATTTTACGTTTGATTTAATTCAATCGTTATTACTAAAATAAAGAGTTTTTAAATCTACAGGAGCATATACTTCATGAGGAACAGAAATATTAAACCCTGCAGATGCTGTTTCAGCTTCCGAAGCTGAAACACCTTCTGGTGCATCATCAGATAATGTTAATTTTTTTCTTAACTTTAAAGCTGAGGCAATTGAAGGAATAATTGCTGTAACTACAACAATATAGAATCCGAATAATACTACGATTAATCAGAAATATTGAGTTACGAAAGTTTCGATATTTAATTGTGGCATGTTTTAAATTAATGTAAATCGATAGATTCACTGATATAAATAGATGTTAATAAGCTAAATACGTAAGCTTGTATTAAAGCAACAGCCATTTCTAATCCTGTAATAAAGATTACAATTAAAATAGGGAAAGTACTAGCAACCGCTAATAATCCTCCAGCAGTTAACATTGTTCAACAGAATCCTGATAAGATTGCGAATAATAAATGCCCTGCAGTAATGTTAGCAGCCAATCGAACTCCCAAAGAAATAGCTTTCGCTACGTGAGAAACGATTTCAATTACTACTAAGAATGGTGCCATAACCATTGGTGCTCCCGCTGGCATGAACATAGATAAGTAGTTACTTTGGTAATTAACAAAACCTAATAATGTAACTCCTAAGAATATACTTAAACTTAAACCAAATGTCACAGCTATATGAGATGTTGGAGTAAAAGTATAAGGTACGATACCAAACATATTTATCATTGCTAAGAAGATAAATAATGTAAAGATAAATGGAAAATATTGGAATCCTTTGGGTCCGATGTTATCTTTAACAACACCTAACATTACCTCGTAAGATAATTCGATAACTGATTGTCATCTTCCTGGAACTAAAGGTCCTTCTTCTACGTTTAATAAGTATAATCAGTAGAACGCTCCTACTGCTAATACTAAAAATACTGTAGAGTTTGTAATAGAAATATCGAAGTTTCCAAAAAAGTGTAATGGAAATAATCTGATTATTTCAAATTGGTCAAATGCACTGTAAGCCATTTTTTTCTTTTTTATTTTTTAATGTTGAAAAGAGAATTCGAGTTTATCAACTAGATCTTCTTCAACCTGTTATTTCTCCTAATTCTCCTTTTTCTTTAATTTCAATTCTAGATAGACCATATGAACTTAAAATTCCTCTTGCTCTACCTGTTTCTAAACATAAATTTCTTTGTTGAGTTCGTCTTGCAGACTTTGGAATAGTTTTTAACATTATATCTTGAATGTTTAATCTTACTTCCAGAGGCAATAATTCATTATTGATTAAAGCTTTATATATTTTTATTTCTTTCTCATAATTTTTAAAGTTTAATCTTTTATTTAAATCTTTTCTTAATTTTTTCATTTTTATAAAAAGGGTCAATTTTCTTTGGAGAAAATTAAGTAGGGAGAGACTTGAACTCTCACGCAACAATTTGCAATTGTGCCTAAAACAATTATGTCTACCAATTTCATCACCTACTTTTATCCTAGTTTATATCTGGATAGATATAAACTAGCAAATATTATCTTGTTATAATAGTGTCACTATTGATAATGTACTTGTATGAATTAGAGAGAATACGATACTCGGATATATACCTAAAAAGAATGCTAACACTCCTAACGGTACTAAACAATATACTTCTCTTCTGTTTAGATCTCTATTAGCTGGATCCGCTGCTAAATATTTAGACATTGAACCAAAACTTACTCTGTTATATAAGAATAAAGCATAAGCTGCAGATACTACCATACCTAATGAACCTAAGAACCCTCCTATTGTACTTACCTCAAAAGCCGCTAATAAACTTAAAAATTCCCCTACAAAATTACATGTTAAAGGAGTTCCTATATTCGCCAACGTAAAGAATAAGAATAGAAATGAAAATAGGGGCATTGTAATTGTCATACCTCTATAATATTTTACCAATCTTGTGTGGAATCTATCATACAGTATAGTTACACATATAAACAATGCACTTGAAACTAAACCATGGGCAATTTGCAAGAAGATCGAACCTTCTATACCTACTACACTAAATGAGAATATTCCTAACATAACCACTCCCATGTGACCTACAGAAGAATAAGCAATGATTCTTTTCAAATCCGTTTGTCTTAAAGTAGTCATACCCGCATAAACAATAGCAATTGAAGCTAAAGTGAATACTAAAGGGGCAAAAAATTTTGATCCTTCAGGCAAGATAGGCAAACAGAATCTTATAAATCCATAACTACCCAATTTAATTAATACTCCAGCTAGTAAAACTGAACCAGCTACTGGGGCCTCAACATGAGCTTGAGGTAATCAAACGTGGAACGGTCATTTTGGAATCTTAACAGCTAAACTCGCGAAGAATGCCAAAAATAATATTTTTTGTGTTTCTAGATCTATGTCTATACTTAATAATGTTAAGTAATCTGTAGTACCTGAAATGTAATATAAGTATAAAATACTTACTAACATTAAAAGAGATCCTACTAATGTATAGAAAAAGAAATAATAGGCTGCAGTTATTTTCTGTTCTCTAGAACCTCAAACTCCTATGATGATAAACATCGGAATTAAGATCGCTTCGAATAAGATGTAAAAACCTATTATATCTAGGATAGAGAAAACCCCGTATAACATTACCTCTATCAATAATAGATTAATAATATATTGTTTCTCTAATTTTTTCACTGAATCTCAACTAATTAAGATACAGATAGGAATTAATAAAGCAGTTAAAAGAATAAAAGATAAGGATATACCGTCTACTCCAAATAATACTTGTAAATTATATTGTCCTATCCCCAATCATTCGAATTTTGTAAGATATTGAAAACCTGGCAATTGTTGATCGTATGCTAATCACATTCGAATACTCTCACCGAAGGATAGTATACTCGCCAACAGACCGATACTTTTTATGTTATCTTTATCTTCTTTTGTCACTGAAGGCATAGCCATTACAGCAAAGATACCTATAACTGGGATTAAAACTAATGTTTTTAAAGATGCTTCCATTTTATATTTATAGCATTATCCTCCGCCCCCTTAGGGCAGGAGGAAATGTTATATAAATTTTATTTTTTTAAAAATTAATTTTTTTCTGACTAAACTTAACTTATAAATAAGTTAAGCCTAGTTTCTTAGCACTTTCAATAAATTAGAATGTGAATAAGATTAAGAATGCCATCATTAAAGCGAATAAAGCCATAGCTTCACTTAAAGCGAAACCTAAAATAGCATATGTGAATAATTGTTGTTTTAAGCTAGGATTTCTTGAGTAACCTTGGATTAATCCTGCGAAAACTGTTCCGATACCAGCTCCAGAACCTGCAACTCCGATAGTTGCCGCTCCAGCTCCGATTAATTTTGCTGCGTCTGTCATTGTGTCAGTTATTTAAATTTCTATTATATAAAGTTTCAGATATAAACAGAATTAAATAGTAAGCATTTTGTAAATAGTATTACAAAACTTTATTGTTTTTACAATATCGGGAATGATGGGATTTGAACCCACGTTCACTTAAATGACAATTAAGGACATTACCAACTATGCTACATTCCCCAAAGTTTATCATTTAAAAAATGATAAACCTATTAAGTTCTGATTAACCTCTTAATAAATTAATATATTTTACGGCAATAGAACCTTTAACTCTATAATAAGCTACTAAAATAGATAAACCAACCGCACTTTCTGCCGCAGCAACAACTAGTATATAAAGTGCGAATACTTGTCCTTGTAAGTTATCTAGCATTGTTGAAGCGATGATCAGTAAGAAGTTAATGGATAATAACATTAACTCAACTGACATTAACATAACTATAATGTTTTTTCTATTTACAACAATTCCTAGGACACCTAGTACGAACAAATAAATTCCTATAATTAAATATTGTTCAATCATTTTCTTTTTTTTTAATTTTAATTTAAATTCGAATTCAAATCTAAAGGGTTATTAACCACAATAAATTTCTATTTCCACCTCAATAATATTTAAATTACTGTTTGATTAATGTTTTTTAGGTGGAATTAAAATAGTTTTTATCGGAAGTTTAGAATCAGCTAAACGTCAAACGGTATTAACTAATAAAGGATTAGATAAGTTTAATACAAACAATAATGAACCTCTCTTTACTCTAGTCATTCAATGATCTACTTTTCCTTTACCTTTCCCCATCCTTACTTCGATAGGTTTTTTCGTAACCGGTATGTCAGGGAATATTTTTATTCTTAGAGCAGATTTAGATTTGACTCCTCCCATCCGTATTTTACGTTTCATAGCTAACTCTGAAGCGTAAAGATGACTAGCTGTTATTCTTCCAGGCTCCAAAGCCACCACAGAATAGCAATCTTCATTCAAACTTGTAGGTTTATAATGATGAGATATTCTACCCTTTTGAGCTTTAGTAAATTTTGTTTTTTTAGGTTTTAATAACATGATAATTATGCGGAAGGTTTAGGTGTACCGTACTTCGACCTACCTTGTCTTCTTTGAGGAATACCTCCCAAGTCATAATGACCTCTAACGCACCGATACTTTACTCCAGGCAAGTCTTTCGCTCCACGACCACGAACCATAACGATCGCGTGTTCTTGTAAGTTGTGTCCTTCTCCTGGGATATGTGCATCTACGATATTACCCGTGCTTAACCTAACTTTCGCTACCTTACGTAGAGCCGAATTAGGCTTCTTAGGTTTTTTAGTATAAACACGCAAACAGATTCCTTTGGCTAAAGGCTGTCCGTTCAATGCGGGAGACTTCGAGTTATTACCTATTCTTTTTTTTTTACGAGGTTTTCGTATAATTTGATTAATAGTAGGCATTTTTTAATTACGTACTCCTTATATATTTTAATAAGGAAGGGTGACTAATCGGGGTCGAACCGATGTGCTCTTGTACCACAAACAAGCGCCTTAACCAACTAGGCCATAATCACCATTTCTTCCAGAAATGAAATTTTCTAATACTGAGAGCCAGTAGCTCAGTCGGTAGAGCTTTCCTCTCATAAAGGAACTGTCATTGGTTCAAGTCCAATCTGGCTTATATTTAAAAAACATGTCCTATTCTTCTAGTTAGTCAGGAAATAACCCTTTCACGGTTAAAAGATGGGTGCAATTCCCATATAGGATAGTCTAGCAAAGCTGCGTTGAAATCTTATCACCAGAGAGATTTGAACTCCCAATATTTGCTCATGAAACAAAAGTTATAACCTATTTAACTATAGTGACTGACTTTCTGTGGTGAAATTTGGTAAACACGATTGACTTAAAATCAATTGCTTATTTTTAGCTTGTAGGTTCAAGTCCTACCAGAAAGATAAAAGGTAAGTTTCATAAAAAGGTTACACCCAAACCCAATCGAACTTGAAAGTGAAACGAAATTTGCCTTTAGCTCAAGTAGCGCCAGTTGGTTTAGAGCGTAGTACTGAAAATACTAAGGTCGTTGGTTCGAGTCCAACCTTGAGCATAAAGAAAACAACAAGCCCCTTAACCAACTAGTGAACTATCTCACTCCAGGGGGGAGGCTAAAAAACAACAAAGACATAATACGGAAATTAAAATTTCTATGCTATGCATAGCATCCCTGGGGATGACCTTGGTCGGCAGGGGCAGGGGTCCCTCTGTCCGACCAACCCCTTAAAGAGCTGCCTTTATTGACAAGATAAGGATGAGAAAGTACAGGGTATAGTTCAATTGGTAGAATGCTCGTTTTGGGAATGAGTGGTTGGAGGTTCAAGTCCTGCTACCCTGATATCAAGATGCTTAGCTCAGTTGGTCAGAGCTCTTCTCTTACAAAGAAGCGGCACAGGTTCGAATCCTGTAGCGTCTAAATGATTCAGAATAAATTGTCTAACGATTTAACAATCGCAGATAACCTTAAATCTATTATTGGTTTTGGACCTTATCTTTCCAATAAATTCTGTTTTAAATTAGGGATAAACCCTAAAACAAAACTATCCGCATTATCTTCAAAGAAGAAAGAAGCTTTCATAAGATTAATGACTGAATTAAGTCAAAATGTAAAAGAAGCTCCTTATAAAGAAAGGTGAGATAGAAATAACGGTGTGCCGAAGTTTTTGATAGATGCAAATCTACTAGATGCACGTAAAGCGGCAAGAAAGAAGCAAATAGATTTGAACACGATACGGGGATCATTATTAAATAAAGGATTACCTTGTAGAGGTCAAAGAACAAAAACGAATGCTAGTACGGCAAAAAAGAGAAAGGGGTATTAGTTCAGATGGTAGAACGTTACTTTTGCAAAGTAAAGGTCGGCAGTTCGACTCTGCCATGCTCCATCAAATTAATACTAAGGCTAATAGCGCAATTGGTAGAGCAGTATTACCGATAATAATAAGGTTGCAGGTTCGAATCCTGCTTAGCCTAGATCTTTTGTCGCCTAATGGTAGGGCATTTCACTGTTAATGAAAAAAGTGTAGGTTCAAGTCCTACCAAAAGAGAGGATTTTCTTAGGGTTTCATAAAGTATGAGAATCCCGATAGTTCGTGACTAAATAAGAAATATAGGATTTATTACCAGTCCAGAATTCAGCTATCAAGGCAAAGAATACATGCAAGTCGAATGGTATAAAATACCATGGCGCCCGGGTGAGTAAAACATTGATAATCTACCCTCAAATCTCTAATAAAATGAGAGATATTGAAAGACACGGATCGTTTGAGGAGGAGTCAAAGGAAGATTAGTTTGTTGGTAGGGTAAAAGCCTACCAAGACGAAGATCATTTAGCTGGGATGAAAAGTCTGAACAGCCACATTCACAATGAAAGAAGGGTGAACTTCGTAAGAAGCAGCAGTAGAGAATATTTCACAATGATCGAAAGATTGATGAAGTGACCTTGAACAACAATAGTTGTAGATATTTCCCTAGATTGAAGAGAAATAGAAATTACGCCTTTCTAAGATATGTGCCAGCAGAAGCGGTTATACATACAGGTGGAGTTGAATTCGGTATTACTAAAGGTGTAAAGAGCAGTCCGGCGGATCTTTTTCATAAAGAACTTAAATTCTATTCAGTAAGGAGTAGGGGGTTTTTAATGATAGATCTTTGTGTCTTGAAGATGAGAATGGTATTTTGAGTGGAGCGGTAGAATGTGTTGATATTCAAAGGAACATCGAAGGTGAAAACAATTCTCAAGTCTATGACAGACGCTTATATGCGAAAGCTAGGGGAGCAAAACAGATTAGAGACCTGTGTAGTCCTAGCCGTAAACGATGATAATTAGATTCTGAATGAGAATTTGGAGTCGTAGCTAACGCGTTAAATTATCCACCTAAAGACTACGATCGCAAGATTAAAACTTAAATGTAAATGACAGTAAACCATCCAACTAGAGAAACATGAAATTTAATTTGACAATCCGCGAGAAACCTTACCTATTCTAGTGGTTTATATAAACCTCAGCTGTTGCATGGCCGTCTTAAGTTCGTGCTTTGAAGTGTTTGGTTCATTCCTGAAACGAACGTAACCTGGGTCTCTATTCCCATCACCCTTGATGACTAGAGATACTGCAATCGAAAGATTGAGGAAGGTCCAGATTAAGTCAGGTCAGTATGACGCTTATGTTTAGGGCTATATTTGTGTTGCAATGGTTGTTACAATGTCTTGCTACTCTGTGAAGAGTCGCTATTGACCAAATTCAACCTTCAGTTCGGATTGTAGGCTGCAATTTGCCTACATGAAGTCGGATTTAGTAGTAATCGCATATCAGAACGGTGCGGTGAATTTTGGCTCTGGTTTGTGTACAAACTGCCCGTCAAAGTCGAAAAGTCTTATTCATCCCCAAGTTCTTATCTTTCTCTCTTTTTGCTAACTTTGTTCCTCTCTTGTTTTTTAGAGATACTTTTTTAGCTTATCGATTGAAGTTAGAATCAAGGAAAATTGACAATTTGATTTAAGTCGTAACATGGTAACGCTAGGGGAACCTGGCGTTGGATTATAGCGAATATATGTTAATTGGTAAACTCTCTGTCTTCCAAACAGATATTAGGAGTTCGATTCTCCTTATTCGTATAATACTTTATATCTCCTCTATTCCCTCAGTTGTCCTAGTTGAGGGAATAGAGGAGATATTGGGTTCGTAGTACAAGGGTAGTACCGCTGTCTTCAAAATAGCTAATGGGAGTTCGAATCTCTCCGAACCTGCATATTAAAATATGAACAAATATCAGAAATTACAAATTATTCCTACTATGCATAGGGATAGACAGAAAGGTATTAATAAAGCCTTAGAAACTCAAACTTCAATTTCTAAAGAATGGGCTTCTCAATTTTTTACAAAACAATATTTCAAATCTAAATTTAAGTTATCTGAAAAAAAATTAAGAACTATTGTGAAAACAAATGGAGCAGTAGACTTTAGCCCTTCGGGTATAATTCCTGTTTTAGAGCATAAGTTAGATTCGGTTGTACATAGATTGGGCTGATCTAAGAGTTTGAAGCATGCTAGACATCTAGTTAAAGAAGGAAAGATTGGTTTACAGAAAGATTCTTTTTATAAAACTATACATAATCATTCAATAAGAGTAAACGTGGGAGATACTATCGTACTCCAAAATAACGATGCTTCTATAGTTAACAGCAAGAATTTTATAGTTAAGAAAAAGAATAATAAAATTTATGCAACATTAATTCAACCATTAGAGACCAAAATAGGTTTAAATCCAAAGAAATTTGAATTATATTGTAATAGGTGGGGAAAGATCTAGAATTCAACACATATTCTAAAATCCTCATCCAATATGAGTTCGTCTAATCGGCAAGACCCCTCAATTTGACTGAGTAAATACAGGTTCAAATCCTGTACTCATATGCCCTCGCTATTTTATCTACGAGGGCACAAGGGACATAACCAATAGAAGAGAAAAGATGATACTTGTTATTTTTCCTGAAGCCTTTTTTTTTGGCTTAGAAGGAAAAAAGAACGGGGGATCAAACCCAAAGTATCCAGAAAGAGAAAAAAGTACAAGTAAGAAAAATGTATCGAACGGAAGACTAGACTATTTTAGAAAAGAGGTCAAAGAAAAAATGAAAAGTTAAGAAGAGAATCGTTGAACTTAACATTACCTCAGGGAATGGTTCGCAAGAATTAGGAAGAAAACTTCAGTATTCCCGCACAAACTCTATGAACTGAAACATCTTAGTAATAGAAGGAGAAGAAATCAAAAGAGATTCGGAAAGTAACGGTGAGTGAAATTCGAGAAGCCAAAGAAAAGAGAAGAAAGTGGAAATCCATAGAAGGTAAAAGTCCTGTACACGGAAGACCTTTTCAAAAAAAGTAGAACCGCCGGTTTGAAAATCTCATCGCAATAATGAGAAGGCTAAATACTAAAATAGATCGATAGTGAAAAAGTACCGTGAGGGAAAGTTGAAAAAGAGTTGCGAAGCAACAGTGAAAGAGACCCTGAAATTCGATACAGACAAGCTTTTCGAGTGGAATTCTATGCTAAGGCAGGAAGAACTATGAGAAAGTACCTTTTGTATAATGAGTTTGCGAGATTTTATAGTTAGCAAGTTTAACCGAAGAAGGGAAGACGAATCGAAAGAGAGTGTGAAAAGCGCGTTAAGTTAACTATAGAAGACTAGAAACCAGGCGAGCTTGCCTTGACCAGTTTGAAAGCTCTGGAAAAAGAGACTGGAGGAACGAACCTGTATATGTTGCAAAATGTTAGGATGAGTTGAGGCAAGAGGTGAAATGCCTACCGAGCTTGGAAATAGCTAGTTTTCAGCGAAAAATATTTAAGTATTACATTTATTTAACTTTCTTGTTGGTAAAGCTCTGAAAGAGAAGTGGGCCTCTTAAAAATGGTACCCTTCTTTATCAAACTGACGAATAATAAGAAAAAAAGAATAAATAGTGAGTCCATGGGCGATAAGGTTTATGGGCGAGAGGGAAAGAACCCAGATAGAAAGCTAAGGTCATCAAAATGTATTAAGTGTGAAAGGACGGTTGCTCAACGAGGACAACTAAGAAGTAAGCTTGGAAGCAGCTATCTTTTAAAGAGTGCGTAAAAGCTCATTAGAATAAGTTAAGCAGCGCCGAAAATCCAGGTGGCTAAATACATTACCGAAGCTTCTAACTCCAAGTAGGAGTGGTAGCTGAACATCTTATAGCGTAATAAATTTCCGGGAGGAAAAAGCATAAGAGTGACAATGCAAATATGAGTAACTAGAAGTTCTGCAAGTCAGAACCGCCGAAATCTCAAGGTTTCCAACACACTGAAAAACATTGTTGGGTTATACAATCCCTAAAACGTAGGCTGATGCCGGAGTTGATGGGTTTTTCTATGTTGACCTGCTTAAAAAGCAGCAAGAAATAAGGTAGAAAATTAGATTGTACTAAATCTGACACAAGTGAGAAGGTAGAGTATACTAAGGCGATAACTGAAGTATCATTAAGGAACTCGACAAAATGTCATCGTACGTTCGCAAGAAGATGACTTAGTTTCAACTAAGAGCATAAAATCAGAGAACAGGACTGTTTAACAAAAACACAGCTTTCAGCAAACAAGAAATTGGAAGTATTGGAAGTGAATCCTGCCCAATGGTTGTATCTGAAATTATATCTTTTACGAGATATATATAAAGACAGCTAAATGGCTGCGGTAACTATGACCGTATTAAGGTAGCGTAATCAATTGCCTATTAATTGTAGGATAGTATGAAAGGATTAACCATGTTCTCATTGTCTCAATGATATAGTTAGTGAAATTGGAATGGTAGTGAAGATACTACCTCCTTCCTATAAGACGAAAAGACCCTACCAAGCTTTACTGTTAATAGATATTGTCTTGATTTCCACATTATACAGCCTAATTGGTGTTGGTTTATAATAAGTTTCTCACAAGGATTCTTTAAATCACTTCTGGAAAAACCAATTTTTGTGAGAAATTAAGACTCATTTCCTTCCATCTGAAAGATGAGGAAAGACACATGTTTATGAGACAGTTTAAATGGGGCGTTTTCCTTTTAAAAAATAACAAAGGATTGCAAGAGGTCAACTAATCTCAGCCAGGAACTGAGAAAGAAGTAGAAAAGCATAAGTTGGCTTGACTGAAAGTCCGATGGGACGATCAGGGACTAAGTGTCGGTTTTAGTGACCCGCTTATTTTGAATTGTAAAGTAAGCGATCATAAATTAAGTTACTGTAGGGATAACAGTGTAATCTTCTCTTAGAGTTCTTATCGATGAGAAGGTTTGCCACCTCGATGTTGAATAGGCCCATCCTAGTGGGGCAGCACCTACTAAGGGTTAGACTGTTCGTCTATTAAAGGGCTACTTGATTTGAGTTCAGATCGTCGTAAGACAGATCGGTTTTAAATCTATAGGAAGTTTATAGCTTTGGTACTTAGTTCCATTGTACGCAAGGACCCGGAACTAAATTCCTCTGGTGTACCTGTTGTTGAGCTTAGGCTTGGCACCGCAGGGTAGCTACGAATTTATGGCATAAGAGCTGAAAGCATCTTAAGCTCGAAACCATGTATCTTACAAGGCTATTATATAAAAAGCGGGAGACCACCGCTATATAGGCAGTGTGTGAAAGCTAAACTGTACTAATTTTTATGTACTTGTACTTTTTTATAAAGTTTATAGATTAAATTTTATTTATTTACTCTTTATTTAAAAATCCCCCTGTTGCCTTAAGGCAACAGGGGGATTTATTCGGTTTTCTGCCAATGTAACGTTAAATCCCCCCTCTAGTTTCAACTAGAGGGGGGATTTTATCGTTTACGCTAATATTATTAAACATAATACAGGTACTATTAATAAGAAATCAACTCATTGACTAATCAGAGCTGGGCTAGTATATAATATTGAGAATAATGTAGCCGAAACTAAAATTGAAAGAGCGGAATTATATAATAATCCTGTAGCAACAAAAGATGAATAATTTTGAGATAATCTAGATAATCCTTGAGAGAAACCTGTAGGACCCATCATTTCGATTAAACCTCTATCTAACACTTTATATGAAATATCATGTCCAAATTCTAGACATGGTTTAGCTATATAGTAATTATATATATATCCAAAGTGTCATTTATTTGACAAGAAAGTATAAATAGTTTTACCTAATGAAGTTGCTTTAAAGTTAACTAAAGCTTGTGGTGTAGCATGTAACATATAAACTGCTAAACCCGCACCTGTGAAACTAAATATCACTGGAACTCATTTTATGATAGTATCTTCTATGAATTCTGCTTCCGCCATCAAGTAGTTTTCAGGTAGAACTCATATAGCATTTCCGAAGAAACTTGAACCCATTCCTATATACATGTCTCTAAATAAATATCCTACGAAAATACTTCCAATAGATAGAATAAATAAAGGAATTGTCATAGGTCAAGGACTCTCGTGTGAATCTTGATAAGAACTTTGTGAAGAATGAGGGTTAGATAAGAATGTTAAATATAACAATCTTAGAGAATAAAAAGCAGTAAAAGCTGCTGCTAAAGAACCTAATCAGTGTGCAAATGTCCCATCGAAAGAGTAACTAGCAAAAGCCAGTTCTAAGATCGCATCTTTAGAATAGAATCCTGTTAAGAACGGGAATCCCATTAAAGATAAAGAACCTATTAACATCATAGAATAAGTATAAGGAGTACTATGTACTAAACCTCCAAGCTTTCTCATATCTTGTTCATCTCTCATAGCGTGAATTACAGATCCAGCAGATAAGAATAACAACGCTTTGAAGAAACCATGATTTAATAAATGGAATAAACTAACTGCATAGTTTGATAGACCACAAGCCAAAACCATGTATCCTAATTGAGAACAAGTAGAATACGCAATAACTTTTTTAATATCATTTTGTACTAAACCTACACTAGCTGCAAAGAACGCTGTTAATGTACCTATAATAGTAATAACTGTTAAAGCAGTAGGAGTGTATTCTAATAAAGGAGAACATCTTATTAATAAGAATACTCCCGCTGTAACCATAGTAGCCGCGTGAATTAGAGCAGATACAGGAGTAGGACCTTCCATAGCTTCTGGTAATCAAGTATGTAAACCTAACTGAGCAGATTTCCCTACAGCACCTCCTAATAATAGTATTCCTATAACTGTTAAAACATTAACATCGAAAGTGAAGAAGGAGAAAGTTGTATTGAATGAAGGATCATAAGCTAATGCAAACACTGTGGCATAATCTAAACTATTGAAATAGATATAAATTATGAACATGGCCATTGCTAATGATACATCCCCTACTCTATTCATAACCATAGCTTGAATAGCAGACTTATTAGCTTCTATTCTTGTAAATCAAAAACTAATTAACAAGTAAGAACATAAACCAACACCTTCTCAACCAATAAACATTTGTAAGAAGTTATCACCTGTTACCAATATTAACATATTAAATGTAAACAAAGATAAGTAAGACATAAATCTAGGTAAATGAGGGTCTCCGTTCATATATTCTGTTGAATATAAATGTACTAATGCAGAAACTGTTGTAACTAAGATTAACATTGTAACAGTAACACTATCAAATTGTAAACCAAAATCCACTAAGAATGGACCAGCTTCAATTCATGTTCACATTGGCACATAAGTAGGACAACCATTTAATCCTACTTCATAAAATGCAAACCAAGACAGTAAAGAGGTTAAGATAATAAGGCTAGTAGTAATCCGTGCGGCTCCTTTTTCACCTACATATCTTCCACCTAATCCTGCAATTGTTGCACTCATTAAGGGTAAAAAGAATAATATATAATACATTTTTTTCTTTAGTTCTTTGATCCAAATCGTCCCCTTAAGTCGATTGGTGAATTTTAATTCGTTCAAAGATTTCTTTTTTTTGTAAAAAACAACATTCGATGGGACTCGAACCCATGCGATGCTACTTAGAAGATAGCTGCTCTACCGACTGAGCTACGAATGCACCTTTTTCCCTTTCGTAATGGGAAGGTATCCTTGTTTAACGCTATCTATTACCACTAAAAATTCCATTGTTCCTATAAATAGAACTCCTCCAATTACTTGAGAAACTACATCGGGTGGAGTTATTAATCCTGAGACGATTAGAGAGGATATTAAGTACTTTTCTCTGTGTTTGGTATATCAAATCATTGCTTGCTTTTCTGTGTTTAATATGTAAAAAACCATAAAAAGTAATGAGAAAAAAAATAGGGAAGTCAATAGGGACCAATTTAAAAGGAATGAGAAGAATTCATTCATTGTGGGAAGGTAAGACAAATTCGAATAATTTGAACTAAAAGCTAAGAACCAAGTAGCGATTTTAGGTCAAATAAGAGTAATTTGAATATAATGAAAGGGTAATCATAATACAGTAAGCAAAATTACGAAAGGATCCCAATTTTCCGCTTCATATTGGTACAATCCAGATCTAAGATATAAATATAGATTGACGATTAATCATGGAATAGACAAAATAAGCCCAACTCATAAACTAATCAATATAAAATTTCATAATGCTTCTGGTAAACTTAATGTAATAATTTCTATCTCTTTTGAAAAAATCTTATGTGTTAACCATAATAAAATATTTTCTTTAAATTCATAGGCAACCATCGAAGTTAGGAATCAAGACAAAAAAAAATAATTAAGGCGGGAATAAAGTTCTTTCATGTGAGAAGAAAATAATGTAGACATAAAAATTATGGCAGAGAAGAGATTCGAACTCTTAACATTTAGGACATGAGCCTAATAACAATACCAACTTGTTTTCTCTGCATCCTCAAGACAGAACCGGAGGGACTTGAACCCTCATGTGAACACTTCACAATTGTTTAGCAAACAATCCTAATCACCTTTCTAGCACAGTTCTTAGCTTTATGAAGAAAATTTAGCCAATTTCCCTCATAAGTTTTTGATAGGTTTACCTTTACCTCCAGAACTGTGAGACTTTCCACCATGCGGATGGTCTACAGGATTCATAGCTTCTCCACGAGTTCGTGGTCTAATTCCTTCTCATCTAGATGCTCCGGCTTTCCCTTTTTTTTTCATAAAATGTTTTTCATTCCCTACTTGACCTAATGTAGCCTTGCAGGTATTTCTTAATGTTATTGTTTTTTTTGAAGGTAACAATACAATAGTTTTACCTTCCTCTTCATTTTTTGAAGGTAAATGAGATAAAAGTGTTGCAAAAGATCCCGCCGATCTTGCAAGGGTTGCACCTTGCCCAGGTATCATTTCTAATGAATGGATATGTTTTCCTTGGGGTATATCTTTTAAAAATTTAACATCTCCTTCTTTTGGAATCTCTCCTCTTCAGTAAGGACCTGTAAAAGTGTCTCCCACTCTTACGTTCTTTGTGGCGATTCTATAAAATAAGTCTTCGTTAGGCGTTCTACATAAGGCTAAATTTCCTCCGGTTTGAGGAGAATATTCGATCTGAACAATTTCTGATTTTGAATATGTACCTTTTTTATATTCAAAATCAATTTGTCTTATCTTTTTCTTATGCCCTCCACCGATAAACCTCATAGTTATCTTTCCTGAATGGTTTCGTCCACCTGTCTTTGACTTTCTTTTTTGAAGGTGTTTCCCTAATTTCTGATCCAATACTTGTATAGCAGTATCTTTAACTACTACACGGTGTCGAACACCGGGAGATGTGGGTTTATATTCTTTAATCATTTTTTAACGCGTATAATGTGTAGGAAATATTAGGATTTCTCAGAAACTCTAATAGAATTACGTACAGTCAATCCTAATGTTCCTCATTTGGTATAAACTTGTCTTTGAGCGATTGAATAATATTCAGAACCTAAAATAGTTTGTGGCTTTAAAGTTCCACTTAATCCCGTTGTCGTCTTTCTAGCTTTAGCAGCTCCTTTTATACGACCGATTAGTGTAATTTCTAACCCCCTTAATTGTTCTGAAGATTCAATTCTTTCTTGAGAAAAAGAATCTAAATATAACTTTGAATTCTTTTCGATCTTCTCTTTATGAAAAGACTCAAAATCTTGGAATAAGGAAGCAGATGTCTTTTTCTGGCTTCTCTTCGCATTTCTCTCATAAAGCTCTGTTTTATATTTTTGTATCTTTTTTGTCATACTCAGTTGGTTACAAGGTTTGTTGTTCGGCATTATGCCGAACAACAAAAGGTATTAGCTACCTCATCAATATATACATACGAATAAGAAAATTCATACGTAATCAACGAAATGTCAATATCATATAGCAGCTTCGAAACCATTATGATGATGTTTAGTAAATTGATGGTCAAATATTCTATATAGACAAACTATTAAGAATAATGTTCCAATTATTACATGTAATCCGTGGAAACCAGTAGCAACAAAGAATGTTGAACCATAAACACTATCAGCTATAGTGAAAGGAGCTTCATAATACTCTAAAGCTTGTAAAGCTGTAAAGATTAATCCTAATCCACATGTTAAAATTAAACCTAAGATAGCGTTTCTTCTATCACCAGCAACCATAGCATGATGAGATCATGTTACTGTTGCACCAGATGTTAATAAAATTGCTGTGTTTAATAATGGTACAGAGAATGGATCTAAAGCTTGGATCCCTACAGGTGGTCAGATCGATCCGATGTTTATATCTGGACCTAAGGCACTGTGGAAAAATGCTCAGAAGAATGAAAAGAAGAAGAATACCTCTGATGTTATAAATAATAACATTCCGTATCTTAATCCTCTTTGTACAACTAATGTATGATGTCCTTGATAAGATGCTTCTCTAATTACATCTCTTCATCATACTGCCATTACGGCTAGTACTAATAGTAAGGATACAACAGGTAAAACGCTACCTAAAGCGTAAGAGTGCATATATAAAACTCCTCCCGTTGTTAAACCTAAAGCTCCAAAGGCACCAACTAAGGGTCATGGAGATGGGTCTACTAAATGAAATGGGTGATAATGTTTTGCCATTTTAAAAATTTTAATTGTTTCTAGTTATCGAAACTTCTTTAGAAACCGAGGCTTTTAACCTTAGCAAGATTCTATTTACCCTTGTTTTTTATGCGATATTTTAGAATTAAAATCTAATGTGCGACATATTTAATAGGGCTTAAAACAATTCCATGTTGTTTCATATTCAAGGGAAAAAGTTTTCTAATGTTTGCAAGATATTGAGATAAAATATTTTTATCTGTAGATACTCCTTTTAAATTTTTACTCATATTCTTTTCTTTAAGGAATTCCACTTCTGAAGGAATATCTCAAAGATATTCATGACTTTTACCTAAGTCAATTTTTAATTTATTGCCTTCAACTTCAAATTTATATCCGGTTCCTCGCACTTCAATTTCTTGAAGGTAATATCCCTTCTTTTCTTTTTCTCAAGTATCTAATAATTGTTTAAATGTTCCTCATCATTTTAAGTCTCCTCTAGATATAGGACCCTCTGATCCTAAAATGATATACGGATATTCGAAAGTAACATTGTGTGTTGGCAAGAATAAGGATTTCTGGTCCTCTGTACCTACGGTCAATTGCGAAAATCGTCCAGACCATTTTTTTAATGTTATTTTTGAATCCTTTAAAGATGGCGACATTTCTATTATATTGAATTTTTGTGTTTTCATGTTTCTTTTGGAACGAATGCAGGTTACGACAGGATTCGAACCTGTTTTAAGTATTTTGCAGATACCAGTTTTACCTATAAACATAACCTCTTACATCTTGTCTGTCCTAGCATAATTATGCCAAGGACAGAGAAAGATATGAATCAACTAAGATAGTTTTAATAATTTGTTTTCTAAGATTCCTATTAAAGGAGTGAATACTAAGAAGTAAGCAAAATAGAAAACAGATGCTACTTGACCAACTATAACTCAAGGTTCTTCAACTGGTTTACCTCCGATAATTGTTAAGATTATAAAATCTGCAACGAAGAATCAGAAGAAGATTTTCGCAATAGGTCTGAATTGCATACTTCTTATTTTAGCTGTATGAACGTGAGGACACGCTAAAAGAACTAATAAAGATGCAAACAAAGCTAGAACTCCTAATAATTTATCAGGAATAGATCTTAAAATTGCATAAGCAAATAAGAAATATCACTCAGGTTGAATGTGAGCTGGCGTTACTAAAGGATTCGCTGGAATATAGTTATCTGAATGACCTAATAAGTTAGGGTCAAAGAATACGAAGTATGCAAAGAAGATTGCAAACATTCCGAATCCGAATAAGTCTTTAAATGTGTAGTAAGGATGGAAAGGAATTTTATCGATGTTACTGTCAACTCCTAAAGGGTTATTCCCTCCGGCATCGTGTAGTGCAATTAAATGCGCTACAGCTAATCCTGCGATCACGAATGGTAATAAGTAATGTAAACTGAAGAATCTGTTTAATGTAGCGTTACTTACACTAAATCCTCCTCATACTCACTCTACTATATCTGTTCCTATAAATGGAATCGCAGATATTAAGTTTGTAATAACAGTAGCCCCTCAAAAACTCATTTGTCCTCATGGTAAAACATACCCTATGAATGCAGTTGCCATCATAACGATTAAGATTACAACTCCAATGTTTCAAACCATATCTCTAGGTTTTGTATAACTTCCGTAATATAAACCTCTAGCTATGTGCATAAATACACAGATAAAGAACATAGATGCTCCGTTAGCGTGTAAATATCTTAAGAATCATCCATA
>JACLAD010005082.1_pt1 | contig 27700 bp, 13 predicted proteins | sample 8027901 | NCBI WGS metagenome assembly JACLAD01 (sample SAMN15725071, study PRJNA655200) | protist metagenome | isolation source: fluorescence activated cell sorting (FACS) single amplified genomes of... | place: Spain: Blaines Bay Microbial Observatory, Mediterranean Sea | collected 2016-07-05 | reverse complement strand
ACTACGTAGAAGTGCATGTAGAAAGCGACAACAACGTTACCCACTATAGTGCAACTGTAGCTGTTGAAGTATAAAGTCGATGTTGGTGTTGTTGTTACCAATATTCTCATTGCTATCAGCTGCTGTCAGTAAGTTGGGATGTTCTATCCTTCGATGCTCTCAGGTAATGGGCGTTTGAATTGCAATAACTACACTTGTTTCTCTTTTCTGGTTACCAGGATTTGGCTCAGCAACCATCTAGTGGCAGCAGCACCAGGAAATGAGCACTTTCAATTGGGAGTCGCGGAGAGAAAATCGCAGACTATAGCCAGAAAATGGAAGCGCAAGTAGTATAATTGGAAGTTGATCGATAGGTAGCGAAGGATCCCCGAGCTGGAAGTTGCTTTCTCTTATTGACTACTTCTACTTGCGCCTTTTATCTTTTATATTCTAGAAGTAACAGTAACAGAGTAACAGAAGTAGCGAGCGAACTAAAACTAGTAAAACTACTAGCTTTTACTAACTTTTAGCCTTTTAGCTTTTACTTTAACTTTAAGCTTTAAGTACTACTCTAAATTATATATTTTAATAAAAATAATGATCTAGCTAATCGTAAGACAACGAAAACGAAAGAAACAAATAAATCAAAATCTAACTGAAGATCGCTAAGAGGAAAAAGCCATCCCAACGAGGAAGGTCAACATGTTTTTCAACAACTTTAAGTACTACTTCTACTTCTAGCTTTCCATTAAAACATAATAATATATTACATATTTTGTTCACAATTTCATGACAGCAATAGAAATAGTGCGTTTTAAAGCATTTAAAGATTTACCCCCTCAATGTCATCGTCATCTTTAATTATACCTCCTCCACCAAGTGGACTATATGAACTTTGTCCTTTCAACAACGATAATTTACCTGTTTTCCTGAATTCGCTTTCCTGCATTGGATTCACAGATCCATGTGAACCTTCGATAGTTTGCACATTTCCTTCATCAATAGAAACAATGATAATATAAAATGAAAGGAAAATAAAAAGAAAGATAATCACATTTGTTCAAATACTAATACATATGATACTCACTTGTTCCAGTAGTTTGTGTACGTTTGAAAAAAGGGCTACTCCCTATTCCTTTATTATCCTTATTATCTTGCATTTCAACATCTTCTAATGACATAGCTTTGCTGGTGACACCGTATACAGGACTCTTTTTTCTGGCCAATACCATTAAGATAGAATTCATAGCTATAGGGGAAATAACATTAAAAATGATGATCAGATATGTATTCAAATACATAAAGAGAGAGAAGAGAAAATGAATGAATAATATTATTTGATTTGAAACCACGTTATTGAAAATTCATCATTTATTATATATCTTCTATTCAATACCTGAATTACTGACTGGATTTGCTGAAGTTGTTCTCTCCCTATCATCTTCATCATAAATTTGATCCTGTAGAATGGCCTTAAATATATCTTCGATAGTTAAAATTCCCACAGGGGCACAATCAGGTGATGGAGTCTTATCGTTTGCATAATATACATTCAATAATTTCGTCACATCATTTGAAACTATAGCTATGTGGGCTTTTCCTGTTTGAAACATATCTAATACCTCAAATAAGGACTGAGATGACTCCACATACAACGGTGTTCTTACTGAACCACTTTCATTCAATGAAACACCTTCTTTATTAGTTATCAATTTTTTTACTAATAAAAATCCCGTAATAATATTTTTATTGTCATTCTTAAACACGGGTATTCTGGAATGGCCTATTCTGTCAATAGCGCTTAGTGTAGCTTCATCGAGTACTTGGTCAGAAGATACCATATATACTTTATCCATTGGTATCATTAACTCTTCTACTGTTTGTTTAGCTAATGATAACACCCCCTTCATCATATTTACTTCCTGAGTCAACAAAACATCATCACTACGTTTGACTGATGGTGGTGGATCTGGCTCCTCTAATCTCCTATATGCTATAGTTCTTGTCAATCGTACCATTTCTGCTAATTCTGACCTTGATAATAAATCATCTTCTTGTATTCCTACTAAATAATCCAGCATCCATCCCAAAGGGCCCGCAATAGGATAGAAAATGATGATACAAAACCGACAAAATCCAGCTAAGACAGTTACTAAATACATTTGGTGAGGACCTGTCATGACTGCAGCAGGTAACATTTCCCCAAAAAATAATACCGCTGTTACAGATAGCACAATGGATAGCCATGCTGGAATAAGCTCGTCTAAAAAGATGGGTAAAGTCTCACTACAGATGACATTACAAACAACAAACGTAGATAAAAACAAATGCCGATCTTTGAGAAGGCTCAACAGTGTTGTCGATGCATGTTTCTCTTCTGGGGTTCCCGTTTCTAACTTGATTTTGAGCTTCATAACATTGAGAGATAAGTAGCCTAATGTGATTCCTGCAGCCATACCAACACCAGCCGTGCATACCAACGACCCCAACACATAAGGAAAGACAGTCGGGTTATCATAATCGGCATAACCATCACTCATTGTCTTCAGTACACGAGCGTACGTGCATGTGGGCGTAAATGTGACAAAATAAACAAGATCTAAGGGCAAGGTGCTGCCCCCTAGGTGTATAATGAAGGAGCGACAACAAACCAGTCTTGGATAACAACTCTTCATTAACCTGTTGATTCCTGCTGCCTGCTGCTGCCACCCAGCAGAGTGTAGAAGGATACTCTCATACTTCCATACTCCATACTTACTTAAGTATACTGTCCTCTGCTATACAAATTCCAAAAAAACTTTTTGGAGGCTCTGCTGCTGCTGAATATCGTGGAGACGACGATTGAATGATGCATCACAGGCGATTGGCAACAATATGAAATGTGGCACAGCTACGTGAAAAAGAGAGTTGTCATCTTGCTTCACAGTGGCCAAGTTATCATAATCAGTGTATGTGCATAATAGAGGTTTACATTACATTCTTCTGTAATATATTTTAGTGTTGCCTCGTTGTTGCATTAGGATCTTGAGAAGGTGGGAAGAGTAGACCGCAAGGGCAGAATATTTGTCTGAATATCGGGCAATATTGATTGGAGCACACCAATCACAACATTAGTGGTAGTGCTTTTAAAAAACTCAAGAATTTAGAGTCTATTTGAGTCAATCAGGGATTGTTGGAATTAATCATGGGGTATGTTCGTACATTTTTGCTGTGGGTATGTTTGTTGGATATTAGTTACACGGTCCTTTCTGGCAAACCTGAGAAACATGTAGATGTGACGAAGATATGGGCAGGTATGCGCATGTGTGAACAGATGTGTACGCAGCGTTGCAAATTGCAGCTCATGTCCATTATTTTTCAATATTTCCTTTACTTTCCTGTTTTTCGGCGGATGAAATTTCCATTTTATCTTTTCATGTCCATCTCATACTTTCGTCTCTTTTTCACTGTCCATGTCTAGAATTCGACGGACGAACGGGTGTTCAACAGAATATTACGGCATCAAATACAACATATTCATCGGAAGACGATACACCCAAGGAAAAAGAAAAGCACGTGGATGTCACAAAGTTATGGGCGGAATTTGATGGTAAAAGTGGTGTGAAGAAAAATATTACAGCTCCGCCAGATGCAGTGGCACCGAACATGGCAGGAACAAAAGAAGTAGCTGGTGCAGTGCTTAGTGCTGCTGATGCGGATGCAAAAGCTGCTACCACTACAAAGCCAGCTCCAGCAAAAACACCAGCAGCTACTCCAGCTGCACCATCACCAGCAGAGAAACCACCCTCTGCGGCTGCAGCAGCTGCAGCATCACCACCACCACCTACTAGTAATCGTGATGAAAAAACTGCTAGTACACCTGCAGCTATTAGTGGTTATCAAGCTCACTCGAAAAACGCCATCAAGGCATTCAGCAATGTGGGAATGGTATTTTTGGGGGACTCCACCATTGCTCATATAAATCAAAATGAAACATTTTGGAGTGGCTTAGAATCTAAATATCATGCTTTGAATTTGGCTATCCCTGGTGAACATACGGAAAATCTTTTATATCGTTTACAGAATACCGATTTATCTGATATAAAAGATGCCCAAGTGGTGGCAATTTTGATAGGAACTTTAAATATAGGAGCAAAAGATAGTCCTGAATCTGTTAAAAATGGTATCAGTGCAATCGTCGATCAAGCTAAAAAAATATTCCAAAAGAATACAACTATTGCCGTCATAAGCATATTACCACGATTTTCAACTAGATTGAATATCGCTATCAATTCTACCAACACATTACTAGGGCAAGCGTACGCTAACAAAGGGAACAATGTCCAATACATAGATATGACAACAGAGTTTGTCGAACCTGGTAATCCCAGTGGGTTGCATGAGCAATTTTACATGCCTGATTTGTTGCATCCAAGTACTTTGGGATATGGTGAGATCATAAATAGATTGGCGAAATTTGTTAGTGGTGGTTCCCGTCGTCGCCTTGAAACTACAGGGGACAAAAATAGAAGGAATTTGAGAAGTCAAAATAGAGGGTTAACGAGTGATACAAGTCATGCTTACAGCAGTAGTGGGATAATAGATTTTACAAATTGATCGTTTGAATTATGCATGATCCTTTTGAGTGTCCAGTACACAGAATTTTGAATTGATCCGTAAGCAAGTATTTCGAAGTGTTTCTATGCACTGCAATGTTCAAATGCAGTATGAAGTTGATTGGTATTTTCACTTATGGAAAGGTCTGGAAGGTTAAATGGGTGCAATCATCAGCGATGGTACAGATTACACATGTATCATAGTCAATTTAGAGATCAGTATTACATAGCATTGTCACCCATTTTCTTCATGTATTGATACTAGTACCAGAGGCTACTTTTAGCTTCTCTAGACGTAATACCATTCTGGGCTAAAGGGAATGCCTGAAAGAACATATAGAATTTAGAACTGTATATGAACTGGCAGTTTCAATGATGGTGCATGCGGGAGTACCAGAACCATATTCGCAATCAGCGACGGAATATGGTTCTAATATCTAATATGGTTCTGGTACTCCAGCATGCACAATGCACCATTGTAAATGCCAGTTCATGTATACTGTATACGTATACAGTTGTTCTTGTTCGAAATTCTAAATGTTCTTTCAGCCAGGCATTCCCTTTTGCTCAGCTTGGTTTGAATGAGCGTGAAACGCACACAAAATAGTGTTGTGTTAGGGGTGTTAGTTTAGTATTAGTCAACAACGAACAGTACCCTACATGCTACATCTACATTGCTGTAATGGCTTCAGCTAAGTGGGCGGTGTGCGTGAAATATGACATTGAAATGTAAGATTAAGATGCAAGCACCCCGTAGACGTAGACTACATTTCACGGACCGTACACTAAGTACTTCTAGCTTCTAGAAGTACTTCAGTAGTTTGTAAAAGTAGTGCGCTAGCACTGGAGCAAATCGCTCACAATCACAGGATCGTATGAGTATGAGTCGTATACGTATAGCGTGCAGTGTGCCTCTAGAGCTCTCGGCTCTAGCTCTAGAGGATAGGATGTAGAAGTATGCATATGGGAAAGAAGTAGACAGACGTAACAATAATGATAATTATAATCATCATAAAAACTAAACTATGGACACAAAAGAAATTTGATATGTGCAACGTAAATACAGTGCAATCGGGGTAGAAAATGATGTTGTCAGGATTTGAAAGCTTGAAGTCAGAATGATTGCATAGAAGTGCAAAGAAGTGCCGTTCGACTTCTGCTAACTGACTGCCCTAGATATTGTATTCCACAATCTTGCCCGAGAAATTCCACCGTATTTCATCCCCATATATACTAACACCGCAACAACAGCAGTAACCCCACTGATACCCACCTTTGAGATCATGAAAGCCATGATTGCCCGGGCAAACATGAGGAAAAGTATCACTAGAATTACCGCTGTAATAAGGACCATAACACCCACCAACCGTGCTATAAATACAACAATTTCAGATTGTGGTGCGGCGGCTTCATTGAAATAATCGGAATCTTCTTGCTGAACTTGAAACAGGCTGTCATCTACCATCTCTTCAGTCCTTTCCCCTGTCTCATTCGAGGAGAAGGATGACCCCCGATGCGTCACCTCACTGGACCGGAGATGATAGCAGCCATCACGAAGCACATAAGCGGAATCATCAAGCATTCCCTTTGAAAGAACGCAACCTTCGTGTTGTAGATCAGGACAACTCACAAGATCCAAGATGTGCCGCCATCAACCAACATACAGCAGCAGACTGGTGTGTGTCCAGCATCCTATATTTTTGCCACCCTCTACTATAGGTAATTACTGATTATCACTCTTATAGAGGTCTAGCAGAGGTACATATATATATAGGAATATATATATATACCAGCGCCTCTGCTGCTGGCGGCTGTGGCGGCTGTGGCGGCAGTAACTTCTGAGAAGGTACTACTAGTATAAGGAGCGCTCCGGCCATCCACCCGCTATTTCCCACGGTAGTTGAGCAAGTCATAAGTGTGGTGCATTCTTTTTTACCATTGGCATATAAAGTGTGGAAACAAGAAATTATGTCTGATGCCAAAGCTGGTACTAGACTATCATATTCGTGTGTCTTTTTCTTCGATTCTTTTCCTGTTTTCTAGTACTCCCATTTTGTTCTATCCTCATTGTCTTCCCTGTACTTCTCCTTCTTTTCGATACATTTCTTTCTCACTTCATTTATTTCAAATTACGCATCATTCATCTCATTTGTTAGCTGCGGAGGCACGTCGGGCAAAAATTTTAGCTCGTGAGAAGGATCGTCTCTTGGCTGCAAAGGGAGAGAAGAAATTTGAGGCCGTATCTCCCGAGTCATTGGATGAACCATCATCCTCGTTAAAGAAAGAAAGACCATTAGCAGCAAGACGTAACAAGATTGCCCAAGCAGCGGCAGCTGTAGAAAAGGATAAGAAAGATGATGAATCAGAGAATACAAACACTCCTTTAAAGATAGAGGTACCCAAAAAATCAATTGACGAAATCAATGAAGAAATCCAAGAGAACACCAAGAAATTTGATGCTGATATGCTAGCGAAACCCAAGGAAGAGCCTGCAAAGGATGTGATTGTTCAGAAGAAAGAAGAGAAAAAAGATAATGCAATGCCAACAAGCATCATGATGAGTGTAGTCAGACTGTTTTTATTGTTAGTTTTTGGGGCATGTATAGGATACCGTAGCGCAATGTCACCTGGGAGCAGGATGGAAAAAGTTAATCTACTTCAAAATCCACTATCTCACATGGCAGACAAAGATACAGATTCAATACAAGAAGTACAGTTGAATAAAATTTTGGGAGGTAAGGGAGCAGATGAAAGTGTATCTGGTGTAAGGGATGAAGGAAGCACCGGTGTAGGTTTCATACCATGGATTGCAAAATACTTGGAGGGGCTTTTAGAGGGTGGGTTTTATGGTGCTTCCATCGTATGGACGGTATCAAATATGCTTAAAAAGCCACTCGAAAAAAGTTTGGGCACAAGAAGTCCTAATAGTTCAGGTATTATTGCGTTATTGCTTTCCATCTACAACCATGGCTTTCAGGGAATCTTTGATTCTATGCTAAGCTCATTTGCAGAAATTGTGTTTTATATGTTGGTCATTGTGATTAGTGGGGCAACTTTTAGTCACTTGATTGCTGCGCATAGTGGAGTAGATCAACAAGAGGCAGCAGGTATCGGTGAGCTGTAGATATTGTAGCGTTGCTTGTTTTAGAAACCCGAAGTGAAAATGAAATACTGTTTAGAGGCTAATTTGTGCGAAAGTAAATACTTGCTATGACTGCTACTCTTGTAGAATATATTGAAACCATTGAATCTAGTCTCGTGTATGTGTCAACATCGACCTCTGATGAAGTATATGTCAACTTAATTGGATGTTTTTCCAATGTTTGCTAAAGGATCTATTTGTGGCTCCTATGTCAAACAATGTCCTCAGACGATGAACCATATCCAGGAATGTACGCCCTACCGTTCTGAATAACGGATACATTTCTATTTCACATGTTGTTGTTAGCTCATCTTGCAAAATGATAGTGGGTATACATGATATACTAGACTTTATTTAGAGCTATTCATCGACCTACTAAGGGAAGGGGCTGAGGCCAGAACTGGAGCCAGGCACTGGAAGAGGAAGTAAGATAAAAGCTAATGCTACTTATTTATAGAAGTAATATATAATGGACCTTGTGGAAATCTCAATATGTAGAGAAGGGTCATCATAGATGTAGTCTTTTCTCATGAAGACGATGTCTACTACTACTGCTACTACTGCTACTACTACTACTACGCTACATAGATATATTGTTGAAGGGGAAAAGGATATAAAGAAGAGCCATGACTACTCCATTTTGAGACAAGTGTTTGACATGGCGAGGGATGGTGGAGATGATTGGGTGGTGGATTTTATTTCTAGTTCTACACAGGTTTTATAAAGGAGAGAAGATAGAATAGGTAGGAGTAGGGATAGGTAAATTACTATATATTATATATTATATTACATCTCTGTGTGTGCTACTTATGCTGCTGTGACATTTGCGAAGTAAGTAGAAAAGTAGCTAGGCATGGCACTGCATGCAACCGCACCTGTAACTACAAACAACACCTCCACAATCCCGTGCAAAGTATTCCAGCCTGTTCTGTGCTATTCATATGCTCGTCGAACATGCGGGATGGTCTTATAGAAGTATTGTTGCAGAGAAATAAGTCTGGGGAGCCTCTCGAGGAAAAGGAAGGATTTGTTCTGGGTGATGCTGGTGATGAATACCACGTGCGCGTCGTGGTGCATAGAGACTCAGAAACCAAGAACTTTCCATTCAAACACAACGCTGTAAAAGTAGGTTTGTATATTGACAACGTTGACGTCCAATACTGGAAACGTTTAGATTTGAGATGTGATTTTGATGCGACAGAGGTGATATTTTGGGGTTTCAAGCAATCAAGAAGTGAAATCAAAACCTTTGTAATGGCAACACCAAAAGATCTGCCTGAGACAAAGGGAAAGAAAACTCAACAGATTGAAGAAGATAGTCTTGGACAGATACGTGTTGTCTTCTTCGAAGCAGAAGTAACTGAGGATGTTTTCTCCAATGCTGTAGAATCTTCAGTGGTTCCTCGCGGACATCATTTGAGTGAAAACAAAAAATTTTGGCAACAAGCAAGTGTTGTAACAAATGCGGGAAGAGATGTAAATAAGGAAAAGTTTGAACCTATCGTAAAATGGACAAATATTTCCAGTAGTCCTTGCAGAACAATCATAATAAATTATCATACCAGAGAAATGTTACGCGTGATGAAAAGTATTGAGGAGGATAGCGGAAGTATTCTAGGAAAACGAAATTTTGATAAAAATGAAGTAGTTGATTTGACTAGTTATAATGATAAAGATGTAGAGAATACTGTGAAAGACATTATTACTGATCAAAACGAGCAGGATGGAATCACGTTTATGCCAGTTACCAAAAGTGTACCTTTGCTTGATATCACTGGAGATGATGAAGTTCTTACCACTGTCAATATCGAGTCTTCATCCACAATTTTTTGATGTCATTTATTGAATGTTGCTTAAACAAGCAGATATTTTCACATTTTGGAGAAAGAAGTGTAGACGATAGTGGTAATAGACTAGTGGCTGTGCAATGATGAATTCTCAGGATGGTAGCGAAGTCAGAGTAGGCTAGGTACTGGTGCGTCGGTGCGTCGTACAGTTCTCAGGATAGAGACTCTTAGATTTTAGAAAGATGTACAAACATGAGTGTCAAAATACTTCTAGCCCTTAGCCATCTTAAACTTAAATACGTCGAAGTTCTAACTACTGCTCAAGTGCTCATAGAGGATAGAGGCTCCTACTCCTACTTCTATTTCTGCCTATTCTTATTCTTCTACTTCTACCTATAGCCTATAGAATAGACTATCCTATATCTATTAGAAATATTATGATCTAGCTAATCCTGTATCTATAGTACATCTACCTCTGGAAGTACATGGCAGCATGCAACCAATGTACAGTACATCACTTCCACTTCAGTAGCGAATTACTTCTCTTCTATCATCTTTCAGGAGTAAATGGGGCATTAGTTCGCCCAGTGGACCTTAAATTTTCTAACCTTCTACTCCTTCTTTCGTTACTATTCTCAATATTTCCTGTTTGCTGCTTTTCATGAGTACGTACTCTGTCGATCTGCTGCTGACGAGCTCTTGATCTCGTTTTAATGGCACTTCTTGGCGGAGTGGGTACTTTCTGAAGAGTCTCAGATCTTATCCCTAGTGCAGTTCTGATATCTTGCACTTCTTCACTTATTTCAGCCAGTACTGAGTGCCTACTAGTGTTAAATTTATCAAAATCTGTGGAGGCGAGAATAATGTTGTCTGATGGACGATATGCAGCTATCTCTTCAGCTTGATAATCATACTCCTCACTTTTATTTGACCCAGAACTTAAGGAACTCTCTTCAACAGAATCCATCTCTTCTCGATCCCCTGTAATATCAGGATCAGGGTCCAGTATGATATCAAAGTTCCTCAAATTATCATAATTATTGTTATCATCATACTCAACAGCCGTTTGCTGACCTTTAACTAGACTTTTCTCGAGCTCCTCAATTCTACGTACAGCCCTTTCAGCTCTTAAATGTAATTCATGTGTATACTCAATAGCCCTGTCTTGATTTTCTTCAAAACTTTCATTTAAAAGCGAGCTAACATCTACCTCAGACATGATACGTATCGACGAGTCATTTGAATCACCAGATAGACTGATGGTTCCGTCGCAATCGTTGTTATTAATATCATTACCAGCAGCAGTAGTAGTAGAAGAATAAAAAGCAAGATTTTTTTCGATGAGCTCTTCTGGTGAAGTATTATCTCCCAGTCCTATCGAAGTATCGTTTATATACGCAGATAAATATCCACTTCTACCATCAGCATCGTCATAGTAGTATTCAGGACTTGTATCCTTCTCCTTCTCATCTTCATCATTATTATCTCTTCGTCGGTCATGAGGAACATTTAAAGTTTCAATTTCCCATTGTAATGCTTTGAATTTAGCTAACCTTGCAGGTGAGTCGCTATGAGATGGTCGAGGACTTTCCGCATTTGACTCATCATCTGGACGGTTAAGCCAAGGCAAGGGAGTGCCAGTGTCACTTCTACCGATAATTATTGGAATAGCGGGCGTCTCATCTAGTACCTGGACATCTAAAAGGTCTGCTGTATGGCTTACAACGTTGATACTTTTATTCAGTTCGTCAAGAGAATTATTCAAGTCACGAAATGAGACCTCTTTGGGCTCCTCATCCAATGTACCATCCTCATAATTGAAGGGTCTTTCTTGTCTCGTTTGACTTGATAATGGCATGGGTGAAATCACATTCATCATGCCTGAAACGTCAGTAATCAACTCATCTAATTGACCCAAATTGCTCTTCACTCGAATCATTTCTTCCTCAGCAGTGGGAAAACGGAGCCATTGGGTGAAGGCATATAAAAGTTGATATGAGCCTGATATGGAAAAGTGGTCAACAACTAAGTGCAATAGCCTACTTCTACGCTGTTCTTCAGCAACACGCCGTCTTTCTTCTTCCATACGTCTTTCATTTTCCTCTTTTCTTCTTGTAGCTTCCTCGGCACGGTGTATCTCTTCCAGTGCCTTTCGAGCTATTTCATCTTGCTCTAGTTGTCGAAGTCTCTCTGCTTCCTTTTGTCTTTCCAACTCCTCTTTTTCCTCTTGGATACGAAGTTGTCTTCCCTCTTCTTCCTGTTGAATACGCCGCTGTCTCTCAGATTCAATTTGACGCTTCCATCTCAATTCTTCTTGGTCCCTTTTTCTCTTAGCTTCTCTTGCAAGTCTTTGACGCTCCCATTCCATCTTCATTTTCCTTTCTTCTTGTTGTCTGGTCATTTCTTCTAACTCCAATCTCGCTCGCTCTTCAGCTTCCGCTCGCTCACGCTGTTTCTTCAGCTTTTCTACAATACCACGTATAAGTTCAACTCTTTGTTCTTCAAAAATTCGATCCTCCTCCAGCTCCTGTTGTCTTCTCTTCTCTTCCATAAGTCGCTCATTTTCATTTTCTTGTTGAGCTAAGCTTTCTTCATCAGCCTCTGCTTGCGTTAGTGATGATTCCCTCTCCTCATTCACAAACTGATCCATCTCTTTGACAGACAACGATGATGACTCTATCACTTCATCGTAGTCCAAAAAAGACACCCTTGACACTGGCGTCCCAAATGAAGAAGACCTAGTTCTTGGTGTCATTTTTGGACTGTGCGCCTCGCTATCAGAAGGCAATAGCTCGTCTACCACTAATCTATAAGGATTTAATTGAGATTTATTTCTCATTTCCTCCTCTTCTCTGTTCATACGTCTTGCGTAACTAGCTTGTCTCCAGTTCTGCAATGCCAAAGCAATCTTGTTAGCAGCGTGCCTCTTGGAAAGATTTATGACGCACTCCTGTAATTTTCTTTCTCTCTCCTCATCTTTTTCTTTCTCCTCAAATTCAAATTCAGAAATTTTTTGTTTGAAATAAGGGCTGCTACAGATGTTACCAATGTTAGAAGCTAAATCGTTCAGCACTTGTACAGTCGTTTGTTCCATATGTCGTTCAGAAATTTCATCGATTGTAGGTATTCGCGTTAAATTATTACTACCATTTTCATCACCATCTTGCTCTGGAAATAAATCATTTTGTTGCACGAAATAATCATCATTGCTTTCCAAAGCTAGATCAGATAGTTTCAAGTAGTCTTCCACAGCATCTACCATGGTAAAATCCTCAGTCTGGATAGTTAATCCCATAGTGGGATGGCTCTGAATTATCTCTTGTCTTTCAGATACTTGTTGTGCAAGCATTTTATTTTCAATCCCATCTATTGTCTCTTCTTCTTCTTCTTCTTCTTCTTCTTCTTTGTAGACAACCATATCGTCGTCCTCAACTTCAATCTCTCCAATTTCATCGCTATTCATGATTACTTTCTCATCTTCTGCTTCTTCTACACCTTTTTCTGCCTCTTCTACATCATCAAATGCATCATTATCCTGTTGTTCCCACAGGTTCATGTCCTCCATCATATGTGTTTGCTCTTCTTCACTTAAAGCGACACTAGAGTCACTCGACTCGCTACTACTTATTTCGCCTCTCTCCAATTTCATACGCTTCACATAAGCTCGAAACCTACTAAACACATGAATAGAGCGGTGACATTCCCAGAAACCGCGAGATAACAATCCCCTTTGAATCTTTAACTTCTTGAATGCTTTAGATAATTGATAAGATCTTTGATGATTGAAGCCATCATATATTCTCGATTTTTTATACAGTTTATGAAATGAGACATATTGTAAGCAATGAAATCCAGTATATAAAGCTCGTAGATAATTTAACTCCTTTTGTCCTATCAATGAAGAAGATGCATCCATCTTGCTTGTCAATCGATGCCATTTACTGATAGGAGTTTGCGTAAGTGCGAAAATATTCTTGGTAATATAAGTATATAATTCATTGATATGTTTTGCTTTTTCCTTCTTATCATCTTCGCTTTCGATACCATTGACTCCATGAATCCAACTTCCAGAGCTGGCAAAAATAGCATGAGGATATAAGTTAATGAGGAAACGTACAGTCAGTAATTTTACTTGACCACTTTTATCTATCGCACTATGCTTATCGGTACATGCTGCCGACTCTTCATTTACGCTTTCCTTAGAATCTTTCATAGCGTCGTCCTCAATAAGTGTCGTCTTTATATTGTCTTCCCTAGAGTCTCTGTTGGTATCTCCAACAATAATTGTCTTTACAGTATCTTCCTCAGGAGATCTTATGATAGTATTTGAATCCTCATCTGATTTGATAGACGCTGTTGTAGCTTCGACATACAATGGAGCAACAGCAGAGTCGATGAATGATGATGATGATGATGATGATGATAATGAATGATTAAGCTTATTCTCTTGTGTTGGAAGCAACAAGGAAGTGTCTGCTCCTGTAGCTAATGCTTCTCTTAATTGATCCGCAAATTCCCCTGCACCTTGTAAGTTCTTATACGGGACACAGTCGACTATATCATACATCGCACCCATGGGGCCAAGCTTCGTATCGAGTGTATTCAAGTAATCGTCGGCTTTACTATCATCACCAACTTGTACCATAGTAATATTAAGCTCCTCAGGATCATTCAAATTATTTCCCACTTGAACAATAAGCTTTTCTGATGACTCCTGGTTATCAGGTATACCATCAGTTATAATAAGAATAGATAAAGGTTTACCATCAATCCGTTTACTACAAGCATCTTTTAGCACAGTGGTGAGATCTGTACCACCTTTAGGTCTATTTTCTTTGGAAGCAAATTTTTCCATGACTTCATCCGATGATTTTACACTCGGATACATCCTAAAAGGTGGTATTTCTCCATGTGTAGTCTGAGAACGTGACGAAAAGAAATACAGTGTAAAACCATCGCTATGACATCGACAAACAGCGTCGCTTAATAGTTTGACAGCGTCTTCAGCGGATTTCCATCTATTGCGAAGTGACATAGATGCAGATCTGTCAATAATGATGGTATAATCACGATGTGAATCGATTGTGTTGAGCCTTTGTAAAAATCGTGTATATTTCAAATGCTTTCTACACTCCATTGTTCCAGATCTTTCAATAGAATTTACTGATGTACGATTTGAATCGTTTTCATCTATAGATGAGTAGGATGATGAAGAGATTGGTACATCTTTAGTTCCTTGTTTACTATTCACTGTATTAATCTCATTAATACCATTTCGCCCTTCTCGCTCATCATTTTGCTCTTTTGATCTCTCTTGTTCCCTGTAACTCGAAGATACTTTAGTTTCGATTTGTTTGTTTGAAACAACTTCTATATCCTTTAAAGTGCCTGTAGTAGCATCAACATCCTCAACAGCAGCTCTCCTACTAACGGAATCTTCATTATCAGCTACCCTACTAACGGAATCTTCATTATCAGCTACCCTACTAACGGAATCTTCACTATCAGCTACCCTACCAACGGAATCTTCATTATCAGCTACCCTACAAACGGAATCTTCAATATCAGCTACCCTACCAACGGAATCTTCAATATCAGCTACCCTACTAACTGAATCTTCATTATCAGCTACCCTACTAACTGAATCTTCATTATCAGCTACCCTACCAACAGAATCTTCATTATCAGCTACCCTACCAACGGAATCTTCATTATCAGCATATTCATTCACAGATTCTTCTTCATCGCTCGGTTGTCCATTTAAGGCACTAGATGCAGTAGGTGCTAGAGCTGATGAAATACTACTTGTATCCGTTAATTCTTTCAAACGTTTCATAGTTTTTTCCTTTTCCTTCTCCTCATTTTTTGCAGCAGAAGCTGTCAATAAATATAGTAAATAAATTTAAAAATGAAATGTGATATAGATGGAGTTACAATTAATAACCAATAATGAGAATACATGAAAACAACAACAATAAGATAATAGATGAATATAAAATATCAAAAAAAAATATATCAAAAATTAAGTTGGGTGTCAACCTGTTGCCTTGGTTGTTTCATTGATGATGAAAAACTTGTATGCCTTCCGTCGAGCTAACCATTGTCGTATGAAACATTGAACCTTTACTATGATGTCATGTTCATGTTCCCTTTGTAGTGATTTTATTTTATCAATGACATTAATGATAGTATGTGCTGTCCCTTCCACATGTGCCTTTAATTCGCTTTGTCCCTTTCTTGATTTCTCTTCAAGGAACTCTTTGGCCCCAGAGTTTATCCATCTACATTGCTCTATAAATCGTCTTACATATTTTTGTATGTAAATAGCACCTTTGTGCTGCTGTTTTTTCAAGCGAAGTATGTCGTTAAAATCTTTCTTTCTTCGCTCTGACGCTAATCTCCTCATTTTAACCTGCTTCTGTCTAATTATCGTTCTTATGAATCTTGTAATGGTCCGTGCTGCCCTGTTTTGAAATATTGTTATCAATCTTTGATTCTCATCAACTTTTTTAATACGAAGATTTATTTTAGCAATATGTAACCATTTTTGTAAGATAGTTACAGCAGTTTGTCCAGATACCACTAATGATCCTCGTGTAGCCTGTACACGATTTCTTGCTAACTTTTGCCTCCATGTGCATTGGATCCTTATTGCTGATGCTGTTTGTTTAATAAACCTTTCAAAGGTTCCACTTTTGTCCTTTTCTTGTTTGTATTGTATTTCTTCTTCCTTTTCAATAAAAGTAATATCATTAGGTATTATAGAGGCGTCGATATCGACTTCTTGTTCTCTGATTTCCGAGACGTTTAACTCGTCGATAGCCTCAAACACATCCTTTTCTACCGCCTGTCCTCTACGATTGATAGACATTTCTACGGAATCTTGAGAAATATCTTCCATCGCCGCTGTAGGAGATGACCACGCTGCTGTAATCTTTTCATCTGCTGCTGCTGTTGCTACCTCTTCGTTGCCCTTGAGGTTTTCTTCAAATAACTTATCAACAAGTTCAGTATTCAACTCTTCCTCTTCACGCCATTTTACATCAACTCCATCTATAGATACAATCACATGTTCTTTCGGATCCAATAAAGGATCATGCCAACCAAATATACTTTTGGAATAAACTTTAGGTGGCACTATGATCGATTTGCCCTTTTCGTCCTCTGCTAAAGATCTTTCATACATGTCCCTTGCTTTGGCCTTGTTCCTCTCCCTCTCCTTATTCTTCTCTTCTTCCATGTCATACTCAATTCTGTTTACCTTAGCTCTCTCCATCTCAGCCTCTTCACTGAAAAAGCTATCGCATGAAGTCTGCAGGTACCTTCGTCGATACGCCTCATCTCGTTGTTTCTGCTCTTGATCACTGAGCGGTAGGAAGCCGAGAGGCAGAGACATACTAATAGTGCTCCCTTCCTCCTTCCCTCGGTCCTCCAATGGATCGAAAATCTCGGACTTAGTGGCCAAACATGACAGGAAGAATCTTCCAGTTACCTTACCTACCTGCTTGTACTTTCTACGTTACCTACACATACCTACTACGATGGCCAATGCAAAATAGATATTTAGAGGGATAAATAACCGCGCCGACAACCTTATTTCTTTATTACCACCTGGGACTTGTCCGGCCCAATTTTACTAGGTAGTAGGTTTTAGTAACAGAGAAATCCAGCAAAAATTCCCTCCAAATTACATAGGAGGGGATCTAACAAAACTACGAATGATAAATACAGTATTTATCATTCGTAGTTTTGTTAGATATCTATATATAAAAATTTATATATGTATTCATCATTCGTAGTTTTGTTTGATATCTTTATTTTGGAATTCCAAAAATAAGTAGTCAATAATTCGTAGTTTATATAGAAGTAAAAAAAAGTGGGTTGAAAATCGGCACAAGTTGAAAACCTACTACCTCCCTACTAGTAACCTAAGCCGGACAAGTCCCTGCTGTCAGCTGTGCTGACCTATAATAATATATAAGTATATATAGTAGTGGTACACTACTATGCACTACCTACCTATATACCTAAATATATAAAAGATCTTTTTTGGCTCTGCGCAGCTGCTGTGTGTAGGTGCAGTAGGTAGTAGGGAGCCGAGCAGAGGTAGAGGTAGGTACCTACCTACCTGGAGGAAGGATACGATGCAACATCAAATGCTGACCCAAGAAAGTAGGCAGGTATGTACCTGGCTCTTGTACTCATTATTCAAGCCTTGAATGGGGTATTACGCATGAAATTGATGACCATGAGGGGTATACTACTCCTCATCATCTGCTGGCTTTGCTGGAGCTCTTCAGCTCTGTGCTTTCTTCCTCCCCTGCGGCAGCTGTTTTCGACGACTCCCTCTAGATGGCTGCAATGTGTCTCTAGTCCCAGTATAACAGGGGATTTAGAAGACAGGAGTGCTGGTCTAAGAAAACTGAAGATGATTCAAACAGATACATCTCCTCCTCCACCACCACTGATAGATAAAAACAAGAAGGCTGATAGCTTCGTGGATGCACGAGATGCGAAGCAAATTGGATATGTATCAAGTGATGATGATGGTGATGATGATGAAACCAAAGAAGAGGGGATAGATATTCAAGAAGTTGAAAAATCAGAACACGATGAAATTGATGTAAAACAGAAGAAAATGAAAATAAGTGGAGCCTTAGTTCGTGAAAAAGATGTAAAGGTCGATGAACAAGCTTGGAAAGAAGCCTTTGAATCTATTAACTCAACCACATTGCGAAAGATGCTGATAGGATTTGAACAAGCTGGAACAGCTGTAGAGAATTTTTTGCAAGTTATTGGTCTTAGTGTTGTGGTTAAGAAAGTTAAAAATGATATTCGTGTGACAGCGAGAGCTGTAAATGATGTAAATAGAAAAGTGATTCGAACCAGTCGTGCAGCATCTAGGACTGCTAAGGATTTAGGAAACAGTATTTCATCTCTACCCGACGATTTTAGTAAACTGGCTAGTATGGATCGTACTGAGGCATTTTCATTGGTAAGGATAGGTGTCAATCCATTGAAGAAGCCTAAAATGATTGGCGGTCTTGAAAACAAGAGTATCAAGGATAGGGTGAAAACGCAAAAACGGAAAAAGCCACCGAATGCTCTCAACTTAGCTACCAAAGTGCAATCTTTACCAAAGCAGTTACAATATGACTATGAACGTCAAGTACAACGAGAGGCTCTTCGAGGAGTTAATTTATACGCCAATCCTAGGAGACAACTGCCTCCTAGTATTGATGATGATGATGATGATGATGATGATGTCGCATCAATGGAGAGGATAACATCCCCTCTTGCATTGCCTACAAATTCAATACAAAATGAATTGGTTGATTCCAATCAAGTGCTTAGTGATGTAAACTTATTTGAAAATAAGATGCCACCTGTTTTCGCACTAGATGGTGGGGGGGTGAATATGTCCGCGGTGCCCCTACCGTATACAGAACCTTATGATAAAGAAAGCCTATTGGGACTGGTAGCATCTCAATCTGTGGCAAAAGCAATGACTAATTTGAATGCAATCGACATTGAGGATGAAAATAATGGTCAAAATGGAATTAAATATGATGATCTGAACGATGGTGAAGTTACTGATGTAAATATAAATGTAAATGATAACTTCGTGGAGGAATATATCGATGTGAACGTTATGAGAGAGGATGTGGTGCCAATGAAAAAATTTACGTATGATAATGAATTGAATATGATAGAAATGATAAAAAGTGATTATGTTGGTAATGAAACACAAATTGATGGTAGAAATAGTGGCAGAATTGATTCTTTTGTTGGAGAGAGGGAGGCAGTAGACATGGACACACTGTATCCAGATATGGACGCATACGAGATATTGGGAATAGAGTCTGATGCAGATATCAAGACTATTAAAAAGGCTTATCGAAAGGCTATTTTTAGGTGGCATCCTGATAGATTTCCTAATGATGCTTCCAAGCAACTTGAGGGTGGCTTACGATTGGAAGTGATAAATAGAGCTTGGTATTGTCTTAACGACGAAAATAGGAGAGCCAGGTACGACGAGTATGGCGAGGAAGGAGTTGGAACGTCGGCAGCCATGGAAGCTGATATTATCGAAAGTATTGCTATCGAGGAGTCTGATTTGCTTCTTGACGTGGTGAAGATCTTGATATCGATTATTGATGTCACTTTTTTCCTATTGGAATCCTTGTTGAAAGCTGCAGTACCCATAGTCAGCGATGGTGGTAAAATTGCCAAAGAGAGAGTAGGAAATGCATATAACGCTAAAGGTGGTACAAAATGGAAAAAGTTGACTTATTTGACCAAAGGTGGGAAATAACGATGTGAATTGTGCTTCCAGCCTCTAGTCTAGTCTCTGTAGGCACTATGTACTACTTTCAAGTATATGTACTATTACTATTACTATTACTTACTTAGTACTTCAAGTAGTAGCTAATATGGAGGAAGTGATATTGTAATATGTAATATTGTGCGTAATATTCTAATACTAATACTACTTCGAAGTATTAGGAGCTAATATCTAATATTTTAATATTAATATTTAAAATATCTAATCGCAAAGATTACAGATTACAGAGCACACCACAGAATACCCAGAAATTTCAGCTATCTAAATTTCTCTATCATTATCTCATTGATTTGGATCTTGGATTGACTTCAACCCCTAGTCTACCTACAGTACCTAGTTGACTCTATTAGCTATTAGACTAAATAAATTCCTCCTGGTGTTGCAGCACTTTTCCATAGTAGACTATTAGCTATTAGTAGGCAGGCTGTTGTCGCAGTGTCAGGTGTGTAGCGTGTAGCGCTACACAGTTAAAAGCTTCCAAGTAATTCTATGAAATGAACATAGATATCATACACAAATATGGTACTACTTTTGTAACATATTACATTGTCATCGTAGATGAAGACTTCCCTAGTTCTCAGCTTCATTTATGACAGACGACTCAGATACTATTGTTTTATGGCTAGTAGGACTGTCCATAACTGTCTTCAAAAATGGCATATACTTCAGTGCTTGGTATTTGAGATACTGTAAAGTGGTTAATTTATGTCTTACTTTGCCCTGTACCACTTTTCCGTCAACTATTTCTTCTCCATCTACTACTCCAGGCTCAGGAATTGTATGTTCCGATGGCCTCTCCCTATCTCCTTCAGGCTGACTATGGTCATGATTGTCATGATCATGCTTTGAAGTGCTCAATGAAGATGTAGGGGAAGTATCAGATGAGGTGCTACTAGTGGTAGCGTCAGAGGTGCCTTCTATTCCTTGATCTGGAAGTGGCTGTGACTCGGTGGAAGGTACAGTCACTTGCTCAGATGGCGCTTGTGTAGGGGCAAGAGTAGGAGGAGGAGTTGCGGCTGCTTCAGCGACAGCTTCCTCGATTACACTCACTAATACATCCTTTATCAATGTCATGGCCTCAGCGCCTGGGGTAAATTTGTCCGGTTCGAACATTTTTTCCTCTATTGCCAAAGTATTTTCATCGACAAATCTATTGGTAAGATCAACAAAGTTAAAACCACTATTCGGCATATCAGACGCAGCAACAAGAGCAGAATTGACACTGCGGATATCTTTATTCAATTTCAAGCTATTTCTAGGAAGAATACTAAACACAACAATTTTTGTGTGTCTTGAAAAAGTTATTTTAAGCTCCTTAATCACACCTAAAATCCCCTGGAAAACCTCTTCAGGTGAGTCTTTACTACCAATATTGAATCCTCCAACCATCAGAGCTACTACTGGAACTTTCCTCATTGGAAGTAAATTCAAGTTGGTTATTCTCATGATGACATGTTCAGTATGAAATGATGGTGATGCTAAATTGATTGGACTATACTCTGGCATGAGATTTGCATTACCAAACTTATGAAACACACTATCGCCAAACAACATCAATTTTGATTTTTCTGTATATGTTGCTAGATTAGATAAAACTTCAGGTTCAAAATCTGCGTGTCTTTTATGAAGTACAGGTTTAACAGAAGTTCCATCAGGACGTTCAGAATTCACTCTTGAGGCTAGTTTAATGATACCACCTGTTGGCTGCGCTGTTGGGACTCCTTGAGCATCGTTTGTAGCAGTGATACCAGGAGTAGTACCACTACCTATTGTGCTACCAGAAGCTTTAGCAGCAGCTAGAGCCTCTGGTGTCGCTTCATCGGATGCCAGATCAACTGCATCTTTTTTACCAGATGGAGAAACAGCGAAAGTATCCAGAATACTCATATCACATATCGGCGATTCACTTGTTGCCAACTTGGGTACATCCCCCAGCATAGGTAACAGTAATTCCATGATAACAGTATATCCATCTTTGTTGATATGATAATTGTTTCCACTATACAAACTTGTGATTAGTGTACCTTTGGCGGCATCAAAAAATCTGGAAGTCAATTCAATCACTTTTACCATACCGTACGCTTTATATTTATTATTCAATCTAGTGTTCACACTATTGATAGCTCTATTTAAACCTGGGCTATCCCTCGGTAAAATTGTTAAAACATACAATTTAGTTCCTGTATCAAACTTTTGTCGAACAGTCTCCACAAAACTGACAATTTTCTCAAATACTGTATCAGCTTTTTCCAGTGCCCCTAGATTTTCAGCGCCTATCATAACAACCACAGTATGCGTATGAGCAAGATTATGAATCTCTACTTTTCTTAAAAATTCATCCATCTGCTCTACTGTGTAACCCTCGACAGCTAGATTGGCTGTACCATATGCATTTAATAAGTCCATTGCAGTTGGCTGCTGTCGCAATTTTGCTAACGTTGTATCTCCCAAAAACACTACCTTGGTCGATTCACGACAGTTCTGTACTGATTCAACAAAAGCACCCATACTTTTGGGACCTATGACAACCCCACCTTCTAATTCTATAGGAGGTGCTGAGAGTGAAGATAAAGGTAAGTCAGTTCCTCGCAAATTACCTTTGGCAGTAGTAGTAGTACTGCCTGTTCTCAAATCCTGGTCAATCGTTTCTTCGGGTTGATCTGTGGGCTTAGGTTCTACTGATTTACCCAAAGCTATATCTGTTTTATCACCTTCTGGGCCCTCCGGTTGTGCTTGCTCTAACAAGCTGGGAATTATAACTTTTTCGACCGTACCATCTGCAGTTTCAGCAGTATGCGACTCTACTTTTCCAACACCAACTGGCATTTTTGGTGCCACATTCGACGTCATTATTGCGCTTTCTGATGACTGTGATGCTGCTACATTATTACCATTAAGATTAATTCCTGGAGTAATTTCGTCCTCATCTTCATCAATTGACAATGACTGGATCCTTTTTACTCTCTCTTCTTCAGTGGTAGCAAACTGTGGTGATATGTCGTTTGGTGTCAAAGCTTTATTACCCACATGTATTGATGCCACCACTGGCTGCTGCTGCTGTTGCTGTTGCTGTTGCCGCTGCGGCACATAATTGATTTGTGATTGAATTGTTGCTGGTACCGATGTCATTGTACCTGTTTGTGGAACAATTGTTTGTTGCTGAATTTGTTGTGGAGCACCTCCTCTCGCTAATCCTGCGTTACCAATAGGAACTGCAGACGCTGATGCCATTAATGCAGACTCTGGTGGCTTTACCATTGTACTTGTTGTCTTTGTGTTTGAGTTAGCTGCCATGGTGGCTTGCATTTGAAGAATTTGTTGTTGTAGTGCTGCAATTTGTGCCGCAGTGTCTACCGCTCCGGTTCCTGCAACTGTTGGCGCTGCAGGTACTGCTGTCGATGTTACCTGTGCTGCCATCATTGAAGTCGCCGCTTGTTGTTGCATTGGGATAGCAGGAGCTATAGATGTAGTAGCCGCAGCAACAGGAGTAGTAGGATTCGACTCCACAGCATCAAAAGATGGCACGGTTATACTCTTTGAAAAGGCGATTTCTACGAATACTAGAAAGTGTACCAACAAAGAGATAACTCGTTTTATGGCAAATGAGCTGTCATTTACACTATTCCTATCGTGCATACCCATAGCCCACCTACTATCTATCTATCTATCTATCTATCTATGCCTCCTCTACTACGAAAATGCTGAATGTATTTGCAGGCCAATTCACTTCCGTTCTCTATCAAACCGATTTTACTATCAACATAACGAGCCGAGAGTTCAATTTACTTCGCTGCTCTATTGTGTTTCACAGTAAGAAGTTTCAGTGTTAATAATGATAAAGGAGAAGAATGGGACAGGTCCTTGGCGAGTGGGTCGAGTCGTCCGAAAGTGTGAGGTAACTACCTACTAAGTTGTAAATACTTAGTTAGGTACTAGGTACTTCGATGATTCACCAAACAGCGGAGAGCAGCAGCCTCTCTGCTGCTGCTGCTCTGCTGCTGCTGGTGGCACGATGCAGCAGCTGCTCTTCGTAGTTTTAATAGGTGAGCAAATAGATAAACCGAAAAGCCCAACACATCACCATCGCGCGCATCTAATCTGGCATGCATAAATAATTCATACATAGAGCAAGCAGTCGTATTCCAATCTCCGGAGGTGGCGAGAGATTGAGTAGGAGCCTTGTAGCGTGAGGATAGCCTTCTCCTGTTGAGACATCATCAATCGTGAGAATTGTAGGCATAATTGTAGGTTAACAAAGAGTTACTGCGGGTTTTGCATGCAACAGGTAGCTTTTATACTTTGTATCCCGTAAGACCACAAAATTTATACGAGACCAGGGAAAACATTTACCAACGGGACTCTAAAGTATAGTTGAGAACGAAAACTTATCATTCTGTGGGTACATTTGCGTTTGCAGTAAATACTACGTTTCTACTAGCGTAAAATGCGCCAAATCACCCTGTATCTGTTTCTTGCGATATGGATCTCTCAATTTCACATTGGTGGGTCATCATCATTCTGGTCTATGTTCGGAATGAATGGAAGTAAAAATGAAAAAAAAGATGTTAAAAAGGCGGGAACGCAAAATGATAATGACATTGATGGTGCAAAGAACAGTGAAGGGGGTACATCTGCTGCTACTAGTGCCGGACAAACATCGTCAGGCAGTCCCAGTACTGAGCAGACGTTGCCATCTTCATCATCTTCTTCCTTGAGAGGCAAAGATTCTTATAACAGCACCGATGTTAGCAAGTCTGTTGTTGCTGTTAATGGTTCTGATGGCGCTATTACTAGCAGTCATGATGGTAGCAGTAGCAGTGGCAGTGGCAGTAGTAATAGTAGCTCTTCCAAAGACGATGAAAATATAAAATTTCGTTTTGAAACTGATGATAGCCAAACAAATGATTCTATTTTCGACACAGGCTTATACTATCAACATAAAACATATGATACTAAACTAGAAAAATTACATCCCAAATATATTGATAGAGAAATAATCAAAAAAGTAACTCCATTTTTTGAATACGATGAAAAAAATAAAACTTTCTTTTCATCCACTCTGACGGGGAACTATTCAGCAGAGGTCCTTGATAAAGATACAATGCATGAACTGACGTCACTGAATTTATCAGAACCGGTGATATTGAATAAAAGGATTCACAAAGAGGATGGAAGCTTTTCCGTAGTGCCAACCTTGACGCGCCGCGAACCTAGTATTCCAAATCAATTTCAAGGAGCGGCCGCGCCTCCAGAGTGGAATCATGGACATAAGAGTAAAGTAGTATACGGGAATCACAGTCATATCCATGGGTTTAATGCAAGTCATCATGGTCATCATGGTCATCATGGTCAACACAGCCATAGTTCTCACGAAATGTCGGTAGAATTACCCATAACTGGCATGACATCTGATGGAAAGCCTATCCGAGGTGGCTCCACGGTAAGACCATCAGCACATGCTTCTCATGAATCATATGAAAAGCATGTTGCTGATCAATTGATGAATTTGGAGGCTGGAGAGAGTAAAGTTGTCTTCGTTGGAGATTCTTGTTTATCACAGATTACTCGGGATGAGACAGTAAGAAATGCTCTGATTAAATATCATCCATTAAATTTAGCGTCCCCAGGATTTAGAACAGAGCATATGATGTATAGGCTCAGTACATCGAAGCTTCATAAAGTTCATTCTGCATCTTTATTTGTAGTCATGATTGGTACTTTTAATGTTGGCATAAGTAACACGCCGGAGGCCATTCGAGATGGTATAATAGCAGTAGTGCAGAAAATTTTGGGCTTTGCTTCTGCAAATAGTCGGGTTGTAGTGTGCAGTATACTGCCTAGAGCTTCCCTTTCCATGAACAGGGCCATAGAAAAAACAAATGAACTAGTGCGATCAAGTATAAGGTCAATTGACAGAGTGCACTATTTGCATCTTGACCCTCTCTTCAAAGGAGCCCCTTATCCTCTTAAGATATTAAATGAGCCAATGTACATGCCAGATCATTTACATCCTAGCGAGAAGGGATATATGAAACTTGTGACGCTACTGAGACCGTATATAGCCGATGTTGGTGGAACACCAGACCCACCAGCATCTTCATCTGCTCCTCCACTCAATTCCTCCAATACAGATACAAGTATACCTGAAGGTGAGAGTGGAGAAGTAGTATATAGACAAGCCGACACTTCACCTGCGTCTAGCAATAATACTAAGGATGATGGTAAGATTGTAAATGAGGAAGAATTAGAGAGAAAAGAATCTGCAGCAAGAAAGCCGGATTTTTATAACGAGAAGGCACAGAAATCGGAAGCAGCGTCATCTTTAGAAAAGACCAGCTCTACTTCATCCAACGTCGCACATCAGCCAAAGAAGCTAGATGTCAATGAGAGCGATGATGCTAAGTGGCAAGAAGCAGAAACGAAAAACAAGAAGGAAGATGGTGGTCAAAACCTAGGGGAAAGTGAAGATGAAAAGAAAAGCGTCAAAGAGGAGGTACGAAAGGAAATTAGTGCTGATCAAGGGAATGCAGTAGTTTCAAATCCTCCAGTTTTAACTCCCACAACACCTTCTGCGAATGCTGACAATAACACTACTAGCAACACAAAGGACGAAAACACCACTAGTAGTGTCCAGCAGACTACTGCAGTTTCAAGCCCATCTACTGATGTTGCTCCTCTCGAATCGACGAATCCGAGGGATGGAACAGTCCCACCTACGATATTAAATAACTCAATGGCCCAAACATCTTCACTTAAGCCTACGATAACCACAACAGAAACACCTTTACGACCTAGCAATAATGGAAGCACTGTTTACAGTAGTAGTAACGGTGGGAATGTTTCCAGTGCATCTACGGCTACGAATATTGTGAAGCAAGCTAGTCTGGACTTAACAATTGTGAATGCGGTACCACCTGCGCCTAGTGCAGAATTAGGAGAAGAGCCTGGTTTTGAACCACATGTAGAGCAACCCGCAGCAGTTATAGCCCATTATAGTGCTTCAGAAACTGAAGGTCCTCCTGACCAAGACGAAGATGTTGTGCAGAGTGCTGATGAGGAAGACACCCAGAGTGATGATTCATCCAGCAAGAAGTCAAAAAAGTCGTCGAAGAAAAAAAAATCGAGCAAGAGCAAAAGCAAAAATTCCAGCAAGAAGAATAAAAGCAAAAGTAAGAAGTCTGATGATGACGACAAAGGCGATGATGACAAGAAGTAAGAGCTTAAGTGACCAATACTATGTACATACATCGACGTGGGGCGGTGGACAGAGTATTCCCGGAAGCTTCCGTTGGATGTTGCCATCCGATTTTGTGGGGGGGAGGAGGCTTCTACCTACCTCTAGCTTCTAGCCCCTAGTCCTAGCTCCCAGTGTTCTACTTCTATTCATATGTTTTTTATGTTATTATTTGCGGTTTACTGTCTAATAGCTAATCTAATAAATTGATTCTGCTATATATACTATAACTACTACTACTTCATACTTCAGTACATAGATAGTAGTAGTAGTCTATAGTCTACTCCTATACACTAGTACTTCTAGGTAAGAATGAAAGATGAAGCAAGACCTAGCTAGGTAGCTACGGCCGTGCGTACGGCGGTACGGGGTACGCAGTACGCAGTACGCAGCACGCAGCACGCAGCAGCGCAGCAGTACATAATTTTACTTACAATTTATCAGGAGTAGAAAGTAGAAGTAGAAGTAGAAGAGTAGAAGTAGAAGTTAAGTAGAAGTAGAAGTACATTATGGTACCTATATATTATATATTTCATTTTCCAGGTGATCAAAACCGCGCTGAAGATCGTTATTATGAGGAAGAAGTTCTTAATTTCTTAATCCCAACGAGGAAGGTCA
>JACLAD010014842.1_pt1 | contig 27718 bp, 28 predicted proteins | sample 8027901 | NCBI WGS metagenome assembly JACLAD01 (sample SAMN15725071, study PRJNA655200) | protist metagenome | isolation source: fluorescence activated cell sorting (FACS) single amplified genomes of... | place: Spain: Blaines Bay Microbial Observatory, Mediterranean Sea | collected 2016-07-05 | reverse complement strand
ACAGTATAGTTTCATACTGTACTGCTACAGTACCTCTGTTGCTGTAATCGATTACAGTACAATTGGTCACATCGGAAGCAGCAGCGCAAAGTCGGGGAGTGTTGTCGAAGGTGTAACGGATAGTGTTTTTGTTTCCTTTTTTCAGCCTTCCTTCCACTGCTTTTCCCGTCCGGGCGGCCACAAAACGCGGGCAATCTGCATGCGATGACAACCGCGGAAGAGTGGGACGGATCGAGAGTTGCTGCGTGCATTTTAGACAAGATAAGTACAGGGAATGGATAGAGACCGCTACGCTGGAGATCGTGGGTACGATGGTGAACGTCCTCTTTCTTTACAGTTGGGGGACGGAGTGGACCATCTGCATCGGACCCAAGTGCAACATCACCAGCTTGAGCAGCAGCAGCAGCAACATCACCAGCTTAAGCAGCAGCAGCAGCAGCAGCAGCAGCAGCAGCAGCATCTACAGCATCACACGCACCTCCACCATCATCACCTCCACCAGCAACATCTTCATAAACAGCAGCAGCAGCAGCAGCAGCAGCAGCAGCAGCTGAAGGAGAATCAACAGCATATGCCTCATACGCAAAACCCTCGACAACGACAGCAGCAGAAGCACCAGCACCATCAGCATATTCTCCACCAACAGCAACCAAGCCAGAAGCAACAACCGAAGACCCAGCGCTCTCCCTCGGAAGTTTACCGCACCCACCAAAATAGAGCAGGCCACGGACAACGAAATGGCCGTGGGCCAAAAGAGCGCGAGATCGCAGTTCTTGGCTATCGTGGAGTCGGAAAGTCGGCGACGGTCATTGTAGGTACTTGACGATTGCTTTGAAAGCACTTGATGAACTCCCTGTCCCTCTCACTCTTCCTCCGCCGTTCAGCGATATGTTGATGAGCATTTTGTTCCGCAATATCATCCAACGATCGAGAGCACATTTCGAAAAGCAGTCCGCTTTGGAGGTGACGAGATATCTCTTGTTATCAGGGATACAACAGGACAGGACACTTCAACAGTTTTCCACCCTCGGACGTGCCTAGGACTCCACGGCTACATCTTGATATACTCTGTGACTAGCAGATTCTCGTTCACGGTGGCGCAAACAATCTATGACAAGCTTCTCACGCACCTACTTGGGGTCAACACAAGAATCCCAACGCTCCTTGTGGCCAACAAGATCGATTGTCCCGACCGCAAGGTTAGCACGCAGGAAGGTCAAGACCTCGCAGCATCTTGGGGCTGCAGATTTGTGGAGGTTAGTGCTAAGAGCGGCACTGGGATCCACGAGGCATTCCACCTCTTGCTTCAGGAGGTTAAGAAGGAGGAAAATTTAGGAACACCGGACGAGCCCGCCACGCTGCTGATGCGGATGAGCAGTCTCTTATTTGGCTCATACTCAAAAGAAAAGGGCGACAACCTTGCACTCGCAAGATACGGAGATCACACGGAAACGGCGTCTTGCTTTTCGTCTCCCTCCTGTTGCAGTAGCTGCTGTGGCTGCTGCGTGTGTTGTTCGGGAACAGGAAGAACGGACGATGGAGAACAGGAGTTTGGAGATGATCAAAGCGTAGAGGGCAGCGCGTCCTCGGCGGCGCGGCGGCGTAGGGCCAAAACTGGCTACTCCAAGCATTCCCGTTACTACCAGCAAGACATTGAATATAGAGAGACCCCAAGCAGCGAATGTTACGGTGTCGAAGGCTACCTTGATGGTGAGCAAGGCGTTGAGGGTAGTTTTCAGCGAGATCAACAGGAATACACACTCAGCGGGGGAGCCTTTTACGAGGAACGATACCCTAGCCCGTCGGGCGCTACTCTCAACGGGTCTGCCCTGGCTGGTGCGCGAGGGAATGGTGATCACAGGCCCCTACAATCAGCTACTAGTGATGGGTACGGCTCCATCACCTCCTGCCCACCTGACTGCTCTCGTCAGGCATGGAGCTACGCATTGGATCTGCAAGAACCGTCTACAGCACGGTTGCTGACGTTGGTCCTCTACGTCTTGGCGACGATGACTATGATCAGCGGCGCTCTCAATCTGATCACTGGTATCGTCCTCGGAGGCATTGCGGAAAACGCTGGAGGACAGACCCCGTCACCCTCGCCGTCGCTATATCCTTCTCCATCGCCATCTCCTTCTCCATCGCCGAATTCGAGCCGCACAACTTCGCAGGCGCTGACCCTTGTGCCTTCGCCTGCTCCCGGGGTCTCTTGGGTACCATCACCTGGGAACAAGGGCGCTCACCATCACGGACACGGAGAGCCGCATGCACCACATCCTGATCCGATCGAGTTTGCGTCAAATTGGTTTGCGTATGCTCTTCTCGGACTTGGCATGTTCTGCCTCATTGTAAGCTGTATTGGTCTTCTCGGCGCGCTTCGACGCAATCGAGAGCTTCTCAGGCTGTACGCGTATGCGCTCATGGTGATCGTGGTAAGCCAGGCCGTGACTACAGTACTTTTCGTGGTACACTACGTTCCGCCTTCGCACGACGATGGCCTCTTCTCAAAACACCCCGTGCTGAGCGGAATCTACTTGACCATGTTTCTAGTCGAGATTGCCGCCGCCGCGGTAGCGTCCCTCCTTCAGTGCTCACTTGGAAGCGAGGAGGAGGCAGAGGAAGAGGCATACAGACTCTATAGCAGCGAACAGCCGACACCAAGACACAGTCCCAAAGCCTCGCTCTACGGAAGATACACGCACGGCGGAGGACTGTCGTCGTCGTCGTCCTCCTCGTCGTCGTCCTCATCGTTGCACGTGAACAAGTCGCGCTCACACTCGAGCTATAGCTATGGAGGCATTCCCTTGGGCGGAGGAGGCTCTTCCTACAGCTATGGTTCGAGCTACAACAGGGGCGACTTGCTCGGGGGAGAGTACAGCACTGGAGGTTACTACTAGCCGCAGTTAGCATGGGGATGAATGGCCAGTCGGTACGCTAGTCGCCGTCGCTCACTCTGAGTGAGGAGAATCGCAGGAGCGATAAGAAAAAAGAAATGAAAAGGAGGCGCATGTTTACGACGCCCAAACGGAGCAGGGGCAGGTTTCGCTGCCCCCCCACGATGACTAACGTCAGTTTGCGATTACGAAGTGGACCACTAGGTGTGCTGCTTGCTTTTTTTCTTGTTTGCACTGTCCTCTTGCTCGTTCGGCTCTGGGTGCTCATCGACAAGGGTAGTGCGATTGAGAGAAAAATAAGATTGATTGAGGCGGGAGGGAGTCCGAGCTCTTTTCGCCACTTCGTCTCAAAGGTTGGCGCGTCATCTGCCGTGCCGCCTTCAGTTCTAGTTGCCATCTCAGTCGGAAATGCCGAAGCCATCAGCGTTGCTGAGCAAGTCGCAAGCTTTCGACGCGGGTGGCAAAAGCGCCACCGCGAGGCATTGTGGGGCGCAGCAGCACCGGAAGAAGGAGCTCGTTCTCGCCAGCGAACGCCGGGCTTTCTACGCGAATGGGGCTTAGTTGGAGGGAACAAGAAGCTGAAGCAAGAAGAAGTGAAGAAAACAGCTATTCCGCCGCCTTCGATTCGCGTGGTCTTCCTCGTCAACGGTTTCGAGGATGGCGCCGTGCAAACGGTGCAGCGAGAGCTGTCGGCTAGAGGAGTGGAAACTTATCGACAGGTTGACGACTTGTCCACTCTCCCCCCTTCTCCATACCCACCTGTAGTCATGACAGAAGTACATGGGCTTAAGCACCGGTTCTGGATGAAAGAGGTCACACGGAGAAGGAGGAAAAAGCTTGCCGAGACGATTCTTCAGCAAGACGACTTTGCGTTTGTGTTTTGTGTTGATGCGGACGTGATCTTCTCACCCGCAGGAGGGTTTGACATTGAACGCTTTATCTTTGGAAGTGCTGCTGTAGGCGCCTACGTAAGCCAGCCTGTCATCTCACCCTTTGCACCGAGCAAGATCGGAAGTCTATCAAAGCTTCCGGCCCGAGGTGTGAGCTCGCTCTCGAAGACATGCTGTTCGTGGCATCGTGGGACGTAAGTCTCGAATAGAGCGTAAGACCAAGAAAGATGACAAGGCAACTTGAGCTCACAGAAACACAATAGCGACTTTCCGTTTCTTCGCATCGAGAGCGCGCGCGTCGGCCGAGAGGGAGAGAGTGGTAAGTCGTCGTCGACTAGTTCGGCAAAATGCAGCTTGGAAAAACGCGAGACAACTCAACGCAACCCTGCTTGCTCACACGTACGTACGGGGACCCGGTAGTGCCGTACGTCGTGAGTTTCGGTTCTGTCCATTGGAGTGTTGGCGTCTTGAACCTCGACCTTGACCTCGGTTCAACACTCAACCCTTGGCCACCAACACGCGCACTCACGCAGGCTGCGCAATCCGTGGCCTTTTGTGAAATGATGGCTCCACTGTTCCGTCCGATCATCTTCGACAAAATGCTGACGGCAGAGGCAGAACTTCGTCTCACACCAAATGCCCGCGAGCAGGTCTTGGATGACTCGGCTTGGGGTCTTGACCATCTTTTCTGCGCCTTAGCACGGACGTTGGCGCGCGAAGATTACGAACACGCAAGAGAGGCGGCGAAGACAAGAGGCCCGACTCGCAGCTGGCCCTTTGGTCTCGATTCCCGTGGATTCTCGTTTGGAAATGGGCTTGCAGGCGCCGCCAACCGTCGTTTGGACCGAAGAGGTTGGGCGCTGGCGCTGGAAAGAGAAGCTGGTGGAGGGGCAGGAAGGGGTTGTGTACTACTCGAGTCGTCAGTGATGGTGCACAAAGATAGCAGAGCCGTGAGTTTATTATGTCTCATGTTTCAACCCCTGTACCTAACCTTTCACCTACCTACTTACGTGTGCCTAACCTTCACCTACCCCCCGCATCGACAGCTAACCGCTTCTGGGTCGTCGTTGCTCGGAAGTTCCGTAAGACAATCTCTAGGCATCGCACCACAGGGTAGAATGAATGACCAGAATTGGGAAGCGATGAGCGTGAGGTGGAAATGGATCAAAGCTAGGGTGCTGGTTCCTTTCTCAAGCGACAAGGGCGGTGATATTTATCGACGGGGGTATGGTAAGGCGGGCGACGAGGGTGGAGCAGGAAACGATGGCCCATCGACGTGGAGAATGGAGATATAAAAGATGAGAGGAGTGTGTCAGACTCTTACACGATGAACCTCCTCAAACTCCTCACAAGTTCTGGATTCTCCCCCGCTGCTGCCTCCACTCTTCTAGCATAGCTGTGAAGTTCTTGCTGGAACACGTGCTCGTCATCTCTTTTGCGAGGGCCTCGAATGTAGAGAATCCTGAGCAGGGACACCGCAGCACTCAAGTCGCCATTTCCTAACGCTTCTAGGAAGAGGGTCTTTGGCTGCATGCAGGCTTCTTCATCAAAGAGGAGCGACCACTTCTCAGGCTCCACCTTCCGGGCGAGAGTTGCAACGACACTCAGAAAGTGGGGAAGCCTTCGCAGCAGCGAAAACGTAAGCTTGAGCGCGCGCTTCGCTTTGTTGTCACCGGAACAGCCAGCCGCAAAGGCGAGCTCGAGTGCCGAGAAAAGCAGGAGCTCCATAACACGTGCGCATTCGGGCAAACGAAGCAGCGCCACCGTTACCCTCTTGCCCAACTTTTCTCGACCGCTGCTGATATTATCGTAGCTGCCGTTGCCGTTGCAGGCTTCATACCCCATGCTATTCCTATTCTTCTTGCTATCCCCGCCAAAAGCACTAATGCTTGCGCCTCCATCGTCGGCACCACCTTTCTCCCATTCGTCCAAATGCCGAACGATCATATCGTAAATGGCAACGTGCGCGCAAGCTTGCAAATGACACTCGATCTCGAAAATGGGGAGCGAAACGCACGGCGCGCAGATCGCATTCGGACTTCGCCCTCGGGGAAGTGGAACTGAGGCTCTCTGCGTGACCCCAACTAGCATGTTTGTGGCAGGGTGCACGCCCATGACATAAACTTCGTGATCGAACTCAACGCCCGAGCGAGTCTTCTCCAGATGCTCGTTCGGTGCCCCAAGAAGCGCCAAGCCGTTTGAACCATATCGCCACGTGAGCGAACCGTCTCCCGGAGAAACTCTGGCGCCATTGAAGACTCGCCAGCATCGATCCAAAACTACTTGGCCGCTCGCAAGAGCAGACCCTGCACTACCTGCCACATCCCTTTTCTCGTTCTTCTCTTCTTTCAGCACCTCTCCATTCCACGCGTCCACAAAAACGATCGAGCGCGTAGCGGTCACCACAGCAAGGATTGCTCCCCTCTTGGCATCGGGCACAAAAATCATCTCCTTGGCACCTCCACCCCCACGCACGCGGACCATGTCATGCAGGGCAAGGGCGAAGCTTGCCTTCGTTGTTGCCGTCGCTCTATCGCCCAGATCACTTGCATCCAACACTTCAAAAAAGAGGATGGATGCGTCTGGCTCACTGCTGACTGTCGCAACCGCGACGAAGCGACGGCATGGCCCCCCACTAGATCCACCACTGTCTCCTTTGCGAACTGGTGGCGAGGACTTCATATTTGTTATGAGCGCGTGGAGTCTTCAAGACGGACGTAGGGGGCAGAAACAGATAGAGGAAGTTACTCACCGCAGTAAGCACTGGCCTGTGGCCTGGAGGCAAAGTCTCTGAATGCAAAACGCTTCCGAGGCTCAGATTGTCCGACATGAAGCTGAGGATCTTATACTGTTGAAGGTCCGGGGAAGAGGATAATTTCGCCAGGGAAGTACATACCACAAGCAATGCCCATTCGCTCTTTGCGCTCCCAGCAGTCACGTTTGACTGTGAGGAGCGCAGATCTCTCATGTCCACGCCACGTCTGCACCAGGAAAGTCCTTCGCACCGCAAGTTTGCTTCCTCCCACTCGTTGGCAAAGAGGCGCCATCCCTCAGTCCGGTGAGAAGAGCCAAAAGTGGTGGAAAGTAATGTCGTGCTTCTGTTGGGATGTCGTCCCAAAGAGAGATCTCGTTCTGACACCCCTTCCGCGGTGCTACGCACTAGTGACTGTGCGATGCTGTGTCTTTCTTCTCTATTTGGTTTCTTTGTGCGAGGGACACCCACTGCCATTCTGGAGTACGGTCTTTTGCTTCGACCACCGGCTCTTCGTGACCTGCTTAGAATGGCGACACCAGTTGCTCCGGCAACAGCAATAAACATGCCATCGGTGCTCGCCGCAGATATACGAATGGGCCAGCTACCACCGAAGCAATCTCCAGAACTAAGATACTGCGGTGGAACTTCAAAAACCTGCCATCCAAAGCACCGGGGCGAAGATCGGAGACGGCCAAACACACGCATGTCTGACGCGCCTTGCAGCATAAGTCGCGTTCCTGCAGCTTGGCAGGCGCCCACAGACGCTGCTGGGACAACGAGGTCAAACCGAAAGAAACTTGGGACAGCCTTGCTTGCGGCAGTACTCACCAAATGAGCACCTGCATCACGTCAAAAAGGAGGGAATCTGTAAGTTTGCCCTTATCTCTGAAAGCCATCGCACACACATGGATACAAACTTGGAATTGCGACAAGCCTGTGGCCACGAAGCCACGCCACTGCGACTGTGCCTTGTCGTAAAACCTCGGTTCTCTTCTCGTTCAGCGGAGCTGCGAATGTATTCGTGAAACGAAAAGGAGACAAGTGAGTATTGATAGTAAGCCAAAGAGTCTGGCGTAGTCGGTGTTGCGAGACAGAACGATCTGTCCACGTACACGAGGATTGAGAAAGCATACGCGGTAGTGTAGTCATCGTTCTGCACCCATCATCGGAGTAAACCGAAATGCCACGGTTGGTGTATCCAACGGCGAGTGCGGCGGTTGTCCTCGAAGAAGTTACGGACGAGCACCATAACAGGCAAGAAATCGGGCCGACAGGCGCTTGCTCACCATCACCACTTTCTCCTGAACGATCGTCGGAGCAGATCCACGGCCGCAGAGACGGTCTAGCCATCAAATTCACGGCCGCGACAGATATACCCTTCAGCCGAATATCAAAGTGCACGTGGAAGATAAATAACTCTGCAATCGCCACAGAAGTGGGGCGCGTCGAGGAGGCGGCCACATAAACGTCGTGTGAAGAGCCACGTACGAGATGCAGTGCAACCTTTGCGTACGGCCCGTGCTCGATGGGAAGGCGATACGTCACAGGTGAATCATCCAGCGCGCCGCTCGCAACCATTACTTGTCCTTCGCCAAGAACAATAGCAAACACTGGACGTTGAGCAGAACCCAAGCTACCTCCAGCATACTCGATGCTCTTCACTGCCACGCTATGGTCACTCACCAGGTGACTATCGCTTGCAGAGTCTACCGAATCGGAAGTGCCACAACCACACGCGAGAATGCAAAGCGGAGCGTTCGAACAGCAGAGAGCGTGTGTCTTGGTAAGTTTGGCGTGCCCTCGCAATTCATCATAGAAAGGTTCATCCTCGCTTTGCTTGACTTGCCATGCTTGTCCTCATCTGAAAGAGCGGGCACATCCAGTCTTTGTGTAACCTTCCCCGCCCAATCCAGCTGCAGAATCCCTCGTCTACGAGTTCCCGCGAGGAGCGCATGGGGAGTGCCACACAAGCACGTAACGAAGCCGCCTAGCTCGTACCCCGTGAAATCCACGGTGAACCTGTAGAGAACACGGAGAAGTTGCGGTCCTTGCGCCTCGCTTTTTCCTTGCGAAGCTACTTCTTCTTGTCTACTAGCAGCAGCTGCACGTGGTGGCATCGCAAGGTTATCTGCAAGAGAGGTTGGTGGCGACAGTTCAAGTGCCACTCCGGAAACGCGCGTCCCCTCGCTGCCTTCGCCGCTGACGTCTCGGTGCGCGATGCGAAAGAAACTAACGTGACCATGGTTATCAGCTACAGCGAGCGCGTCCCTCGCTCTCCATACAGCAGAGACGGGGACTGGCTCGTGCGCTTTCTCCTCAGCGTGATCCTCTACACCGAGCGCGGAATGAAGTTCTGGCGTTTCTGACTTAGGGCCAGAGTCCGACCCTGTTCCCGAAGACACGAGAGGACCAGAAGTCAAAGGCGAAGACAGCTGCCGAGAGAACATGGTTTGAGACATCCTCCTCCTTCTCCTTCTGGACGCGATAGAATGCTGCTTTGCGCGCCGTCCATGTCCCAAGACTACCTGGGCTTCACCCGCCGCACTCCACACGACAACTTCGAAGTCCCGATGTACAACGGCGAGCAAGGTTCCGGCATCGTCCAGCGCGACGCAAGCCGCACCCACAGGCCTTCCTCGACCAGACGAGGACCAAAAGACGGATGGGAAGCCTTCACACCACGCCATTTACATAATTTCTTCTTTTAACTGTGACTTGAGTTGGGCTGCCTGCTCGTAGGCATTTCAGAACTCGTGAGAACGATATGGCGGCGCTGGCCGAGGAGCAAACCGAGGAGCTTGACCGGGAGGACGTCTGCGCCTCCATCAACCCGTGCTTTGCTTTCAGGGTTCCTCCTGCTGCGAGGGAAGGACACAAAGCGGCAGTTTGGAAAGAAGCCGGCCACGTTTGGACGGGAAAACTCAGTGAGTATCAGCGTTAGCGTATGTTGGATGCGTTTGGACAGTGTCGTTTGGACAGTGTCAAGAGCGCTCTTGATCCGCAACTCTCGAGTCACTCACAACTCCATGGACGTCGCTCACTGAACGCATGCCGACTAACAGACGTTGTGACGACGATCAGATCCAATCGCTGTATGCTGAAGCTCATCAACCCTGATGGGAAACCGTTTGCTATCTTCCCCATCAAAGCCCCAGGATCGGATGGGCCAAAGAGCATAGAGAGGACAATCGACAGTGGAAGATACTTTGCGATCCTGATCGAGGATCCTAAAACCAAGCGCAGGTCGAACATAGGCATTGGATTCTCGGAGCGTGCCCAGGCATTCGAGTTCAATGTAGCCATCCAGAGGTGGGAAGAACAATACAAGCGTGAGGAGCAAGGAGAGAAACTCCTAGTGTCCTCTGAATCGTCGTTACAGAAGCTGAAGGCCGAGGCGGGAACGAAAAAGATCACCATCAACATTGGAGGGAGGAAGAAAAAATCAGAGGCCGCGGCAACGAAAAGCGGTGCCACGAACGGTGGTGGCCTCCTTGCGCCGCCGTCCACGGGTGGGCTCAAGGCTCCGGGTGGTGCAGGGCGTAGGCGTAGGGGAAAGAAAAAAGCCACCGCGGCGACGGGAGATTGAAGAAGGAAACGAGTCGACTTTACCACGTCATGCCTAAATTCGCTAACACTTGCCCAAGGGTCCTCGGTCGGTCAGTTGCACTTGGTTGGAGAAAGGTCCTGCCAAATTGTTCCACAGCGCACTCGATGAGCACCTCACGTGCACACGAATCATGTTGAGAATTGTTTTGCAAGATGAGCGCCTCCGTAAAAACCGCCTCACAATCAAAAGCGCTTCCTAGGCTCGATGTCGCGCGTTGGAACCCCCCCAAAGAAATTTGTGCCTTGCCAGTTAGGGCCACATTCAATTTCTTCCCAAACCTCAGTTGCTCAGAGATAAATGCTAGGAGGGTGATGTCGAGGAAACGTATCGTATCGACCCACACCCCTTCCGCGCGTGCTCGAAAGCCAACAACTGCGTCAAAGTCCTCGTTTCCGAGCGTTTGATCTAAGGTGGTAAAAGCGAGCGAAGCTTCCACCGTCTTCGACGTTCTTGAGCCTTCTCGCAACAGACGGGGCTTTACGGCTGCTGACGAACCCATCATACTTTGGTGCAAAAGCAGAGCACTCCTTTGCTCTTTTAGGCCGGCAGCCGTTTCCAATTTCCGCAACGCAGTAACGACCGTCGTGTCCTCAGCGCGACAAAGTACTCTCATCGCAATTTCGAAAGCACCTGGCAGTGGCAGCAAATTTGGAGCAACAACATCTGTAGACCGAGTCGTGCGACCTCTGCCACCCTCTACACACTCTCGCACATACCCAAAGAACGCAAGTGCCGCTGCAGTGTAACCCGGAACTTCGTCAATGAAACGAGTTGCCAAATCGATCTCCAATGAGTGTTCTGCATAAACCTGACATGCATTGTACTGCGATGATTGGATTGGTGAGTTACACGAGAAAGGAGTGTTTGGGAGTGATGGAAAATCCCCTCCACCGTAGAGCGCCACGTTGCTTGCACTGCCCGTCACTAGTGCTAAATATATCATTGATCCACTTACAAATTCCCAGCATGCCTTGTTCACAAGTGGCACAATCCCATGGCATCGAGCGAAGTAGTCGTATACAAACTCCGGCATTCCAGGGCAACGCAGCTTCTGCTCCCGATGTACCCTCTCAGCTTGCAATCGCGCGTCGAAGATACACCTTACATGATTTACCACCCAAAATACGGGTTTGACCCTCACGATCGCAGGCTCCGGAAGGGCCTGCTTCTCCTTTTCATATGCTTCACGCAGGACACGAATCAGCCCACGTCTTGCCACATACGCTCTCTCCGCTCGCTTTCGCCACCTCCGAATAAATGCGGTGTCTCGAACTAGCGATGAAATCGTCAGACCACCCGCATCCTCGGGGCAGACCTCTGCTGTCTTGTTAAGCTCACCGACCAATTTTTGCGACCATGGCCTCTTGGAACCCCACTTGTCCTCTATGATAAACTCTTCTTGTAGCCACTCTTCCTCCTCCTCCTTTTTACACTTCTTTTCCTCATTTCCCTCCTCCTCCTTACACTTCTTTTCCTCCTTTCCCTCCTCCTCCTCGTCCTCCTCCTCCTCCTCCTCCTGCACCTGCTCCTTCACTTCCTCCTCCTCCTCCTCTCCCTCAACTACACCACGCTCCTTATCCTGCTCCCGCCCCCAACGTTTGTCTGAGCGTAGCACTGTTAACTCTTTCGCACTCATTCCCTTCTTCTGAGATTTCTTGAGCCTTAAATGACCCAATCTTGCTCCTCTTGTCCACTTGAGTGTGATCTCGAGCTGTTTGATGCGTGTTTCCATTGCTCTGATCCGCTCGACAAGGTCGCCATTCTTCTTCAATTCATTTTCCTGCTCATTTACATTCATTTCATTCACCATATCTTCCGTTCTCCCGATAGCTCGCGCTTCTACTTTAACGCCAGCGGTTCGCTCGTGAGTCTTCCCTAAATTCAAATTTTCCAAAATGGAAGTTTGTCCCTCCTCTAGGCTTGTTGTAGAGACAGCACCAAATCCAGCAGCAGCAGCGACTGCGTCAACGGTAGGTGTGCGGACTATTTCGGCAGGAGCAGCATTGCGAAGAGAAGGAGCATTAGCTAGAACAGTCCGTTCAGCTGGCAGCCGCTCTTGAACGATAGTAGCATCACTAGGCAGAACTCTTTGACCGTTTTCAATTTGAGCTCTGGATTTCATTACAGACATGTTTAAACACGAAATGCCTTCTCTTCCGCCCTTGCTTCGAGTTCCTGTGGACATTCCATGCCCTGACAGATGCTCAAGGCGTCTTTCGCACTCTTGAAGTCGTTCAAGGGCTTCTCTTTCTTCGCTGCCAAAAGAAGAAGCACTTTCGGCTTGCTCTGTGTCGTTGCACGCCTCATTTTCATCATCACATGTGATTTCATTATGTAGTTCAGCCTTGCTCTTTCGTGAAGCTAGAAGTGGGAAAGAGCCTCTCGGTTGCAATACGTGCGGGGTTGACGACTGCGTATCTTGGCTTTTCTCTGTTTGCTTATTTTGAGCACCGCGTCTTTCCAAACGCATTAATGTTCTCCGGCGTTTGTCGCGCTTTCCGACTTCATCCCGTGTCGACGGAAACACTGGTTCAGCCTTTAATGCAACCTCCTCATTTGCGATCTTTTCCTGTCTCTTGGCTTCGTTCACAAACATATTGGCTATATGCAGTTCGCGTTCCTGATCAGAAAAAGCTCTGGAAACATTGCTTGAGAAAGTAGTGCATGCTTCTAGCAATCTCTGAGATATGCTCTCAAATGAGATGCGAAAAACATTGATGTGCTGTAGCGCGCGCATGCGAACATCTTGGTGTACAAGTTTCGCTTCCAACAAACTATGCTGAACGCGCACGATGGCACCAGTTTTAATTGGAGCCACAGCGTGTGATACCCGTCGCAGCCATGAACTTTTAGAATGAATGATCCTGAGGGTATCGTTGTTAATTGATAGCCTGCTTTTCTTGTTTTCGCTGAACGCAGTTACCGAGCTTGCTTCTGCTTCAGCTTTTCTACCACGATTGCTCGCGGCAGCCGCCCTCATAGAGATGCGTCGTGTTGAAGAAATTGATTTCTCAGTACCCATAGGAAACGTCGTTGTCGCGGATTTGCCACTTAGTTCGTGTTTCACTGTAGTATTTACAGAAATGCTTGCCTGTCGAAGTTCGGAGATTTCACTGCAAACCATACTTTGGACTTTTACGATTTCTTTTTCGTACTTTTTGATTTGCTGTATTTCCACCTGCTCTGCCATGCGGAGAGCGGTTTTGGCCTTGGCTTTCTTCTTTTTGTCTTTTGTCGACGACATGACTCGTCGCAATGTTGCCTCAGCACACAATACCTTCTCCCGAAGTTGTGGGATTTTGATCTCGAATTCATTGCACCTTTTCTCTGCAGAAGCAATGAGTGGCTCAATGGTGCATAATTGTCGCTGACTTTCCTCGATAGCATTCTGAATTTCTAGCGATATTGGTAGAACTTCTTTGTTCTGAAGGGAACTTGCACGAAGGTCTTCAACCTCATTTTGCTTTCGGTGTAACGTCTCGCGAAGCTTTTGCATTATCAGATTACATTTCTCACGCGTCGTGATCCATAATTCTCTGACTCTATCTCTGCCTCGGAAAAAAATCGTGCGTTCTTTGTCTGCAGCGATCCTGTGTTTGGCGCTTTGCAAAGTCTTCATTGCACCAGCTTTAGACAAATCTTTCTGCAAGGACCTGATGCTAGCCACCGCTTCCGTTGAAGATGCTCTTGTTGTGCGCAGAAGACTTTGTTGCTTCAAAAGTGATGTCTGGCACGATGTGCGCAAATCATCAAAGGCGTCTTTTGTCTCTTGAGCCATTCGAGCAACTTTTTTGACAGCACGCTGAAGCGGAGTCTCTCCCCTAAACTTCTTTTCTGTCCCACTAAGCTTGTGTGCAAGCATATCACGTTCGATAACAGTTTCTTCGAATTGCAATGAGAGCTTGTGGTGGTCCTTTCGTAAACTCTCATATTTTTTACGGTGCATATCTGAAGGAAATTTGGTGAGAATTGGAATCGCATAATTTGGTATGTGAGGACCCTTACCGATGGCCTGCAAAAGTGGCTCGGGACCCCCTTGCAGGGCCGCCTCGAGTTCTTTGCGCACTTCTGTTGCACGTTCCTCGCGCTCTCTGGCCTCAACAAGCTGCTGTTCCAGCAACCGAGACTTATCTAGCTCTGTGTCAAGTCGTCTTTGCATCTGTGAATGAATGGAATCCGCTTCGTTTACTGATCGAGTCATCGACAAAATCTGAGATTCTAGGGCCTTGATAATGGACTTCAACACACGCGGGTCCGAGACTGAATCTCCTTGTGACTTTTCCTGTTTTTGCTCTCCGGCAGCTATGATCGATGCAGCTGTTTTGTCTGCCTCTTCTTTGATACGAAGGTCTTCCACAATCTTCTCATACTCTTCCAGTTCGTTGATTTGTGCTTTCTGGCGTTCAATTTCTGAACAAGCGTTCTTATAGAGGATGTACACCGTGCTGCTCTCCATCTCGGCTGTCTTGCGTCGCTTTTGAGCGGCGGCGCTTTCCAATGTTGCCGTTGTGAGCTTTTGTTCTAATGCTACGTTTGATTGTTGCGCTTGTATACGTTTAGTCTCTTCGTCGCGAAGTTCTGCCTCTAAATCCACGAGGCGCTGTTTGTGTGTTCAAGTTGTCAGATTGCGAAGGGCGAGGAGAGACAACAAGAACGAAGCTGCCACGCGATGACGTGAGGAGGAAGGCCACAGCCACGTAATCGCTCCACTTTTTGCCAAAAGTTGGAGATGAGCCACAAATAACAACAGCAACAAAACCAACCTTGAGCACGTTCATGTTTTTGTGTGAGCAAGCATCGAGGCGTTCGTGTAAGATCTCGCTCTTATGCACGAGATGATCTCGAGATCGTGCTTGTGCCTTGCGAGCGAGGACTCATAAGTGTTAGTGAGAGGAGGAGAGGAGGAGGAGGGGCGACGGAAACGCAAGCCTTGCAAACAAAGGAGGCGACAAGGGGGGTAGCAAGAAGAAGAAGAAAGTGGAAGAGAAGAAAGGAGAAGGAAGAAGCCTCGCTCGGGACTCACCAATTCTGCATGGCGAAGCTCCTGCTCAAGCGACCTATGTTCGACCGTCAACCGTTTCAGTGCTTCTTGTGCCGAATTAAGGGCTTCTCCTTCACAGAGCAAGTGTTTTTCCTTCACTCCAAGTAGCCGGAGGAGGCCCTTGTGTTCGTTTTCTTTTGCTTCTAACCGCACCCGCATCAAATCGATCTCTCCTTGCCGCCTTTTATTCTCATGACGAAGTTTGTCGCATGCAGACCTCGAGGATTTAAGTTCGATCTTCAGCTCTTGAAACTTTTCTGGGAGAGAAATGCAAACCTTCTTATAGTGAGACGACAGCAGATGGATCAAGGCACTCGCACGTTTCGGTGCAGTCGGTGCCAGAGATTCTAGGATTTCCTTGATACACCCTTGATACAGGAAAAGTTTAGCCTCTTCTTGGTTTGGAGGTGGCCGGCCTTCCAGAGCGGCTGCATTTTTCATTGTGCTTATGACGCCTGAGAGCAATTCATTCAGCGTGGACAAAATGGCCTCCGATGTCACGGCGAGAGCGGTAGGGTCCTCCTCTGTCTTGATCAAGGCCCGTAGCCAATAACGCACGGCCTCTATCTCATCCCTCCCTCTGTCCTTTCCCTTTCGCTTGCCTTTCTCCTCCTCCTCCCTATCGCTGTCTCTCGTCCTTGTTTTTGCCTTTTTTCTCCTCTTCTTTCGTATATTCCTCTCCTTCTTCTTCGCCTGCATCTGTTTGATCTGCGCACGACGAGCCTTCTCCTGGTCAATCTCAAAGAAGTTGTGCACTGTTGGCGCGCGTGGGAGGCGTGCAGCGACGGGCGCGTGCGAGCGAGAACTCTGTGAGTATTGCATTCATACTCTTGTCACTAGATTTAGCTCTTCACTTCGCTCGGAACTCACGCCGCTCTAGATCGCGCCCGCGTTGAGTTTCCCCGCGGAGCTCACCAATGCGGTGAGGAACTTGAACAACCCGTCGATCTGGGAAAATGGAAGGGGCGAGGTTGCTAGCTTGCCTTCCTCGTGACCCTCTTGAGAAGAGTAACCGAGACGGCCCAACGCTTGCTGCCCTAACCGGAGAATATACGGGAACGCCGCCGCCTATATCTGGTGACAGTGAAGCAAACCGCAAGCTTTCGCTCGAACTTAACTTTTCCCTCTGCCTCGTTCTCGGTCGGCTCCTCGAGGACGTTGAAGGCGGCGTGAAGGACGACGGTGTCGCAAGCGTTCTCTGCCGGAAGAACGTCATCGCCAGGTCTGTATCCGGTCTGTGACCAGGACGAAGCATTACTGCAAGTACCAATTACCAATTACCAATTATTACGGTTTTACACTGTACAACCACATTATGAGAACATTTAATTTAACGCGCGGAAATGAAGAAGAAGAAGAAGAAGACGAAGACGAAGACGAAGACGAAGACGAAGACGAAGACGAAGACGAAGACGAAGAAGCCGAAACTCCTTTTAAGTCCAGAGCAGAAACGAGGGCTTGAGTTTCTCGAGTTTGAGGAATATCTAGACGTTCAGTTGGGAAAAGGTCTCGACGTTGCTGTGCAGCAACCTCAACGGAGGTCGTTGCTGACGAAAGTTCCCAATTGCGCCACCGGGCAGTCAGAACAAGAGAGCGAAAATGGTGCTGGTGGTCTTCGTGCGCAAAGTGAGCAGCTCGATCGCGTGCGTGCAGATTTGAAAGCAAAGAACGCATGGCTCACGCTCAAGGTGGAGAGGAGGGATGCAGAAGCAGCTCTCGAGCTGGACTTGCTCCTCCACTCAGTGAAACAGCGCACGCGCTACGTTCACGGCCTCGAAAAGCGAAAGCATCGGCTGCAAGCCGCTCTCAAGACCATGAAAGAGGAAGGGCTCCGAAGCCTGGCAAGGTTGCGTCGCGAGGGGGATCAGAGAGAAAAAGCTGATGCTCGTGCTAAAGAGGAGAACGCGTAAGTCCCGGACGAAGCGGGCTCTATCACTAGTTGCAAAAGGCACGAGACCAACAGAAACGTTTGCTGATACATAAATGTTGTCACGCTCCTACTCGATTTATGCGGAATAGGACAATCCGCAACGTTGGTGAAGAGTCTTTGAACGATGGCGGGGACGTCGCGACGTCGGCCGCAATTTCGCTCGAGGAAGCCTTAAGGGAACGCAAAGGTCTCCAGAACAAGTTGTTGCTGATTCGCAACAAGCTGGCTCGTGCTCTTCGCGCTCTATCTCGAATACGGATGGAAACTGAAACTGTAGCTGTTTTCAGTAACCATCCCGCCGGTTCTCTCATTCGCGCCGCCGCGCTGACGCTCACAAACATGCAAAATAACCCAAAGGTTGTGACCTGGTCCCTCGCATTGCTTGCGTCGGTCGGAACGTCGTCAGGAAACCTCTACGAGCTCTTTGCCATCACCGGTGTGTGTCGTGCCATTGCAAGCTGCATGCAGCGGTTCATCGATGTGCCCGCGGTTCAAATTGCCGCTTGCGACTTGTTACATGTGATGTCGCGTTCGCAAGATGTTCAACCTCTACGGCGGGCAGGGATTTTAATACGCTTAGGTGAAACAATAGCGACACATACCGGATACGTAAGGCATCGTTGTGCTGAAACCCTTACAACTCTTCTTGCGGTTTTGGCACCGGACAGTGCTGCCACTTCACGAAAAGCAAGAGTGCGTTCAATTCTTGAGATGCTAGCCGCTCGGCAAGTACACACTGGAGTCGCGGAGAGACTGGTGGAGGACTTGAGGGCAGTTTTGCCATCGTTTTAAACTACTTGCAGTTGCACGGCTTGGATGTTAAAGGATTAAGCATCTTTGCCAGCTGGAAATAATCAAAAGCATTCTTGTAATCTGGCTTGTCGTGTGAGCAGATGGTGTCTTTCGCAAGCTTTGGCGCCTGGGATGACTCGGCGAAGGCGGCGAGGCTCGTAGCGCTGAGTGCTTTTTCGTTGCAGTCGCAAGCAAGAATGCACATAAAACCTGATGTCAGCGCCATTTGCTGTGGCATATACGCCGGGTCGTAGTTTCCGCTCCAGGAAGGGTCATTCTCGTCGGCTATGCCAAGCGAGCGGTGCGATTGAAGCCTCAGAGGATTAGTTTTGAAAGGACAAGGAGAGATCAAACGTGTCCCTTTCTTGCGTTTGCTTCCTCCCTCGTATGAAATTCTTACCGCACAGGGCACGGTACCAGTTGCTTAGACTATTCGTCATACGTTCCAGCTGGTAAGTCCCCGAAATACACGCCGAGCTCGCGTGAACCGTCACGTTGGCGCCCTGCTGCCCTGCGCTGCGGCACGCGTCGGCGAGATCCTTTTCGGCGGCAAGGACGAAGTGTGACGGCTCCGAAGTGTCCGGAAGGTTAGAGAGCGCCTGGAGCACCTTTTCGACAGAATTTGAGCTTGACCACATGAGAAACGGTGCGAGGTTTGAGACTCCGACAGAGCGGCAGGAACCGTCGGCGATCATCGCTCGCGCGACCGGATCGTTCAGAGTGGCCGGGAGACCGACGTCTTTGAAGTGAGAAATTCGTTCAAAGACGGCGCTGTCAGTGAACACCGGATTGAAAGCTTTCGAGCAGCATGGAAGCTGCAGAGCAACGAGGAAGATTGCGACGATAAAGATGGTGACCATGGTGCGTGGAAAGAATGTGGGCAATGGGGTTGGGGTTGAAGTTGCTGAGTGTTGAACGTGGACGCGTTCTTCCTTCCAGTTCGTGATTTACAGATTTTCCGCGGGACTGCCGTTATCGGTATCTATTTCATATTCAGGGGACTTCTTTTCCATCTCTGTCGTGTCTGTCTCTAGTCAAGGATTGGAGTCAGCCTTCATCTACGCCCGCTGCCAGTACGAGTTCAAGAATGAAAGGACCAGGGGAAGGGAGTCGAGGAAGGGATACTCGAGGATGCCGGTGCCGGTCTGGGCTCGACAATTCACGAATTCAAGCGAATTTACAAGCCTTGCAAATTCAAGCAAATTGAAGCAAACGAAGGAAGGGTCGCACGAAGGGAGGGGGAGGGGGGCGGGGGCCGTCCACGCTCACATTGCCAACCTCTTGCCGACCAAGCTTAGACCTAGCCATGCTGATACATCTATATATATTTCAGGGGATGGAGAGAGAAACCCGACCAATTTCTATCCCCGCGGGGATTGCCAGGGATGACGGCGGTGGAGGACTTGGCGAGATCGGGAGTGGCAAAGCCCTTGTCGCCACCTTCCTCCGCGCCCACAGCGTCTACGCGCTCCTGCCCAAGAGTGCCAAGGTGGTGGTATTTGACGTCGACATCCCAGTTCGACTTGCAATGTTCGCCCTTGTTGAGCATGATGTGACAGCAGCGCCACTTTGGGATCCCAAAGGTAGGTAAATCCACACGGCGCTGATCTTCTCAACACCGCCTAACCCAACCACAACCGCGCAGAGCATCGTTTTGTCGGGCTCTTGACTGTTACAGACTTCCTTGAAATCTTAAGGCACATCCAGTATAACCAAGCATTTGCGCTCTCGTTTGCAAATAACCAGCTCTTCAATGTACGCGCGTGGCGGGAGATTGCGGCGGCTGGGGGGCGGAGACGATCTGGCATGGTCCGAGTGAGCCCCGATGATAGCCTTTACACTGCGTGCTGCATGCTCCGCAGGCACCGTCTGCACCGATTGCCCGTTCGTCTTACTGTGCAAGCTTGTCGACTTTGCACTGTTTTCAGAGTACTTACTCGTCCTGCTTCTGTCCTGAGCAGGTGGTGAGCGGCGAGGCCGAAGACGGGAGCAACGCGGTCCTATCCGTAATCACGTACATGTCCATCCTCCGCTTTCTCGTTGGTCGATTTCGTGAGGCACACGAGCTCTTTTATAAGAATATCTGTGAGCTGGTGAGTCTTATATTACCTTTGCACGCCTTGCTTCAGCGGAGGAAAGTTGATTAACAATTCTGATTCTCCCACCAACTCACTCACTCACTCACTCACTCACTCACTCACTCACTCACTCACTCATCCACTCAAACAAACCTCTAGGGTATTGGGAGGTTTACGAGCACGCATGAGATTCACACGGTGAAACCAGAGACACCTTTGATTGATGTCCTCAATGTACTTTCAGAACGCGACGTGTCAGCAGTCCCCATGGTTGATGCAAATGGCGTGGTCATGGATATTTATTCGCGCCGCTTTGTCATGTATATGGCAGACGACAAGGAACTGAGCTCGCTGGACGTCCCTGTAGAGACCGTCTTGAAAAACATAAGGAGCCGCGGCAAACTGCGGCAAGCTGCTTTACGAGAGGCTGCCGCAGCGGCAGGGGCCTCTGTCGGGGCCATACCAGGGGCGCCGGCGTTTTCTCTGGACGACGACGAGGATTGCGGTCTTTACGTGTGTACCCGATTTGACACAGTCCACACGTGAGTTGTCTCTTTGCTGGTCCAGGTGAACTGGCATGCATGCGGCTCACGTGTCCTCCTTCGTTTCTTAACCCGTCACCCGCTACCCACTGCCGTTTGTCCAGACTGTTCATGAAGTTCAGCCTGAACCAGACTTTTCGACTCGTCTGCGTCGACAACCAAAGGAGGCTGCAGGGCATCGTCACGCTTTCTGATCTTTTAACATTTTTCCTTCGTAATGAGGACGGCGTAAACGGTGCGGGTTGCGGGGCAGGTGGAGCAGTGGTAGCGGCAGCAGCGGCTGGGACAACGGTGCAAGGGGCAACGGTACGAGACACGATGCTTGGTGGACAGGCAGCGACACCGGCAAAGCAGTCAATGGACGTGGATCCAGCGATCGCGCTGGCTGCTGCTGGAATCTCCCCAGCGGCACAGTCAAGGATGTTACACATGCAGCAGCTGTTACAACAACGGACAGGGCAGCCAGAGTGATGGATGAAGGGTAGTCAGAAAATTCGCAGCTGCTTCTTGTTGGCTACTCTCCTTCGCCTGTGCACACGGCGACATGACTCGCAGTTGGCTTGCGACCTTGGCTCTCGAGACGGAGAGCGAGTGTCTTGGCATCCTTTGTTGTCCCGGTGGCAGCGAGGGGGTGAGGCTCCTTCTCCTTCTCCTTATCTCCTACTGCAGGGCCCTTGCCGACCGTTCTTCGCCGCGGGGCGAGGAAGTAAGCGCGCGAGATGCTAGCCTCTATCGCACGAATGCGTGCTACGTATGCCTCTGCCTTAGGAAAAGGTCCCTCTTGTAGGAGAAGCTTGGTCTTTCTGTCAGAGAACACTTCCTGCACGCGCCAGATCTGCTCTCCCACAGGGAGCACCGCAGTGTACGCCTTGCCGCTTTTGAGGGCGGCAGCCGCAGCCTTGCGCTCTGACTTGCTCATTAGTGACGAGAAGATGCGAAAGCCACGCCACTCCCAGTTCGCTTGCTTTCCAGATCCCACAGCCATGCGAGGGCTCTTGACCTTCTTCTTTTCCTGCTTGGCACCCAGCGCCTTGGGTAGGGCGCGTGCGTCTTTATCTGTCGCCACCAAGATGACAACCCGCCGCCGTTGCCTGCCGTCATTATGGCGAAATCTTTTGTATGCGTTGACCACGGCAGCCCTCCGCGCATCAGCCGATGGAAAGACACGGATGTGCTCAGAGGTATTCGTTTGCAGAGAAGCCTTTAGAACTGCCTTGCCCGGCTTCTTCAATTTTGGTTGGTCGTCGTCTTGGTCTCCATCGTCACGCTTCCTCTTCCTGTTTCCAGGGTACAGCGTCGTACGTTTCAAGTAAGATGCAGAAGACTCAATATCTCCAGACTTTTTGAGCCTCTTCTTTGTCCGCTTCCGTGTAGCCTGCACTTTCTGCTTTTTACTTTTGAAGGACGACATAATATTTTGTGGGTCGTTTGATATGTTTTATGCTTCTGTCACAGCTCGATCGCGTCCTCTGCACTATTTCCAGTGGCTATCGGAGGCGGCGCTGGTGCTGCAGGCGCCAGCGCAGACTTGGGCACTCCCTTTCCGCTTCCAGCTGCAGCACTCTCCTCGCCCTCCGAGTCCGAGTCGGAGTCGAGGAGCTCGACGTAGTCTCGCGACTCGCTCTTGCTGCCTTTCAAACTTGCGCTCTTCGAAGAAAAGGGTGTATTTTCCTTTTCCTTCTTGACTGGGCTCAAGGTAGACGCCACGCCTGCTGCTTGACGACTCCTATCCCGCGAGTTCTTGAGGCTCTCCCAACAGAGATTTGGGTAGATGACTACGCTCATGAGCTCTTCGTCCTCGTCGTCACTGTCGCTGTTGCTATAGTTGTCTGCATCGCCGTCGCCGTCTATTGTCGTACGGAGAAGAGAGCGCAACAAATTCTCAGTGACCTTGAACCACGGAAAAATTTGAAAAATTTGGGTTCCTCTTTCTCTGTCTGTCCAAAACCTACCGCAGCCCCCGCCGCCTTCTCGTGCCGCGCGCCTGCCTTTTACTGCAGCACGTCGTTCGCCCCTCATCTCTGTCACAATTTCTGAAGTATACTCGCAGACACGGAGGTCTTCGAAGCTCATGACATCGCGGCAAAGTGGGCATCGTAACATGGTATGATTCATCTTTTCCTTGTCGTGCTTCAACACGGCAGCGAGGCTTGTTGGTGATGATGGTTGTAATGCCCAAGTTAATGACAATGGAAATAGTGCTATTCAGTGAAGTTGCACCAAACACGCATCAGAGATGCCCGTAGACCACTGAAAAATCAGAATGGGGAGTTGGAGTGAAACTTACCTTCCTCTGTATCTGATTTCTGCGTCGAGGTCGAGTTTGTCTTTGTCAAGACAGCGGCGGAGGTCGCTGTCGCGAACCCTGAAGCCGTTGTTCCGAAGATTCTTCTTACGCCTCCGATCGATTGCTTGCGAATTGAAGATTATATACGTTCCGAGGTCGAAACAGTCCATGTGTGTACATCGCACGCCACGAGCTGGAGTGACTATGGGGGCCTGGCCTAGAGGACAACGGAGGGATACAACCGCCTTTTCCACTCGCGCAATAAGGTCACCATCGTCGTCGTCGTCGTCTTCATCTTCGTCATCGTTATCATAGACTTCGTCGTCGCCGCCGCCGTCCACACCCTCATTGCCAACGTCTTTCCCGTGACTAACCTTGCTCCTCGTCGACGATGCCGACCAGATGGGCACATCTCGGACTCCAGGCACACCCTGTGAGCGTGCCATTGCCTCCATGCGGTGTAATGCGCGTCGTGCGTTACGATCACCAAAGACTGCGCGCGCAACCTTGACAGCACTCTCAGGTTTGCGTAGACGAAATACAGGGTCCGTCGCAAGCGCGTCTAGAAAGCTTCCCTGTCCACGCAGCGGCGCTGGCTCGGTCACCGCTAGGGCAGCGACCACGATGACACCGCTGTGCGGACGATGAGACAGGAAGCCACTTCCACCGCCTCGACCACCCTCTCCTAACCCTTTCCCAAAGCCTACTTCTCCGTCAATGGCGCTGCCACCCATGTAGCCGACTCCGGCGGCCTCAAGACTGTCCAAGTCAGAGGATAGCTTTAAATGAGATGAGGAAGGCACAGAAGCGGGCGACGCAAATGAAGGCAAAGAAAAAAGGCGAAAGGATGCTGAAGATCCTGCGCTCGCCGCGCTAGCCCCCCCACGCTGAAGCCCGCTCGCAGTGGTGAGCCCACTCAGGGCGGCAGGAGGTGCCGCCACCACGCAACGCAAAATTTCGTCTGAGACTTTAAAGTTGAGCGCGAGCTGCGCTGAGCCCTTGACTTTGTGGAGGGAGAAGTCGCCGTTGTGCTCTCCTGGAGGGCCAAGGCTCAGCTCAACCGCGCAGTCGTCAGGCCACTGCCGGGCACGGCAAGGATCATTGCCCTGCAACCACGCTGACTTCACGATCTGGCTCTTGACTGTGCACGAGGCCGTCGCGCGAACCCGGGTGGAAAACTGTGTGCGCTGCCACTTCATTGAAACTTCGAGTGCATCACAAACGGACTGTGACGCGAGAGGGCCAAGACCCAGCCCGCTGGTATCGCCGCTGCTGCTGCCGCCGCTGCTGCTGTTACCGCCTCCATTTTTCGCATGATCCCGCAGGTAATGTGGTAGTTCGCAGCGAAGCAGTAACTCAACCCGTCGATTCCCGAGCTGGCGAGCACGAACTTCAGCGCTCTCGACGTTCACAGGGCTGAGGCCGAGTCCAAGAGTTTGCTCAAGGTCTCCACTATACTCGAGGGCCCTGGTCCAGTTTTCGTTCCAACCATACTGCGTTCCTGAAAGCGCAGTTGGGTCGCTCTCGCCTCCACTACGGAGGTGGTAGGCCTGGAACGGGCTCAGTAGCGAGACAATGCGTCGGTCCGAGTGCTTTGACCGCGCGAGACATGGCGCACACATCGCGCTCAGTTCTGGGCATAGCGGTGGGCAGCGAGCAGAGGAAAACCCCATCGTCCACGCATCCCTGCCAGATGCAACGGCACCAGAAAGGTAGCCCGCAAAGACCCAGCGGCCGTTCTCCTCTTCGCTGCTTCCTGTCTCACTCCAGGCAAGCTCACCCTCTCTCTCTCTCCTTTGCGGCTGCCATCGCCATTCGTCACGGGCGCGGATCTTGTCGGAGAGAAGCCTCGACGAATCCTTGACCATCGCCCCACAATGCTGGCACCGCAGAACCACGCCCTGCAGGGCACGCTCACGAAATAGGCTTGCGTCGTCGATATCTCCTTCCTGCAATGGGTCTGCCTTCGCGCGCTGCTCGGTGTCGACGAGGCCCGGCCCAAAGTCGGCCTCAACCTTGCCGAACGCGAGGGAAGTCCACTTTTCTGTAGTGCAATTTTCTCCATCTTGTCCTGGTGCCCCGCGCTCTTGCTGGTGTTGCCTCTTGAGCAATGAGAGGGCTGCACGGGCGTTGCCGATGCAGTCCCGTGGCGTGCGCTTCTCTCCGGTTTTTAAGCCATCCCCGCCCCCGCATTTCCAACAGCGGTGTGCATGAAAAGGGTTGCGCCCGTTGCACCCGTGAACGCCACAAACCCATCCCGGACGACACAGTTGCGTCTCAACGACAGTAAGCATTGAAGATTTGTTGGTATCGGTGCTTCCCACTTTCGTTGCAGCTGATACAAGTTCCGGATGGTCACATAAAATGTGGTTCAGGTCTGTGGATGTCAAAGTTGCAAAAGACGACGACGACGAAGACGAAGAAGATACAGAAACAGGAGCAGAAGAAATTGCACCGTCTGTTCCCTGTGAGAACAGCTTCTTTCGACGCACTGCCGCAGCAGCGTACAAGTGGGTCAGCGTTGCCGGATCCACGATGGCAATCGTCCCACTCCGTGCTTCTGTGTCGTCCCTGCTGCCGCCGCTGCCGCCGCTGCCGCCGCTGCCGCTGCCGCTACCAATGAAGGAATGTGCTGGTGCATCTACTACACCCTTGATTACAGCATTGGGCCAGGCCAGACAAAGCGGAGTGTCCGGAATGACCGCGATCGGACTCGTTACCCCATGTATAGCCGCATTTCTCGCAGCAGTCGCTGCGACCACCGCTCTTGCACGGCGCTCTTCTCTTTCCTCTAACAGAACCTTTTCTTTTGCCTCAAGAACGCGAAGGTGGCGGGCCCCCAAGTTGAGTGCTGAAAGTTCGTCAGCGTTAATCTGCCATGCCATGGAGAGCGGGATTGCGTTGCATACAGACTCCCGCCGGAGCAGACTATGGGACACGGCTTAGTTTGTTCCTCTACAAGTGCAACTTGGCTAATGACAACTGCGGGCGATGTTGAAGTGCTACAAACTCACGTAGCAATCCAGATCGTTCGCGCAATCCCCTCGGTTGGGGCATTCTTTGCTTTCCGATAACGCACACCCGCGTAAAGCTCAACCTTAAACGAGGTGACAACTACGGCGAACTGCGCTCGCAGGGTCACCGCTTCGATAGAGGAACCCTTCGCTAGCGATTCAAAATCGGACTCTGTGGTCCCAATAATGCCGTGGAAGAAAGCTTGAAGCCTTCTTTGCAATATTTTTTTGTTTCCAGAACGGCGCAAGCCAAAGTGCGTGAGCGTCCGCTTGAGGTCATTGACGGTGAGGTTGGAGGCACTTTCCACGACTGTTCTCGCGAGCTGCGCGCACGCTTCATCAACCTGCTTTCGCACCACCGGCAACGAACGCGACGGTATGTTGAGCGACGAAGAAGGGGATGATGATGAAGACGAGGACGAGCTCCATCCTAAGGAAGAGGACGGAGACGGCTGTGGCGGCAAGGCCTGGCGCGCAGCCGCCTCTTTAGATGATGCAATCTCGCCTGCGGCCGCTCGCAGCGCATCTCGGTGCTGGGGACGGAGTAGAACGCCTTCAACAAAAGGGACCCAAAAGAGAGCATAGTCCCTCCCAAGAGTGGCTTCAGTGCCCGTCATAGCGATCCGAGGGTGACAAAACTCAACAAAGAGCAGACAAAAGTCGGCGAAGTGGATGCAATCAAAGTGAGGTAGTGATAAAGGCTCCGCTGCAGCAGTCTGTACTGGCCGATGCGGAGACCGGGCCTTCGAACTTGCCGTCGACGCCGTCGCTGCAGATGCTGTCGCGACTCTCTTTGACCGGAGCTGCCGCGACAGTGGGCCGGCGATGAAGCTTTCCATGACTTCCACTAATGCAGCCCAGAAGCGCTCACGAAAGTACTTGTCTCGGCCAATTGCCATGGCACGAATCTCTGCCGCCGATCCGATCGAGGGAGAACTATCATAGTCTTGGCGGTATTGATGCTGCCCTTTGCCTTTGCCTTTGCCTTTGCCTTCGCCTTTCCTTCTCACTTTGTCTATGTCCATTTCCTTAACGCTGCCCGCGTCTTTTCCCGTGCCTTTGCCTTTGCCTTCGACTGAAATATTGTCGCTCGCATTGGGGTTTCTGTTGCTGAGCCCTGAGCCAGCTGGTAGATGAATGAGTGTGGACAAGCGGCATTCGTCGTATGTTCAAGGCAACGCCGAACTTGCCTTCGTCGTCCCCATTTGCCACCTCTGCACGCCCAAACTCCAGCTGGGCGAGCTTTGTGCGTTGTCGCTCCTCCACAACGTTTTTGACTTGGTTCTCGCAATCATTCAGTCGAGCAGAGCCTGCCACCGCGAGATTCAGTGTGGTGCGTGCATTTTGCTTCAATTTAGTACCAGGTGGTTGGCTCAGCTTACCGATCTCCCCAAAGCGTACTTCAGCGAGCCCTTCTGCCAGTAACTTGTCGTACATATCAGCACCAGTCGGGAATTTCACCCCGTAGCATGACGAAGACTCGATCCTGCGACGCTTGGTAGGAGGTGCCCCGTCATTAGTCCTCTCGCTCCTCTCTAGCCCCTTGTCCTTGGTGTCGTTCCCTGGCTCCTCTTGTCCACCCTGCACATCTGCCTGCAAAGACTTCGAAAACTTTGTGCGAAACACTAGCTCGATCTCCCGCGCGGCAGCACACGAGCCTGACTCGTGGAGAGGAGATGCAAAGTCTGTGTTCGTAAAGCGGAACCGCAGGTTGGCTCTGCAAGTGCGGTCTGGTGAGTTCACCGGCGTTTGACGGACGAGCACCGAACGAAAACCGAACGCGACGACAGGCAGGCAGGCGGCAGCGCCAGGGATCCCGCACACCTTTGAGGTAAAGTGTATTTTGCAAGCTGCAGACACATCACGCGCCGTGAAAACTATCTACGGC
>JACLAD010011388.1_pt1 | contig 27767 bp, 24 predicted proteins | sample 8027901 | NCBI WGS metagenome assembly JACLAD01 (sample SAMN15725071, study PRJNA655200) | protist metagenome | isolation source: fluorescence activated cell sorting (FACS) single amplified genomes of... | place: Spain: Blaines Bay Microbial Observatory, Mediterranean Sea | collected 2016-07-05 | reverse complement strand
GTCAAGTTCGACGGTGCGTTCGACGACTACGACGTAACCTTTGGCAAGAGGGTGATCGTGACCTTCGAGGAAGATCGCGACGTGCTGATCGGCATGGAGCGGCTTGAGTTCGACGACGTCACCTATGCGCGTCAGGGCGGCGACTGGGTCGAGCTCGCCTGACATCTGTCAAGCATGCTGGACGGGGCAACGCATTCTGCGCCCCGTCCAGCTATTCGAGGTCTGTGGGTTCCAGCCGATGACCGTCGGAAATCTGCGACCGACTGCTCAGGATGTCATTCCATGACAACAGGCGGGCTCATGGAAAGTTACCGTCTCGCTAGGGGTGTAAGGTTGGCTGCTCAGTCAGATTTGGGCTGAATGCAGCGCCTTCATGAGGGGTCTTGTTCTTTCTGGGACATCGTGTGTTCAGGCCGGGCCGGCTCTGCGCGGAGCAGGTCTCGTTTCAGCAACGATTCTGGCAGCTCACGACATTTCTCGGACTCTTGGTCTAGCCGTGCCTCGGACACCGAGATCGGAAAGGCGGTAGGATGAGTTGTGAGGGGCGCAGAGCGCCGCACAGGGCGCCAAACTAGGGGTCGCGGCTGTGGGAAGCTGGGAAAGTAAAGGTGCGGGTGTATGGGGCGCTCATGAAGAACCGGATGGGGTGTCCCTCAGCATCGGCAACCGCATGCAATTTGGTGTTCATGCCGCCGTTCGTTCGGCATGGGGACCAGGCATCATCTGGGTTATAAGATTGTGCATTTCCGCACGTTTTCATCAAGGGGCTGCCCCATTGGAGGCCCTTGATTTTTCTAGGACTTCGTGCCCTGAGTGAGGTGCAACCCTAAGGCGAATGAGGTGACCGTGGCAGACGGCACGACAGAAGTGGAAGTCCCCCTTCGATTTGTTAACGGTACGGGGTGGCCAGCCCGTTTCGGGGGGTCACTTACGCGCCCCACCCTGCACTACACTCGCCGAGCTTGCCTCCTCCGGCAGCGTCGTTTCGAGTGCCGAGACGAGCTGGTGCCCCAAGTCGATCTTCGCGCCTACCGGGCCACAGCCGTGCTCGACTGGGTGCGTCTGCGGTTCTGCACCTTCAAGCCGCATCAAGCCGTCCATGTCCGCAAGGTCGCCAACACCGCGCTCAAAACGCATAGGCAGCGCGCGAAAGCTTTCGTGACGGGGCCAGATGAGGCGACCGGCTACACAGGTCAGGAGTTCCTGCTGACGCTGCAGGATCCCACGCCCAAGGCTCTAGCCTTGGTGCTGTCGACCTTGCGCGACTGGTTTCGAGGCCGCGAAGAAGTGCAGCCGGTCTTCTACATCGACGCCGTCGAGGTCTCCGTCGACTTCTACGTGAGGAACAGCGCCTCGCTGGGGGCCTACAAGGCGGACCTGATGCGCTGGCAGATGGTCGAGCTGCTGCGCCGACATCTGCGAGTACTGCCGGACTATGCCGAGCAGTTTCAGTGTTGGCCCCGTGCTGTCTTTCGAAGGCGCGGAAACCTCAGAAAACAAACCCAGTTCGTTGTGGCCAAGAAGCCCGACAGGTGGCTATCCCGGATCGAAGACCCGATCCGTGCGGTGGGGCTGACACGGGAGGAGGCTCTACTGTTCCACCGCACCGCGCACAAGCCGGCACCGATTGACGGGACCTACTACGTCGGCCCAGAGAAAGGGCCGGTGCAGGTAAAGATCATGGACAAGGTGACCGACGAGCGGGACAATACCGCCGGCACCTTTAGGGAGCTGCTCCCAAAAGATCGTCGTGCCCGGATCGAAGTCACCGTCTTCAGCAATCACTCCAAGCTGGGGCAGGGGATTGACCTGGAGCGGTTCGGTCGGGTTGACGATCTTTACGAGTTCGAGTTCCAGACGATCCGCCCGAAGGTTTTCGAGTTCTTTATCCCCACGGTCAGACCTGAAGGGGTCGAGCCGGATCTTGGCCTGTCCCGGCACCTGCAAGAGGTCGAAGCCTTCCAGCGCGGGGGCGTCTACTCTCTCGACCGCCTGCACCGGGCAGAACAGCAGCTGCTGCAGGCGCGCCGGGACCATAAGCTGATATCCAAGAAGCCCGCGTTACTTGGACAGCATGGCTATCTCCGTTCCTATCTCGAGCTGAACCACATGACCGACCGAGCGCTGCGGAAGCTGACGCGGGACTGGGGCGAGGAAGCGAGCTTTTGGGAAGAGAGAGACATGGGGCTTTACGCTTCCTGATGGCGGTCGGGACCTGCCTCCTAGCTCTCCCTCGGCGCTTTGCTTGCTCTCTGTCTCTTTGATCTGCAGTTACGCTTCCTCTGTGATGCCTGTTCTTCTCTTGTAACCCCTAGTTACTAGAAGCCCCGCTGGCTGCTTGGCCATCATCATGCCCCTGCTGCCAAAGGGCTTGTGTAGCTTGAGGCCCGAGCCATCGAAGAGATTGGCGGGTGACCGGCAGCAACTCGAGAAATCGGTCAAAAAAAGTTGGGCTCTGGGCAGGTGATATCTGATATTGGCCGAGCCGCAGTCTGGAGCCTTGGCCCGGCGTCCCAAGGAGTCCTAGCGGGCGGTCGCTACTCAGATACCATCGAGTAGCCGGTCAAGGTCCTGCTCCTTTTCTTCTTCTGCCCGGAAATGTTCCGTCAGCCGCGATAGCTCCACGATGATGGTTGCAAGCGACCGCTTCTGGTGGTGGAAAGGGCGAGAGTCGCTGCCGCGCTCCATGAGATAGCGCCACCCCTCGATGAGCTTCTCTTCGTCCTCGGACAGGTTGGCCCCGAACTCCGTCTCCAGCATGCGCCAGATCTCGGGATGGTACTCTGTCATGGCGATGCGAATGAAGCTGGCGGCGTCGACCTCACAGACCTCGGCCAGCGCCGGGATGCGGTTCAGCGGCACCTTGGTCTCGCCGGTCTTCATCATCGACAGCATGTTCGGCTTGGGAAATCCGGCCTGCTGGGCAATCTCGCGTTGGGTCAGGTCGCTGTTGGCGATGGCGAGCTTCAGGAAGGCGGCGGTGGGGCTGGTGGTCATGGGCATCTCCTTGGTGCTAGCGGCGTTCGGCGCTGCGTGATGCCTTGTGATAGTCAGCGAGGCGGGGTCCGCGCTTTGGACGACGGGGCGACCCCGACGCGAAGTTGGCGCATGGGAAATTAAGAAGGGCCGTCTTGTTTTCGGTGCCGTGGGGTTCTCCTCGTGCTGCCCCGGTTGTGCTATGCTCAGATTGGAGCGAAGGCCTGCCGGGAGGTACCCGCTATGGGCGTGAACGCCGCAAGAGATCGTTTGCTTGCCACGTTTCAAGAGCGCACGGGTCAAGGCGGCACGCTTGTAGTGCTCGATGCGCCCCCGATCCACAGTCTTTGGATCGCCCGCCACCTGCATTTGCTCTTGGAACTGGACCTGACCGTTGTCATCCCCGAGGCAATCCGAGGGATCTTCGCGGCGCATCAGGATTGCCGAAAGGGGCGGGAGGTGCTCGTCTTTCTCGATCGCCATACCCCGCCGTTGATTGTGTCTTCGGGCGCCCCACAGAAGTTCTATGGCTTTCCTGAGCAGGGACAGGAGGACGGGGGTCGTCTGCTCGTGTTCGCCCTTGTCGGATCTCCTGCCGACTGGCGGGCCTCAGGTGCCGTGCGGCACGTTCATTTCGTCGATGTCCGCGATCTGGCTTGGGTGGCGAAGGAAATCGGGCTGCTCGATAGTGTTCACGAGATTGCCCACGCGATCGAACTACCAGGTGAGATTGCGGCATGGCGGTGATTGTATCCAAAGGTCATCACAGATGAGGCCAAGCTGTCCCACGTTGCCGATGTGGTCGCGCTGATAAACTCACGGGCGGTGCAAACGTGGAAGGGCGGCAAGGTCCGCCAGCGGGTCGGGTCTAAAGCTTCGCCCGGCAATCCAGACTCTTATGCCTCCAAGCGGTACGTCGGACCGTCATCTCTTGCCCGTTCAGTCGCGAGCCAAAAGAGATGGCCTAGATAGCCTAGGAGAGGCTTAAAACGCCGCACAGAGGGCCAACTTGGGTATCTCGGCTTCGTGCGTCGGCGGCAGCAAGATGCGGTCCTGTGCGACGCTCAAAGCCATTTTGATTTAGAAGAGATAGGCGACCCGCGGGGCTAGTGCGGGATGGGCAAAATGCCTGGTGCCGGGGATGCTATTCGATCAGAATATCCCTTGTCCGTGCGCGGCTTGGTGGTCAGGTTGTCGAGCTGTGGGCCGACAAGGTCGCTTAGCTGGCCCCATCATCGACTTGGCCTCGAAGCCGGCAGGGCCTGCTCTCCTTGGCGCGACTTCAGCTCGATGCAGAGCTCAGAGCCCTCTGAGGGTGGAAAAGCGCCGCGTAGGTCGCGATGGTGCCGAAATATGACTTGGGGTAGCCGACAACGCGGGGCGCGCACCTACGGCCTTCTCTGCGCCTCCCCTTATCTAGCTCTTGCCCCACCTAGCGTTGCTGGAGATCGCCAATGCCCTCGAGATCATCGAGCAGGTGCAGGATCAGCCGTTCTGTTTCAGTAAATACATCGGCTTGGGGCTGCAGGTCAGCTGCATCGTTGGTCTGACACGATGGCTGGGGGGGGGGATGCCGTCCAGCTGGACCAGCAGCTTTGCGATACTTTCCCGGCGATCTGGTCCATCTGGCACCTCGCAGGGCCGATCTACGAGTTCGGCATGGCGTTCGGCCGCAAGGTCGTGAACCGGGGTGGACGTCTGCATGTCTGACATCCTGATCTTGCCAGCCGCAACCGATGTTCACTGCACTGTCGCGTGGGTGAACCCCTAATGCCCGCGCGGGATCGGGCCAAGTGTAGCATTCGAACGTGGTCAGGTCCGGAGGCGTAGGGGGCGGCTCGCGAACTGGCGGCAATCGGCTGTCTGGCGTGGTGCATATGATCAGCTGCCGCCGGAACCGTGGCAGAGCCCGCTTCAGGCAGTTTTTGCCGCCTCCTAGCTGCAGCGCTTACCTGCTTCGACCAGCAAGGAGATCGCTCATGCCTATTCGTTTTGCGATTCTGGCCGGTCTGTTCGCCCTTGTTCCCATGCTTGTCGCTGTCGACGAGATGTGGGTGAGTGAGACCGGTCCGGTGATCTACGACAAAGAGATCGATGACATGGCGCTGTTGTTCTTTGCGACCGAAGAGGGGCCGGGGATGCTCTACATTCACGGTCTCGCCGGCAACTATGAGCAGCGCGGCCTCCATACCGGATTCTGGATCGCCGACGAGCCCGGGGCTTGCGCTGCCTCCCTTACCAGTCCCGATGGCCGAAGTTCGCACAATTTCGAGCGGCTGATAGTGGCGTTTGATCAGTCCATCTGGCCATCGGGGTTCACGGCTGTGCTCTATCCCTGCATGGACGACTATGGCGTGCCGCTCCAGCTGCGGGCTGCCCTTGAGTAGTATCGCCCTACAGCGGCTATCTCGTGTGATATTCTCAATGCAGCTAGTTGTTATCATTGACTGACGAGATGGGGCGGGTAACGTCCTGACAGCCAAGGTGCAGAGTCGCTTGGGGGAGACGTCAGCCCTGCACCAAGCTGTTCTGACTTATCATGTCCAAGAATGCGGACGGCCAAAAAAAGAGGCCGGAGGTTAAGCTCCGGCCAGTAACGAACGTGGGCAGTACAGGCAGTGTTCGCGAGGTTCATGCTAGCACGGATCTTGCGGACCGCCTGCTCACGTTTCCATGGTACCGCTGGAGATAACGCAGCGTAACCGGTTGGGGGGATATGCTGGATACATTCGCGCAAGGGCAGCTGCTGCGAAAGAGGCCGAATTGTCGGGCTACCACAGCGCGCAAGATCAGGTGAGTCGCGTACCCACTCCCATACGCCTCGTAGATCGCTCAAGCGCGCCATAGGTGGCGATGGTGCCGAAATATGGGTTGGGGTAGCCGCCGAGGCGGGACGCGCACCTATGGCGCGCCCTGAAGGCGCCGCAAAGTTCGGCCGACGGTTGAGGCTGTCCAAGGTTTGTTGCGCGTGGTCAGCAAACCGCGGCGGTTTGCTTCGCTCGCCAATGCGGTGTGATTGGGGGCGATGCCATTGGTCGCCGCAATCTCGGCGCGCAGCTCCTGCAGTTCTTGCGCCCTGCTGTCGGCCTGGGCGCTGCGGGCGCGTCGAGAAGCTGCGGCCGCTTTTGCCGTGTGATCGGACGTGGCCAAGCGAGGCCGTTGTCGCCGTGGAGGAGGGTTACTCTGGGTGTCGCGCAGTGCGCCGTGCTGGATGATGGCGCGAACCATGGCGGGGGGCATCGCATCAAGTGGCGCCTGACGGCTCACGTCGATGACCCTTTCAGCTTGCTTGTGAAGGGCATCTGCCAGAGCGAGGCGACCTTCAGGCGTCGCATGCTTGAACAGCAGCGAAAGGTCGGACACGAGCAGCGATGTTGGCATGCCGGGATCGCCTAGGCGCCCCAGCGTGCGCTTGAGGACAGGGAGATCCTCGAGACCACGCGCGCGGCGCGCATAGTCCGAGCACCAGATCAGCCGCGTGCCTTTTGGCGGGAATGCCTTGATGTGGCGGCCTTGGACTTGCGCGGCTGGGTGATGATCGAGCTTGATGCCATGCCGGGGGCCATGGGACAGCAAGATGTAGGCGAACGGCATGCGAAGCTCCATGCATTTACGTAGATCTGGTAAGTGCATGGATCTGTCTCGTCAACCGCCGCCAAGGGTCGATCTCACATGGGGGTGCTGAGGGGATGCTACGGGGTTCGGTTGAGCTAGAGCAGTAATCGGCGGCTCTATCAGTCGTGGCGTCTAAAAAAATCCCTTTGGAGCATGGGTTTAGGCCCGACGGGCCTCTCCACGTCTCGTATAATGGCAGCAGCAACAACAATGAAAAGAGCTGCGCCATGCCGACCGCCCCGAAGACCATCACCGACGCCTGCCTAAGCTGGCTCAAGACCTGTGAGCGCAACGCGCTGGAGCGCGCCACGCTCAAGGCGTACCGTAGTCACGCCAACATTCACATCATCCCGAAGATTGGCGATCTCTGCCTGTCCGATCTGTCGCGCGGCCAAGTGCGCGATTTCATGCATGACATGCTCGACGCGGGCGTGTCCCGCGCGCAGGTGAAGAAGGTCATGATCAGCCTGCGTTCGATCTTGTCTGAGGCGGTGGAGCGCGAATGGATCGAGCACAATGTCGCCACCGACGTGAAGCTCAAGCGCCAGTCTCGCGTCGCCGGCGACGGCAAGGTGATCCCCACCAAGGACGAGATCCGGCTGATCATCGATAAGGCCCCGGCCTCGCACCGCGTCATGCTGATCACTGCCATCTTCACCGGCATGCGCATCTCGGAATTGCGTGGGCTGAGTTGGGCAGGCGTTGACTTCGATCGGCGAGTGATCCGCATCACCCAGCGTGCCGACGAGTTCCAGCAGATCGGGGCGCCGAAGAGCAGGGCAGGGCGGCGCGAGATCCCGATGACGCCGATGGTGCACGACGCGCTGCTGGCGTGGCGCGACGAGGTCGTCGAGAGCGAGCTGAACCTCGTATTCCCGAACTCGCGCGGGAACGTGCAGAGCTACTCGAACATCAACAACCGCGTCTATCGGCCGATGATGCGCGATCTTGGCTTGGTGGACGAGGTGGGCCTGCCACGCTTCGGCTTCCACTCGCTGCGCCATGCGGCGGCGTCGCTATTCATCGAGCAGGGCTGGAACCCCAAAAAGATCCAGACGATTGTTGGCCACGCCTCGATCACCATGACGATGGACACCTACGGGCATCTGTTCGAGAGCGCGGACAACGACGTCGCGCTGTTCGAGAAGATGGAGCGCGACCTGATGGCGGCGTGAGTAGCGCGCCTTGGCCAGCGTCGCAGCCTGCATGCCGTTGGCCGGCTATACTTGAGCCGCATGGATTGAAAATCCTCGTGTCGGTGGTTCGATTCCGCCCCCGGGCACCATTCTCTCGGTCTCATCAGATGCTGGGTTACACCGCGGGTTCGGACCCTGTCCGTCCCGATATTCCGCCGCCATGTGCATGCGCCGGAAGAGCAGGCGAAACCTCGCTCCATCAGGGCCAATGCCGTGACGTCTTTCGCCATCCCGGCGCGAGACCGTCACCCGATCTGATGTCGCACCCGGCACCCTGCCGGAGGAGATGACAGCGCCGCATGGCTGCCCGGCAGGGGCAGGCCGCGGGCAATGCTCTCCATCACGAACCATCACCCGCAGCGCCGGCCATTCGCCGAGATGTGCTGCCGGGCATCCAGTCATTGCCGGAGCGCGGCCCCATGAGACCCATGCGAGGCCCCTCCCAACCGGAAACGACCATGACCATGACCAACAAGACCATCATTCAACACGACAATCTCACCATCTCGCGCAGCATCGCCGACGTGGATGCGGTGCTGTCGCTGCTGCGCCGCCAGGACGACATGTCGCGCGTGCATCACGCGCTCGATACGGCGGCACGCAGCATCGACACCTGTAGCCAGAAGGTGCGCAGCTCTCTGGCGCGAAGGCAGACGGCGCAGGCCCATGCCGATCTTGTGGCGCTACGCCGCGAGAGGGGCAGCCTTGACGCCCCTACGCTGGCGCGCGTGCTGCAGGGCCTGCGCGATACGGTGCGGCTGCTCCGCGGTGGGCGATGTTGCGCAAATCAGCCCCGAGCATGACTGCTCCCTTTCCCGCATTCTTCAGCAAACGGCTTCGATCTCAGCCCTGCCAAGGGCCGAGAAGCGATTCATGATGGCGATGCGGATCTGGATTTCGGCGGTCTGGCGGTCGGGGTCTCGTGACATGATCCTCTCGCCGAAGAGCTTCAGGCAGTTCATCACAGCCTCGACCCGACTTCGGACGTGATAGCCGGTCCATGTCTTCCAGAGCGTTCGGCCCAAGCGCCGGGTTGCCCGCAGGATCTCATTTCGCGCGGCAGCAGCGGGACAGTTTTCTTTCCATGCGCGGCCATTGCGACGGATCGGTATGACGGCATCCGCGCCTCGGTCGATGATCGCATCGTGGCATCGTCGCGCATCATAGGCACCGTCTGCGGTGACCGTGCCGATCGCCTCCTCCGGCGGGATCTGCGCCAGGAGGTCCGGCAGCAGCGGGCTGTCGCCTTGGCGGCTCGAGGTGAACTCGACCGCGCGCACATCTCCCGTGCCCGCATCCATGGCGATGTGGACCTTCCTCCATTGCCTTCGGCGTAATGGGCCATGCTTGCGGGCCAGCCACTCGCCGTCTCCGCGGAACTTGATGCCATTCGGCATCGCCCTAGGACCGATGGCGGACGATGCCTCATTGTCGACGAGCAGGTTCAGCGGCTGCCCCGATCTGCGATACGGGACCTGTACTGCGATCCGCGCCTGTCGGCGACATAGCGTCGAATGGTCTGGAACCGGCCAGTCGAGCCCCCCCGGTCTGAATCAGACTCTCGACCAGCCCGACCGTCTGCCGGAGCGGGAGACCGAAGAGCACTTTCAGGGTCAGACATGTCTGGATCGCAGCGTCCGAGAAGGTCTCGGGCCGGCCGGGCTTGCCGGCCTGCCAGACCATCTCGGGATCAAACCAGACCGACAGCGAGCCGCGCTTGCGCAGCGCCGCGTTGCCGTCGGTCCAGTTCGCCATGCGGTAGCGGATCGGGGAAGGCTTCGGCATGCTCCCGGGCTAATCCTCAGGACCCGCTCGGTGAATCCCCCTCACCGAGATGTGCAACAGCGTCTTCTTGAAGCGCGGCGCCCCCCGTGAGCGGTTCGGGATGCCGCCGGGTCCTTCAGGTCGCGCAGGGCCCAGCGAGATCGCGAGACGGCTCTCGTCCGCCTGACGGCACCTGGGCCTGCAGGCGGAGCCGCGCCGAATTGGCCATGACCATCAGGGAACTGGCGGCCATCGCTACGGCTGCTGCAAGCGGGGGGACCGCGCCGAACACGGCCAGGCCGAGGCCCAGCAGGTTGTAGATCACCGAGAAGACGAGATTCTGGCGTAGCACCGCCCGCGCGCGGCGCGAGATCGCAATCGCGCGGGCCACCGCCGGAATGCCGCCCCGGGCGATCACCACATCGGCAAGCGCGATGGTGGCGGGCGAGGCGTCTCCCGCCGCGATGCCGACATCGGCGCGGGTGATCGCGAGCGCATCATTGACCCCGTCGCCCATGAAGGCGGTCGGTTTCGCGCCTTCGGCCACGAAGGCGGCCTTGTCCTCGGGCGTGCAGCCCGCGCGGATTTCCGAGGCGGCGAGGCCGACCCGCGCGCCGATCCGGGCGCAGGGGGCTGCGGCGTCGCCGCTCAGGATGCCGATCTCCAGCCCCTGCGCGCGCAGCTGGCCCAGCGTCTCGGCCGTATCCGGCCGCAACGCATCGCCGAGATCGAAGCGGGCGGCCCAGACGCCGTCCAGCGCCATATGCGCGACCGTCGCCTCCGCGTGATCCTCGGCCTCGGGCACCGCGATGCCGCGTGCGCGGAAGAAGCCCTGGCTGCCGAGCAGGACATCATGCCCCGCGACCCGCGCCGCGACGCCGTCTTCGAAGCGCTCGCTCGCCTCGGGCAGGAGATGGTGTGGCGCCGCTTCGCGCAGGGCGCGCGCGACCGGGTGGACGACCTCGTTCTCCGCGGCGGCGGCGAGCGCCAGCGCCCGCGCGCGGTCCAGCCCGGGGCGCAGCGTGACCGCGCGCAGCACCGGCCGACCCGTGGTCAGGGTGCCGGTCTTGTCGAACAGCACGCGCCCGACCGCACCGAGCTCTTCGGTGGCGGTCGGGCTGCGGAAATGTATCTTCTCGCTCGCGGCGAGCTGCACCGCCGCCAGATGGGACAGCGGCGCCGCGATGGCGACGGCGCAGGGGCAGGCGATGACGAGAACGGACAGCGCCCTGAGACCTGCCTCTTCGTAGCCGAGCCCGGCGAAAAGCGCGCCGGCGAGGGAGAGCATCGCCAGCGACAGCGCCAGCGGCACCATCAGCCGCGCCATGCGGTCGCTCAGCCGATGCATCTCGGGGCGGTCGTGCAGCGCGGTGGCGATGTCCAGCCCCATCCGGTCGATCCGCCGGGCGCCGATCTCGGCGGTGACCTCGATCTCCACGACGCGGGCCAGGTTCACGAAACCCGCCTCCACCATTTCGCCCGAGGCGATCCGGCGCGGTGCGGCCTCGCCGGTCAGGATCGCGCTGTCGAAGCGGCTCGGCCCGGTCAGCAGCACGCCGTCGAGCGGCACCCGCTCGCCCGCGGCCACGCGGATCCGCGTTCCGGCCGCCACCGTCTCGGCCCTCACTTCGCGGGCCTGCCCATCCGGTCCGACGGGGCGCGCGGTCTCGGGCAGGGCGCTGCGCAAGGCCGCGATGGACCGCCCGGCCTGCCGCAGCGTGTTCATCTCGACCAGCCGGCCGAAGGTCAGCAGGGTCACCAGCATCACCGCCGTGTCGAACCAGACATGGTGGCCCCCCGTCGCCAGCGACCAGACGGAGGCGGCTATCGCCCCGATCACGCCCAGCCCGACCAGGCTGTCCATGCCGGGGGCGCCGACCCGCGCGGTGCGCCAGCCCGCCAGCAGGATCGGCGCACCGGCCCATGCCACCACCGGCAGCGCCGCCGCCCCCGCCGCGAGCGAGAGCGCCCGGCCGATCGGCCCGGAGGAGATGCCGTCGGGATCGACATAGAGCAGGATCGAGAGCGCCATGGTCCACATGCCGAGGCCCACACAGACCGCGAGGCGCACCGCGGTGCGCCGCATCTCGGCGGTGATGCGCTGCTCCATCTCGTCGCCTTGGGTGGGCGCGGTCAGCCGGTAGCCCATCGCCGCGACCCGGCGCGCCACCGCCCGCAGGTCGGCCCCCGGCTCCCATGACAGCGCCGCCGAGGCGCTGGCATAGGAGACCTGGGCCTGCCGGATGCCCGGCAGGCCCGAGATCGCGCGCGTCACGGCGGCGGCGCAGCTGGGGCACCACAGCCCGTCGATGCCCAGAACGGCGCGATCGACATCGGCGACGCGGGCGGGATCGAAATCGGCGGGCCGGGCGGAGGTCACGAGGTCACCGCTGCGGGATCACGGTTCCGGTGGCGGCCGGGGTCAGCGTGGGGTCGCCCGTCACGCCGGCGCCGATCACCTCACCGTCCACCTCGTCGCCGTAATAGCCCGGGTGATTGTGGTACTTCTCGTCCGCCTCGGCCACGCTCAGGCCCTGCTGCGGCTGCCGCGGATCGGCCGGCCGCTCGTGGCTGTTGATATAGGCCGCGACGTCCCATGCCTCCTGCGGGGTGAGCGAGAAGGGCTGGCCGAGCGGCATGTTGGCGAAGATGAAGCCCGCCGCCGTGTTGACGCGATGCATCCCGGCGCCCCAATTGTAGCTGTCCGGGCCCCAGAGGGGCGGGAAGACGTAGCGCCCGGTCTGGTCCTGCTGGCCCTGGCCGTCATCGCCGTGACAGACCGCGCATTTCGCCTCGAACACCTCGGCGCCGCGGGTCCTGTCATAGCCGGCCTCGGGCTTTTCGGGCACCGGGTAGCCCGCGCCGGGCAGCTCGACCCCGTTCGGCGCGCCGGTGGCGAGCCAGTGGAAATAGGCCTCGAGATCCTTGTAGATCGCATCGCCGCTGGGCGGCGGGGTGCCGGCAGGGCTGGCGGCGGCATTCATCGAATAGGTGAAGCAGCCGCGAATGCGGTCCTCCATGGTGTTGATCATCTCGTTCTTGCCGCGCCAGGCCGGATAGCTCACCGCGGCCGCCCACATCGGTGCGGCATCGGCGCGACGCCCGGCATCGAGATGGCAATTGGCGCAGGCCATGGAATTGCCGACATACTCGGCGGCGTTGGAGCCGGGGTTGAGAAAGATTTCCCGTCCCCGGCGGATGGATTCGCCATAGGGGCCGCCTGGAATCTCGCTTTCGAGAGGCGGCGCGAAATCCCCTTTCGCATCGGTGGGTATGGCCAGGTCGGCCAGCCCTGCCTCGTCCGTCCGCATCCGCGCCGCCGTATCGAGCAGCGTCTCGCGCGCGCTGCGCATCAGGGCCGCGGCCTCGTCGGCCTCGGCGGTGACCTCCGCCGTGCCCATGATCCGGTCCATCAGCTCGGTCCGGTAGAAATAGGTTCCGCCCAAGGTGAGCGCCAGCGCCCCGAGCCCGGCATAAAGCCAGCGGTGGACGCTGCGCCCGGTTTTCGTGTCTTCCTGCTTGTCGGACATTGCGGACCTTCCTGTCAGCGCGAGGTATCGGCGGGCTGCGGGGGCGGCAGCGTGGCGAGATAGTCGGCCACCGCGCGCATGTCGGCGTCCGACATCGAGCCGGCCACCGAATGCATCAGCCCCAGCGGCGAGTTGCGCCGGGTTTCCCCCTGCCACGCGGCGAGTTGCTCATGGGTATAGGCCGGCTGTTGCCCGGCGATCGGCGGAAAGGACTGGCCGACGCCCCAGCCCGACCCGCCATGGCAGGAAAAGCAGGAGGGCAGGTCGACTTCCCAGTCGCCGCGCAGCGCCAGCTCCCGGCCGCGCTCGAGATCGCCGCCAAGTTCGGCGCGCGAAGAGGGGGCGGTGTCGAGCTTCTCGTAATAGAGCGCGAGGGCGAGTATCTCGTCTTCCGAAAGCTGGTCGGCGACGAAGCGCATGTTGCCGTCCTCGCGCGTGCTCTCGCGGTAATCGTGCAGCTGCTTTGCGATGTAGCCGGCCGGAAGCCCCGCCAGGCGCGGCACGTTCTGCGTGCCCTGGCCCTGGTCGCCATGGCAGGAGGCGCAGGCCCAGACGCCATTGTCGGCGGCCTCGATGCCGGCCACCAGCGGCAGCGGGTCGGGCAGGCCGGTCGCCGACCGGGCGGCCTGCGCGAAGGCGTCGGCCGTTTCGACGGGAGCGGTTTCGATGCGCTCCTGCGCCGTCGCGGCGGTGCCCAGGGCGGCGAGTGCGAAGAGTAGGGGGGCGAAACGTGTCATTGGGCGCGCGGCTCCTCGGGCTGGTCATCGGCCATGGTCTCGGAGAACTCGCCGAAGGCGTCGAACAGCTCGGCGCCTCCGGCCCAGGGGCGATCGAGCTCGGCCGAGAGGGCCGCGCGGGTGGCCGCGACCTGCTCGGCGGATACCGGGCCCGCATCGTTCGACCATGCGCCGCGCACATGCGTGACGATGTCGGCGATCTCCTCGTCCCCCAGCGTGGCGTGCCAGGTCGGCATCCGCGCGTCATAGACCTCGCCATCGACCACGATCGGGCCCGAAAGGCCGCGCAGCAGGATCGATACCGGCAGCGCGGCGTCGGCCAGCACGTATTCCGACCCGTCGAGCGGCGGCACCGCGCCGCGCACCCCGGCGCCGTTGGTCTGGTGGCAGGTCGCGCAGTAGCTGTCATAGAGGGCGGCGCTTCGCGCGGCGGCCGCGTCGCCCTCCTGCGCCGCGGTCTCGACGAGGGACGGCGTCATCTCGGGCCGCCCCTGGGCCAGCAGCGCATCCCGCCCCGTTGTGGTCGCGCGGGCGTCGAACAGCAGCGTCGCCCCGCCCCAGATCGCCAGCGTCGCCGCGATCGCGATCAGGGGCCACGGGATCGGGTTCTTCAGCTCGTGCGGCTCGAAATGCTCTTGGAGATCGCGCGCGCCGGTGCCGAAATCTTCCGGGTGCTCGTTCTTGCCGCTCATTCGGCCTCTCCTTCGCGTGCTTCGGCATAGCCATTGTCGCGCAGGTCGGGCGTGGCCGCCGGGTAGGTCCGGTCGAGCCCGACGAGATAGGCCACGAGGTCGAGGGCCTCGGGGCGCGCCACGACCACGCTGCCGTCTTCGGGCCGGTACTCGGGGGGCAGCTGCACCAGCACGTCGCCCGCCGCGGCCTCGGGCTTGGTCTCGAACAGGAAGGGGTAGCTCGGCATGATCGAGGTCGGATGGATCGCGCGCGGCTGGTAGAGATGCGTCAGCTGCCATGCGCGGCTGGGCATGCGGGCGCCGATGTTGAGCAGGTCCGGGCCGGTCCGCATGGTGCCGAGCAGGTGCGGGCTGTCGAAGGCATAGTCCGAGGCGGTCGAGGGCCGCCCCCAGCCGCGCGCCGTGTCGGGGGCCTGTTCGGGCGCGCGGGGCTGCTGGGAATGGCAGTAGACGCAGCCCAGGCTCACATATTGCGCGCGGCCGCGCGTCTCGGCGGCGTCGTAGGGCTCGAGCCCCTCGGGAATCGCCGCCGAGCGGATCTGGCCGGCCGGCAGGATCACGAGAAACACGGTGGCGAAGACCAGGATGGTGGCGGCCAGCAGGATCAGCGGGAGGGCGCGGTTCATGACTGTCTCCTCATTCGCCGGGCTGCGGTGCGGCCGCCAGCGGCATGCGCTCGGCACCGCGACCGGCGAGGATCGCGACGAGGTTGATGGCAAAGGCGAAGTGACCCAGCAGCATCAGGGTGCCGCCGATCGAGCGTCCGGTGAGATAGGGGATCGTCAGCTCCATGCTGGCGAGGAAATCGCGCGCGGGATCGAGCATCGCCTGGCCTTGCAGCCAGCCGCCGATCGACAGCGAGACGAAGTAGATCGCGAAGCCCACCGTCACCAACCAGAAATGCGCATGCATCAGCCAGGACATGGGCCAGACCCGCCCGAGCAGGCGCGGCACGACGTAGTAGAAGCCGCCGAACAGCACGAGGGAGACGAAGCCATAGGCGCCCAGATGGGCGTGGCCCACCGTGTAATGGGTGAAATGCGTGACCGAGTTCATCGAGCGCAGCGCCTCCAGCGAGCCCTGGAACGAGGCGGCGGTGTAGAGCAGCGCCCCGATCGCGACGAAGCGCAGCGGCACCGAGGCGCGGAAGGCGGAGAGGTTGCCCATCCACAGCGGGTGCTGGTTGATCGCCACGGCGATGACCGGGATGAACATCATGACCGATTGCACCACCGACAGCGTCACCACCCAGGTGGGGATCGGGCCGCCGATCAGGTGATGGATGCCGACTTGGCTGTAGAACAGCGCCAGCGCCCAGAACCCGACGAGCGACAGGCGGTAGGAGTAGATCGGCTTGCCGATGATCCGCGGCAGCAGGTAATAGGCGGCGCCGACGCCCAGCGGCGTGAGCCACAGCCCCAGCACGTTGTGCGCGAACCACCAGTTCACCGTGGCCTGCTGCGCGCCGACATGAAGCCCGGGGATGTTCGCCACGACGAACAGGACCGGAAACCAGATCATCGCGCCGAGATAGTACCAGCCCGTGACATAGATATGGTGCACCTGCCGGTGGCGCGCCGTGGCGAGGAGCGGCACCACGAGACACAGCGCGCCGATGGCGAACAGGATGTCGAACTGCCAGGGGATCTCGAGCCATTCCAGCCCGTCGGTCCAGCCGCTGCCGATCGCCGTGACGCCGCCCGCGACCGCGATGTTGAGCAGCACCCCGCCCAGCAGCGCGAGGCGCGGCAGGCGCAGATGCGTGCCGAAGATCGTCGGAATGAGCCACAGCGCCAGCCCGACGCCGCCCGCCGTCGCCCAGCCATAGGCCACGAGGTTCAGGTGCATGGTGCGGACCCGCCCGAAGGTGAGCGGCGCCCAATCGTTGAGCCAGTCGGGCATGTGCAGCTTGAAGGAGGCCATCAGCCCGAAGACGGAACCGATCACGAGCCACAGCGTTGCCATGCCGAGCATAAAGAGGACCGCCTGTCGCGAGGCGGCCGGATGAAGATCCTCTCCCCCGATGCCGATCGGGCTGCGCGTGTCTTCGGTGCGCTCGCTGGGATCGTCGAAGCCGGCGGGGCGCGCCTCTGCCTCGAAGATGGTGTCGGCATCATGCTGATCGAGCTGCAGATCGCTGCGCGAAATCGCCCAGATCAGCACCACGAGTGCCATCAGGGAGACCGCGAAGCTGACGAGGACCAAGGTTCCGATGGTAAAGACCAAGTGATGTTCTCCTCAATCCGGCCGCGCACCGGCGCGGTCGTGAAAGCCGTGCGGTTCGTCTCGATTTCTTAAGGAAACCTTAAGGCTTTGGATGACCTTGCGGCATGCATGGAACTTTGTTGATGGCGTGGATGCCGCGTTGTCGCTGCTGCGCCGCCGGGACGACATGTCGCGCGTGCGTCACGCGCTCGATACGGACGGCACGCAGCATCGACACCTGCAGCCAGAAATTGCGCGGTACGCTTGCGCGCAAGCAAACCGCACGGGCGCATGCGGATCTCGCGGCGCTGCGTGATGAGGGTGATATCGACATCGCCGCGATGGCGCGCGTTCTGCAAGGACTGCGCGAAACCGTTTGGCGGCTGCGAGGTGACGCTGCCTTGGCTGGCGCTTGACGGTTCAAGGGGAAAGAGCGGTTGCCGTCACTTCGGTCGGCCCTCTGGCCGTTCGCGGCCAATCTCACATCTTTCGGCCTATGGAAGAACGGAAGTATGGGGGGCCGATCAACGGCTCCGAAGCGCGTTCGCCCGGCGCCTCGGGCGGTCTGACGCGGTCGTGACGGTCATGTGGATGCCGCCCCGCGAAAGCTCCGCGTTCCGCCCGAAAATCCATGGGGTGCTGGCTCATTCCTGCCAAGACCAGGCCCGATGATGCCATGCAGAGGCATACCGCGTCGTGAAGTGACAGGGATTTCACCGTTGTATCCCCCTTCCTTCATCCCCGATGCCGCGATAGGCACTTTTCCGAAACGATCTCGTGCTCCTGCTATGGTCGCACGAGGAACCGGGGTGCCCGATATCCGGGCAATCCGATCGCAATGCCCGCCGCCCGGTCGCCTGACGGTGCCTGGGCCCGCTCGAACGCCCAGAAGGAAGGCCGTCGATGCCACGACCCTTTGTTCAATTGATACAAGTTGCGGCTCTGTTGCTGGGATTGATCCTCGGCCTGCCGCAGCAGGCCATGGCCCAGATCCTGCCTGCTCAATCGGTGGCCTCCGAAGAGGCCGCGGCGGAAGCCGAGGCGGGGCCGCTCACCGGCCTGCTCGAGGTGCTGCGCGATGAAACCGCGCGGGAGGCGCTGATCGCGGAGCTGGAACGCGTGACCACCGAGGCGGGACCGCTCGGCGAGATCGAGGCGACCGCCGAAACCGTGCCGGCGATCGAGCCACGCGTATCGATCGGAACGCGCATCGCCCAGATCACCCAGGACATCGCCGAAGGGCTGGCCGCGCAGACCGACCAGGTCATCCGCAGCTTTTCGGGCAATGGCAATCTTCTGGGCGGTCTCGCCGGGCTCGACCTGCCGGTGCTGTGGGAGACTTTCCAAAGCCTGATCCTGGTGATCGTCATCACGGTGGCGGTCTGGATGGTGCTGCGGGCGCTGATGAAGCCGGTCTTCCAGCGGATGGGCGAGCGCGCCGCGCGCGCCAATTTCCTGCGCACGATCTTCATCTTCGTGGGCTCGACCCTGCTCGACGCGGCGGTGGTCGTCGCGGCCTGGGCGCTGGGGTATGCCATATCGCTGATGGCGCTGGGGGAATATGCGGAGGTCGGGTTCCGTCAGGCGCTCTATCTCAACGCCTTCTTGCTGGTCGAGCTGGTCAAGGTGGCGATCCGCGCCATCGTCTCGCCCGCCACCGGTGGCCTGCGGCTGGTCAACCTGTCCAACAGCGCCGCGCTGCGGCTGAACCGGCACGTGAACGTGGTGGTGAGCGTGCTGGGCTACGGCCAGCTCCTGGTGCTGCCGCTGGTCAACCGCAACATCTCCTTCGCCGCGGGCCTCGGTGTCTCGGCGCTGCTTTCGGTCTTCATCCTGATCTACCTGGTGGTGCTGGTGTTCCGGCATCGCGACGATGTCGCCAACTGGATCGCCCGCCGCCTGATGGCCGACAGGGTCGAGGACGAGCAGGACGCCCCCGATGGCCTGCCGGGCGCGCCCGTGTCGGCCACCGGCACATCACATGCGGCAGCACCCGCAGCGCCGGCGCGCCAGCAGCTCGGCGGCCCGCTGGGCACGCTGACCCGGACATGGCACTGGTTCGCGCTGACCTATCTGGCCTTCATGTTCGTGATGGTGATCTCGCGCTCCGCCGATGTGGTGGCGGGCCATCTGATCGCCTCGGGCAAGGTGCTGGCCGCGGCGCTGATCGGATCTTTGATCATCGGCGCGATCGGCCGCGCGCTGCGTCATGGCATCGTGCTGCCCGCCGAGATGCGGACCAAGCTGCCGCTGCTCGAGCCGCGCCTCAACGCGATCGTGCCCAAGGTGCTGATCGCGCTGCGGCTCGTGGTGACGCTGGCGGTGATCATCTACACGCTCGACGTGATCGGGCTTTACGATCTCGGCGGCTGGTTCGCCTCGCCGGTCGGGCTCGAAGCCTCGGGCCGCGTCGTCTCGGTGGCGCTGATCCTCTTGGTGGCGGCGCTGATCTGGCTCGCGGTCAACAGCTGGATCGACTACCGGCTCAACCCCGAGGTCGGCAAGATCCCGACCTCGCGCGAGACCACCTTGCTGACGCTGCTGCGCAACGCCTTCGCCATCGCGCTGCTGATCTTCACCCTGATGTTCGCTCTGGCCGAGATCGGTCTCGACATCGGCCCGCTTCTGGCCTCGGCCGGTGTGCTGGGCCTCGCCATCGGCTTTGGTGCGCAAAAGCTGGTGCAGGACATCATCACCGGCGTCTTCATCCAGTTCGAGAACGCGATGAACGTGGGCGACGTGGTCACCGTGGGCGGCACCACCGGCGTGGTCGAGAAGCTGACCGTGCGCTCGGTCTCCTTGCGCGACGTGCAGGGCACCTTCCACATCATCCCCTTCTCCAGCGTCGACATGGTGTCGAACTTCATGCGCGATTTCTCGTATTTTGTCTGCGACATGGGGATCGCCTATCGCGAGGATGTGGAAGAGGCGAAGCAGGCGATGTTCGACGCCTTCGACGAGCTGAAGGCCGATCCCGAGCAGCGCGCCAACATCATGGGCGAGATGGAGTGGTTCGGCGTCAACAGCTTCGGCGACAGCGCCGTGGTGGTGCGGGCGCGGATCAAGACCGTGCCGGGCACGCAATGGGGGCTGGGCCGCGCCTATAACGGCATCCTCAAGCGCATCTTCGACGCGCGCGGGATCGAGATTCCCTTCCCGCACCAGACGATCTTCTTCGGCGAGGCCAAGGATGGCCGGACCCAAGCGCTGCGGCTCAAGCAGGTCGACGATGCGGCGACCGACGGCTCCGGCGAGGGGCAGGAAGGCTGAAGCGGCACGCGTGCCGCGTGGAAGGCGCGGCGCCGGACGTCCCGGCCGCGCTTTCCTGTCGTCAGTAGGCGCATGATCGGACTGCCGGTCATGCTGCCGGAGAGGGGACCGCACCGCGGCGATCCCGTCTTCGGGCCGGAAACTTTCGCCCAAGTGGCCGTAGGCGCGCGGTTGCCGCCACCAGCCGGCGCCGCTCAGTTCGGTCTTACGGCGGCATGTTCTCGGCCTGGCGCGCATTCAAGAGGATAACTTCGACCCCATGCTGGCCGAGGTTCTCGAAAACGGACAGGCATCGATCGAATGCGGGCCGACCCCGAGCGACACCTTTCTGACCGGTTGGCCCTGCTGTGCAATCTGCGCGACCGCGCGTCGCTGAACCTGCGGCTCATCATGGCCACCTTGCCGCAATCGGTGAAAAAGGCGTTCACAAGGCACGGGGGCTCTGATGATCTAGCCGCCCAGATCGGACAGGCCAGGTGGCCAGTCTTGGCCCGGCCGGTGTTCCGACCACGACGGCCTCCCCGGCTTGCGGCCTTGTCGCTGATGACCGTGTCGGGCTTCGCCCGGAGCAATTCGTCGTCGAGGTCGGGGTGACGGCGGCCCTGAAAAGACGGCCCTGAAAACCTGGCCCTTTGGCCCGGTCCGGCGCGATGCCTCTGGACCCGCGCCGCCCGATCCGCTCCTTTCGGGGCAGGAGAGGGAGGCCGACATGAATCTGACGACACTTTGCGCCGCGCGCGCGGCGGAGGGCAGGCCGGTGCGGGCCGGACTGATCGGGGCGGGCAAGTTCGGCTCGATGTTCCTCAGCCAGGTGCCGGGCATCGAGGGTCTGGAGGTGGCGGCGATCGCCGATCTTGACCCAGGGCGGGCGCGGGCGGCCTGCGCCGAGGTTGGCTGGGACGAGGCGCGCATCGCGGCGACGCGCTTTGTCGATGATGGTCGCGCCCTCGCGGCGCTGGACGAGGTCGAGGTGGTGATCGAGGCCACGGGGCATCCGCGCGCCGGCATCACCCATGCGCTTGCCGCCATCGCGGCCGGCAAGCACGTGGTCATGGTGAATGTCGAGGCGGACGTATTGGCCGGGCCGGCGCTTGCGCGTCGCGCGGCCGAGGCGGGGGTGGTCTACTCCATGGCTTACGGCGACCAGCCGGCGCTGGTCTGCGAGATGGTCGATTGGGCGCGGGCCAGCGGCTTCGGTGTCGTCGCGGCCGGAAAGGGCACGAAATATCTGCCGGGCTATCATCAGGTGACCCCCGACGGTGTCTGGGACCATTACGGGCTCACCGCAGAAGAGGCGCGCCGGGCGGGCATGAACCCGCAGATGTTCAACTCCTTTCTCGACGGCACTAAGAGCGCGATCGAGGCCGCGGCCATCGCCAATGCCACCGGCCTCGCGGTTCCCGAACAGGGGCTGGCCTTCCCGCCCTGCGGCGCGGACGATCTCGCGCATGTCCTGCGCCCCCGCGCGCTGGGCGGCGTGCTGGAGCGGAGCGGCATGGTCGAGGTGGTCTCGAGCCTCGAGCGCGACGGGCGGCCCGTCTTTCGCGATCTGCGCTGGGGCGTCTATGTGGTGATCGAGGCGCCGAACGATTATGCCGCGGCCTGCTTTCGCCAATACGGCCTGCCGACGGATGCGACGGGACGTTTCGCCGCCATGTACCGGCCCTTCCACATGATCGGGCTGGAGCTGTCGGTTTCGGTGCTGTCGGCTGCGCTGCGCCATGAGCCGACCGGCACCACGCGGCGTTTCGCCGCCAGCGTCGCGGCGGTGGCCAAGCGGGATCTGGCGGTGGGCGAAACCCTGGACGGGGAGGGGGGCTATACCGTCCACGGGCAGGTCATGCCCGCCGAGCACGCCCGAGATCGTGACGCTCTTCCCGTCGGGCTCGCCCAGGGGGTGCGACTGGCGCGGCCCGTGCGGGCCGGCGCGCCGCTGTGCTTTGCGGATGTGGCGATCGTGGAGGACGAGGCGGTGCGCCTTTACCGGGAGGCCAGCGCGACCGGCTGAGATGCGGCTTGAGCGCGTGTCGGTTCGGACCCTGCGGCGGGGCGTGACCGCCGCCGGGACGCTCAAGTGACGAGCAGCTTTCGATACATCTCGATCAGGAAGGCCTCGGCGTCGGCGAAGCGGTCTTTCGCCTTTTCCGGCGCGATCTGCTCGATCTGCACGTCGAAATCGGCATAGTGCTGGGTCGTCGCCCAGATCGAGTAGAGCAGGTGATGCGGATCGACCGGGGCGATGCGGCCCGCGCGGATCCAGTCCTCCAGCACCGCGATCTTGGCGCTGTAAAGCTCCTTCAGCGGGCCGAAGATCTCGTTCTTGGACTGCGGCAGCCCGCTCAGGATCTCGTTGGCGAAGAACTTGCTTTCCTTGGAAAAGTTCTTCGAGATGTCGAGCTTGCGCCGGATGTACTGGCAGATCTCCTCGACCGGCTCGCCATGCGGGCTGAGCATGTTCAAGGGCGCCATCCACAGCTGCAGCGTACGCGCCAGAAGCTCCTGGCGGATCGCGTCCTTGCTCTCGAAGTAATAGAGAAGGTTCGGCGTGGTGAGCCCGGCGGTCTTGGCGATCAGGTTGATCGAGGCGCCGGACGAGCCGTGCTGGGCGAAGACCTCGAGCGCTGCGCCGAGGATCTGCTCGGTGTTCTTGCGCTGGATCCGGGTCCTGGGCTTCGAGCCTGCCATGCGTGCCATGAGCCGTTGAGCCCCTCGTATAGGTCGATCTTCACGCCCTATTGCACAACTGCAAAGGCGAGACCAGCGGAGGCGGGCCTTTCCGGCGGGCAGGGTGGGCTGCCCGCCGGTGGGCGTCTTTGCGCAGGGAGAGCTTAGGAGACGGCCTTCAGCTTGGTGACGTTGTCCGCCTTCTCGCGGAAGGCCGGGATCACCGTGTCGCCGTAATCGGCGATGATCTTCTCCTCGTCGCCGCTGTCGAGATAGATGTTGAACTGCGTGGTGCCCGCCTCTTCGAGCTCGCGGATCTTGGTGATGTGCTCGTCGGGCGTGCCGAGCACGCAGAAGCTCTTGATGATGTCCTCGGTGATGAAGTCGAGATAGGGGTTATCGCTCTGGCCGTGCTTGGAGTAGTCGTAGCCCTTGCGGTTCTCGATGTAGGAGGTCAGCGAGGAGGGCACCTGATCGCTGTCGCTGCCGTATTTCTCGACGATGTCGGCGACGTGGTTGCCGACCATGGCGGGGAACCACTTCACCTTCTCGATCGCCTCGTCGATCGGCCCGGTATGGGCGGGGGCGGCGGCCATGACCTTGTAGCCCGACATGTCGAGCCCGGCCTCGGTGCCCGCGGTCTTGGCCTGATCGGCCAGCCACTTGACGATCTTGGGCTCGGCGATCTGCAGCACCACCCCGTCGCCGACGCGGCCCGCGGAGGCCAGCGCCTTGGGGCCATAGGCGCCGATCCAGACGGGCAGCTCGTAGCCGTCGGCCCAGGGGAACTTCACCGGCTCGGGGCATTCGCCGTATTGCACCTCCTCGCCAAGCGCGAAAACTGAGGAACAAGGCATGCGGCTTCCCGATCTCTGGACCGGCCTTGCCATTGCGGCACTGGGGCTGTTCGCCATCCTGCAAGCGCAGGGGTTCGCGGAACCTGCGGGAGCCGCATCGCCTCGACTGTTCCCGCGTATCATCGGAGCGGCTTTCATGATCTGCGGCCTCGCCGTCGCAGCCCGTGACCTCGGCAAGGGGAGAGCCGCCCTGATCCCTCCGGAGGAGGCGTGGATGCGCCACCCCCGGCAGGTGGCCCGGGTGGCCTTCGTGCCACTCGCCATCGTCTTCTACGGCCTGCTGGCTCCCGTTGCGGGATCTCTGGCCGTCTCGCTGGTGCTGGTCTTCATCAGCGCGCTGTTGTGGAACGAACGCCCCTTGGGGGCGACCCTTTCCGCGCTGATCGTCTGCATCGCCGTCACCCTCTTCTTCACCCGCGTCATGCGCGTTCCGCTCCCGGCGGGACCCTTGGACCTCTTCTAAGGCGAACGGCATGGACGTCTTCCTCTCCGCTCTCGAACTCGTCTTCACCCTCGAGGTGATGAGCACGATCCTGCTTGGCTCGGCCTTCGGCCTCTTCGTCGGGGCCACACCGGGCCTGAGCGCCACCATGGCCGTGGCCTTGCTCGTGCCGGTGACCTTCTTCCTGTCGCCCGTGGCCGCCATCGGCGCGATCGTCGCCTGCTCGGCGATGTCCATCTTCGCCGGCGACATCCCGGGCGCCCTGCTGCGGATTCCAGGCACGCCGGCATCGGCGGCCTATATGAGCGAGCTCAACGCTCTCAGCTCCAAGGGGCGGCTTGATCTCGCATTGGGCACCTCGATGATGGTGGCAGTGATCGGCGGACTGGTTGGCACGCTCATCCTCATGATGGCGGCACCGCAACTGGCTGAGGTGGCGCTTCAGTTCTCGACCTATGAGTACTTCTGGCTCGCGCTGCTGGGACTGAGCTGCGCCACGCTGGTGGCCGGCAGCGACCGGCTCAAAGGCACGGTCTCGCTGCTGCTCGGGCTGTTCCTGACCCTAATCGGTCTCGATGTAACGACCGGCATGCCCCGCTACACCTTCGACACCATCGACCTTCAGGCGGGCGTCTCGCTCATCGCAGTAATGATCGGTGCCTTCGCCGTGGCTGAGATCATGAGATCCGCGACAGGCTCCCTAAAATCCATCGCCATGCCGCCCGCTGCCGGCTTCAGCATCCTCAAGGGACAGGCCGGGCACCTGTGGAAGCACAAGGTGCCGGTGGTGCGCGGGAGCCTTCTTGGCACAGTCATCGGCGCCCTGCCCGGCGCTGGCGCAGATATCGCCGCCTGGATTGCCTATGCAGTCAGCCGTCGCTTCTCGAAGACGCCCGAGACCTATGGAACGGGCGAACCCGAGGCCATCGCAGGCTCCGCCTCCGCCAACAACGCCGCCCTGTCTGGTAGCTACGTGCCAACCCTCGTCTTCGGCATTCCGGGAGACTCCATCACGGCCATCGTGGTGGGCGTGCTTCTCCTGAAGGGCATCCAGCCGGGGCCGATGGTCTTCATCACCTCGCCGGAGCTGGTGAACGCGATCTACATCGTTTTCGCGTTGGCCAACCTGCTGATCATCCCGCTGGGCCTTCTCGCGATCACCGGCGGCCGACACGTTCTGGGCCTGCGCGCGGGGCTGCTCTATCCGGCCATCTTGCTGCTGTGCATTTTGGGCACCTTTGCCACCAACAACTCGCTCTTCGACCTGTGGACGCTGGCCTTCATCGGCGTGCTAGTCTGGATCCTCGAGGCCAATGACTACCCGGCGGCACCGTTGGTTCTGGGTCTCGTGCTGGGCAAGATCGTCGAAGAGAACTTCATGACGAGCATGATCAAGGCCGACGGCAACCTGCTGGCCTTCTTCGAGCGCCCGATCGCCGGAACGCTGGGCGTACTCACCATCGCGGTCTGGCTCCTGCCGCCGCTCGTCAAACTCATCCGCCGGTGGCGTTCGCGCGCCGACACGGCTCCGACTGAAGAAAGGATCGAAGACCATGTATGACCAGATGAAGGGGTCGACCCACCCACTTGCCGTGCCCGAGATCGCCGAGATGGCAGTGCCCACCGATGAGCGGGTCTGGGTGCCGCAAGCGCCGAACGTGTGGTTCCGCCCGCTGCTGCTCAACACCATGGCTGGCCAGTGGTGCAACCTGCTGCGCGTGCGCAAATCGGGCGTACTCAGCAAGCACCTGCACCCCGCCCCGGTGATCGGCTACGTCATCGAGGGCAAGTGGCACTACCTGGAACACGACTGGGTGGCCGAGCGCGGCTCCTTCGTCTTCGAACCGCCGGGTGAAATCCACACGCTGGTCGTGCCCGAGGACTGCGAAGAGATGATCACTTTCTTCAATATCCAAGGCTGCATGTATTACGTCGACGACGACAACAAGCATGTCGGCTTCGAGGACGTCTTCACCAAGATCGACATGTGCCGCAAGCACTACGAGGAAGTGGGCCTCGGCGCGGATTATGTCGATCAGTTCATCCGGTGATCATGTGAGGGACGTGATGGATAACGGGGCGCAGCCGCTCCTAGACGGAGGATGGGCCGCGCCATTCCTCGAAGGCCGGCAGGTCTTCGTTACGGGCGGCACCTCGGGGATCGGACGGGGCATTGCGCGTGGATTTGCTTCGGCCGGCGCCCGAGTGATCGCCACCGGCGTGAGCGAGACTGAGGTGGCCGTTGCCCATGAGTGGGCGGCGGCGCAGGATCTGTCGGGGTCGCTGGACTTTACCGTCATGGATGTCTGCGATGCGGAGGCCGTGACGAAGACAATCGGCTCTGTCAGCGATCTCCATGCACTGGTGAACTGCGCAGGCCTGATCCGGCGAGGGGCTGAGCTGGACCCAGAGGTCTTCGCCAAGGTCGTCGAGGTCAACCTCACCGGCTCAATGCGTTGTGCTCATGCAGCCAAGCCCGCTCTAAAGAAGACGGGTGGCACAGTGGTCAACACCGCCTCCATGCTCTCCTTCTTTGGCGGTGGACTTGTCCCGGGATACGCGGCCTCCAAAGGCGGTATCGCGCAGCTCACCAAGTCGCTCGCCATCGCTTGGGCCAAGGACGGCATCCGCGTGAACGCGATCGCCCCCGGTTGGATCAGGACACCGCTCACCTCTGATCTTCAGGCAGACAGCGAACGGGAGAAGACCATCCTCGGACGGACGCCGATGGGCCGTTGGGGAGAAGCCGGAGATCTGGCCGGTCCGGCCATGTTCCTTTGCACACCGCTATCGGGCTTTATGACCGGCGTGGTGATGCCCGTGGACGGAGGCTACTCCATTGCCTGACTCGACCATGCGCGCCCTCGTCTACACCGGCCCCAAACAGGCAGAGGTTCGGGACGTCTGCCGTCCAGAGGCCGAACCCGGAGAGGCGCTCATCAAGATGCGTCTTTGCGGGCTTTGCGGCACCGATGTCGGCATCCATGCCGGCACGCACCCGCGCGCCGCCGCGCCGCTCGTTCTTGGCCATGAATTCGTGGGCGAAGTTGCCGCCACCACGTCTCGTTTCCAGGCAGGGCAACGGGTGATCGCCTATCCGCTCATCTCCTGCGGCACCTGCCACCCTTGCCGCACCGGCCAACCGCATGTCTGCGCGAGCCTGCGCCTGATCGGCATTGATCGTGATGGCGGCATGGCGGAGTGGTTGCGTGTCGACGAGGCTACGCTGTTTCCCGTCCCTGATGAGATGGACGATGCGACGGCCGCCTTGGTGGAGCCACTGGCCGTGGCGCTGCGCGCCGTCGAGAGATCTGGCGTGGGCTTGACCGACAGTGCCGTGGTTGTCGGCGCGGGGCCGATCGGGCTGCTGACCGCCCTGCTGCTGCGCCGGGCTGGCGTTTCGCGGCTCTTCGTTTCCGATGTCGACCCTGGCCGCCTCGAACTGGCCGCGCGGATGGGTGCTACACCGATCAATGTGCGCCACGACAGCCTCCTGGATTGCGTCATGGAGGCGACGGCTGGCGACGGGGCGGATGTCGTCTTCGAATGCGCCGGCGCGGCGGAGGCGGTGGGAGAGATTACCCGCATCGTCAGGCCGGGTGGCACGATCTGTATCGCCTCCATCCACAAGGCGGCCGTGCCGGTGTCGCTGATCGATGTCAACTTCCGAGAGCTGACACTGATCGGGTCACGGGTCTACACGCGCGAACAATTCGGTCGCGCCGTAGGCTTGGCTAGAGAGCTGGCCGATGAATTGCGGCCGCTGGTGACACATGTCGTTCCCCTGAGCGCTTCCGCAGGGATCTTCAGTCTACAGGC
>JACLAD010011869.1_pt1 | contig 27828 bp, 22 predicted proteins | sample 8027901 | NCBI WGS metagenome assembly JACLAD01 (sample SAMN15725071, study PRJNA655200) | protist metagenome | isolation source: fluorescence activated cell sorting (FACS) single amplified genomes of... | place: Spain: Blaines Bay Microbial Observatory, Mediterranean Sea | collected 2016-07-05 | reverse complement strand
CCCACTTTATTTCTTTTGTTAATTCATACTCAGGCTGTGCCCTGGACCTAAGAAGTGGTGCCATTCAGAATGGCGGCACACCCTCCCCGCTCTATGGATAAATCGGGCCGGCGACACGCAAACATCCGATGGTTCGCAGCACTCTTCGCACTGATCCTTCTATTTGGCATGGGGCAACCCGTGCTGGCCATTCCGCCCCTGCCTTGGGCCAATCAAGCCAACTCCGGGTCCGTTCCTAATCAAGGTAGGAATCTCCCTACCCAAAACCCTTCAGGCCGTCTTCGAGAAGTGGAGCCACCTGGTGCGGTTCAGCAACTTCATCAGGCCTTAGCCAAGCATCATCCCCAGCTCTCGCTGATCAGCCCCTTGGATGGGAGCCAGCTCCTAGGCGGCCCACGCAATCTGGAATTGAAGATCGAGGATTGGCCCGTCGTGAACGACATCGAACTCGGGCTCGGAGCTCACGTCGCAATTCAAATTGATGGGGAAACACCCATCCGTCTAAGTGAACGAAATGGAAACCGCTTAACCCTTGAGCTCCCCCCCTTGAGTCCAGGGAGCCACAGGTTTACGGCCTATGCGGCCTATCCCTGGGGAGAAGCCGTTAAAACTCCTGGTGCCAGCTTGCATTGGTCTTTAGATCAGCTTCGGCCCCTGATGGGTTCGCAGCCAAAAAGCGATGCCCCTTGGCTGGCAGTGGTGAGTCCGGCTGAACTTGGGAGTGATAGTCCTTTGCTGCTCGATTGGTTGGTGTGGAACGCTCCGCTTCAAAACCTCAAAGCTGGAGATGCTCGCTGGCGCCTACGCATCAGCGTTAACGAGGACAGCTTTGTGGTGGACCAGCAGGATGCCCTGTGGCTGCAGGGAATCGACAACCAAAAGGGGATTAACACCGTTCAAATGGAGTTGCTGAATGGGATCGGTGAATCGCTCGAGCCAATGTTCAACAACCAATTAAGAGCGGTCCCTGAGCGGCAGAACCCAAAACCGATCTGGTTGCGATCCAGCCTTAATGAGACGGAACTCGCCCGTTTGCTCGGTGAAACCAAGACTGAAGCTCCGAGCACAACCCAAGAGTTCATTCCTAAAGACAACATCCTTGATGCGCCAGCTGCCAAGACCGCGGCTCCAAAGGAACAAGCCTTGAAGGATGAGGCCATAGCAGCAAAGGCTGGTGATGAAGGGGCTGGGGATGAAAAGGCTCTGGGCAGGGAAGCTGATGGAGAAGAGCTCGCTGAGCCCGAAGCCTTGGAGACAAGTGCAACGAGGAAGACTTCATTGCCAGAAGAAGCATTGCCAGAAACAGCATTACCAGAAACAGCCATGCCAGAGATGGGAGTTGATTTAGAGGAGGGACCCATTTCAAAAGCCGGGACAGCTTCGGAAGCCTCGCCTGAACCCAGCAAGCCCGTCACCCCGGGCCCCCAGTCCCCATCAAGGGCGCCGATCGTCAGCATCGAACCAGAAAGAATTTCTCCAACCAGCACCCTGGGAGGATCAGCCCGGGAGCTATTGAACCCCGATGGCACCCAGCGTTGACCTCCGAAACTCCTGTCCTGAACGACTCCTCTCCTCCGACCGCTCCCCGGCGATTGGCCCTAGGGCTGTCCTCAAGGGCCTGGCCTTTATTGCAAAGACTTCAGCAATCTGGCCTCACTGATCAACTGGCGCTCACTCCCGGTGCAGCCGCCGCCATTGCTGCCCCAGACGGCGCGTTTCTGGTGAACTCAGCTGCGGTGTTGATCCAGCAGCACTGGCAAGAGGGGGGAGTGCTGATGGTGATTGGAGCCACAGGTGCCGTGACCCGTTTAATTGCTCCACTCTTGACCGACAAAGGAAGCGACCCTGCAGTCCTGGTGCTCGATGCAGAGGGGCAAAGAGTGATCCCATTGCTTGGCGGTCACCAAGCTGGTGCAGAACAATTGAGCCGGGAGGTGGCCGCCGCGCTTGGAGGGGAAGCGGTTCTGAGCGGAGACAGTGCTGTTTCGGGCCGTCTTGCAACCGATGCGTTCGGACATGCTTGGGGATGGAAACGCGGCGGAACAAGCACCAACTGGACCCAACTGATGAAGGCCCAGACGCGGGGAGAGGCGGTCCGTCTCATCCAAACGATGGGTAGCAAGCTGTGGCAAAGCAGTTCGGCGGCTCAAGCCAGCCAGCTTCTAGGCCTTGATGCAGAGACAGAAAGTGTTTGCACAGGCAATGCCAAGGCAGAACCTGCAATACCAACACTGGAGATCAGCACATCCATGGCCCATGCGGGGGCCTGCACATGGCACCCAGCACTGCTTTGGCTTGGAATTGGCTGCGAACGCGACACAAGCTTGAACCTTGTTCAGCGCGCCGTAACCATCGCCCTCGAAGAAGCGGGCCTCGCAGAGGACGCCGTTGCAGGGATCAGCAGCATCGATCGAAAGGGCGATGAACGGGCGCTCCAAGACCTCGCACAGCTTCACCATTGGCCCTTCCGCTTGCACACAGCAACAGCATTAGATGGTGTACAGGTGCCAACCCCATCCAAGGTGGTAGCGGCAGAAATGGGAACCGGATCAGTGGCAGAAGCCGCTGCATTACTGAGTGCCGGAGCCAACGGACAGCTCAAGGTGCACAAACGGATCACCCACGCAAAAGACGATGAACAGGGCGCTGTCACCGTGGCGATTGCCGAGAGCATGGAAGCTCATGCACCTCAACAGGGCGAACTCCATCTCATCGGCAGTGGTCCAGGTGATCTAGCCCTGCTCACTCCAGAAGCCCGCAGTGCCCTAGAGCGCTGTCCTGCCTGGGTGGGATACGGCCTTTACCTCGACTTATTGGAACCGCTGCGCCGTCCGGATCAGATCCGGCTGGATGGGCAACTCACGATGGAAAGGGACCGCTGCCAGCAAGCTCTGAGTCTTGCTCGCCAAGGCATTCGCGTGGCGTTGGTGTCATCTGGCGACAGCGGGATTTACGGGATGGCAGGGCTCGCGCTTGAGCTCTGGTTGGACCTACCAGAAGACGAACGACCTCGCTTTGCCGTGCATCCAGGAATCTCCGCACTTCAGCTTGCAGCTGCAAAAGCTGGTGCACCGCTGATGCATGACTTCTGCACTGTGAGTCTGAGCGATCGCCTCACCCCATGGGAGGTGATTGAACGACGTCTAGAGGGAGCGGCCAAGGGCGATTTCGTCGTTGCTCTCTACAACCCCCGCTCCAAAGGACGTGATTGGCAGTTGCAACGTGCCAAGGACATCCTGCTCACTCAACGCCCTGACTCCACACCTGTTGTGATGGCAAGACAGTTAGGTCGGCAAGAGGAACAAGTGTCGTTCTGCCGGCTCGATAGCTTGCCCGTCGACACTGTTGACATGCTGACTGTTCTGGTTATCGGCAACAGCAGCAGCAGACTGGACGGGGGCCGAATGGTCACTCCGCGCGGCTATCCAGGGGCAGAACTCAGTTGAGCGCAACTCATAGAGTCGGGATGACAGGATTCGAACCTGCGGCCCCTTCGTCCCGAACGAAGTGCGCTACCAAGCTGCGCTACATCCCGATGAAGCGACTTTAAGAGATGACTTCCATTCAGAAACCTGACTGGTTGCGCGTCAAAGCCCCCCAGCGCGAGCGCATTGGCGAGGTGGCTGACCTGCTGCTGGACCTCAAGCTGAACACCGTTTGCCAGGAGGCAAGCTGCCCGAATATCGGCGAATGCTTTGCCGGAGGGACCGCGACGTTCCTGATCATGGGGCCAGGCTGCACCCGCGCCTGCCCCTACTGCGATATCGACTTCGACAAGAGCGTCCGAGAGCTTGACCCAACCGAACCCCAACGGCTCGGGGAGGCGGTCTCCAGGCTTGGGCTCAAACACGTGGTGATCACATCCGTGAACCGCGACGACCTTGAGGACGGAGGCGCCTCTCAGTTTGTGGCTTGCATCGAGCAGGTGAAGCAACATTCACCGCTCACCACGATTGAGCTGCTCATTCCCGATTTCTGTGGCAACTGGCACGCACTCGCAGCGGTGATGGAGGCATCACCTCATGTGCTGAACCACAACATTGAAACGGTGCCGCGGCTGTATCGCCAAGCGCGTCCGCAAGGGGTCTACGAGCGCTCCCTTGAACTCCTCAAACGGGTTCGCGATGGCTGGCCACGGTCGTACAGCAAATCAGGATTGATGGTGGGCCTCGGCGAAAGCGACACGGAGGTCATCGAGGTGCTGCGGGACCTACGTGAACACCGAGTTGACATCGTCACCATCGGCCAATATTTGTCGCCAGGCCCAAAACATCTGAGCGTGGACCGCTTCGTCACTCCGGAGCAGTTCGAGAGCTACCGCCTCAAGGGCGAACAAGAACTTGGCTTCCTACAGGTTGTCAGCACTCCGCTCACCCGCAGCAGTTACCACGCAGGGGAAGTGCAGAAGCTGATGACCATTCACCCTCGCTGAACCCGCCAGCTCAACACCGTGAGCAGCATTGACCAGGTCTGAACTAAGCCCTAAGGCTTCCCAGCACAGGCTTCCATTCATGCAGCGTCCAGTCCACCAAATTCCTCGCAATCATTGGATCAGCACGGATGAACGCGTCTGCTGACTCATAGCTTTGGGCCTCAAAAACCAACAGGCCTCCCCCACCAGGCTTGTGCTGATCATCAACAAGAAAGCCACTGGCCATGGCGATCCCTGCGTTTCGCTGCGCTTCAACCCAACAGCGATGGGCATGGCAATGCAGACGACGATCCTCCGCGGATAACGATGTCATCGCTGCCGTGAAGGTTTCTTGCTTGATAAACCAGGGCATAAGACACCAGGATCAAGCCGTCACGGCAGAGCGCTCAACAAGACCCATCGCCGCTCGCTCAGATGGGGGCACCAACAACTTGAACGACGACTTGGCGTTGGTCCAATCCGAAAGCAAAGCCTTGGCCTTCTCACTGGAGGTGGTGTTGAGATGAGCCTCAAGCAGTGATTTCAGCAAAGACTCCTGTTGTGGGGTGGTGATCTTGACCACCTCCACGATTTCAGGATTCACGCGGGCCTGTACTCCGCCCGCTTCATCCAACAGGAACGCCACACCGCCGGTCATACCGGCACCCACATTGCGACCGGTGCCTCCCAGCACCACAATCACGCCTCCCGTCATGTACTCGCAACAGTGGTCTCCGGCTCCCTCCACCACAGCCCGGGCTCCGCTGTTGCGAACGCCAAAGCGTTCTCCAGCTCGACCATGGGCAAAAAGCTCACCACCAGTGGCGCCATAAAGACAGGTGTTGCCAAGAATCACCTGATCGCCAGGATTGGCGACACCCTCACCAGGCACAAGAGTGATTCGACCACTGTTCATCCCTTTCCCGACGTAGTCGTTGGCCTCACCCTCCAAGCGCATGGTCATGCCTTGAACAAGGAATGCCGCAAAGCTTTGGCCAGCAGCTCCGTGGAAGTTCAGATTCAGCTGGCCTTTAAAGCCACGATTCCCATGACGCTGAGCAATTTCTCCGGCGAATCGCGCACCAACACTGCGATCGGTGTTAATGATCTCGATCTCGCGGCTGAGAGAGCCATGGTTCTCGACAGCATCCATGAACTCGCCATCAGCCAGAAGATGATCTTCAAGGATCGGACCATTTTCATGGGCTTCAGGGCTGTGATTGAGCCAGGAGCGCTCGTTAGCATCTCCCACTGGAGCCAACAGGCTGGAGAGATCAACACATTTGGTTTTGGCGAGCTCGACGGAACGAGGCTGCAGCAGCTCGCTGCGTCCAATCAGATCTTCAAGACGAGCGACTCCCAAGACACTCATCAATTGACGCACCTCTTCCGCCACGTACCAGAAGAAATTCACCACGTGTTCGGGCACACCGGTGAAGCGTTTGCGTAGTGCTTCTTTCTGAGTGGCCACGCCTACGGGGCAGTTATTGGTGTGACAAACACGGGCCATGATGCAGCCCTCCGCAATCATCGCCACAGACCCAAAACCATATTCCTCGGCGCCGAGCAGGGCAGCGACGACCACATCCCAGCCGGTCTTAAGACCACCATCGGCGCGGAGCAAGACACGATCACGCAATCCGTTCTCCAACAAAGACCGATGCACTTCGGTCAGGCCCAGCTCCCAGGGACTGCCAGCGTGCTTGATCGAACTCAGCGGAGATGCCCCCGTGCCGCCATCGTGACCAGAAATCTGGATCACATCGGCATTGGCCTTCGCCACACCAGCCGCGATCGTCCCGATCCCAATCTCAGCCACCAACTTCACACTGACAGGCGCTTTGGGATGCACCTGGTGCAAATCATGGATGAGTTGAGCAAGATCCTCAATGGAATAGATGTCGTGGTGGGGCGGGGGTGAAATCAGCGCCACACCAGCCTTGCTGTTGCGCAGCCCAGCGATGTACTCGTCCACCTTTGGTCCAGGCAGTTGGCCGCCTTCACCAGGCTTAGCCCCCTGAGCCACCTTGATCTCAAGCTGCTTGCCGCTACGCAAATATTCCGCTGTCACCCCGAACCGGCCCGAAGCAATCTGCTTAATCGCTGAGCAGGCGGTATCACCATTTCTAAGACCACCGATGCTGGGGAAAGACGACGAGCGGCCGTCTCCATCCACATCACGGAGAACCTGAAAACGAATCGGGTCCTCACCACCCTCACCGCTATTGCTCTTGCCGCCGATACGGTTCATGGCCACAGCCAACACCTCATGGGCTTCTCTTGAGAGAGCTCCCAGACTCATGCCACCTGTACAGAAGCGAGTACACAGGCTTTCTGCACTCTCCACCTGATTCAGCGGCAAAGGCGTTGCAGCCAGTTTGAACTCGAGCAAATCGCGAAGCGCTGTGACCGGCCTGTTTTCCAACAGGGTTTTGTAGGTGGAGAAGTGGTCGTATCCAGGACCAGCCTTCACTGCACTGTGAAGAGCCTTCGACATCTCAGGGCTATTGAGGTGGTACTCACCACCCGTGCGGTATTGCACAAAACCCATGAACTCAAGCTTGCTGCGATTCAGCTCAGGGAAAGCCTTGGCATGCATCGAGAGCGTTTCATTCGCCAGCTCTGGAAGCGTCATCCCAGCGACTCGACTGGTCGTCCCCGCGAAAGCCTTTTGAATCACATCGGCCCCGAGACCGATGGCCTCAAATATTTGAGCACCGTGATAGCTCGCCAGGAGCGAAATACCGATTTTGGAGAGGATCTTTCGGAGACCGTTCTCCAGTGACAAGCGCACATTCGCCTGGGCACTATCGGGATCCAAAGGTTGCAACTTGCCTTGTTCGATCCGCTTCTGCGTCTTGGGATGAGCGAGCCAATGGCGTGTGGTCTCCCAGGTGAGCCATGGGCAAACAGCGCTAGCGCCGTAACCGATCAAGCACGCCATGTGATGGGTGCTCCAACACTGAGCGGTGTCCGACACCAAGGAGCAGTGGAGTCTTAATTTCTGACGCAATAAATGGTGATGAACCGCTCCGACAGCAAGCAAAGCCGGCATCGCCACAGTGGTAGCCATGAGTTCTGCTGACTGTTCAGCCGCATTGACGCGGTCAGACAACACCAGAATTTGAGCGCCGTCGCGCACCGCCTGTTCTGCTTTTAAACAGAGCGCGTCAACGGCTAACTGCAACCCACCGGCACAGGCTTCCACGGCAACCTGGGTGGAGAGGGATCGCACCACTAGCCCTTGGTGAGACAGAGCGGTCAGCTCCGCCTCATTGAGCACTGGAGTTTCGAGGTGAATCAATGCCGCTGCCTCTGCCTGAGGCTTCACAGCAGGCCGCCTCTGCCCCAAGTGCATCTCCAAACTCATCACCAATTTCTCTCGCAGCGGATCAATCGGTGGATTGGTGACTTGAGCGAAGCGCTGCTTGAAGTAGTCGTAGAGAAGATGGGGCTTGTCGGAGAGCACCGCTAAGGGGATGTCATCACCCATGCAATAAGTGGGCTCCTTGCCAAGACCTGCCATGTCCTCAATCACAAGATCAAGATCTTCTGCGGTGAAGCCCATCGCTGTCTGCAAGCGCAGCAAATCAAGCTCACTGATGTGGCAATCCTGCGTCCAAGGCTGAGCCGAAACCGAGCGACGATGCTGCTTCAACCAATCGCCGTAGGGAAAACGTTGAGCCGCATCTTCCTTCACTGCCCAGTTGGTCAACAGTTCTCCGCGCTCAAGATCAACGGCCACCATCTGACCTGGACCTAAGCGCCCTTTTTCAACAACAGTTTTTCCGCTGAGATCCACTACTCCAGTCTCGGATCCCATGATCACGAACCCATCAGCCGTTGTGCACCAACGCGCAGGCCTGAGCCCATTGCGATCCAACGTGGCGCCCACGCGCTTTCCATCGGCAAACACCAACAACGCTGGGCCATCCCATGGCTCTTGAATCCCGGCATTGAATTCGTACATGGCCGTGATCTCAGGACGGCTCTCCAGATCGGGCTGATTGCGGAATGCTTCCGGCACCAACGTGATCAAGCTGTCGGTGATTGAACGTCCACTGCGCACCATCAGCTCAAGCGTGGCATCGAGATTGGCTGAGTCACTGAAATCGGGATTCACAACCGGGATCAAATCGGCAGCAGCGTCACCCCATACGTCTTCCAGGCCAGCTTCTGATGCCTTAGCCCAGTTGAGATTGCCTAACAACGTATTGATTTCACCGTTGTGACCCAAGAGGCGCATCGGCTGAGCCAACGGCCAGCGGGGAAGCGTATTGGTGCTGAAACGGCGGTGGTAGACCGCAAAACTCACAGCAAAGCGAGGGTCACGCAGGTCGGCGTAGTACTTGGCGAGAACCTCGGAGCGGACCATCCCCTTGTAAACAACGGTTCGACCACTCAGGGACGCGACATAAAAGTCGCGAGCACCCTCGGCACCAAATTCCTGGCGAACCCTCGCCCCTACTCGACGACGCAGGCGCAACAGCAAGGATTCGAGGGCATCTGCATCAACAGCGCTGTGAACTAACCACTGTTGAATCGCGGGTGCGGTCTCACGCGCAAGCGGACCAAGCACTGCTGAATCGATCGGGACCTCACGCCATCCAACCGAGGTCAGGCCGAGGGCCTGCGCCTCTTGATCACAGAATCGCTGAGCTTCGGCACGGCGGCTGGGATCTTTTGGCAGAAACATCATGCCGAGACCGTTGGCATTCGCGGCTTCTGGCCAAATCGCTCTCAGATACTCCCAAGGGATTTCGCACAGGACTCCTGCTCCATCTCCGGAATCACCATCGCCACCACACCCACCCCTGTGCTCCATGCAACCCAAACCACGAAGGGCCTGCTGAAGCACCCAATGACTGCGCTCACCTTGCAGCTGTGCCAGAAAACCCACACCACAGGCATCCTTCTCCCCTGCAACCGCAGCAGGTGCACTGCTGTCGCAATAGGGCCAATCGGAACCGGTGAGTTGGGTCATAACCTGCAGTCGAGACATACAACAGCAACGGCGTTCGCAATCCGTCGCTGGTTGAGCTACTTCGAATCCTAAGGATTCGCCCACCCCAGCTAGCGTCGAGCCATGGATGCAGCAATGCCACCTCCGCCGCCACCACCCATTGCGGAGGTTCGCCTCACTGATCAGTTCAGTGGCGATCGGCTAACGATTGGCGGCATCGACATCTCGAGCGCGTGGTTATGGCAGGGCCAGGGAGCAACGAACCCAAAGCGGCTCTGGCTGCCTCTCGATCTACTGGTCGGGCAAATGGGATTTCAGCGTCAATCCGATTTCAGTGGAGAACGTCTCGAGTGGTACGGCATTCAACGGGCTTTCAGCGGTTTGCAACAACGCACCATCGGGGATGAAGTGGCCCTCGATGCACTGCCCTGGTTGAAAGCGCTTGGGGTTCAAGTAAACCGAATCAACAACACTCTGAGGGTTGACCTTCCCCAACCCCATCTGAAAACGCTCCGACAAGGAAAGGGAAGCAGCGCCAATCGTCTTGTGATGGACCTCAGTGGGCCTGCCCTCGTTCAGCTCCAGGGCGATGATCTGTTTGTACAGATGAAGGTCACGCCTCTGCAGGAAAGCCATCTGCGCAGGATTGGCTTGCAACCACGACGGGAGCCGGGGGGGCTGAAGCTGCTTGGTCAAGCCAGCAAGCTTTCGACCTTGACTCTGAACGGACCATGGCGGGTCGTGCTGGACGGCATCACCCCCACAAATCCTTCAACAAGGCGGCTTCAGTACCAAGCATTTCAACGCGCGCTACTCGCCCCAGAGATGCAAGATCCGATCCAGAAGGGGTTGGTTGTGGATCAGCGCGTGGTTCAAGTGGGCGTCAAGCCCATAAGGCTGTACCGAGCAGGCGTTCAGCACACCACCTCAACTCTCCTTTTACGCCCGCTTGCCCCCAGCCATGCCCAACCTGGATTGCGCTACCTCAATCAGTTGGCGCAACCTGCCAAAGCACTTGTGGCGGTGAATGGAGGTTTTTTCAACAGGGTTCGCCAACTCCCGCTTGGAGCTGTTCGTCTCAACAATGAGTGGCTTTCAGGCCCAATCCTCAACCGAGGTGCCATCGGCTGGAATCGCAACGGCCCGCTGATGTTTGGACGCCTGCAGTTGATCCAGGAGATGACCGTGATTGGACGACAGCGGTGGCCTCTCAGGATGCTTAACAGCGGTTATGTCCAACGTGGACTCAGTCGCTACACCAGGGCCTGGGGCCCGACTTATCGCGCACTGAGTGGAGAAGAGCAGGCGTTAACAGTTAAGGGTGGACGCGTTGATGCGGTGTATGACCAAGCCGCTCTCGCTCGCGGTATTCCTTTGCCATTAAAGGGAGATCTGATCGTTGCACGAGGGGGGATAGAGCTTCCTGCACGGGTTGGGGATGGAGTGACCATCACCACCCGCAGCTCAAATCCCTTGGGTGAACGCCCTCAAGTCATGGGAGGAGGGCCCCTTCTCCTTTTTAAGGGCAGGGTTGTACTGAATGGCCACCAGGAGGGCTTTAGCCCTGGCTTTCTGGCCGTTTCAGCACCTCGCACCGTTGTGGCTCAAGACAAGGAGCGGATTTGGCTCCTCACCGTCAAAGGCACCAATGGCAGTGATCCCACCCTCCTTGAAACAAGTCTGGCGCTAAGACAACTCGGGCTCACTGAGGCGCTCAATCTCGACGGGGGAGGTTCAACCACCATGCTCGTTGCCAATACAACTGTGATGACGGGCCGGGGCATCACTCCTCGCGTACAAAATGGGCTCGGCTTTGTTGGTGATGGATCCATGGTGCTGGCAAACTGAGCCCATCAGCATGCGAACGGCTATGGGCGCCACGTTCTCCATCAGCGCCTCCGCTGCGGCGGAACTCGGTCGTCAGGCTGCGGTAGCAGGGACACCAGGGTTGATGCACCTCGACTTGGTCTCCGGAAGTTGTGAGCAACACGTGATCCGCTTGCGACCTGGACACCTCGCAGGGATTGCCATGGCTCGAGCGGACGGAGTCACGCTTCACGCTCCAGAGGAGCAACTTCATCTGCTGGAAGGGCTTTGCCTTGATTACCGCGGTGATCTGAGTGGCGGTGGCTTTCTGATCAGCCCCCAGGACAACGTGCGTTGCTGTTTATGCGGGAGTGCATTTTCCCGCTGTTGAGAAGGAAAGGTCGGACGAACCAGTATGGTGACGGATTGTCGAACTAGGTCGGATCTCCGGCCGCATCCCGACCGTCGATGCCAACCATCCAGCAACTAATCCGTCACGAGCGTCAAACCCTCAAGACGAAAACAAAATCTCCTGCGCTTAGGTCTTGCCCTGAGCGACGGGGTGTATGCACCCGCGTGTATACCTCCACTCCGAAAAAGCCGAATTCGGCTTTACGCAAAGTGGCCCGTGTACGCCTCACCTCAGGATTCGAGGTCACGGCTTATATCGGTGGCATCGGCCATAACCTCCAAGAACACTCCGTGGTGCTCATCCGTGGAGGAAGAGTTAAGGATCTTCCCGGTGTTCGCTACCACATCATTCGTGGAACCTTGGACACTGCTGGTGTCAAGGACCGCCGTCAATCCCGTTCGAAGTACGGCGCCAAGGCCCCCAAAGAGTGATTCTCGCTCTTTCCACTTTTTTCACCCTGTTACTCCCCTCCTAACGGTTCATGTCACGCCGTAACGCTGCAGTCAAACGTCCGATCCTGCCGGATCCACAATTCAACAATCGCCTCGCCACGATGATGGTGGCCCGGTTGATGAAGCATGGGAAAAAGTCCACCGCCCAACGCATTCTTTCGGATGCTTTTGGATTGATCGGAGAACGCACCGGTGGTGACCCCGTCGAACTGTTCGAAACGGCAGTCAAGAATGCGACTCCACTCGTAGAAGTGCGTGCACGTCGTGTTGGTGGTGCGACTTATCAAGTACCGATGGAAGTCCGCCAAGAACGGGGCACAGCAATGGCCCTGCGTTGGCTCGTGAGTTTCTCAAGAGCCCGCAATGGTCGCAGCATGTCCCAAAAGCTTGCTGGAGAGCTAATGGACGCCGCTAACGAAGCAGGCAGTGCCGTCCGCAAACGGGAAGAGACCCACAAGATGGCCGAAGCCAACAAAGCCTTCGCCCACTATCGCTACTGATCTTCAGTCAACCTGATTATCCCAGGTTGACATGTAGAGTCACATTCGCCTTTTAACGCCCCAACTCGGAGTATCCTGTGGCACGCGACTTTCCCCTGGAACGCGTCAGAAATATTGGTATTGCAGCCCATATTGACGCTGGTAAAACAACCACCACTGAGAGGATTCTGTTCTACTCCGGTGTGGTCCACAAGATTGGAGAGGTGCATGACGGTGCAGCCGTAACCGACTGGATGGCCCAAGAGCGTGAACGTGGAATCACGATTACGGCCGCTGCTATTTCCACAAGCTGGAATGATCACCGGATCAATATCATTGATACTCCTGGTCACGTTGATTTCACTATCGAAGTGGAACGCTCCATGCGCGTTCTCGATGGCGTAATCGCAGTTTTTTGCGCTGTTGGTGGTGTGCAACCGCAATCTGAAACGGTATGGCGCCAAGCCGACCGTTATTCCGTGCCACGGATGGTGTTTGTCAACAAGATGGATCGGACTGGTGCCGATTTCCTGAAGGTTTTTGGCCAAATCAAGGATCGCCTCAAAGCCAATGCTGTACCCATTCAGCTTCCAATTGGAGCCGAAGGTGAACTCAGCGGAATCATCGATCTTGTTGAAAACAAAGCTAATATTTACAAGGATGATTTAGGCCAAGACATCGAGATCACCGATGTTCCGGCCAACATGAAAGACGAAGTTGATAAGTGGCGGAATATTTTGATGGAAACGATTGCCGAAAATGATGAAGACCTCATCGAAAAATTTCTGGAGTCAGGGGAACTTTCTAACGCTGATTTGAAGCAAGGCATCCGTACTGGTGTTCTCAAGCACAAATTGGTTCCTGTGCTCTGCGGTTCAGCTTTTAAAAATAAGGGTGTTCAACTTGTTCTTGACGCGGTTGTTGATTACCTTCCAGCGCCGATTGACGTCCCTCCAATTCAAGGACTGCTTCCAAACGGCAAAGAAGCTGTTCGTCCATCCGACGACAGTGCACCCTTCAGTGCTTTGGCCTTCAAGGTGATGGCTGATCCTTACGGAAAGCTCACCTTTGTTCGCATGTATTCAGGCGTCCTTGAAAAAGGAAGTTACGTCTTAAATTCCACCAAAGACACCAAAGAACGTATTTCTCGTCTCGTTGTGCTCAAAGCCGACGATCGCGAAGAGGTTGATGCCTTGCGTGCTGGAGATCTCGGAGCCGTTCTGGGTCTCAAAAACACAACCACCGGAGACACCCTCTGCGCAACAGACGAGCCGATCGTGCTGGAAACACTGTTTGTGCCAGAGCCGGTGATCTCCGTTGCGGTGGAACCCAAAACAAAAGGCGATATGGAGAAGCTCTCCAAAGCCCTGGTGTCTTTGGCCGAAGAAGACCCCACTTTCCGCGTTCGTACCGATCAGGAAACCGGACAAACCGTGATTGCGGGAATGGGCGAACTCCACCTCGAAATCCTGGTGGACCGCATGCTGCGCGAATTCAAAGTGGAAGCCAATATTGGTGCTCCTCAGGTGTCCTACCGAGAAACTATTCGTGGTTCATCCAAAGGAGAAGGAAAGTTCTCCAGACAAACCGGTGGTAAGGGCCAATACGGTCACGTTGTGATCGAGATGGAACCTGGCGAACCTGAATCAGGCTTTGAATTCATCAACAAAGTTGTTGGTGGCACCGTTCCTAAGGAATACATCAAGCCAGCCGAGCAAGGCATGAAGGAGACCTGCGAGTCGGGCGTGATTGCTGGTTATCCCCTGATTGATGTCAAATGCACGATTGTCGATGGGTCCTACCACGATGTGGACTCGTCGGAGATGGCATTTAAGATCGCTGGCTCTATGGCCTTCAAGGATGCGGTCAAGAAGTGCAATCCTGTGCTTCTTGAGCCGATGATGAAGGTCGAAGTCGAAGTCCCCGAGGATTTCCTCGGTTCGGTGATCGGCGATCTGTCCTCCCGCAGAGGACAGGTCGAGGGCCAGTCCGTCGACGACGGAACGTCTAAAGTCTCTTCCAAGGTGCCCTTGGCCGAGATGTTCGGCTATGCCACCGAACTCCGATCCATGACCCAGGGTCGGGGTATTTTCTCGATGGAGTTCAGTCACTACGAGGATGTTCCTCGCAATGTGGCCGAGGCCATCATCTCCAAGAATCAGGGCAATTCCTGATCTCTACACTTCCTCAATTCACCCCCTAGATTCTTTACCAAAATGGCTCGCGAGAAGTTCGAAAGGAACAAGCCCCACGTCAACATCGGCACCATCGGCCACGTTGACCACGGCAAAACCACCCTCACCGCCGCGATCACAAACGTGCTCGCCAAAAAAGGGCAGGCCGAGGTTCAAAACTATGCCGACATTGACGGTGCTCCTGAAGAGCGCGAGCGCGGTATCACCATCAATACCGCTCACGTTGAGTACGAAACGGATAGCCGCCACTACGCCCACGTTGACTGCCCTGGTCACGCGGACTACGTGAAAAACATGATCACGGGTGCTGCCCAGATGGATGGCGCCATCCTCGTTTGTGCAGCCACCGACGGCCCCATGGCTCAAACCAAGGAGCACATCCTGCTCGCCAAGCAAGTTGGCGTTCCCGCCCTGGTTGTTGCATTAAACAAGTGCGACATGGTCGATGACGAAGAGATCATCGAACTCGTTGAGCTGGAGATCCGCGAATTGCTCTCCAGCTATGACTTCCCTGGAGATGACATTCCTGTCGTTCAAGTCTCTGGCCTTAAAGCCATCGAGGGCGAAGCTGAATGGGAAGCCAAAATTGAAGAATTGATGGCTGCGGTGGATGAAAGCATCCCCGAACCAGAGCGTGAAATTGATAAGCCATTTCTGATGGCGATCGAAGACGTTTTCTCCATCACTGGCCGTGGCACCGTCGCGACTGGTCGTATCGAACGCGGCGTCGTCAAAGTTGGCGAAGAAGTCGAAGTCGTGGGCATCAGAGATCCCCGCAAAACCACCGTTACCGGTGTGGAGATGTTCCGCAAACTGCTCGACGAGGGAATGGCCGGCGACAACGTTGGGCTCCTGCTTCGCGGCATCCAGAAAGAAGACATCGAGCGCGGCATGGTGCTTGTGAAGCCCGGCTCCATCACACCTCACACCAAGTTTGAGGGCCAGGTTTACGTGCTCAAGAAAGAAGAAGGGGGTCGCCACACACCTTTCTTTGCTGGCTACCGCCCGCAGTTCTATATCCGTACCACCGACGTGACGGGGCAGATCACCGCATTCACCGCGGAAGATGGCACCAACGTTGAAATGGTCATGCCTGGAGACAACATCCAGATGACTGGTGAGTTGATCTGCCCTGTTGCCATGGAATTGGGCATGCGCTTCGCCATTCGCGAAGGTGGTCGCACCATCGGAGCTGGCGTGGTCTCCAAGATCATCGAATGATCTAATCCTCAATCCCTGTAAGGGTCAGCCTCACTGCGGTGAGACCGTCTCTTACAGTTCTTGAGTGGAAGAGCTTCAGAGTCTGATGCTCTTCTTTCTTGCCCGAACCTAGACAATCCAACCTCTCAGTCTCTTTTAGGGACTTTCTCGCGCTTCCATGTCCACCGCAATCGCTCAGCAAAAGATCCGCATTCGTCTCAAGGCGTTTGATCGCCGCATGCTGGATCTCTCTTGCGACAAAATCATTGAAACTGCCGACAACACGGCAGCAACGGCAATCGGACCGATCCCACTGCCAACGAAGCGCAAGATCTACTGCGTTCTGCGCTCGCCCCACGTGGATAAGGATTCACGCGAGCACTTTGAAACGCGGACCCATCGACGCATTATCGATATTTACAGCCCGTCAGCAAAGACCATCGATGCTCTGATGAAGCTCGACCTCCCCAGTGGAGTCGACATCGAGGTCAAGCTCTAATCGGAGCCCCATCCAACGATCAGCTGCCTAGTATTTCGCTCTTCGCTTAAATCCTGCGTGGTTGATCTGTCCGTCAGAGAACTCCCTCTGTTCCCTCTGCCGGATGTGGTCCTATTCCCAAGTGACGTTCTGCCACTGCATATCTTCGAGTCGCGCTACCGAATGATGTTGCAGAGCGTCCTCGAAACAGATCGACGTTTTGGCATTGTTCGCTGGGATCCAGAGCAACAAACGATGGCCGCTGTGGGCTGTTGTGCTGAAGTCATTCAGCATCAAACCGGAGACGATGGTCGCAGCAACATCGTGACCCTCGGTCAACAGCGATTTCGTGTGCTCAACGTCACCAGGGAGATGCCATTTCGTTCGGCAATGGTCAGCTGGATCGAAGATGAACCGGTCGACAACACCAGCGAATTGGAGTCTTTAGCGGCGACCGTGACTCAAGCCTTGAAAGATGTTGTTGAACTCACGGGCAAACTGACCGACTCCAAATCTTTACTGCCTGATGACCTTCCAGACCTTCCTCGCGAGCTCTCCTTCTGGATCGGAGCGCATCTAGGAGGCCCGGTAGCCGACCAACAACAGGATCTCCTGGAGCTCACAAGCACACGCACGCGCCTGGAGCAGGAGTTCGAGATGCTCGATGAGACCCGTCGTCAGCTCGCGGCTCGCACCGTTTTACGCGACACGCTGTCAGAGACCGATCCGAGCAACGGTTAATGCCTTCAACGACCGTTCTCATCGCAACAGCAGCGGGTTTACTGCTCTTGGGTTGCGCTTACCAGCTTTGGAATCGTCGCAATCGCGCTTATCACTCCAGTGAGAGCGTTGCTGCCGCATACGACGCCTGGACCGATGACCAATTGCTGGAATCCCTTTGGGGTGAACATGTTCATCTTGGGCACTATGGAACCCCACCCCAGCCTCGGGATTTCAGGCAGGCCAAGGCCGACTTCGTCCATGCGTTGGTCCGCTGGAGTGGCTTCGATCAATTACCGCCAGGATCCCGTGTCTTAGACGTGGGTTGCGGTATCGGAGGAAGCGCCAGGATCCTTTCCCGTGACTACGGTTTGGATGTATTGGGCATCAGCATCAGCCCAGCTCAGGTGAACAGGGCTACCCACCTAACAGCCGACACGTTTTCCTGTCGCTTCGCAGTGATGGATGCCCTCAGCCTCCAACTTGAGGATCAAAGCTTTGACGCCGTTTGGACTGTCGAAGCCGGCCCTCATATGCCCGACAAACAGCGGTTTGCCGACGAACTCCTGCGAGTCCTGAAACCTGGAGGTCGTCTGGCCGTTGCCGACTGGAACCGTCGCGATCCTGTTGATGGTGCCCTTGATCGGCGCGAACGTTGGGTGATGCACCAATTACTCACGCAATGGGCGCATCCCGAATTCGCCAGCATCCGAGGCTTTCGCCAAAACCTTGAAAGCAGCCCTCATCGTCGCGGCACGATCAGTACCGATGATTGGACAGACGCCACGTTGCCCTCTTGGAATGATTCCATCCTTGAGGGCATCCGCAGGCCGAATGCGATTCTCCGTCTTGGTCCAAAGGCCGTCCTGCAGGGCCTCCGTGAAACACCAACGCTGCTGTTAATGCGCTGGGCTTTTGCCCGAGGGATGATGCAGTTTGGAGTGTTTAAAACAGATCACTGATGAGATCACTCCATCACTGAACTGGGGTAAGCCCCGAAGTGGAGAACGTGTTCACACAGTGGCTGAAGGCTTGTGGTCAGCCGCTGAAGCAACTCAGCCGTCTGTTGCCCAGGTAATTCCACATCCACAAAAAACACATATTCCCCAAGCTCACGCTTTGAAGGACGCGATTCAATCCGGCTCATGTTGAGTCCGAGATCGCCGATCGCTTGCAAGGCCTCAATCAACGCCCCTGGGGCATTTTTATGCAGCGAAAAGGCAAGGCTGGCAACGTCGCCCTCGCAACTCACTTCATCACCGTTTTGAAGCAACAAGAAGCGGGTGCGGTTTCCAGGGACATCATTCACTGGATAGGCCAACTCCTGGAGTCCCTGCTGCCCCGCTAACGAGCGATCTGCAATGGCAGCTCTGAAGTGACTGCCACGAACCATCCTGGCCGCCTCAGCGGTGGAGCTGGCTGGGAGTTGCACGGCCTGCGGCAGATGACCCGCCAACCAGCCGCTGCATTGGGCAAGAGCCTGAGGATGGGATAAGACTTCCGAAATACCGTCAAGAGACCCGCTGCTCAGCAGCGCATGACGAATCGGTAGAACGACAGCGCGACGAATCCTCAAGTTCGAATAAGACCAGAGAGCGTCAAGAATTGCCGTAACCCCACCCTCAACGGAGTTCTCCACAGGCACTACGGCCGATTCGCAGCGACCATCTGCAACATGTTCCACCACAGAACGAAGCCCCGAACACGCGACCAGCTCTGGATTCTCAATGGCCTCAAGTCTCATGAGGCTGCGAGCAGCCCGCTCCCCATAGGTTCCCTCCGGCCCGAGAAAAGCAACACGCATCGGCATCGGATCAAGACACACATCGATCGATAGGATCATGCCGCGTCAGGACACGGTCATGCCCCTGGCCTTTCGAGCCAGTCAGCATCTCGATTTACCCATCGCAGATGAGTCAGAACGGCTGCGGGCTTATTTGCATGAGCACGACCGCGTTGTCAAAGCGCTGCTCGACTCCAGACAGCTCACAGCCTTGGCACCAGGGCGCTACCGCTACACCGTGACAACGCTGCAGGTGTTCCAACTGCATGTGAAGCCAGTGGTGTCGCTTGAAGTCGATGAAGTGAGCGGACAACTGCGGATCCGTGCTCTTGATGCGGACCTCGAGGGTTTGGGGTTAGTGGATGACTTCCAACTGAGCCTTGAAGCCTTGCTTGAGGCGACTCCAAGCGGATTGCAAGGGGAGGCCATGCTGAGCGTGGAAGTCAGCCAACCTCCCCTTCTGCGTCTGATTCCCAAGCGCGTGTTGGAGAGCACCGGAGAATCCATCCTGAATGGAATTCTGCTCACGATCAAAGGTCGAGTCGGTCGTCAGTTGGTGGCTGATTTCCGCTCCTGGGCCAAGGATTTGGATACCCCTCCCGCCAGCGAGTCCGCCCTACCCGGTGGCGAATAGCTTCCTCAAGAACGAGCGCCGGTGCAGGGGGGTGGGGCCAGAGGCCAGTAGCGCTGCTCGATGTTGAGCCGTTCCATATCCGGCATGTCGATCAAGCCCGTACCCCGGAAATCGATTGGACAGCCGCCGAATCAAAGCGTCGCGCGCCTCTTTCGCCAACACACTCGCAGCTGCTATGGAGGCATGGCTGCTATCACCACGCACGATGGTGCGTTGAGAACCCTCCCACAAGCGCAAGGGGAGCACTCCATCCACCAAGACCAGCTGAGGCCGGCTGGGCAAGCGCTGAAGAGCACACACCATGGCCTGCTCAGTCGCGCTGCGAATCCCGTAGTGATCAATGGCCCACGCAGAGCTTTGCCCCAATCCCCAAGCATGGGCATGAGCCTCAATCAGAGGGACCAATGCAGCTCGACGACTCGGCGTTAACGCCTTGCTATCGGTGAGACCAGCCGCCTGCAAATGCCCTGCAGCTTGATCGCTCAAGACAACCGCCGCCGCAAAGACGGGGCCAAACAAGCAACCACGTCCCACTTCATCCACCCCAGCGATGCCAAGGCCATCGCTGGCGATCATCGGGTCTAACACCGCCTGTTAGTCGTTATCCGACGTTGATGCTGATGCGCGACGGCGACGGCGACCGGGCCTTGATTCAGAGGTGTCTGCAGGCTCAGGACTGACCTCTGGCTCAGAACTAGCGACTGGCTCAGAGATGGATACGGAGACGGGCTCAGACACTGAAACCGCTTCAGGCTCAGGAGACATCACCGGGAGTGGGGTCTCAAGCAAAGGCGTGATCTCCACAAGCAACGGCTGTGAATGGTCGTCTGGCTCTAGGGGAGTGACGATGGTCGTGGGTGCTGAATCGTCTCCGCCAGCTGATGCAGCAGGGCGGCCCGAACCAGTACCCCCGCTACGGCCATTTCCCCTCGGCCCACGGCGACGACGGCGACCTGCGTTAGCCGACATTTGCTGTCGAGCCTGCTCAAGCACCTGCTCTGCGTCTTCGCCCGGACGAACAACGCGCACCATCAGGTTGTCGAGCTCCGGCTGAGTATCGAGAAGCAAGGCTGGATTGAGACCAAGCCATCCATAAACCTGCTCTTCGTCTTCATCCATAGAAACCGCGACCAGCTCAGGATCCTGACGTCGGCTCACGCTTGCAGGTTCAATGGCAGCAGACGTCGACACGGACGTAGACGCGCTAGCAGTCTCCACCTCATCCAAAGACGCATCGCTGCTGTCGACAGGACCAGAAGCCGCCACAACCTTCCCTCGGCCGCCGCGACGACGACGGGCATTCGAGGCGTCTCCAGACTGAGGAACTTCAGCCCGAGCCGACGCTGCAGAACGCACCAGCCCCGTGGCCGTAGCGAGGGGCTGCATCAGATCCTTTCCAGGAAGCACTGCAACGTGTCCCAGCCCCCCGCAACTGGGGCAGGCTCGCCCGAACAGCTCATAAATATTTTGGCCCTGACGCTTACGCGTCAGCTCCACAAGACCCAGTTCCGTGAGCTGGGCAATTTGAGGGCGAGCTGCATCATCACGAATCGCACTGGTGAAATGCTCCAGCAACTGCAACTGATCACGACGGGAATCCATGTCGATGAAGTCGACGATGATCACCCCGCCGATGTTGCGCAAACGCAACTGCCGGGCAATCTCAATGGCTGCCTCACAGTTGGTCCAGAGCACCGTTTCCCTGGCATTCGCCGAGCGGGTGAACGAACCAGAGTTGACATCAATCACCGTGAGCGCCTCGGTGGGCTCGATGATCACGTAGCCACCGGAGGGGAGATCAACCCTCGGCTTTAGGGCATCACGAATGGCCCCATTGACCTTGTAATGCTCGAGCAGCTCAGAAGGCTCAGGATGGGCCTCCAGCACAACATGACTTCCTTCCTCTCCGAGGAAGGAACGCACCCGCTCCACCGCAGCAGGAGACTCCACCACCACACGCTCCAAATCCAAGCCGGTGTGATCGCGAAGAATGCGATGAATAAAATCCTCATCGCGATTGAGAAGCACCGGGGGGGAGGCCGTCTCAGCAGATTTTTGGATCGCCTCCCATTGACGTAAAAGCGATTCGAGATCGTCAATCAGCAATTCCTCGCTGATTCCATCGGCTTCCGTACGAATCAGCAAGCCCGCACCTGGGGGCTTGACCAACACACCAAGAGCACGCAACCGATTCCGCTCTCCTTCCGAACCAATGCGCCTGGAGATATTGACCCCCTGACCGCTGGGTTGAAGCACGAGGTAACGACCTGGTAGCGCCAGATTGCCTGTCAACCGAGGACCTTTCGTCCCCGTGGGCTCCTTCATCACCTGAACCAGCACTTTTTGGCGTGGCTCCAGTAGTTCTGTAATTCCGGCGGCACCTTTTCTAAGGCGCAAAGGACCTAAGTCAGTGACATGAATGAAGCCATTTTTTTCACTTTCACCAATGTTGACGAAAGCAGCATCAATCCCCGGGAGAACATTTTCAACAGTGCCCAGATAGACATCACCTATCTGGTAACGCCCTTGGGCAACGATTAATTCATCGACGCACTCATCTGTGAGCACTGCGGCAATACGCAGTTGCTCAGCAATAACAATTTGTTGGGGCATAAACAATGACTGACGAGCCCGTCAGGACTGGAGCCCGATCAACAGCCAGCCGGCATGTCGCACGGGGTTGGGATGAATTCAATTGACCGATTAGGTCTAAGCATTCGGAGTGAATCACTCCTCTGATTTGGAGCTCAACTGCAACGCCTAGGCGTTGTTTGAAACAGGAGACTCTGGCCTCTTATTCCGCAGGATGTGGGAGCAAGAAGGTCGGGACGAAACCGTGGCGCAGGCCCGTGGCTTGACGTCTTGTTTTGAATTTAGCACCGCACAAGCCGTAGCTCGAGGCGACGGACATTGTGAAGATGTAAAGGCTGCTCCAAGGCTTCAGACAACCAGTGCTGTAGCTGAGCGGGCTTGAGGCTCCTGCCTTGATCATCGATCTGAGCGAAGCACTCAAGCGTTACCCCGCTCTCCGCCGCTTCATTAACCGGAGCCACGATCTCAAGCGTCTCTAAAGCAGGTCTGCAATCGCGCTGACGAGGACGTCCTTTTTTATCGGTGTCGTCCCAAACAAGCGTGTCTCGCGACAACAAATCATCCACCACCTGCTTCCACTGCTCAAAAGAAATCGCAGGGTCTTCCGCTTGGGGTTTCAGCTCAAAGCTCCATCGGGCTGCCTCCAGTTGTTGCGAGAGGCTCTGGCCAAACACGGGCACTTCATAGGCCTCCATCAACAAAAGCCCTGGGGGGAGGGTCTGTTGCCAACGCTTCAAAACATCGGGCGCCTCAACCTGTTCAATAAATTCCAAATCCATCCATTCCCCCTGCCCTTGCACTCCAAGCGGCAACGCCAAGGCGAGCTGAAGACGGGGAAGGGGGTGAAAGCCGCCGGTGAAACTGATCGGCAATTCAGCACGTCGAAGCGCACGCTCAAACAAGCGCACCAAATCGAGATGGCTGAGCAGGGCCATCGCGCCTGTTTTGCTGAAACGAAACCTGATCCTGCACACCCGATCGCTGGGCGGAGCCTGCCTTGGTTTCTGAACAGGGATCTCAGGAGGGGGAATCACAACGTTGTGGCCTAGATCCGGGCCACACACCCCACAACTGCTACATCCTTCGAACGAACAATCCGGCACAACAGCCGCTTCAAGAGCTCGCTTGAGATCTTCTGCCAACCAGCGCTTATCAATCCCGGTGTCGATGTGGTCCCAAGGCAGCGGCTGAGAACAAAACGCATCCAACCCTTCCTCGCTGAGCGCATTCGCACGTCCCCAGCCGCCGAGCTCAAGGGCCCGATAGCGGCCCTCAAGGCCTGCTGCTGCAATAGCGCCCGTCCAAGCCTCATAGGTGCGATCGAGGGCCTCAAACCATGCATCCATTCCTGCACCCGCACGCCAGGCGGCTTCGATAACAGGCGCCAAGCTCCTGTCTCCGCGACCGACGAAGTCCTCCATAGCGGAAAGCCTCACATCAGTGAAGTTGAAGCGCACTCCGCGGAGGCGCTTTCCGGCTTCCCTCAGCAACTGCTGACGCCTTAGAAACTCCTCAGTCGAAACGCTATGCCACTGAAACGGCGTATGCGGCTTCGGGGTGAAATTGCTGATGGTGATGTTGAGACTGAGGCGACCCAAATCGCGGCAGCGATCGAGCAACATCCGACAGGTCTCGGCAATGCCGAGCACATCGGCATCGGTCTCACCCGGCAGCCCGATCATGAAATAGAGCTTCACCTTGCGGAAGCCGTTTTGCATTGCCGTGCGGATTCCATCCACAAGATCTGCATCCGTGAGCCCTTTGTTCACGATGTCTCTCAGCCGTTGGGTGCCGGCTTCCGGTGCAAACGTCAGGCCCGACTGGCGGGAGCCCCCAAGGATGTGAGCGATGTCGTCATCAAAACGATCCACCCGCTGACTGGGCAACTGAAGCGTGACATTGCGATCAGCGAGACGATTACGAAGCTCTACCCCCACAGCGGGCAACGCCAGGTAATCGCTGCAGCTCAACGACAGCAAAGAAAAGTCGCTGTAACCCGTTCGCTGCATTCCCGTTTCAATCGCCTCAATCACGGCCTCAGGCTCCACGTCCCTCGCTGGTCTCGTCAGCATTCCCGGCTGACAAAAACGACAGCCTCGGGTGCAACCACGACGAATTTCCACCGTCAATCGGTCATGCACGGTCTCCACATGGGGAACGAGTCCCATCGCGTAATGGGGCATGGGCGTAGCAACACGCCTCAACAGTCGGGCGGGAAGACCAGCCTCCAGCGGCTCCACGCTGATCCCTTGCTGATCAGGTCCGTAGAGAGACGGCACATAAACCCCTGGGACAACAGCCAGATCACGAAGCAAGTCCGTTCGAGTCCAGCCCGCAGCTTTGGCTTCTGCCACCACCAATCCAATCTCAGGGAGAAGCTCCTCCCCATCGCCTAAAGCAATGAAGTCAAAAAAAGCTGCGTAAGGCTCAGGGTTGCTGGTGGCAGTGGGACCACCAGCAAAAATCAGCGGAGGAGACTCAGGGTGAGAGAGGGGCAAATCTCCTCTCTCTGCCGCATAAAGCGGCACCTTCGCCAAATCCAACATGGCGAGAATATTGGTCGCACCCAGCTCATAGCTGAGGCTGAAGCCCAGGATGTCAAAGGCGGGGAGCGGCCTCCTGCTCTCCACAGCAAACAAGGCTTGATTCCGCTCTTTCAGCCTCTCTGAAAGATCCGCTGCCGGGAGGTAGGCCCGATCACACAGCTGACCAGGAACAGCATTAAGGATGGAATAAAGAATGATGTGGCCGAGGTTGCTGGAGCCCACCTCGTAAATCTCGGGATAGGTCAGAGCCCAGCGCACACGCGCCGCCTCCCAATCCCGTGGCTCAACCCCCAATTCATGGCCCATGTAGCGGGCCGGACGATTGATGGAGGCATCAACAAGCTGATCAAACGCCACGACAGCGTGGGGGTCAGGATCCTGCTTCGTGTGGGACGGGGCGACAATCACGACCACCAGGCCCTGCTTCTTTCATCGTATGTAGCAGGATGCCCGAAGCAACCCCAGTCATTCGTGGTCAAGGTCAACGGCAATTACCTGAAACTCAAAGCGGGTTATCTGTTCCCTGAGATTGGCCGCAGGGTGAAGGCCTTCAGCAGCGCAAACCCCGAGGCCCAGCTGATTCGTCTCGGCATCGGAGACGTCACAGAGCCGCTACCGCAGGCCTGCCGTGACGCGATGAAATCAGCCATCGACGAGATGGGCACAGCAGAAGGATTCCACGGCTATGGGCCAGAACAGGGCTATGGCTGGCTTCGCGAGGCGATTGCCCGCGATGACTTCCAAGCCAGGGGTTGTGAGATCAGCGCCGAGGAGATCTTTGTCTCGGATGGCTCCAAATGCGACAGCAGCAATATTCTCGACATCCTTGGGAGTGGCAATCGCATTGCAGTGACCGATCCGGTATATCCGGTTTACGTCGACAGCAATGTGATGGCTGGCCGCACAGGCGAGTCTGGCGATGACGGTCGTTATGGCGGCCTCACCTACCTGCCGATCAGCGCCGACAACGGGTTTGCAGCGCAGATTCCCAGTGAACCTGTTGACCTGATCTATCTCTGCTATCCCAACAACCCCACCGGCGCTGTCGCGACGAAGGCGCAACTCAAGGCATGGGTGGACTACGCCCGTGCCAACAAGGCCTTGATCCTGTTTGATGCCGCGTACGAAGCGTTCATCCAAGATCCCGATCTGCCCCATTCCATCTATGAAATCGAGGGCGCTCGCGACTGTGCGATCGAATTCCGCTCCTTCTCCAAAAACGCCGGATTCACAGGCACACGCTGCGCCTTAACCGTTGTTCCCAAAGGGCTCAAGGGCAAAGCCGACGATGGTTCAGAGGTGGAGCTTTGGGGGCTTTGGAACCGTCGGCAGAGCACCAAGTTCAATGGTGTGAGCTACATCATTCAGCGCGGCGCAGAAGCGGTGTATTCCTATGCAGGGCAACAAGAAGTGAAGGCGCTCGTGAGCTTCTACATGGAGAACGCTGCCATCATCCGGCGCGAGCTCAGCGCTGCAGGCATCGAAGTGCATGGAGGTGAGCACGCCCCCTACGTATGGCTGAAAACACCCTCAGGAATGGACTCCTGGAGCTTCTTTGATCACCTCCTTCAGAAAGCCAACGTGGTGGGGACCCCAGGGAGTGGCTTCGGTGCTGCAGGAGAGGGCTATTTCCGCCTTTCCGCTTTCAACAGCCGTCGCAATGTGGACGAAGCCATGGCCCGCATTCGCAACTTATGACCTGATCACTTCTAGATTGGAAGTATTGGGAATCAGTGGCCATGGTGGATACACCCAGCCGTAGCCCCGGTGGGGCTGCGGTTCTTGACAAGCAAACCGAGCGGGTGCGCAAGACATCGCCCCGCTACAAGGTTTTGCTTCACAACGACCCTGTTAACAGCATGGAGTACGTCGTCGTCACGCTTCAGCAGGTGGTTCCCCAGCTCAGTGAGCAAGACGCGATGGCCGTGATGCTGGAAACCCACAACACGGGGGTAGGCCTGGTGATCGTTTGCGACATTGAACCCGCAGAGTTCTACTGCGAAACCTTGAAGAACAAGGGTCTGACCAGCACCATCGAACCAGAAAGCTGAGAACAACCTTTTTTGCAGCGTTGACGACGTCCTGGTTCACGCTGAAACCACGCTGGATCCCCACCGTCACTCTCATTCCTGTCCTCTACGCAGTGGGTTGGTTGGTGTTGCAACCCATCAGCCTGATGGTCCCTGGACGAGAGATTCCTTCTCAAGACTTGATCGGCACAGGAATCAGTGTGTTGCTGTTTTTGCTGATCCTGCCCAAATGGACGCGCACCCGCTGGGAAACGCGCCATCCATGGCGACAGCTTGGACTCAAGGCGGCAGCCCATGGGCCGAGTAGCAGCCGTTCTTTCCTGATTGGCCTGGGATGGGCCGCCGTTTTGTTACTGATCATTTGTGTGATCAGCTTGGGAGGTCAGTGGGGGCAATGGCTTGGCGATTTCAGTGCTGACAAACTGATCAACGCCCTTCTCCTCTGCTTTGGCGTTGGCCTGATCGAAGAGCTGGTGTTTAGGGGCTGGCTCTTGGGCGAGCTGAATCTCCTGATAGGGGCGAAGCGAGCGGTCCCCGCACAAGCAGTGATTTTCAGCCTGGCGCACACCCGATTCGATTTGGGATTTTGGCCGATGCTGGGCCTATTAATAGGCCTGTTTTTACTGGGAATGGCCCTTGCAACACGCCGGCGACTCGACGGAGGCTCACTGTGGGGATGCGTCGGGCTGCATGGTGGATTGGTTGGCGGCTGGTTTGCGCTCCAGTCCGGCTTAATTCAGTGGTCCCCAGAATCTCCGTTTTGGCTGACAGGCCCTGGAGACAATCCACTAGGAGGCATGGTGGGAATCATCTGCTTCGCTGCACTACTCAGCTTTCAGCTGACGGCATTGGCCAAAGCGGCGCGTCCCTGAACAGGAGCACGCAGAGCTTGATCGAGGGGCGCAACTCCGTAATCCCTCTCAAGAAGCTCCATCACCGTTTTGCCAAAACGACTGGGATCACGATCAAATGCTTCAAGGCAAACCCTGCCGAACGTGCTGCCCATCGGCTCAGGATTCCAGAGGAGCTTGCGTGCCGTCCAAGGCATCATGCTCATCGGGTTGTAGCCAGGCTTGATGAGGCCTTGATCGAAGCCGTATTGCTCGAGATGCGTATGCGGCTGCAAG
>JACLAD010002530.1_pt1 | contig 27840 bp, 18 predicted proteins | sample 8027901 | NCBI WGS metagenome assembly JACLAD01 (sample SAMN15725071, study PRJNA655200) | protist metagenome | isolation source: fluorescence activated cell sorting (FACS) single amplified genomes of... | place: Spain: Blaines Bay Microbial Observatory, Mediterranean Sea | collected 2016-07-05 | reverse complement strand
ACACCATGACCGGTGGGCGCCGCATGGATCGCGTAATGCGTCGTGTGGCCGAAGAACTGAGTGTGATCACGACCAAGACCGGCAGAAAGGCTGGACCGTGGAAGGCAGTTGCAGAGGAGGTGGCCGATCTCGAAGCGAAACTCGCCGAACTCGAAGCCAAGGCGCATTCGCTCGACGACGCCCTGCAGGCACGCCGGCTGTGCGAAGCAGAGATGAAACGTTTGGACGATCCGGAGGCGAAGACCCGTCGCGAAGCCGCGTGTGCGCTGGCTGAAGAGGCCATGCAGATGGCCGAGGCTCATGCGGCACGGCTGCATCAGGCCGAGCAGGCGCGCGACTTGGCGGTCCTGCGGGAAAGCGCTGCACGCAGGGCGCTGGATGATTTCCTCGCCGCTCAAGATGCCCTGCGCCTAGCCGGTCTTGCGCAGCAAGCGACGCGCGCAAGGGCCACCGATGTCGTCGCTCAGGTGACGGCTGCTCAGGCGAATGCGGTGCAAGCCCGTAAGACTCATGAGGCGGCAGAAGCTCGGCTGGAGGTCGCGCGCGCGCGATTGAACCTGGCACTGCGTCAGGTCGGTGCGCGCAGGGCGCGTCTGGATGCGGAACGATTGGCCGGCGAAATTGCGCGGGCTGAAACCGAGGCCCGCCAACGTGACACGGCTCGGGCGCGCCTGAGGGCGTCGAAGGCCGATGCCGCTTGGCTGCGCCGAGCCGAAGCGGCCGAGGTGGAAGTGGGGCGGCTCGAACAGGCAGTCGTGGCCCAATCGGCTAAGGCTCGTGTTGCGTATTCGGGCGAAGTCAAACTGACCCACCAAGGCCGCCAGTTGCACGATGGTGAAACCATCCTGCTCGGCCCGGAGGCCGAGTTCGATCTTCCAGGGATCGGGCAGCTGATCGTGACGTCGGAAGGGGGGCAGTCGGCGCAGGAGATTTCCCGAGAACTGGAAGAGGCGCGTCAGGCGCGGGACGCGATATTCGAAGAAGCTGGTGTTGCATCCATTTTGGAAGCGCGGAGAGCTGCCGTGCAGCACGAGGAGGTCAGCCGTGCGGTGGATCTCTCGGAAAGGCTGCTCGAGAGCCTCGCGCCCCAAGGGATCGACGCGCTGAAGGGAAAGAGGGCGGAGGCCGACCTCATCGCCGAAGACGCCTCTTCCGAGGACCTGTCGCCGCGAGAGGAACTCGAAGCAGATGTCGAGGCGGCAAAAGAAATGGAAGCCACTGCTCGTCGAGATGGGGAAGCTGCCAGTCGACACCTTGCGCAACTCCGCGAAGATGCCGGAGCCGCGCAAGCTTCGGCGGAAGCTGCGCAGCGTGACCTTGATCGTGCGATTGCTTCTGCCGGTGCAGAAGAAACGCGCGAGCTTCGCCAGACCGATCTGCTTCGGGCACACAAAATAGCCGAAGGCGATCGTGAGGCCGCATCGGCAGTCGTTGCCGAGCTGCAGGCCTCGGCGCCTGATCTCCAGACTTTCAGAGCGGACCTCGACCGCGCAAAGCAAGCGATAGCCTCGGTTGCGCAACGACGTGTCCAGACCTCCGAACGCTTGGCCTCCTTGTCCGCCGAGATCCGAGCGCTTGCTGGGGGAGGTGTTGAAGAGCTTCGGGACGAGTGCAAGGAACGGCTCGAACAGGCGCACCTCCGTGAGGCGCGTTTCGCCCGAACAGCCGAGAGCCTCGCGCGTCTTCAGTCGGCGCTCGATGCCGAGCGTTGTGCGGCCAGAGATGCCTATTTCGGTCCCGTTCGCGAAGAGCTCAAACCCCTGCTATCCATCCTGCATGGAGGCGCAGATCTTACTTTCGACAGCGACACTCTCCTGCCGACAGCGCTTTCGAGAGGCGAAGAGGAGGAAACGGTCGAGACCCTCTCCGGGGGCACCCAAGAGCAAATTGCGATCCTTACCCGGCTGGCGTTTGCGCGTCTCTTCGCACGCCAAGGGCGCCGCATGCCGATCGTCCTGGATGATGCGCTTGTCTATTCGGACGACGATCGGATCATCAAGATGTTCACAGCACTGACTCGCGTAGCCGCAGGCCAGCAAATCCTCGTCTTCTCCTGCCGGCAACTCGCGTTTCAGGATCTGGGGGGGGGAGCGTCCACGAGTGACACTACAACCTGCATGAGAATAATGGTTATTTGACAACACGCTGCGCGCCGAAATGGTGCACCTCATCCGGTCACATGGGCGTCTCTCAGGCCGAAGGGCCTTATGGTTTACGCTCAGGATCTATTGATTTGTTTGCTGTCGCGGCGGCAGCGTGATTCACCGACCTGAACTGACGGGGGACATGCAACGGAGGTCTTCATTGCCGCAAGTTATGCCGGTTTCCTTTGGGCTTGGATACGATCCCGTGCCCAAAGGACCGTCGCTTACAAGGCCACGCGGTAAAACTCTCAGTTCCGGTTGAGGCCCCCGGGACCGCGGCTCATCAGGATCTGCTTGTAGAAGCTTTCCCGCTCCAGGATGACTTGGTCGGGCGTTCGGGCCGGGTGTTCCTCAAGAAGCGCTATGCGGAAATGCGCTCGACAGTAGTCGAGACCGACATCCTCGCCGATCAGCTCTCGCAAACCGACGTTATGGCCGTGACCCGTCATGGCGTAGGTGCTCCATCTGGACCAAATCCCCTGGTCACCGCAGGCTGATCCTACATAGAGACTGCCGGTGCTTCGATCCGAGATGAGGTAGACACCTTTGACGTTCTCGAGGGCGGCGCGCCAGTCGAGCCGGCCATTCCGGACCAGACTTTCGAGTTCAGGAAATGGCAGGTCAATCCGGCCATAGCCCGGAAAGGGGCGCCCGGAATAGGGCTCCGGCAGGACCTCCTTCACCACGAAGCCGGGGAAGTGGTTCTCGAGGCGTGCGCGAGTTACTCGATCACGGTGCACATAGTGCAGCTTCAGCCGGCCCTCCAAAGCGCGCCCGAGATCCACCTGCTCTACCTCGTAGTGATCCGCATGGCGCTCGATGACATCGAAGATGCCGCCAAACATCCATGTGTCCGGCTCAGGGTAATATTGGGCCAAAGCCAGGATGCGTGGGCGGTTGAAGTCGTTCTTGCCCGGCCAGAACTCCTGCCACCCCCTCCATTCTTCTCGGCTTCTCGACCATACATCCAAAGGATGATCCGTGCCGTTGTGGCGAGCGAAGTGCACCTTGTAGTTCCGAGTGTCGCCGACCGGCAGGACGTCTTGCAGGTAGATCGTCATTCTACGGAGCCTCCCTCTGTTCCTTCAGTGCGGCCTTCGCCTCGAGGCTGGAGATGATGACTGAGCACCTCCCAGACCTCGGGCTGGTATTCCGCCAGTGCCGTTTCCAGAAAGACCCGTTCGTCGACGCCGCAGGTCTGAGCCAGGGCAGGAATACGGTCGATCGGCACCTTGGTCTGTCCCTGCTTCATCATCGAGATCACGTTCGGCCATGAGTAGCCAATGCGCTTGGCGATCTCCGTCTGCGACAGCCCGGAAACCCGGATGGCCGACGTCAGGAAGCGGGCAGTCGGGCTCTCGGACATCTCGGTCTCCCGGCTTTTCATTGCTTCATGCATCATGATTGGTCTCCTCTTCCGCTTGCCGGTTCAATTCGCGTTCGGAGCGCGCCCGGCTGTCGAGCTCGGCCTGGCTCATGCGTGCCCAAGTCACACCACGGACGATGCTCCATCCGCCACGGCCTTGACTGGGCCGCCGCCAGGCCGGGTCCTGCATCTCCTGAAGCTTCTCGAGCGCCTCTTCGAAAGTGGGCACCTGGATCTCGTGCCCCTTTTCCCCGATCGTGAAGCCGCTGCGGCGTTCGAGGCCGGGGTGAAACACTGATCCGTCCTGGGCCTGCGGCACGAAAATCGGCTCGTAATACGGCACGGCATCTTGCTCAGGCTCGTAAGTCGGCCGCGCGGTTCTCCAGATGGAGGGATAGAAGCAGTCCTTCTTGGCAAGCCACACCTTCGCTTCATAAGCCGGCACCAGTCCGTTCTGCCGTGGCAGCTCGGGTGCCTTGCCGGCCAGCATGTTCCGCATCCGGCTTATCTTGACCCCTCCGAACTCGGCGAGTGCTTCGGGTTCGACCGGGCGTTCGTGATCGAGCGCCCACCTGTTGCGAGCCAGAAGGACTGTCTCTTCCAGTTGCCCTTTGCGGCCTTCCCCCAGCCATAGGTCGAGAGGGCACGACTTCAGAAAGGCGTCTGCCGTCTCGACCATATCCCGAATGCGCTGAGCCACTTCTTCTTCGGTCTCGTGCTCGCGGACTGATAACTCGATGCCGTAGCGTGCATAGGCGCTCAGGTTGTGAAGCATCTCCCCGAGAGGCCACTCGGAGTAGGCGTGGAACTCATTCTCCTCGAGATCCTCGCGCCAAGTGGAGCTTCCCGACATGCCCAACGTGCCAATGAGGTGCTTCATTCCAGCTCCGGCAGCTTTCGGGCCCGTGATCTGCTCGAGAAAATCCCCGGCGGCGCGCACGATCTCGACCAGCGTCACCGCAGCGTCATTCTCGTAGTCATAGCGCGACTGGAACTCATGAATGCGCTCGTAGAGATCCATGTCGCGTGGCTTCTTCTGCGCCATGATCAGGCTCCCAGTTTCTGAATTTTTTGGAGGAGGGACGCGCGCGCTTGGTCGAGGCGCGCCGCGTTCGTCTTGACCGACAGCAGGTCACGAGGCTTGCGGCCGAGGAAATAGGCGATCCGCTCGGCGCTCGCTCCGCTGGGGTGCGGAAGACCAGTCAGGATCTGGTCCTTCCGGATTCCCGCGCGTGGCGCGACATGCTCCAAGGCTTCGCCGACCTTCGGGCCGAGCGGCACGAACAGGGCTTCAGGCAAACGGCGCATCTCGTCTTCCAGCCAGGTTTCGACCTGCTCCCGCAGGAGCGGCACGCGCAGCATGGACGGAGCGCCGGAGTAGTTCTTCCCGTCAATGAAGACGGGGTAACGAAGCGCCGAGGTGAAATGCGCGAGATCCGAGGCTTCTCTCCACAGCGAGGCCGTGGAGGCGAGGCCCAAATGCCGGGCCACGCCGATGTCATCGAGCATAGCGACCAGGTTGGCCCGCATGGGGCCGGAGAAGCTGGCATGCACCTTGGCTGCTCCCAGCGCCTTTTCGGGCGGGGCAGACTGCTGAAGCTGCCGGTGGCACTCAAGCAAGGCATTCGCCATCTGCTGGCGTCCAGGAGTGATTCCGACGATCACTATTCTTGCGGTCGAATTCATGTGATCGAAGGGAGCATAGGCGATGTCGATCTTCTTTCCCCCATACAGAGCCGTGTTCATGCGGAGCTTATCCGGCATTCCGATCTCTGCCTTGAGCTCTTGCTCTGTCAGAGCTTGAAGGGTGGGGAGGAACTGTTCTGCGGGAGATTGAAATGTGTTTTCCATGATATCCTGTTTCAATGAAAAAGGGGACGACGCGCAAAGGCGACAGTGATGACTTTACCTTCCGACGCAACGACATAGACCTTCCGGTAACGATCAAGGTTTTTGACGGCAGATGGTCCCAAGTCGCGCTTGAGATGCCGCAGGCTGGTCTTTGAGAAGGCGAACTTCCGAGCGCCTTCACCGGCATCCCGGCTTTCGCCATAGTCCAAGAGCAAGTTGACCAAGGAAGTCGGAACAGAGCGCTCCGCAGCACGATGCCAAGCGTGACGGGTGAAGGATGAAACACACATCATGGCGCGCCCCCTGCGGTGATTCTTGATCTCACTGCAGACGTTATAGAGCGGTTAGATCTTGGCGTCAATAGTAGTGATAATGATTTTCACTCCAGGCGCAACTAGTGGAGCATGTTCTCGGGGCAGGCCTTCCAAACGGTTGGGTATCACCTGAAGGCACCTACGGCGGATCGACGCCCGTCCGCTTTCTCGACGCCTCCCAAGGAGGAGAGCGTCGAAAAGGAGACAGGCTCACTCTTCCCTGGTCCCACAAGAGGCTCTTGGGCTTATTCCAACTGCGAGCTTGGAAGGGGACATCTCGCGCTTCGCAGCTGCGGCATCCCGCCCACGGCACGCATTGGGAAAACATCGTGTTCGATGGCCCGACAAATCCGACAAGTGTCTTCCGTAAGCCTCTCTGGGACATCTGGGCTGATTTCATCATGGAGGGAAAGAAACCTCGAGCGGCGCCACTTGCTGCCTCGCAAGACCACTGCGTGAACTGAAATCATAACAGGCCAGGCCCTCCGATCTCGAACTGGCCTTCGTGCGCCACACCACCTGATGACGGACAATCAACTCAAACGTCTCAGGGGTGGCGAGGGGCCATGTTCTAGCCGGCATCTCTGTCGGCCGCTTGTCGGTCCATAGTTTGCATTTAATCTTATCTAGATCAGTTGCTTGAGCGGATTGTCGGCTGTCGGTCCATACGGCGGACCTAGCGCAGTAGCGACGAGTCAAACCGGCATCCGCTCTGATGGAAACGCGCCCAAGTCCCGTGCACCGACAACTGACAACAGGTGCACGACATGTCCCGCAAAGCCCAAACCCCGACCTCCAAATTCAACCGCGACGAGCTGTTTCACGGCCTCAAGGCCGCCGAGAAAGGCAAATTGCGCAATCTGACTGAAAACGAGCAGGACCAACTGATCGCGATGCTCGCCCTGAAGGACTGTCCTGAAGCTCTTTCCGTGGAGGGGCTGATCCCGCAGGGCTCGTTCCTCGAGCGAATCTGCAAATTCTTCCTGAAATCGGACGCAAGTTACGCGCTGCCGCTGTTCCAGCTCATCATGATTGCCTCGTCCTACCTGACCCAAGGCGGAGCAGCTCTGTGGATCAATGGGCTTGGCCGTCAGCGTCCAATCCTGTGGATGATCGCTCTCGCGTCGTCCGGCAGCTCGAAGACCCTCGCGACCAATAAGGTGGCCGAGATCCTGCTGGTGAAAGGGAAAGGTTCCCCCGTGCGTATGTTTCCCACCGGGTCGACTGACGCCCAGTGGATCGTCGATCTGAAAGAGAACAACGGCGCTTACTGGTATCAGGACGAGGCGGGGCAGCTGTTCCAGAACATCCTCAAGCACTCGAACTATACCCGCATCAAGCCATGGATGCTCGATGCCTATTCGCACAACCCGATCGCCAACCGCCTCAAAGGCGAGGAGGCAAAGCTCGAGATCGAGGATCCGCACTTCACCTTTTTCGGGCTGAGCGTGCGGGAGACATGGGCGCGGAACGTCGATGCGGCGAGCATGCTCGACGGCTTCTGCCAGCGCTTCAATTACGTGATCGCCGAGCCGCGGACAGACACCGACATGTTCGATCATTTCCTGTCGTTCTGCGGCGACGGGATCGACGCCTGGAAGGCCGAACTCGGGGAAGTCTGGGAGGCCCTGTGCGCACAGGAGAACGCTCTTGGCACCTACCAGATGGAAGAAGAGGTAATGCCGTTCCTCAAGGGGTGGTGGCGTGGCCTGCGGACCAACTGGGGCGACGGAGCGCTTCCCGCGTCCTTCATCCGGCGCACCGGGTTTTCCATCCTCAGCTATCTCGTGGTCCTGCACTTCCTGCTTGGGAAGTCCCGGCATCCGATCGACCTGGAAACCGCTGAACTGGCCACGAAGTATGCGGAGTATCACCTGGAAAGCACGCTCCTGATGATGCGCGAGTATGGCAGCGACCAGCGGGACCAGATCTGCAAGGTCGCCAACCTGCGGGAGGTGATGATGGCGGATGGCGCTGCGAAGGTGACCATTCGAGATATCCAGCGACGGCTCAGCAAGAAGCAGAGCAAGGAGCTGTCGAGGGACCGGATCGCGCAGATTCTTGAGGCACTCGATCGGCTGCAATTCGAGCCGGATCTCTTCGAGGGGGCGGATCGCGAAGGGGCCGATCTGTCTGAAACGTGCAGCGCAAAGTCGGCGCGTCTCATGGAGCGCTTTTTGCCAATTCGAGATCAGGCCAACCAGCGTGAAAAATGGCGAAACGAAAAGCGGATACAGGTTCTTTTGGAAAGGTATCGCAAGCAGAATGACAGCAAGGCCCATCTCGTGTTGAACCCGCATTGTTCGAAGGGTTCGGATTCCAATGTGGTGAATATTTCTATGGATCGGGGCGGTGCCGGACGAAAAGCCTCCTGACAAGGACCTGCAATAGTGCGCGAGAACTATCGCGCACTATTTCTCTTCATTTTTTTCTGTCATGCCGATCCGGACCCATCTCCCGGTCATGAGCAAGACACTATCGAACCTCCGCAAGACTGCCGCTCGTCGGGCAGCCATGCCTGTCCTTACTGTTCCCCAGATCGCGAAGCGGTGGCGACTGGACCCCGATACTGTGCGTCCGATCCTCCAGGGCCACGGGCTACCTATGGTTCCAGGACCTTGGCGCCATCCCCGCTACGCTCTCATGGACATCCTACGACTCGAGGGTGTTCAGGGAGATCGGCTTGAGCGTCCGGACGACTTCCCTGACCTCTCCGAGCCGCTGATAACAGCAACCGAGCTGGCCGAGCAGTTCCTATGCGTGCCAGCGACCATCCGGAATTACGCGGCGCAGGATCGCATACCTTCAATCCGCCTTGGCGGCTCGATCCGCTTTCGCCGCGGCGACGTGCTGGGACCAAGCAATGCTGATTGAGGCGGTCGGGGCCGGAATCCGCAAATACAGCCGAGCGACGAAAAGTGAGGAAAACGCCCGGCGATACTCATCTCAATACGATTTGAACTCATCTTTCTCATTTCGCTTTATCAGTGCCGAAATTCGAAAATATGACCTCAAAACGCATTGGCGAAGCCAAGCCAATTTTACACACATCAACGCACAGGGAGACAAATACATGATGTATCTAGACGAAGCCGTGGAGCGGCTGGAGGCGGGGGATTACCCCTACTCGAAGGATAACGCGAAAAAGATCCGGGGCTCGGCGCGTAAGTGCCAAAAACTTGCGGCCTACAATTGCCCACTCTCGATGATTCCGGTGGATGCCGAGGCCTTCCTGCGCAAGTGGGGGACCCACGTCGCCAACCGGGATGCGCCGGAAGGCTTCAAGACCTTCCGGCAGTTTTCGGCTTGGCATTCGAACGTCAAGAGCCTGATGGAGCGCGCTTCCGGACGGAGAGCTGAGCGCGATCTCCAGCGAAAGCAAGTTGACGACTGGTCGCGCCTGCATGACCAGGTAACTGGGCTGATCCGGATGCGCCGCGCTGGCAATAGGATCCAGACGCTCGACCTCATCGCGCTAACCGTTCTCGCCACCGTCGCGCGGGACAAGGGCGCGCAGCCACGGGAACTGACCGTCGGTGCTCTCCGACTGTGGATGCAGGACTGCCCGGATCGTGGCCGGAAGGCGTCGATCCGCAAGGCCGCTCGGATCATTGACCGGCTGCACCACTATTCGCATGACGTCGACCCCATGCTGCTGCCAGCGGTGATCGGTGAGATCCCCAAGGCCAGCCGTCACCGGGTGACGCCGGAGCTTCCCACGCATGTGACGCAGGCGATCAGGGACTATCAGCAGCTGCTCCGTGAGGGGCGGCCCTATGAGGGTCTTCTCGCGGGGCGGCGCCGCGACGGACTGAGCGAGCCCACGTTGAAAGGTATCGGTGACGAACTGCGCTGGTTCTTCAGCGGGCTGACCGCGCTCGATCGCCTGTCGGCTGACGGCACCCTGGAAGACCTCATGACAGTCGAGAACATCTTCGCGGTGTTCGACGCCGAGATCGCCGAGGAACTTCCGTGGATGCCGCTGGCGCCGCGGACCCTGAAGAAGAACCTCGGCACGGCGTTCCGCTTCGCCCGTCAGTATCACCCCGAGCTCTTCGAGGTGCAGACGGAATTCTTCAGGACCGAGTTCTTTAGCACCTGGGACACGATGACCGAGGCGAACCAGGCTTTCTGCCGACGGCTCGTGCAATCAAAAACGAGGACGGCCACCTTCCTGAACCTCGCGTATCTGCTCCATCAGAGGGCCGCGCCGCTCATTGCCGATTTCGATACGCTTCCCGAGGGGCAGAAGGGCAGGGCGGTGAAACTGGCCCTCGCCGCAGCCGCGGCGGCGGTGCTGACTTTCCTGCCCCTCAGGGCGACGTCCCTGACACGGCTCGAAGTGGTGGGCCAGCGGGCGCACATCACCCTGCCGGCAGCGTCGAAAGGGGTGCACTTCGCAATCCCGAAAGGGCTGATCAAGAACAGGAAGCCGCTCACGGCCGTCATCTCGAAACGTGGGCAGGTCGATCCCAGGGTGATCCTGGACTGGTGGTTGACCGAGGCGCGGCCGCAACTGATGCCACGTCTCCGGCAGGCCGATGAACGGCTGCTGCTGGGTGGTGCGCAGTATTCCTACCTCAGCGAGGCATGGCGCTACGCCACGGCGTCGGTCGATCACTACATGACGCTGCACCAGGTCCGGCACAGTATCGCCTCGATCCTGATCAACCAGCCGGATGCGGATCTGCATGTGATCGCGGCGCTTCTGAACAACACCCCCGGCACCGTTGCGCGCACCTATGCCTTCTTCGACCAGGAGGCGGCCTTCGCGCGCGGCCAAGCCGGGCTCGAGAAGGTGAACAAGGCGCTGGAAGGGAGAATAGCCCGATGAGATACCAGACCACCGAAGAGGAGCTTCCGGCGCGCATGCGCCGGTTCCTGGCCGACATCGATGCGGGCAGGGCCTACTTCTCGGCCACGCTCGTCAAGCGTCGACAGCATATTTCGTCGACCCTCCGGGGTCTGGTCGATGCCGCCTGGCTGGAAGGGCTTCCGCTCCAGCTGTCGGACCAGACGGCACAGGCCTTCACCAGCCGACTGGTGAGTGAAGGCTGGACGCCTGAAAGCATCGCCTGCCAGCACGGATACCTGCGGAAGTATGCCTACGAGACCGGTGAAGGCATCGACTGGGCACTCACGAGTGGCCGGTCCGATCGGCGCCCTCTGGAGCTGGTGTTTCGGGGAGTGCACTGGGCTCCATACAGGGCCCTGCAGCACGAAATCGAGCAGGGGTGTGCCCCGCAGCTGATCCGCCTGGCCGATCGCTGGCTGCGCTATCGCAAGGGCTTCGCCGCCGTGACCGAGCCGATGGTCCGGGGGTTCGAGGTGGACGCCCAGTCGCTGAACCGCCTCGCCGCCTTCATGGACGCCATCGATCCGGAAAGTCCCGACAACATCGCACTTCAGCAAGTCCAGAGAAAGCGGCTGGCGAAGAAGGGCCGGAACACGTCTCCACGCTGCAAGCGGTCCCCTAACCACGACCTGGTCGAGCCGTTCCGGAGTGAAGTGCAGCAGTTACTGCGGCGCTCGCAGATACCCGGCGGCCTGTCATTGGAGCGTATCAAGACCATTTGCAGTGCGTTACGACGTCTCGAGGCGGCCTGTCGGGCCCGCGGCCTGGCTGTTGATCTTACGATGATCACAGCGCGCGCCTTCGTCGAGGACCTTTTCGACGAGGAGTTGGCCATGCGCAGCAAGGCGGCCTATTGCGACTTCCTCGCCGCCTTCGCCAGACATGCCGGCTACCCGAGCGAGATACGGGCGGCATTGATGGACACGCACAATGCCTTGAAGCTCGAAGCCAAGGCCGATCTGCGCAGGAAGGAGATCGCGCTGGCCAAGCATCCCCTGGATCTCGTCGGCCTCGCGGACACCGCCAGGACACTGCTCGAGCACGCCTTCGATCATGACGACATCCGGGCGCGGCGCCGGGATGTCGTGCTGGCAGGCGCCATGGCACTGCTGTGCAAGATGCCATTGCGCTCTCTCGATCTGCGCACGGCACGGATCGGCCAGGAGCTCCGGCGCGACAGCGAGGGCTGGCTCGCGGCATTGGAGACTTCGAAGACCGGCGAGCGGATCGACGGACGCCTCGCAGACTGCCTCACGCCCTATCTCGATGCCGTGCTTCTCATCGGTGTCGGGCCACAGCACCTGTGGACCGTCTACCACCAGCGCGTCGGCACCGCGCTCTTCGGCAACCCGGCCAGGAGCTGGCAGCCCTTCGGGGACAACTGGCTCTGGGAAAACATGCGCAAGCACACCCATCATGGCCCGCATGTCGCGCGCACGCTGATCTATGACGCGGTCGTCGCGGATGATGTTCTCGACCTGCGCGTGGCCCAGGCCTTGTGCGGGCATGGGCACGAAGCGAGCCGACAGTTCTACGAGATCAACGCCGATCGCTACCGGCGCGAACAAGGGCTGCAGCGGCTGACTGAGGCCGAGAGCAGGGCAGCGGCGACTTAACGCGCCAATCCACGGCTACGGGGCCTGAAGCGGCCGTTGGCCAATCCGAAGCAAAGGGCAGGGCGCGCGCCTATTGTTGAGTCGACCTTAGTGAGCAGGGTTTTGAGTCCTTCGGTGCTCAAGAATTATGGCCCAAACAATCCGATCGATGTCGCTTCCTTCGTGCAGCTCTCCCGAGTGGGAGCCGCACAAAGGAAAGCGCATCGCTCCTCAAAACAAATCTGAAACCGGTTCGTTTGCGAACCCCGAACCCGCAGCCCCGGAAAGGAGGCCGGCTGCTCTTGTGAACCCGACGCATCCTGCGGCGGGAATAAGAGGGAGAACGCAATGTTCGACATCCCCTATGATGCAGCCAGTGCGCTGCACATCTTCGCTCACGACAACATGGAAGGGTTGCAAAACGCCGCCCTGCTGCTCGGCGGTCAGCCTTGGCTGACGCGCACGCAGCGCCTTATGGAGGACCTTCGCTCGTCTCCGGTAATCAGTCGGCGCGCCCAACGCGAGGCCATCGCTCTGCACGCGCTCCTGTCGCTCGATCATGTCCATGATGATGAGCGTCCCGAAGCCGGCTACTTCGCGGCTCTCGATCCTGAGCAGCCTTACGTTGAGGAGATCTGTCTTCTCGCTGATGGGCTGGCCGATGCCATCGCTGCGACCATGGAGCATCTCAAACCGTCTCCGCAGACGGTGCGCCAGTTCTGCCTGAGGGAGGTATAACCATGTGCGACGAAATTGAGGATCCCCTCAAAGCTGCCATCCTCGACGCATTCGAGGCCGCGCACGATGCCAGTGACTCCCTCCACGCCGCGAACAACAGCTGGACACCGGATAGCCTGCTGCGGCGGGAGATCGCGGAGCTCGATCGCAGGCTCGATAATCCCCAACTGTTCGAGCCGCGAACGCTGGACAGGGTCTACGCCGTTTCGCAAGCGCTCAGTCACGCTTCCGAACTGGAGTGGGTGACCGAGTTCATTCCCGACGAGCACTGCATGTCGGGCACGACCGAGCATTCGTTCTACACCGAGCGTGGGCGGGCGATCATGAAGGCGTATCTCGACGTGATCGATTTGTTATGCGCGCTGCGACGGGTCAAGGATCTGCTCCAAGCGGAAGAACTGGCATCGACCCTCAGGTTCCAAGGCGTAAGTCAGTTCGGTGCACGTTAGGTGGAACATTAAAGTTCAGGAGCAGCCGGCCCGACCGGCTGCTCCTTTTTCGAATGTTGCCGGTCATCTGAAGCCAGCTGAGGCCCCCTGGCTGAGCACTGGAAACCCGGAGGTGTGTCCCTTGAAAACCAGCGAGTGCACTTCTCGAAGAACACCTTGAAGTGCTCACGCTACGGCTGCATTAATATTTCTCGGCACAATTCGAAGGATTTCACGTGCGATCTCTCAGGGGCAAAGCGCGCCAGCGCCGAGGGGCAGAAAGCCCATCGCTCATGGCAAAGGATGTCTCGGCATGAGGGGGTTATCTGACATGGACAGGGGGAGGCATCCATGTCGCTCGTGAGGCGCACTGTCGAAGCATTCCCTCGTGGAAGAACCACCGAGGAGCTTCTTGTTCTACTGGACGTGGATTTCAATCCAGAGCGGCGGCGGTCAGTTCTTGCCGAACTGAGCGAACTTTCGGAAATGGGGCATGTCCGCCGGACCCCGGACGGCCGCTGGCGAGCCGCGAGGAACCGAGCCCTCGGCAAGCGTGGGGCTGTGTCCGGAGGGCCAATAGACGGTCAACCCGAGCTTTCAGATGGGTTGATCGCCGCACCTGCGGTCTTTGCCGAGAACACGAGCGACGAGGTTGCCGAAGCCGAGGTCGAGGACGAGAAAATCGATCCCCAAGGCTTATTGCGCTACTGGCGGTCTGCGCTTCGTGCTGACCCGCGAGGGGCGATCGCACAAGTAGAGGACCGCCATGGAGTTGACTGGCACCTGGTGACGGGGACGGGTCCTGTTGTCCCGACGCAAGGCTCAAAGCTAACGCTATCCGTCGAGCTTGATTTGCTGTCGGATGACTTCCGACAGGCGCTTCTCAGACGCGATGCCAATGAACGTGGCCTTGCCGTTGGCTGGCCCATAGCTGTGGGTCGGAGGACCGGCGCGCCAGCAATCTGGCCAGTTGGCCTTCTCGCCGCGGAATGGCACCGCTCCACCACCCACTTGGAAGTGACGATTGGCACAGATGATGTTCTGGTCAATCCGGAGTGGATCAAGGAGGCCGCACGCGCAACGAGCTGGCGCGAAACCGATCTTCGCGAGCTATTCAACGGCAGCGATAGCACTGGACTTGTCGCAGACGACTTCTTGACGCGTCTGCGCGAAGCCTTGGCGGGCAATTTTCGCGGTCGCGTGACAGGCCGGGGGCTGGCCGCGAAATTGGATCCGACAATCGGCGGAATTTACGACAGCGCCGCGCTTTTTCTTCCGAACGACTCAAGTTTCACCTCCGGCGCAGTGCGCGATCTCGACGAGATCGCGAATTGGTCCACCGAGCGACTGGCGCGGACGGCGCTCGCTCCCATGTTAGGCCTCGCATCAAACGTGGAGGCCCAACCGATCCCCGCCATCAACATCGGGCCTCTCAATGCGGAACAAATCTCGGCCGTGAGACATGCCTGTGAAGCCCCACTTGCTGTGGTTACGGGGCCGCCTGGCACTGGCAAGAGTCAAACGATCGTTTCGATGGTCGCATCGGTTCTGGCTGCGGGCGGCAACGTGCTCGTCGCATCAAAGAACCACCAAGCGCTTGATGCCGTGGAGCATCGGCTAGGGGAGCTGGCCCCCCAGCCGCACTTCCTCGTTCGAACGCTCGATCCGGCCAAAGAGGCCGATCAGTCTTTCGATACCGTGATCGCGGACCTTGTTCGCGAGGAGACCGCGGCGAACATGGACTTCGACGAGTCCGTTCACGCCCGTCTGGCCACGCTCGCCCGGCTACGCGCTCGGGCACTTGATGGCTTGCAGGAGCAAGCGGCACTTGAGTGTGAGTTGGCAGACATCCTTGACCGCATTGAGGCGCGCGAGCGGTTCTCGGTGGAGGAACCCGCGTCGCTAGAGGAGAATGCGAAAACCAATCAAGGTCTTCTAACGCGCATCTGGTTTTTCTTGGCTCGCCTTGCATCGGGCTACCCCCGTTCCGTCGAGCCGCTCCCGCTCGCGGAGGCTGCGAAAAGCGAGGGCGCGTCTACCGCGTTGTTGCAGGCACGGCTTCAGGAGCTGCGCAATGCGGTGGGAGCACTCGATCAGCCCCAAGACCCCTTGGCTCTCACATCCGAAATTGCTGAGCTTACCAAAATCGTGCTGCCAAACTTGTTGGCAAAGCGTGCCGTGCTGAATGAAGAACAGCGGCTCGCGCTAGCTCACGCCAAGGACGAGACTGATTTTCTTGGCGCAAGGTCGAAGCCGTCCGCAGAACTAGCCCGGCAGGTTCTTTTACATCGGCCTCTCTGGCTTGCGTCTGTGCTCGGGACCCCCAAGAGAGTTCCGCTTCATGATGGTCTCTTCGACCTCGTCATCTTTGACGAAGCGAGCCAGTGCGACATAGCTTCGGCCCTGCCGCTCGTTGCCCGGGCGAAGCGCGCCGTGGTGGTGGGAGATGATCGCCAGCTCTCCTTCATTCCCCAGCTAGGGCGAGCGCAGGACCGCAATCTCATGCAAGCTCAAGGATTGCCATCGGACCGAATGGCGCGATTTGCCCAAAGTCGCATGTCCCTTTTCGATTTTGCCGTCAGAATCCCGCACGTCCCGCGCGTTCTCTTGAAGCACCAGTATCGATCGGCCGAAGATATCGTCGATTACTTGAGCGGCGAGTTCTACGGCGGAAAACTGCGAACTTCCTATTTGCCCTCCAGCTTGAAACCGCCTCGGGGGATGAGACCCGGGATTGTCTGGTCTCATGTCGCCGCACCATCCCTGCCAGAACGGGGCAACGTCAACACCGCCGAGGCCGAAGCCATTGCAGTCCATATCGACCGGCTTTTGAAAGATGAGGCCTATGAGGGAAGCATCGGCGTCATTTCACCGTTCCGTCCTCAAGTTCTGGTTCTCGAGATGGCAATCCGCGCGCGGGTGCCTGCGAGCCTGCTTGAGCGCGCAGATTTCAGGGCCGCCACGGTTGACGGGTTCCAAGGACAGGAACGGGATCTAATCCTGTTCTCTCCCTGTCTCGGAAAGACCAGCGCGCAGTCCGCTGTCAGCTTCGTGCAGAAAGACTGGCGCCGGCTCAATGTCGCGATCTCCCGTGCCAAAGCCGTGGCCCATGTCTTCGGCGACTTGGACTACGCTCGCTCCAACAAGGTCCGCTCTCTGGCTCGCCTGGCGGCCATTGCCACTGAGCCGCGCAAACGCAGCGGGGAGGGCGTATTCGACAGCGAATGGGAGCGAAGGGTTTTCCATGCTCTCAAGGAACGTGGATTGGACCCGGTCCCACAATACGAGATTGCCGGACGCCGGCTCGACTTCGCGCTTTTCGGACTTGGCGATGTGAAGCTCGACATCGAAGTCGATGGGCGGCGCTGGCATCAGGACGCCGACGGAAATCGAAAGATCTCCGACATTTGGCGCGATCATCAACTCAAGTCCATGGGCTGGCGCGTGCGTCGCTTCTGGGTAGACGAACTTGCAAGGGATATGGAGGCCTGCCTTGACCACATCGAACGGGACCTTTCGTAGGTCACGCAGCTGGACATATGCAGCCGCGGTTCTCACAGCTGTTGTGCTGGTGGTCTTCTCGATCCTGTTTGTCCAGATCAATGATCTGAGCGAACAGTATGGGAAGATTGCCGACGATATCGGCTATTACTCGAGCGAGAGGGACCGCCTTTCCGCTGCACGCGACTCCCTGTCCGCGGATATCTCCGACCGGGAGCAGCGCCTTGCCGCGCTCGGCAGTGAAATACGCGCTGCAGACCAGGAGCTCAACGCAACGCTAGCTGCAAGGGAAACCGCGGATGCGGAGGTCAAGGAAGCCGAAGAGCTCCTGTCTCGACTTGAGCAACGCCAGTCAGAGGCGCAGAATACGATCGCCGAGGCGCAGCAGCTGCGTTCGGCAGTTTCTGCTCTCGGATCTGAGAAGACGACGCTCCAACGGGATATTCCGAACCTCGAACGCCAGCGCGACGGCCTGCAATCCGCGCTCGCGTCAATGACATCTGAGAAGGATCGGCTGGGCGACGAACTCTCTGACCTGCGGGACGAGAACAACGCACTTCTCGAGGAACGCAATCGCCTGTCGGACGAGGTAGCAGGGTTGGCGGAGCGCGAGCGGAAGGTTCGGGACCTCAAAGCCCAAGAAGACACAATCTCCAAAACCGTCGCCGAGATGGAGGCAAAGAGCGTGACCTTGGCCAGCACGGTTGCGGGCTCGGAGGAGCGTTTGAACGTAGTTCTGGCTCAGCAGGGAGAGGAGGAGGACAAGCTGCAGGACCTGCAAGCTCAGCGTGGCAAACTGCAGGCCGAAGTAGCTGGTCTCCGCTCCCAGGTTGAAGCGTTGACCACTCGGAAAGCGGATCTTGAGGCCAGCGCATCGGCGGCAGAAAGCCGTCGCGCCGTCGCGGAAGAGGAGCGCGACGCTGCACAGGAGACGCTCGCTACCGCCCAGACCGGGTTGGAGAAGTTAACGAGTTCGATTTCCCAAGCGCAGACCGAACGCGATGCTCTGCTCGCCGCAAAAAATCAGGCCGACACGGAGCTGGTCGCGATCAATGCCGATATTGAACGCCGCCGCGCTGTATTGGGCGAGATCGAAACCGCCGAAGGGGCCATCACCAAGCTGACCGCCCAGCGGGATCAGCTCAGTGATGATGTCGACGCGCTTGCAGTGCAAAAAGAGGCGATTGTGGCTGAAGTTTCTTCAATCACGTCCAACCTGCAAACGAAGCGGGAAGAGTTGTCGTCCCTTGCAGGACGAAAAGGAGCACTTACGGAAGAGATCGCGTCGCTGGAGGCCCGGCGGACAGAGGTCGAGGAAGCTATCCAGACCATGAATGGCGAAATGAATGCTTTGGCAGCTCAACGGGATCAGATCGACGGCGAAGTGAAAGCGCTTGTCGCACAGAAGGCTGAAGCCGAAACCGCTCTCGCATCCGTCCAGTCTAACATGCAGTCAGTGCGTGAAGAGCTGGCGACCTTGTCCGGTCGAAAGGGAGCGCTTGAGGAAGAGATCTTCGGATTGGACGCCCGTCGCATGGGGGTCGAGGAAGCGGCAACGACCGCAGAAGCTCGATTGGCTGAATTCGAGAAAGAGCTCGCGCCGCGCCGTCTCGAGCGTGCGCGGCTCGACAAAGATATTGCTGCCAGAAAGAAAGAGCTCGATGAGCTTGGCAGCGAAATCACGGATGCAAACGCCGCAGCTGGACCAAGGCCGGTAATTACGCAAGTTCCTGCGAATGAAGACTCGACCAATACGGTTGCACGAGCCGAATAAGGAAAACCTGACATGCTGACAGAAAACCTTGCGCTCGTGTTTGCTATAGGCGGCATTCTTGCGATCCTTACAATCATCCAATTCATTCTTGCTTGGCGTCATGATCACGCAGTGTCGATCGCGGGTCCGCTGGAGGAATACCGTGCTATCGAAGCACGCGTGAACGCCAAACGCGAGGATCTCAAAGATCTCGACGAAGATCTGAAGAAGCGGCAAGCGGCCCTAGAGAACCTCGCGAAGATAGGCGCGGATGTCGAGGAACTGCAGAGAAGGCGAGACGAGCTACTGGCCGAATGGAGCTCGCTGGAAGAAAAGCGGGAGGAAGTTCGAGCGGTTCGGGCTGAAACAGAACAGGCAGTCGTCGAAAAGCAATCGCAAGAATCCGAGCTTGCGGCCAAACAAGCTGAACTGGAAGAAGTCCGAGAACGGCTTGAGAAGGCCGAGCAACTCGTTGGCAGGATCGACGCGCTCAAGACCGAAAAAGAGGTGCTTGCGGGCGAAGTCGATGAACTTCGAGACGAACTCCGCGACCTACAAGAGGCTGAAGCGCGCGTTGCAGCTCTTAATGTGAGAGCGCAAGAACTCGAAGCCAGCAATGCGCGCCTAGACGGTCAGGTTTCTGCGAAAGAGGACCAGCTGGACGAGCTTCGCGCCGAGGTAGCGACCGAGCGTCGCGCACTGGCAGATGACTCCGCTGAGCGGTCACGTCTCGCTGGAGAAATCGCAGCCTCCACGAACGAGCTGAAGCAGCTGCAGAAGGAGACCGAGAGCCTGAGTGACCGCCGCGTCAGCCTGGAGGCGCGACTTGCTCACCTCGAGGCGGAAATCGCTGCAAAAGCCGGTCAGGCCACAGGAAAGACGTCGGGAGCCGGCGATGATCCCCTGCGAGAACTCAAGGAGATGCCCCCGGTTCTACGGGCGATGAAAGAATGGGACGAAAGTGCTGTCTTCGTCGAAGCAGAGGCCCTGAAGAAGGTCGGGAAGCATTTCGAAATCCATGGCCTCGAGTATCACCCCCGAGTTCTGCGGGCGTTCCACACCGCCATGAAAGTGAACGAGAGCACGCAAATGGCCGTGCTCGCAGGGATCTCGGGCACCGGCAAGAGCCAGCTGCCGCGTGTTTACTCGGAAGGTATGGGGATCGGTTTCCTCCAGGTGCCGGTTCAGCCTCGCTGGGATAGCCCACAAGATCTGATGGGGTTCTACAACTACATTGAGGGACGCTACCGGCCAACGGACATGGCCAAGGCATTGTGGGCGCTCGACGAGCAGAACAACGAGGAGGCTGTCGAGGACCGGATGATGATGGTCCTGCTGGACGAGATGAACCTTGCGCGTGTCGAATACTACTTCTCGGACTTCTTGAGTCGCCTGGAAAGCCGGCCGAGGCGGGAGCTGGTCGGCGATAGGTCTCGGCGCAAAGACGCGGAAATCGAGCTCGAGCTTCCAAGCGGGAAAGGCGATACCTGCCGCATCTTCCCTGGCTATAACCTGCTTTTCGCGGGCACGATGAATGAAGACGAGAGCACCCAGTCGCTTTCGGACAAGGTCGTGGATCGCGCCAACGTTCTGCGGTTCTCCGCTCCCAAGACGATCAAAAGCGGGCAGGGGTCCGACGCGAACGCAATGACGGAAGCCTTGTCTCAGAGGGTCTGGCAGAAATGGGTGAAGCCTGTCTCCCTGATCGAGAAGGAGGCAAAGGTTACGGATAGCGTCGACCGCATGGTGGACCTGATGAGGGACTTCAAGCGGCCGATCGGCCATCGGCTGGGCCGGGCAATCAAGGCCTATGTCGCCAATTACCCGGATCTCGAAGGCTCGAACCGTCTCAACGAGGCGATCGCCGATCAGGTCGAGATGCGGCTGCTGCCGAAGCTCCGCGGCGTTGAAATCGAGCAGGCATCGACGGCGTTCGACGAGCTGCGGAGCTTCGTGGATCGTGAGCTTGGTGATAACATGCTCGCGGATGCGATTGGGGACGCACTGCAAGCCGCTGAAGCCACGGGTCAATTCGTCTGGACCGGGGTGACACGTTGACATCGAGACTGGCGCGCCCCTGGTCCGGTCGTTCTCTTGATCCGGAGCTCCCTTTCGGTCCGAACCACTGCCTTCTGAGCGAAGTCGAGGGCGCCGAGCCGCGCGAGCTCGAGCATGCCGTGCTTCTCAATGGGAGTGTCCGAGGGCAATCACGCAAGCTGCTTCTGCACCCATACCCAAAGAGGCAGAGCGCCACGTCACCCGCGCGGGAAGGATTTCCGGTTCGATTGCGCTCGGGCCAAGAACCCAGCACGGCCTCCGAAGGGTTCGCGCAGGAGATGCTGCGGCGGATGAACGAAGTTCTCGCTCGGATTCAGGAGCTCGAAGAGGCGCTCGATGATCCGGCCAATCTCTGGTCTCGACTTCGCGCGGCCTGGAAGCGGGCGGAAGATGAGAAAGACCCTCGCATGGCCGAGATCGTGCGCCAGTCTCGCGAACTCAGGCAGCCCCTTCGAGACTTGGAGCGCCGGATCCGGCGCGTTCTGCGCCGGCATCGTGAGCTCACCCCGCTCGACCGCGTGCAGGAGATGGATCGAGCATCCATGCGATGGCTGAGCCGACAGCCAGGTCGAACCATTGCTGAACGCGCGGGCGCAGGTCAGCGTATCCTGGCGACTGTCCGGAAGGAAAATTACGACACCCTCGAGAACCGCGTCCTGCATGCCTATACCCGTCTCGCTGCGGATGTCGCTCGAGAATGGATGCGAGAGCATCCTCGTGCGAAGGGCAGCACGAGATACTCGGACGTCGAAACGTTTCGAAAAACCTGCCGGGAGCTTTCACGCACGCTACAGGAGCACGGGGTCGCCGTAGCGCCCGCCGGCATCACTCCGAATTACGTGCTCATGCAGGACAAGGGCTACCGAGTGGTCCGAGAGGCTTGGGAGTTGCTGCTGAGGCGAGAGAAAGTCATCGATGACCTTTGGGCTTGGCAAGCTCAGACATGGACGGATTTTGCCGCGCTGGCCATCGTCCTCGCGATCGATGAACTCGAGGAGGCGGAACTCATTGCTCAGTCGCCGATCCTCTGGCGCTCCGAGGCGGTGGTCGGCCGCTGGTTTGATCAGGATCGCCCCCTCGCCGTGTTCTGGTTGTGTGAAACGGGCCGAATAGTCGAAGTCCAATCCCGGCCGGAGAACCCTGGCAGCCTTCTTACGTTGGCACGCGCGCATGTCTCACTGAAGATCACGGACCCGAGCCGCGGTGAACTTCCACGGCGGGTGGCAGTGTGGACCCCTCACGCGGCCGAACGCATCGATCTCTCTACGTCTCTGGAGGAAACCAAGATCCTCCTTGAGCAACTGCAACAGGTCGCTGCCAACGAAATCCTCCGCAATGGCTTGATCATCACTCCGGCGCACGAGCGCCCCGAAGCGGCAGCGGCCACGGGACGACGTGTCCGGGTCGATGGCGTTGCGTTGGACGCCTCGGGTGTGTCGCTCGGCCAAGGTCTCGAAGCTCTCAGGGCTTTTGCACGCAGCGGTATTTACGGAGATGCAGTCTGATGGCGCGCAAGCTCTGCGGATACGATCTGAATGGCTGGCATGATTTTGCCGCGCGAAACTGGAGCTTGAAGCCGGGGGAAGGTGAGGATTTCGAAACAACCTCTCTCAGCGACGGTGGGCTAATGAGCAGTATTGTCAGCGCTGGGGATGACGCACGGGCGCGATGGATCGGTGGTGTTCAGGCACAACTTGCGCCGCATGGTCGGGGAGATGGATGGGGTGAAGTTGGTCGCCGCGAACGAAGAGCGTCGGTTCGCACGCTCCTCGATGATAGCGAAACTCAACCCGACCTGATTGCCAGCGCGCTACGCGGCATCGTGAGCGGCGCCTCTCATGCCGTTCTTGCCATCGATGACCTCCCGATTTCGACCGAACGCCACCAAGAGAAGTTGCTGGCTGCTCTGACGGCGGCCAGGATCGGGCATAGATTGCTCGTGTGGCGCCCTGTGCTCGCAGCACTTTTCGCAACAGAACACTTGGAGCTCGCCGAGGACCAGACGATCGGAGTCATTTGTCATGCTGCGGAAGGTCTGGCGCTCCAGACCCTGCGCTTGCGGAAAGAACAAGGGCGGTCATCTGCCCTCATTGCTCCTGAACGTCGCCATGCAGGACACGAGCTTCGCTCAGAGCTAGGTTATCGAGGCCTAGTTCAGCTGGCACACTCGGAGGTCCTGAAGCATGCGGCGAGTGGACGAAATGATCATCTGGAATGGGCTCGCTCCATTGCAGAGCTGGCGATGGGCCATGAGACCAGACCAGAGATATTAAGGCTGGCGAACGGGGATTGGGAGGTCATGTCTCCACCGGACCAGCTGCCACTTCCTCGCATGGACGTGGATAAAGGGGAACTGGCAAAACTTGCTGCATGCGATTGCATCTTGTTCGAGACGGTTACGGCTGGTGCCGTGCGCGACCATCTGATTGATGCTATCAGCTCCGTGCTTGATCGGGAGGTGACCGCGCTGCCCGTGACGGCCGTCGCGGAAGGCGGTCTGGTGGCTGCCCAGCGTCTTGCCTCGAATGACCCGATCTATTTTGATTTCTTGCCTCAAATTTCCACCATCGTCCAAGGGGCGGCGGGGGCCGCGAACTATGACCTCATCGATGCCAGGGAGACACTGGCAGCCGGTCGTTTCTATCGCAGCGAACGCCCTGCTCGCCTCGGGATACCGGCTGGGCAGGAGAGCTTCTCCGTCTTTTTGCGCAAGGAGGCGGAGGAGTGGCCTCGGAAAGCGGTCGTAAATCTGGGAGAGGCGCTGCCAGAGACCATCCCTGTGGATCTTTGGGTGGAGCAGATGCCGGCAGCTGGTCGAGCAAGGATACTGATGCAGAGCCCTGAGCAGGCGCGTCAGTTTGCCGTGGAGTGGGATGCGGCAACCGAACTGCGTCGGAGCTGGGAAGAGATCATCGCCGATCTTGCGACGCCGCTGCCCACCATTCCCGCGCGCCTCGTATTGCCTTGTGGAATGCAGGCCTGGCTCGATTCGAACAGAGGCGCGGGTTTGACTTCGCTTCTCAGGGAGAATGTGGGGTCAGAGCACGTGGATTGGGAAGCTCTCGCGGCGAAACTCTCGTCTCGTCCAATGGGGAAATACTGCATCTCGAGCGACGGCCAAATCCCGCAAGACGTGAGTGCGGCGGATATCGAAAGACTCGACCAGCTTACCAGACGGGCACTGGAAGAGGTCAAAAGCCGAGTCTCTGGCCGGAGCACGAGCTATGACAATGCTTCCTTGAAATTTCTTACGTGGCAGTTCCGACGGTGTCCAGCGGATGTGGTCGAGCACCTGATCGAGTCCTGGAATGCCCGGTTGGCGATGTTCAACCATCCATTTGTAACCCATAACTCCCATTGGATGCTTGTCTATCAGGGGCTGGGCCGAACGGCGGGCACTGAAGTCGCCGAGCGAAAAGCTTTCGGGAAACTGTTCGATCGTCCGGAATCCGACTGGGTTTGGCGGGAGGAAACGGCCTGCGCGGCCTTCTTGCTGTCGCGTTCCGACAGCGCTCCGTCGCTGCTGGATCGCAATCAAGTCGACATACTGGCAAATCGCGTTCTTCGGGAGTTTCGAGACAACCTCGGCGGGGAGTATACGAAATTCGCCTATGCGCCGTTCCTGCTTGTCGGGCTCTTACGGTGGCGCCTCAAGGAGCCCAGGGCCTTAGTGGCAGGGCATGATCCAATCGCCACGAAGATGGCGGATGCCGTTAGACGGACGCTCGAGGATCTCAACCGCAAGGTAAAGAAATTTCCCAAACTGAAAAAATACATCGATATCCTGAAGGATGTCAGTCGTGAACTAGAGGGGGTTGGGTCAAATCCGGATCTCCTTCTAGATATCTACAATGTTGGCTGATGAATAGGTCGGATCAGCGGAGCGCCTCTGGTGGCCCTGCCCGAATGAAGTGAGCCAAAGAGGGCGACCTTTAAACTGCATTCGGCGAGGTGGCATAGGCATTATGCGGCCGCTGAGCAGATCGCCCTCTGGAATTACGTCGGGAAATTCTTCATGCCCGCATATGTCGCACTTTCATTCCAAAATGGGGCCGCGGTAAGACTTCGGTTTGATTCGTGTTGGGAGGCTGGTGGTCAACAAATCATTCTTGTGTTCCACATCCATCAAGTCGTCACGGCGTTCAACATTGGTCTGACCTGAGCGCCTGATTTTTTCGTCGAATAGCTCCAGATACTCCATCATGAGTTCCGCCTTCTTTCGGATTTTTTTCGCGTCCATCCGTCTTGAAACGAATTGATCCCCGATGAACTTTGATTTTTCGTTGAGAAGCGCGTCGAGGCGTTCCTTGCTAAACGAGATGAGTATCCGCCTCCGGCTATTCAATCTAGGGAGCCGCGGGAGAGGCTTACGATTCACCGAGGCGGAATGAATGGCCGTCAAGACCTCGAGGTCATGGTCGATGTCCTTGGCAACTTGATCCGGGACATTTAGCTTCTGTGCCGCCGCTCTGATGAAAGCATCAATTTCGAACCAGCAATCCCAAGGTCGGTCCCGGCGCGCGATGGGCAGCAGTTCTTCCGCGGTCTGATATTGGATCGGGAGCTCAAGCAGCGCTTCGTCGGAAGGTTCCTCGGTGGAGCGAAGGCTCACCACGACCCTCGTGCCGCTAGCGACCCAAGTGACTTCTCCGGTCACGGTTTCACTTGTGCCGGATCGGACGGTTCCACTTGCGACTAAATCGGTGCCTTTACGCTGGATCTCCAGCTTACCGCCGAATGATTTCCCCTTCAGTCCGGAGAACGGCTTGAGGACGTATTTTGGTGACTTCTTTTTCATGTCATTCTCCTCCTGTCTTTTCTTCAGCCACGCACAAGCCGAAGGTTGTTGACTTTGCCTGTCTCGTGCACCTGCCTGCTGACAGGGCTACGGACACGGCCGGCATCGAAGGGCACTTCCTTCACTCGCTCGAAGAGCGTCTCGATGCTGATCCCGTTCTGGGCATAGGACTTTTCGCCCTCGTCGAGAGGCTCATGGCCCATGAGTTTGCGGCGATGCGAACCGGGGCAGCTCGCATCCATCAACCGGTGATGGAACGTCGTCCGCAGTGCGTGGAAATCCAGGCCGTGCCAATAGACGCCGTTTTTCCGACGGTAATAGCCGAACGCCTTGGTGAAGTTCTCGGAGTAGGTATTCTTGTTGGCGCCCCGCGTGAGCGATTGGAACAAGCGCCGTTGTTTCTGCCTCGACGCCGTGTCTACGATGTCGAGGAAGCCGAGTTCGATGAGGGCAGGGTGGATGGGCACCTTTCGGGTTCCGCTTTCCGACTTGACGAAGTTGCCGATGTCCTGATGGACGATGGCATAGGCGACGCCATTTTGCTTTTGGATATCCTTGGGGCCCAGCTGCGCGGCTTCCTCCATCCGCAGTCCCATGAGCAGGGCGATCAGGGGGAGCCAGAACAGCGGATCCGCCACGCCGTCGGCTTCCCCCTGGAAGACAGGGCTCGCAAGCAACTCGTCGAGCCGGTCGTCCCATGCCTCTCGCGCAATGTTGGCCTCGGTTCGCTTCAGAGCTTTCTCCTCGCGGTTGGAGAACGTGCAAATTGAAAAAGGGTTGGTGTCCAGGATCCCGAGTTCATGCAGCATGGTGCCAACCCGGTTCGAAGCTCGCACGTTCCGAACGAACGTTCCGACCCGAAGGCTCGGTTCGCACTCTGCCAATCTCGCGTCTCGGATCTGGGCTTCGTTGGTGCAGCCTGCCTGGCGCAGTGCGCGCTCCGCACGATCCTGCGCTTGCTTCACGCGGGCCTCCACCTTCGCCACGAGCGCCGTATAACTCGCTGCCTTATAATCTTCGCCCTTGCCATGGAGCTTCGGCAACCGCCGGATGACTTGGATTGCCTGCTCCACATCCTCGTGCTGAAGGCTTCCGATTTGCCGCGACCCCAAGAGGTCGACCCAGATCTTTCGCGCCGTCTTCAAGCTTCCGCCGGAGCTCTTCTGCCATTTCTCTCCTACGGCAGCATCCGGCTTCTGATGCTTGTGCCACTCGCCGGCGAAGCCTGCCGACTTCAGGGCGATGTAGACGTCGAATGCTTCGTCCGTCGTCATCGCACTTCCCTTCTCAAGCGTCGTGAGGATCTCGGGGGAGCAGGACTGCAGCACCCCCTTGGCACGCAGGAGCCCCTGAACATCCTTCGGATTGGCCGTCGGTTCCGGAAGATGGGCGCGGGGGGTCGTCTGAACGGATTCCGTTTTCTGATGCTGCGGTTCCGGGTCACAGGGAGGCTCGGCGGCAGGGGTCTCCCTGGAGACAAACGGGTTGAGAGAGAAGAGCTTCATGGTCTCGTCCTTGTCGAGAGGGGCGGCCGACATCTGCGGCGCCATGGATCTGTGAACTGATTGCCCGGCGTGAGAGTCCTCGGTGAGCGCATTGGTGAAATACGGGCTCGGCTGGTCGAACTCGCCCCGATCGCGACGGTGACGCTCCAGGCTGACATCCAGCATGACCCGGGTGGCCTCGTAGGCCAGAAGCCTGCCTGCCTCTGTTGTCCCGTCCGGAAGCTGAACCCCGAGCATTTTTGCAACGTGCTCCAATGGCTCTTGGGCGACCGAATAATCCCGGAGCAGGAAGGCCTGCCGAAGGGTCGCCTGCACCGCCATCTCCTGCTCGAGCTCCATCTGCGCGAGCTGGGGCGAACGCGGATCGGCCAGCGCACGCGCCTGGTCCGACGCTTCGATGAGGAAGCGCGCGAGCGTCGTCAGCAGCGCAGTGGTTTCCTGGGTCGAAAGGCTCATGGTCGTCGTCGCGTAGAGAAAGGTCAGATCGCTGAGGGCGTTGAGCCTGCGGGCAAGCTCTAGGGCGACGTAGAAGGCACGAGTTTGGAGGGGAAAATAGATGGGAATATCCGCAATCTTGGTTTGAATCCCCCCTTTTCGGGCGGATTTCTTGTCGATCGGCGCGCGCGACGCCTGTTCCTCTCCATCAACGCGATGATCCGGACCCGAAATCGAATCGTGAGAGCAGCCATCCAAACAGCCGATTCGCAGGACGGCCTTGGGAACCCGCCGCCGCCAGACATAACCCTGGGGCCGCAGTTCGAGATGGCGGATGGAGCTGTGAGGGGAATTGGTCTTTGACACCGGGACTGACTCCTACGTGACTCCGGTGTGTCCGGAGTGTGTGAGGCGGTGTGTCAAAGCCTGTGTCCGAAACGCGAAAAGCGCCCCCGAGGGAGCGCTTTTCCGTTTGTTTCCAACCAGTTATTTAGTGGTT
>JACLAD010002989.1_pt1 | contig 27858 bp, 39 predicted proteins | sample 8027901 | NCBI WGS metagenome assembly JACLAD01 (sample SAMN15725071, study PRJNA655200) | protist metagenome | isolation source: fluorescence activated cell sorting (FACS) single amplified genomes of... | place: Spain: Blaines Bay Microbial Observatory, Mediterranean Sea | collected 2016-07-05 | reverse complement strand
TTCCGTCGAGCAATGAAGCGGACTTTAGCAACAGCGATGCGCATGAATATTGAGGGCTGTAAGATCATGATCGCGGGTCGGCTCAATGGAGCAGAAATGGCCCGAACAGAATGGGCCCGTGAAGGTCGAGTACGATTGCACACCCTGCGGGCCAACATCGACTACGGCTTTGCGGAGGCTCTGACAACCTACGGTATTACTGGTGTGAAAGTCTGGGTCTATCGAGGGGAGAGTTTTGGTCGCAACAATTTACGCAGATCAAGAAGACGAGAGAGGTAAGTCATGATGATGCCGAAGCGGACCAAGCATCGTAAACAGATGCGTGGCCGAATGACTGGAGAATCGTACAATGCTAGTGCCGTCAGTTTTGGAGCGATTGGGCTCCAGGCAACTGGAAGAGGGTATGTCAGTGCCCGCCAGATTGAAGCAGCTCGCCGGGTAATCAACCGAACCCTCAAACGTGGTGGTAAAACCTGGATTCGTATTTTCCCAGATAAGCCGATCACTAAGCGCCCTGCTGAAACTCGGATGGGTAAAGGAAAAGGTTCTGTCGACTCGTGGGTTGCTCCCATTCTACCAGGACGAGTACTTTACGAGATTGATGGAGTAGACGAAGACGTTGCAACAAAAGCACTGACTCTGGCAGGCTACAAGCTGCCGGTGAAGACCAAAATCATCAAACGCAGCTTGATCATATGAAGAACGAAGACTTCCGCGCCCTCGGGGATCAGGAAATCCATAGCAAGATTGCTGAGTTACAGGAATCACAGCTTCGCAATCGTTTCAACAAGGTACTGGGCAATTTGGAAGATACCTCGGTCATTAAGAAAAACCGACGTGATATCGCCCGCCTGAAGACCCTCCTTTCTGAGCGCAAGGTATGACAGAGAACAAGAAGATTCGTAGCGGTGTAGTTGTTAGCGATAAGATGGATAAGTCAATCGTGGTCAAGATTGAGACCGTAGTAAAACATCCACTTTACAAGCGCACGATCCGTCGATCCAAAAAATTTAAAGCGCATGACGAACAAAATCAGGCACGAACCGGAGACTACGTCTCAATCATTGAGTGTCGCCCGATCAGTAAGACAAAGACTTGGCGCTTGCTTTCTATTAAAGACAACACAACGGGGGCCGCATGATTCAGATGCAAAGCATTCTGGAAGTCGCTGACAATTCCGGAGCTAAACGCCTGATGTGTATTAAAGTTTTGGGAGGGTCCAAGCGACGCTACGCAGGCCTAGGTGATATCATTGTTGCCTCGGTGAAAGACTCGATACCAAATTCAAAAGTGAAATCTGGTGACGTGGTCAAAGCAGTGATTGTCCGTACCACCAAGGAAGTGCGGCGAGCAGATGGATCATACATCAAATTTGATCGAAATGCGGCAGTGATCCTTGACAACAAACGTGAGCCAGTAGGAACTCGTATCTTTGGACCTGTCGCTCGTGAACTACGTAGCGGCAAATTCATGAAGATTTTGTCACTGGCACCAGAAGTTCTCTAATATCACTCGACGTAGAGACGTTTTATGCGTGAAAGAAAAGTATCCCGCCTGAAAGTGGGAGATGAAGTGATCGTCATTGCTGGTAAGAGTCGTGGCCTACAAGGTAAGATCAACTACGTGGATTGGAAGAAGAAGCGTGTGATCGTGGAAGGTGCCAACATGCAGACCAAGCATGCGAAAGCACAGCGTAATGATGAACAAGGAAGCATTAAGGATGTGGAAGGTCCTATACATGTTTCCAACGTAGCACTGCTGAACCCAGACCTTGAGAAGGGTGTGCGCTTTTGCAACACCTCTGAGAATGGGAGAAAGCAACGCATCTGTGTGAAAACCGGAAAAACTCTCTAAACCAGGCTAAGCCGTGAACCTGCAACAACTCTATTCAGAGACAGTTTCTCCTCAGCTGAAAGAGGAATTCTCGATCCAAAATGTTCACCTGATCCCCAAGGTTTCCAAGGTGACAGTCAATGTTGGACTGGGTGAGGCTGTCCAAAATCCAAAGTCCATTGATCAAGCTGCCGAGCAGCTGGCTCAGATTGTTGGTCAAAAACCTGTGGTCACAAGAGCTCGCAAATCCATTGCAGGGTTCAAACTCCGTGAGGGAATGCAGATCGGTTGTATGGTGACACTGCGCCGCGAGCGAATGTGGAGCTTCTTGGATCGATTGGTACAGATTGCCCTTCCTCGTGTGAAAGATTTTCGTGGTATTTCTCCCAAAGGCTTTGACGGTAAAGGCAATTATAATTTGGGAATCAAGGAACAGCTTATTTTTCCGGAGATTGACTTCGACCAGATTGATAGAATTCGGGGTATGAACGTCTCCATCGTAACGACTGCGCAGAACGACCAACTGGCACTGAGCTTGTTGAAGGGTCTGGGCTTCCCTTTCCGAAAGTAATTCATGGCAAAAAAGGCATTAATCAACAAATGCAATCGCAAGCAGCGATTTGAAGTACGTAACTACAGCCGCTGCACCTTTTGCGGACGACCCAAAGGTTATCTGCGCCGCTTTGGAATGTGCCGTATCTGCTTCCGTCTCAAGGCCAATCAGGGCTTGATTCCTGGTGTAACTAAATCGAGCTGGTGATTCGCTATGTCTATGTCAGACCCCATTGCTGATTTATTGACCCGCATTCGTAACGCTAATCAGCGAATGCACGCTGAGACTCGAGTACCACATTCAAAGATCAAGCAGCACGTCCTTGATGTACTCAAAGAAGAAGGTTTTATCACTGGCTATGAAGTGATGCCGAGCGGTACGTTTAGAGAATTAGTAGTCCAGCTTAAATACTACGAAGGTAAACGAGTTATCAGAAACATTGAGCGTGTCAGCAAGCCAGGTTTGAGAACCTACCAGCGCTCTCAAGATCTGAAGAAGGTGCTTGGTGGACAGGGAATTTCGATTCTGTCGACTTCACATGGAGTCATGTCAGACAAGGAATGTCGCTCACGTAAAATTGGTGGAGAAGTGCTCTGCCAAGTATGGTGAGCCAGTAAAGAGGAACATATGTCACGTATCGGTAGACGTCCAATCAAAGTCCCTCAATCTGTGAAAATCCAGGTTAACGAGAATCAAATTCTAGTGACTGGACCAAAAGGGAAGCAGCAAGCCAGCTTGCACGAAAAGCTGCAACTGGAACAGAAAGACGACGAAATCAAGATTCTGGCAGATTATAAGGAGGATACGATAGCGCGAACCCAGATGGGGACACTCTATTCGCTATTGAACAATATGATCACCGGAGTCAGTACGGGCTTTCAGAAGCAACTTCGCCTAGTTGGTGTCGGTTACAGAGCTGCGATCAGTGGGAAAACGCTCGAACTCAACCTGGGCTATTCGCACCCGATCAAATACGAGTTGCCAGATATTGTCGATGCGAAGGTCAACGCAAACACCCAGATTGTTCTCGAATCGTGTGACAAGCAGGCGCTAGGTCAAGTTGCAGCACTGATCAAGCAGATGCGACCACCTGAGCCTTACAAGGGCAAAGGAGTCCTGTTTGAAGGAGAGCAAATCCTGCGAAAAGCTGGAAAGAGTGGTAAGAAATAATTGAGATCCAGGTAATCATGAAGTCCATTGCTCAGAAAAAACGAGAAGCCCGATTAGCACGCCATCGTCGAGTTCGGAAAAAAGTCAGCGGTTCTGCAGAACGACCAAGACTCTGTGTTTTCAAGTCAGCACGTCACATCTATGTGCAGGCGATTGACGACTTGGGCCAAAATACGTTGGCTGCAGCCTCAACATTGGAAGCTCGGGAGCGTTTCTCAGACAAAGATGGAGTAGAGAGCGCAACACTGATTGGAACTGATATTGCCCAACGCCTGAAAGAAAAGGGCATTGAGCAAGTTGTCTTCGATAAAGGCGGATTCATTTATCACGGACGTGTTAAGGCCTTGGCCGAAGCTGCTCGTAGCGAAGGCCTCAACTTCTGATTCTTTATAAAGGAAACTGCTTTGAGTGAGAGAAGAAACGAAAGTGAACTGATCGAACGCGTGATCAAGGTCAATCGCGTTGCCAAGGTTGTTAAGGGAGGACGCCGTTTCAGCTTTAGTGCATTGGTAGTTGTCGGTGATGGTTCCGGTAAAATCGGACTAGGGCTAGGTAAGGCTAATGAGGTGACAGAAGCAATCCGTAAAGGAGTTGCAGAAGCCTCCAAGCAGATGAAGCGTGTGCGCTTGGAAGGAACTTCTATTCCCCATGAAATCATTGGGCGTTTCGGTGCTGGTTCTGTACTGATGAAGCCTGCAGAACCAGGTCATGGAATCATCGCAGCAGCAGCAGTGCGTGCAGTGATGGAATCAGTGGGGATTGCTGATATTACTGTGAAATGCTTAGGTTCACGAAACCCACATAATTTAACTCGTGCGACCATAGACGCGCTGCTGAAGCTACGTGGTTTTGAAGAAGTCGCAAGGAGTCGAGGTAAAGAAGTCGAACACATCAGGTTCTAAAAATGAGTGCCAATCAAATCAAAGTAACACTGGTTCGCAGTGTTATTGGATCCAACGAAAAAGTCCGTGCAACTGTTCGCGGTTTGGGCTTACGCAAGACAAATAGTTCTCGTGTGTTAGAGAACAGCCCGAACGTACGGGGCATGATCCGCAAGGTGCACCATCTGCTTAAAGTTGAAGAGGTAGGATAACTATGCAACTTCACGAATTGCCAAGCATCAAAAATAGCAAGAGAAAGCGAGTTGGCCGCGGTCCTGGCAGTAACTGGGGACAAACCTGTGGTAAAGGCCAGAAAGGTCAAAAATCAAGAGCTGGCTACTCAAGTAAAAGAGGCTTTGAAGGTGGCCAGATGGCAATTAGCCGTCGGTTACCCAAGTTCGGTTTTAAGCCCCTCAACAAAGTAATCAGCCGTCCTCTCAACCTCGCTTTCCTAGAGTCCAATGAGCGAATTGTGAGTGGGGATACGGTGAACCGAGCAAAGTTAGAGGAACTCGGTTTCATCAAGAAAGATAGCATTCCAGTTAAACTATTAGCGGAAGGCGAATTAACCAAGAAATTGACGATTGAGGTAGAACTGGCTAGCGAATCAGCGATTGAGAAGGTCCAGGCCGCAGGTGGCACGGTGACCATCGGCTAATATGCTTGAAATTGTTCGAAACATCTTCCGAATTGAAGACCTACGAGACCGAATCATCTTCACGGTCCTCATGCTGCTGGTGTTCAGGATTGGGGCTCACATCCCGACCCCGGGCATCGACGGTACAGCACTGACCGCGTTCTTTGAAGCACAGCAAGGTTCCATCCTTCGCTTCTTCAACATGTTCACGGGCGGAGCGCTGGCACGTCTGACGATCTTTGCGCTTGGGGTAATGCCCTACATCAGTGCTTCGATCATTATGCAGTTGCTGACGGTGGTCTTCCCCTACTTAGAACGTCTCTCCAAAGAGGGTGAGGCGGGCCGTAAGAAAATCACTCTCTATACTCGCTACGGCACCATACTACTCAGCTTGATTCAGGGCTTTGGTATCGCTGTTGGTTTGGAGAGTATGGCTGCTCCAGATGGATCACCGGTGGTCATCTCAACGATGAACCCATGGGGCTTCCGACTGTTGACAATCATTACGCTGACAGCAGGCACGGCCTTCTTGATGTGGATTGGTGAGCAGATCAACGAACGTGGGATTGGAAACGGTATTTCACTCATCATCTTTGCCGGAATCGTAGCCGAAATACCAGGCTCAACCGTCAACGCGATTCAGTTGGTACAAGCTGGACAAATTCCTATACTGGTATTGCTGATCACAATAATTCTGATGGTTGTGGTCATCTTCGCTGTAGTTTTCATCGAGACTTCGTACCGCAAGATTCCCGTACAGTATGCCAAGCGAATGCAGGGCAATCGCATGTATGGTGGTCAAGCTTCACACCTCCCACTGAAAATTAACTCTGCTGGTGTGATTCCGCCCATCTTTGCTTCCTCGATACTGGCGTTCCCAGCTACAATTGCTGGTTTCACAACGACGCCTTGGGTTCAGGCAATCAGTGACCAACTGTTACCCGGTCGCTTGTTACACTCTTTGCTCTTCGTGATGCTGATCTTCTTCTTCTGCTTCTTCTACACGGCGATTCAATTCAATCCGGTCAAGATAGCGGACGAGATGAAGCGTCATAACGGCTACATCCCTGGCATTCGTCCAGGTAAAAAGACAGCAGAATATATCAATGCCGTACTGACTCGGCTAACGTTTGGCGGAGCAGTTTATCTGTCAATAATCTGTATCCTACCCAGCATCCTACTATTTGTTTTCAATGTTCCCTTCCAGTTTGGTGGAACAGCCCTACTGATTGTAGTGGGTGTTGGACTGGACTTGGTGAACCAAATTGAATCCTTCCTGCTGAACCAAAACTACGATGGCTTCATGAAGAAGACCCGTAAACGCCGTAGTCCGGGGCAGGCACAGACACTTCGCTTACGCTAGGAGATCATGGCAAGAATATCCGGTGTGGACTTACCCAGAGCTAAGCGCATTGAGGTTGCGCTGACGTATATTTATGGAATTGGCCGTCCAACGGCGAATAAGATCCTCGCTACCACAGGTATTGACCGAGATACCAAGACAACGGAGTTGAGTGATGAAGAAGTTGCTCGTCTGCGTGGTGCGATTGAGGGCGTATACCAGGTGGAAGGTGATCTGCGTCGGGAAATCAACCTGAACATCAAGCGCTTGATGGATTTGGGAAATTATAGAGGACTCCGACATCGTAAGGGCCTGCCAGTTCGTGGCCAACGAACCAAGACCAATGCCCGAACACGCAAAGGACCACGCAAACTGGCAGTCAGCCGCAAGAAAAAATAATTAACTCTCCGTCTAACTCTAGGAAGAGCAGTTCATGAGTAAGGTCAAAAGAAAAAAGAAAGAGAAAAAGAATATTGAGCAAGGTATTGCTCATATTCAGGCATCGTTCAACAACACGATCGTCAGCATCTCAGACGTCCGAGGTAACATCATTTCATGGTCGAGCACGGGACTTCATGGTTTCAAAGGATCACGCAAGAGCACCCCTTTTGCTGCCAAAGTAGCTGCTGAAGACGCGATGCGAAAAGCGATTGATAATGGTTTGAAAGAGGTTCAGATCCGCGTCAAAGGCCCAGGTTCGGGTCGAGAATCCGCTCTACGTGCTTTAGCGGGGTTTGAGGGTGTTCGTGTTACTAGCATTCAGGATGTAACCCCAGTGCCCCATAACGGTTGCCGACCGCCAAAGCAGCGCCGAATCTGACAGAGCTCGTCCCTGTCTCTCTGACCAGTACTCCCAACGGACTAGAAAATGAACGAAGAACTGCAAGAGACTGAATCAGCGGCCAGTGCTGTAAACCCAGCAAGTCTGTCCACTCATGTTGGCGAAATGCTTTGGCCAGAAGCCCTCAAGGTGGAAGCCGACACTCTTAGCAATGAGTATGGCCACTTTGCAGTAGAGGCCTTGGAGCCTGGCTTTGGACTGACCATTGGTCATATGTTGCGAAGAACATTGCTTTCTTCTATCCGTGGAAGCGCGGTCTTCGCAGTCCAAATTGAAGGGGTGGCACATGAGTTCACCCAACTTCCAGGAATCCTTGAAGATGTCGTCCAGATCATTCTGAATATCAAGAATCTCGATATTCAGCAATTTGAGGATGATATCATCGAATTGGAATTGATTGGTGAAGGCCCCTGTATATTGAGAGGTGAAGATATCTCCACCTTCAATAAGGCTGAGATTCTCAACCCAGATTGTGAGATCGCTCACTTGGAAGAGAACGCAACACTGAGCATGACCCTGTATGTGCGAATGAATAAAGGGTATGTGACAGCCGAAGAAAACCAAAGTCGAGAGCTACCTGTCAATGTGATCTACCTGGATTCAAATCATTCGCCGATTAAGAGGGTGAACTATAAGATCTTCACTCAAACAATCGATGAGCAGGAGCAAGATCAACTGGACATGGAAGTTTGGACCTCTGGGGCAGTCAATCCGATTGATAGTGTGGCTTATGCTGCCAAGATCATGAAAGAGCACATGGAAGTCTTCATAAATTTTGATCCGGAAAAACGGATTGAACCAGATGAAGATTTGGATGTTGAAGAAGCTCCGACAAACGACAATCTCTATCGCAGCGTCAGCGAGTTAGAACTCTCTGTTCGCTCCATCAACTGCCTACAGAATGCGAAAATTGAAACCATCGCAGACTTGGTGCAGAAAACAGAAGCAGAGATGCTGCGGACCAAAAATTTTGGGCGCAAATCGCTCAATGAAATCAAAACGATTTTGTCAGCTATGAACCTGTCGCTGGGAATGAAGCTAGAAAACTTCGACCCTGACGCAAATCCTGTTGAAAAAGCAAAGAAAGAGTAATCGACCATGCGACACTTGAAAGCTGGAAGAAAGCTTGGAGTTTCCTCATCACACCGCCGAGCAATGATGCGTAACATGGTGACTTCAATCCTAGAAAATGGGGAAGTCACTTGTACCCTAGCCCGAGCCAAAGAGGTTCGTGTTCCCTTAGAGAAGATGATCACCTTTGCCAAACGTGGTGATCTACACGCTCGACGCCAGGTCTTGCGCTTTGTGAAGAGCAAACTGGCGATGGAAAACCTCTTTGGAGAGATAGCGGAGCGCTATAAGGAACGCCCCGGGGGCTACTGCCGTGTGATCAAGTTGGCCAAGCGCCGTTTGGGTGATGCTTCCGAAATGGCTATTGTGCAGTTGGTGGGAAGTGAAAACGATGCACTCAGTGCCCTCAAAAAAACCAAGAGTCGTAAAGCTGCCAAGCCACAACCGGCTCCATCACTACTTGAAGAAGTCAGCACTCAGGTCAACGAGCCAAAGGCTGAAGTAGAAACAGAAAAAACCGCCTGATCTTGCCTCGGGCATTTCCTATGCCTGCACCTCACACTGTGGGAAGGGCCAAGGTGTATGTCGAGACGCTCGGTTGTTCGAAAAACCGGGTGGACTCAGAAATCATGCTCCACCACCTTTCCCAAAATCACTACACACTCACGCTCGAACCACAGGAAGCTGACGCTATCGTTGTCAACACCTGTGCCTTCCTGACTTCAGCTACTGAAGAATCTGTCCAGCGCATTCTTGAGCTCAGCGAATTCAAAGAGACCGGACGCTGTTCCACATTGGTGGCAGCTGGTTGCTTAAGCCAGCGCTATCGTGAAGACTTACTGAAAGAACTCCCAGAACTAGATGCTTTGCTGGGCTCTCAGGATTTCAGTGAGATTGTTCCTTTGTTAGATCAGGTGCGCAGAGAACCGGGCAAGCAACACTCTTTTGTTCAGCCCAAGCCACACTACCAGCAATTTGAGGAACAGGAAAAGCAGCAGTCCACTCCTCGTCATTTTGCTTATGTTAAGATTGCGGAAGGTTGCTCGAATATGTGCTCTTTCTGCAACATTCCGATGTTGCGGGGATTGCTGAGCAGCCGCAGTGTCCCATCCATCGTGAACGAGATCCAACAGTTAGTGAGCAGAGGGGTTAAGGAAATCAACCTGATCTCACAGGACACTTCTTCCTTCGGTAGAGATCGAGGCCAGTTGGAGCTTGCGGAGTTGCTGCGTGCCATCAGTGCCTTGGAAGGTGATTTTTGGGTTCGTCTCTTCTACTGCTATCCCAACACCTTTACAGATGAGGCGTTGGCAGCTTTTGCTGCGGACAAGCGATTTTGTGCTTATCTGGACATGCCTCTTCAACACATCGAAGACAGTGTCCTACGCAAGATGAACCGCAAGATCACTCGGTCACAGATTGAGCAGAAGATGCAGGAAGTAAAAAGAGTCCTCCCAGAGGTGGCTTGGCGAACAACCTTCATTGTTGGCTTCCCGACAGAGACAGAAGAGGCCTTTGAAGAACTCTTGGAATTTGTGGCAGCAGGACATTTCACTCATGTGGGTGTGTTCACCTACTCTCCAGAAGATAATATTCGTTCAGCGCGCTTGGGTGATCCTGTTCCTAATGCGGTTAAGCACGAACGAAAGCAACGCCTGATGGAGGTACAGCGCCAGGTTAGCCAGCAACGTAATCAAGCTAGAGTAGGACATGTCTTGCCCGTCTTGGTGGATGGTTATGCAGAAGAGACAGAGCTATTGTTACAGGGCAGAGCTGCGTTTCAGGGACCAGAAGTAGATGGGTTGGTCTATATCAATGAGGGTAACGCGCGTCCGGGAACTTTCCACTCTGTGGAGATCACCGAAGCGCATGACTATGATCTGGTCGGTAAAATCATCGAATAGGGAATCATGTCAGGACACAGTAAGTGGAGCACGATCAAGCACAAGAAGGCTGCCCAGGATGCCAAGCGAGGCAAGCTCTTCACCAAATTGATCAAGGAGGTTACAGTGGCGGCCCGAGTGGGGGGTGGAGACATTGATGCCAATCCTCGGTTACGCACTGCGGTAGCAAATGCGCGGGGTCAGTCAATGCCGATGGACAATATCATGCGGGCAATCAAGAAGGCAATTGGAGAAGGTGAAGGTGATAACTACGAGGAGATTGTTTACGAAGGGTACGGCCCACACAATGTGGCAATCATTGTTGAGGCGATGACCGATAATCGCAACCGTACGATTGCGTCCATTCGCTACGCTTTCAACAAATCGGGTGGTAGTTTGGGTTCCACTAACTCTGTGCAATACATGTTTGATCGACTTGGACAAATCACGATTGAGAAAGACAAGATCAGCGAAGATGCACTGACAGAATTTATTCTGGAAGCAGGCGCAGAGGATCTGAATACGGAAGACCCAGAAAACTACGAGGTCTACACAAGCATTGCGGATCTGGAGCAGGTGCGTAGTTTCTTGGAAGAGAATTCTGTACCGATGCAACACTCTGGTATTATTTGGAATCCACAAAACCGGATTGCTATTGAAGATGCTCAGAAGGCAGAGCAGGTCATTCGTCTGATTGAGATGCTGGAAGATGATGATGATGTCCAGCAGGTCTATTCCAATTTCGATATTAGTGAGGAAGTGGCCACTCAGTTAGCGTCCTGAAGCATGAGAATTCTAGGGATTGATCCAGGTAGTCGTCGTACGGGTTATGGTCTAATTGAAGCGACTCCTCAGCACAATCGCTATCTCTCCAGTGGTTGTATCCGCCTGCCGGAATCGAAATCATTAGCAGAACGTTTGGTTCTTCTAGGTGATGCTCTTGGAGACTTGATTCAGCAGTGGCAACCAGATTGTGGAGTTGTCGAAGAAGTCTTCTTTGCAAAGCACCCACGCTCTGCCTTGGTGCTGGGACATGTGCGAGGGGTCGTGCTACTAGAACTGGGACGTCGGCAGGTTCGTCTACACGAGTATGCGTCGAGACAGGTCAAGCAATCTCTGGTAGGAACAGGTGGTGCCCAGAAAGAGCAGATTCAGCACATGGTCCGTATGCTGCTGAATCTCCGATCTCGTCCACTCCAAGAAGACGAAGCCGATGCGTTGGCTGTTTCCCTCACTCACGCCCATATCCTTCCGTTGCAGCAACGTTTGCAGCGTCTTCCGTGATATTTCCTCCGTCTAGCCGTAGGTGTCTGCCAGAAATAGAATGGACTTAGCAGACCAACCACCACTATAAAAGCTGAATCCTGTTTGTTTTTCTGGCAGAGCCTTGCTAGGGTAATGGTCTAAATCTTTGCTCATCTCTGTCAGGAACTCCCAATGTCTGAGAAACACTCGATTGTCATTGAAGAGTACCTCTTGCTGCTATACCAGTTGCGAGGTGCTGGAGAGCGCCTCAAGGCCGTCACCCTAGCACAGCGTCTCAAGAGCAGTGCCCCAACGGTACACGCTACCCTGCAGCGCATGCAGCGAGATGAGTTGATCCAGATGGATGACAAGAAAGAGATCAACCTGACCAGGGAAGGAGAGCGTCTCGCCTGCGACATTGCCTTCCGCCACAATCTTGCCGAATATTTTCTCTGCAATACTCTGGGAATCCCCTGGTATGAAGTACACAAGCACGCTCATCAACTCGAACATGCGATGACTCCCACGGTTGTCGATAAGCTGGCCGCCTTTCTTAACTATCCAGAGACCTGCCCTCACGGGACGCCGATGCCCGGCCATTCCCTACCAGAGGACTGCTTCACCCTGGATCAGGCAGAAGAAGGCATGATGGTGGAGATCATAATGATTGCCGAAGAATTGGAAGATTCCGAGGAATTGCTCAAGATCCTGCACACCCAGCAGGTGATTCCAGGTCAGAAGCATCAAGTGATTTCCCGTGCCGACGTGATGAGTTCAATGGCACTCCAGCAGGAAGAACAACAGGCCATTCTTCCCTTCCACGTTGCCGACAAGATCCATGTGGTTCAGGTCGAAGACTGACGTGAGCAGCACTGCCCTTCAAACCGATAGCAATTTGCACCAACAGGTTTTTCACAGCCTTCGTGAGGTCGCCCCAGAGTCCTGGAATCGACTGATTGGAGATGCTTTCCCCTTCGCTGAATACGACTATTTACTTGCGCTGGAAGAAGGACACTGCGTCGGAATTGAACCTGGCTGGGAACCTCGCTACCTGACACTCTGGGAAGGGAAACAGCTGCAGGCCGCCTGCTACCTTTACCGGAAAACCAACAGCAATGGGGAATACATCTTTGACTGGGATTGGGCGAACGCCTACCAACGTTATAGTCAACGCTATTTCCCCAAACTCACCTCAGCCGTCCCCTTTACTCCAGCGACGGGTCCCAAGCTACTGGTTTCGGCAGATGCATCCAATCCCAGAGAATTTCAGCAGCAGTTGCTCGCCAGTGCCCTGGAGTTAGTCCAGCAAGAAGGCTGTTCGTCTCTGCACTTTCTTTTTATTCCTGCAGAGGAGTGTGAAATCTATGAAGCAGCTGGTCTACTATTGCGACATAGCTTCCAATTTCATTGGCAGAATCAGGGTTATGACAGCTTTGAAGACTTCCTCAGTCGACTCAGAAGCAAACGCCGCAAGGAGATTCTGCGAGAACGTCGGCAGGTGCAGGAACAAGGGTTGGAGGTAATCCTGCTGCGAGGAGAGGAGGTTGAGCCGAAGCTCTGCCGAGTGATGTATGACTTCTACTTAACTACGATTGATCGCAAGTGGGCGATGCCTTACTTGAGTTATGAGTTTTTTCAGTACATCTTCACACATTTTCGAGATCAACTGGTGCTTGCACTTGCCCGCAAGCAGGGGAGATGGGTGGCTGGTACGATCAATTATCACAAAGGACCACATCTCTTTGGACGCTACTGGGGCTGTCGGCAGGACTTTCGGAGCCTGCACTTTGAACTCTGTTATTACCGTCTGATTGAGTATGCAATTGAACAAGGTGTGCAGCGTTTTGAAGCCGGTGCCCAGGGAGCACACAAGATCCAGCGAGGTTTCTTACCCAATCTGACCTACAGCGCTCACTGGATTGCCCATCCTGCCTTTCATCGGGCAATTGGAGAATTCATTGAGGAAGAGAAGCGTTCAATTCAGAGCAATATCGAAGACAATCCGGAACTCTCACCCTATCGTCAGGAAAACTGATTCACTCAACGCTCACCAGCGCAGCAACGCAGCTTCTGCACAAAAGCCTGGCCCCATCGAGAGCATCATCCCCCAGTCACCTGGCTCCGCTATCCTGTCACGTAGCCATTCTTCCAGAATAATCAGCACAGAGGTTGAGGAGAGATTACCAATCTCAGCGAGGCTATGACGCGTTCGGTTAAGTGTACCTGCTGGTAATACCAGCCCTTCTTCCAGCGCGTCAATTACCTTGGGACCTCCGGGATGACTGACCCAGTGACGGATCTCACCAAGTTTCAGGTTGTGCTGGGCGAGGAAATCCTTCAGGGGTCCAGGTAGTGCCTCTCGGGTATAATGAGGAACACCTGGAGAGAGGACGATCTTAAGGCCAGATGCACTGACTTCCCAGCCCATCACCTCTTCAGAATCTGGAAAGAAGACCGAACAGGAGTCGAGTACACCCACAGGTGCGGCTGAAGCCAGAGGATGCTCGTCACCAACGAGCAGCGCAGCTGCAGCTCCATCACCAAAGAGGCCACTAGCAATCAGATTCGCTATGGACAAGTCCTGCTTCTGTAAAGTTAGGGAGCAGAGTTCCACCGAGAGTAGCAAAGCGGCATGGGTGGGGTAAGCTCGGAGGTAATCAGCACAACGGGCAATCCCAGCGGTTCCAGCCAAACAACCCAGTCCAAACAGGGGGACTCGTCGAGTCGTCGGTGCAAACGGCAGTCGGTTCATCAGGCAGGCTTCTAGTGAAGGTACCGCGATTCCTGTCACTGTTGTACTCATCAGCAACTGGACTTGGTCGGCTGCTAGCTGAGCTTGATCCAGTACTTGCTGGACTACTTGCTCACTGAGATGCAGGGCTTCTTCCTGCCAGATCTGGTTGGTTTGGGTGAGGGAATTGAAGTGGTGGTACTCTTCCAACGGTCGAGCCAGGTAGCGCCCCTGAACCTGGACGTTGCGCTGCAAGCGATCAAAAATCGCCACATCAAGCCCCTGGTCCTGCCAAGCAATGCGCAGGGCGAAACTCAGTTCATCTTGAGAGCAGTAATGGGGAGGAAAGGCATGGGCGAGTGCCAAGATTCGAGGCATTCGCAGTAGGATTATTTCTTGGTCTGGATCTTTCGGCCGTTGTCCCGTTCCAGGTTATAGACCGGGGGCTTGCGGACGTAGCGTAGGAAGTCGTAGCCATCATCCTCAGGGACCTCAAGAATTTCGTACTCTTCGTGCCCTGGATCGATGTATTCGGTGTGGGTTCGCCACTGGTACTTGGTGTCATCCAACTGATTTTGAATAATCCACTCTTCAATCTCTTCCTGACTGCCCTCGACGTAGATTTCCTTTTTCAACAGTACGATCTGCCGCTTCTGCACGATACATACTTTTGTCATAGTAGACTCCTGTCTAACGAAATGGAAGATGTTGGCGGCGTGGAAGATGATTGGCTCAAACCAGAATATGTCTGGACAGAGGGACAATCAGATCATCTGGGATGTCACCTTAACGGAAATTTTTTAGGGCCGCAAGGCGTTCATCAGGATGTTTTTTACGATTACTGATCTGACGAAAAGCTGCGTGTTGTCAAGTAGTAAGTTGATCACTCTCAACGGTTGGTTGGCAAGCTGGGTAGTTGACGACCGTTGGCACTCTCAAACCACCAGCGCTCCAGTAACAGGTGAGGAGAGTTTGAGGGGTTGTTCATCCGGATTTCCAGCCACTGTGAAGGTAGAAATGATTGTTCAGTAGCCATCGTCTGAGTGTGTCGTTCCACAATACTGGTTGACCGAGTTGGATCCCAATACTGCAATCCTAGCGTCAAGGAATGGATCTCCCAGTCCGAACTGCCATTATAGAGACGGAAGACCAACTCACTACCGAGATCCTGCAACAGTTCACCGTTCAGTTGGTTAAGCGCTTGGTTGGGTAGGATCCCTGGCTTGCTTTGAGTAGGCAGTCCGGCTCCTCCGTTGGCATTTGGAAACTTGCTACGACAAGCATCCAGAATCGCCTGGGCTGCAATGTCGCTCTGTACTCCCTTCATGTTGTTAAGGATGCAGTCCTCGTAATTCTGTTGGCCAGCGTTGCCCAGAATTCCAGCCATAGGAAGCAATTGTGCCCTGGCTGGAGAGCTGAAGCCCAAACAGCTTATAACAGCGAGTATGCCGAGTAGTACCAGCTGGATAGGAAGCGTACTCATCTGATTACTAAAACGAAGCATAATTCAGAGCAGCGCTTCCAGAGCCTGGATCAGTTCCGAATCGCTCGGAGTTGTTCCTGGGGCAAAGCGTTGGTGTACCTCCCCTTCTCGGTTTACTAGGAATTTCTCGAAGTTCCAGGTGATCTTTCCTGGAAATGCAGCGGTTGGCCCGGTCAAAAGTGCATAGAGTGGGTGTTGGTTTGTTCCATTGACCTCTAGCTTGGCAAAGATGGGAAACGTCACTCCATAATTAAGCTTACAAAACTGTCGGATTTCTTGGGCAGTTCCTGGTTCTTGCCGTCCAAACTGATTGCAAGGAAAACCCATCACGCTGAAACCCTGTTCTTGATAGCGCTGGTGCAACTCTTCGAGTCCCTTGTATTGTGGGGTCTTACCACAGTGACTTGCCACATTAACCAGCAGCAAAACCTTGCCGGCGTAGTCTGAGAGAGAGCGTTCTTTACCTTCTAGATCAGTAAGTTGTAGTGCGTGGAACTCGGACATTTATAATTCCTTCGGAAAAAAAGTAAATCAGTTTGGAAGATTGGTTTCTTAACATATCTCTCTATTTTGCGATAAGCGTTGAGCATAGGCAACTCTTGGGATGCAGAAGACCAATGATTTTTTAGTTGGTCAGTACGGTAAGCCTTCGCCAATCAAATCAGCAATCGTAAGTGGATTTGTTGGAGCGTGCTTGCAACTACAGAGTAACTTCGTAAGCTGAATGTTCTTCACAAATCTTTGATTCACCTCATGCTGTGGTTCATCCATGCTCTATCATACGATGGTCGCCGTTCACGTGACCGCTGTTTGTCTCGTCGTTGGAACTCTGTTCGTACAGTCTCTTGCGGTAGTTTTTCGTTTTCGGATGACTGAAGATGCCCAGATTGCCGGAGCCCAGTGGATTCAGCATCGAATCTACAAGTTCATCTACTACCCAATCTTGGGGATTGCCGTGGCAACGGGTCTATACCTAGCAACGATCACAGGAGCCTTCAGCAATGGGCTCTGGTTGCACTACAAACTGGTTGGCTTGTTACTGCTGATTGTTTTCGGATTTCTGAATGGAATGCAGATTCTCAAACGTGACCTACCTAAGCCAATGGCAATGTTTGTCCACATTGGCATCTTCTGTACCTCCGCCTTTATGATCTACATGGCTTCTGCCAAGCCGTTCTGATGAGATGTCTGTAATCTCTGGGTCAATGATGCTGCTGAGATTCTTTTGCTAACGCGAGATTTGCTGCGATTCCGTAGTCGTAAGGGAAAAATCTATCCTCAATTTTTGGATCCAGATGATGCTTCTTTACAGAGAGCCGCGGAAGCCCTCGTAGAAGTTTTTCGGCAGGCTTCCGCAGCCGGCTCGACGCGTCAAGAACTCACCGAAGAAACCTCACTCCAATTACAAAGCCAGCAACTCGATAATCCAATTGGACGCGGATTAGAAAAGCTGCTGCTGGATCGATCCGAATTTGACACTGGAGACCCAGCAGAACAGCAACGTTTCCGAGAGTCGATCTTCATTCAGGCGCGTCAAGCTTTGCGTGAAGAAGCCAAAGCCTTGAATCCCAATCTCAAAGAGTTTTGGAAACGTGTTGAGATTCTGCAAAGTCAGCCAGTTGCACAGATTCAGGAAGCCCTTTACGCAGACCTACCGGTTCAGCAGCGCTTATTGCAATTCTCGCCCATTGGAGCAGAGACTCTACTCCATCGCTACAACTGTGGACAGGTACAAGGGCTCCTGCTGAATTCAGAGGCTCTGGAACTGCGGTTGGAACACCCAGACCCTGGACCGTTGCGCCAGCTCTGCAAGTACCTGCGCTTTCACCAATTGCTGGCCCAGATCACAACGGATGAACAGGGCATCTTTCAGCTTCGGATTGATGGTCCACTGAGCCTGTTCTACAAAACTCAGAAGTACGGACTGCAATTAGCCAATTTCTTCCCCGCAATCCTGCAACAGAAGAATTGGCAGTTGCGAGCTACGGTCTGCTTCCGACAGAAACCACCGCTTCAGTTGCAGCTGGATCCGAGTTGTGGAATCCGTTCGCACTACCAACAATTCCACGATTATGTACCTCCAGAATTTCAACAGATTAGTGACCGCTTAAAGGAGCGTCAACCAGAGTGGCAGTTGGAGCTTGCCGGCAGCTTTGTGCCGTTGCCAGGGGATCGCTACTGCTTTCCAGATTTTGTCCTGCAGCATCAGACAGGAGCTTCGGTTGCTCTTGAACTCTTTCATGGTTGGCACGCAGGCCCGCTTAGACAGCGACTGCAGCAATTGGAGGAGGTTCAAGGCGTTCCCTTGTTGTTAGGCGTCAGCAATAGCCTCTCGAAGAATCCGGAGCTCGGTGTTGCCTTGGAGACTTCCAGTTACTTCAAGACCTTTGGTTTTTCCTTCCGAGAGCTGCCAACTGTCGATAAGCTCACCAAAGTGTTGCAATCCTGGTGGGCTGCAACTCAGCAGTAGGCAACAAGCCCTCTTTCTCTGTCAGGAAGTAGTTCAGGGCTGATAGATTCGACCAACCGGACTGACTCGTACTTGGCGTGTCCAATCCTCCAACTGTAGGGTCAAGGTCCCTCCGACCGCAAAGCCACTAGCACTGAAAGACGGCCAGCGAGTGGCCGTAACCGATACGCCTTCTGGTAGTACTTCCCAAAGTTGCTCTGCTTGCCATCGAGAGGATTGTTTGCTCTCCAACCAGACTTCCTGCTGCTCCAGTTGTACTCGGTAGGAACGCAGGTTCCGCAGAGCCCGAATTTTTGCTTCTTCAAGAGCGCTCTGCAGATAACTGGTAGCGGTATCAAGGTGGGATTGGGCAACAAGCGGGGAAAGGGAAACGATGCCAAGACCAAGAAGGATGCCCAGCAACGCTAACGCCAGCAGCAGTTCAATCAGGGTGAATCCTGCTCGCTCAATAGGCGTTCGGATCAACAAAGCCCCTGAAGATGGTGAGGAAGAGAATCTTGATGTCAAACCAGAGTGACCATCGCTCGATGTAATAGAGATCGAATTCGATGCGTTTTTCCAGTGAAGTGTTGCCACGCCAGCCATTGATCTGCGCCCAACCGGTAATGCCAGCCTTGACCTTGTGCCGCAGCATGTAGTCTGGGATCTGTTTTTTAAACTGCTCAATAAAGACCGGCCTCTCTGGACGGGGACCAACCAGGCTCATCTCGCCTCGCAGTACATTGAAGAGCTGGGGTAGTTCATCAAGACTAACTTTGCGGATGAATCTTCCGATGGGAGTGCAACGATCGTCATCCTTACTGGCCCAGACGGCTCCGGTACGTTGCTCGGCATCCAAGCGCATCGAACGGAATTTCAAGGCATTGAAGGTTCGGCCATCCAGGCCCATTCGTTCCTGACGATAGAAGATGGGGCCGGGCGAACTCAGACGGACTAGCCCAGCAATCAGCAACATTATTGGCCCAAAAATCAGCAGTGCAGCAGCAGCTCCTACCATATCCAGTCCACGCTTGAGCAGTCGGTTCCAACCGAATAGAGGACTGCGTACAATGGTTACGACCGGCATCCCCTCAAAATTTTCTGTCTCGGTGTGCAATGTGCGAAAGCTACCAAGATTGGGGACGATGTGCAGATCCACCCAGAGTTCAGCAAACTGTTCTTTCAATTGAGGGAGGTGCGTTTGCTCCGTGGGCGAGAGAGCGAGAAAGACTTGATCAATCTCCTGTCGCTGAATACGGTGCACCAGTTCTTCTAGGTCATTGAACTGCGGCAGGCTGGTGGGTAAGCTTGTTCCAGATTGCAGACTGAGTACTCCCTTCAGGAGGATTCCAGTTCGTTGATAACCAGCCAGTCGTTGGGCAAAGTTCAGGGCGGTCTCACCGGAGCCAATCACAGCAATTTTGCGGAGGTGGTAGCCATGCCGATGCAGCCACTTCATGCCCTTGCGAGCCAGGTAACGAGAGAGCACCAGCAGGATGAGCAGGAATACCAGAAAATAGAGCGTATGTACGCGAGAGTAAGAGAATTCCCGGTAGTAGAAGGCAACTCCGATCAAAGTGAGGAACAAATATAACCCTCCACGAAGCAGGTAGAGGAAATCCTGGCGGGGACGAATGAAGGACTGGGTGCGATAGACGTTAGCAAGAGAAAAGGTGAGTGCCGTCAACAGGGCCGCAGCAAAAGCAGCCTTGAGGTATTCGACATGATCCGGAATGTAGTTAGCAATGGGCCAGTTCAGCCAGAAAAAACGAGCTCGGTAGGCAAACTCCCAGGCCAGAAAAGCCAGCACGACATCCAGTCCTCGCAGGGCCCCAAGTAGGACCTGATTGTGAGTTTTCAGCACAGACGTAACTTGAAATAACAGGAATGAGTAAATGAAAACGGCCGACTTCCATCCGGCACGAGTTCAGACATTGGTCTTTGATCTTGATAGTCTGACAGGTGAATTCAGTCAGGAACAGTGGGAAAATTTTCGTGAACTCCTACGGGTACTGCAGGAACGTGATTTTCACTTGGTGTTACTGGGAGAAGAAATCTCTCCCAACGACTGGCAGCAATTCTTGGGAATTTCCATTGTTTCTGGATCTCCCGAAAGCAGTGGTCGTCGCAATCCTCAATTGGGCCAAGCCGATCATTTCTGGGTCACGGATCGCGCCAATCTTCACGCTTGGTTACAGGATCAGTCTGCCCATTTCGCTAGTCGGCAACCGGTCCTTGTTCCCAATGGGTTCTGTTGTCCCCGTATTGAAGACCTGCTGCAAATTTTTCATCCCAGCCGCAACACGACTCTAGAGATAGCGGAACAACTGCTGAAAAGCAAACAGGAGGCCCCTAGCAAGCCACTACTGGTTGGCATTGGTGGCCCAGATGACTGTGGACATGCATATTTTGTGGGAGAATTGCTGGAAGCTCTGGAAGAACAGGGGATATTGGTTGGCGGTTTTGATTTGCTGGAGTTGCTGAGCCCTGAGCACAAGAATTCAACGGCAGCCGATTATTGGCGAGCGCCCCGGGAACGAGAATGGATTCTTGATACACTGCTGCGTCCTTATGCCGCTGGGGAGACTGTGACTGTGATTGATGAACCCGATTTTCTGCAAGGCTGTGAAACATCATCGTACCCACTGTTTTGGGCTCCAGAGATGGTGGTATTGCTCTGGGGAACGACGATCTTTGTACCTGGAATACAGGAACTACTGGACATAAAGATCGTACTGGATCTCACTCCCAAGGCGGCAGCGGCGCGATTATTCGAACTGGATGAGCGCAGCGATTTCAATCCAGATTTCGTGAAGACTTATCTCAAGGGGGAAGGAAGACTCTATGGTGAATATCTGGAAGTCAATCAAATCCAGCAGCAAGCGGACTTTCTCGTACAGTTCGATAATTTCCACGCATTTAAATTAGTGACTAATTTAAAGTAATATCAGTGATTGAGATAATGATGAGAGCAAGTTTTTTTAACGTGAATACATGCCAGATCAATAAAGTGAAATAGAAGCATCAGTTCCTGCAGCAGAAGCTTGTTGAATTAAATCATCTCATTCTAAAATGTCTTTTAGAAATTTCTCTCCCCAAGTCGAGCTAGACACACAGCTTTGGGGTGATGAAAGTCAAAGAATTCTTCTTCTTTACATCCAAATATTTCAGGTTTATAAGAACCAATGATTTTTATTCCAAGTTCTTTTCCTATTTCTAAAACGATAGCTTCAGTCTTTTCCATGGGTATAATAATCACCATCGGCATAATGGTGTGGTCCATCAACCTCAATGTTTACAAGTCTATTTTTAATAATTATTAAAAAATCCATTTTCTGAGCTACTAAAGAATACTCACTGTTTAGCTCTTTTAGGGAAGTAGTGAGCCATTGATAGTATGCTTGAGGAATAAGTGCGGGTAATTCGTAATTGTAATCATGTAACACCGAAAAATAAGTTTCCATTAAGATCTTTTCACAATTAGAACCGACGCTAGATATGAGTCGTTCTTTCAATGCTTCCCATTGTTTTCGCCATATTTCATCTGGAATTGGCCGTTGGGTGTAGGCAGATTGAGTTGTGACCCACCATTCCTGAAGATCTCTACACATTAAACCATTTTCCCCAATTTTTTCTTTAAAGAGTAGGTGATCCCCGCCTCTTTCCACAATCTCTAAACCTTCAAGAGATAAAAAATTCTTAAAAACAATAGCTGGTTTAGGATCTTTCGCAGCGAAAATTAAGAATTTTAAATCAATCTCTTGCCTTTTTTGATTTAGAAATTGCTTTAATCTGCTTATGTGTTCAATTTGATTTGGTGGTCCATCTGCATCAATTTGATCACCAAATCTATTTAGTATTTCTTCGCAAAATATAATCAGATCTTTCTCCTTTTCATCTTCATTTAATTTACTTAATTTACCGAAAAAACATGATCTTTTACCTCTACCACCATCTGAGGCCCAGTCGACATCTTCTTTATATTCTTTTATCTTAAGATTAAGTAATTTTTTTCACTGCAAAAATCCACTAACTCTCTTCCACTAAAGTTGTCTCTAAGTAGAATCGCTATGTTTTCCTTTATTTCGGATAATATAGTCTCTCAATTTAAAACTAAGCTATAGCCACAACTGGCCACAATCGCTTTTCCGCTCTTCTCCACGATCTGCTGTAGGTCGGCTTGTAGCGTGGCTCGCAGTTGAGGAAAACCACGAACCCGTCGTTGTCGCTACTGTTGCTTGATCGCCGCCCACAGCTTTTCGATCGGATTCATCTGAGGTGAATACGGTGGCAAAAACAAAATCCGGATCGGATGCTCGGCCAAGTACTCTCGCACTTTGCGGGCATGATGTGGCCGAGCATTGTCGAGGATCAGCACGTGATTTTCGTGCAACTGCGGCCGCAATTGTTGCAACCACTGCAGCATCCTGTCGCTCTCCAGCGAGCCTTCAAAACACCAGGGAGCAAAGACCTTTTCAGGACTCATCGCCGCGATGAGAGTTTGTTTCCTGGGTTGAGTTCGCTGATGGTTGAAGTTCTCCACCGGTTGTCCCACGGGAGCTCGTGCCCTGTGGCGAATCCAGTCATCGTAGAGAGCCGTTTCGTCACCCCAGAGGAACTCTACCTTGGGTTCCTGCAGCAATTGGGTCAACTCCGCGATAAAGTGCTGCCACTGTTGCTGCCAGCGCTCCGAGAGGGATTCCGGAGAGATGGGTCTGTTTTTTTGAGCGTCCATTTGAGTTTTCTGAGGTGCACACTGACCGCTTGCTCTGTGACGCGCACCCCGCAGATCCTCTCGATTTCGTCGGCATATTCGCGCAGAAAAGCATCGGGGTATTGTTGGGCATATTCGGCGATGCACTGGCGTTCGCGCTCATGAATCTTCCCAGGGTTGCCACTGCCAGCACGACGGCCGAGATCGTCTTTGGAGCGCTTGAGAATCCGTTTCACCGTGCTGAGGGAGACCTGAAAATCCTCCGCTAGTTGTTGCTGAGAGACCGACTGCCGCTCATAGCGTTCATGAATGCATTGTCGGGCTTCTAGAGATAGTTGCATACCTTGCTCAAGGATGGATTGGTGAAATGAGATGAATACAGATCAGATTTAGGTTTAGAGACTATAATATTTCCATCATCCTACCCTATGTAAAAAAACATCTACATTTAGATGTATTGACACAACCTGATTTTATCAAAATAGGTAATAGTAAATTAGCACAAGACGTATAGCTTCTGGGGGAGAACTGGGGGAGGCAAATGGAGGTGTGATTTTTCTTTCTATAACCTGTGTACTCTTTACTTACTTCCTTTATAAATTTCAAAACTCAGCAAAGCCCAAAATTAGGGCTTGCTGATGAAGTGCAACCAAGGCTTTTCTCAAGAATGTTCAATTAAGATAGGAGAGTAGATACCAATGGCTAAACCAGTTGATCTCGGAATAAAATATTTTGACACACAAAAAGCTGCGATAGCGTTCTTTATGCCCATGCTCCATAGTTATCGCAGGGGGCAGCGTGTCAAAGATGAGGATGCGAAATTTTTGCGTGCATTGATTGAGAGACACCCTGGGCGAGACCAGAAAATTGGTGTTGGCATTGATTTTTTCTTTAAAGATGCCCCTCCAGATGATCATGGGGATCTTTCACAGCGCTGCTTTTGGATTCAACGCACCGATGGTAGTCAAACAGATTTCAGTTATCGCAATTGCATTAAGGGTGAACCTCCCTCAATGAAGATCCTGGTTATGGGGGCAATGCGTGATTGTGTAAGGGAAGAAATCACAGAAGCAAGAAGAGTATTGTTTGATGATTTGAAGAACGAGGAAGAGAAAATTCAGTGTCCTGCTACTGGCAAGTGGATCTCATATTGGGAGACCCATGCTGACCATCAAGCTCCAATGACGTCTGAGGTGATTGCAAAGGCGTGCATTGATAGTCATCAGTTAACTTGGGAAACATTTCCACTCTCAAAATCACGTGACTGTCAATCGGCAGCTACATTTACAGATCCCGATTTAATACCAAAATTTAAGGATTTTCACAGAAGGATGTCTGCCGATCATATCGTTTTGACAGATAAAAACCGTAACCTCTCAGAAGGAGATAAGCATCGCTTGCGAACAAATAAAAAAGTGCGACAAGCTACTTTGCATCTAAGGGCTTCATAATCAAAAAGCACTACTCTTATGAAAGCATTAATAACCCGTTCTCAATGTATACTTTTGGCCGATCTGAACAGTCGGTTGGGTGAGTGACAGTGGGATCTAGTCAGATTAGATCCCCATAACAAAGCTACTGGATTATTCAGTAATCGGTTTAAATGTATCGCGAGCTTTCCGCTGACTCTCCGTGACAGCTGAGAGGTCAATCTCATACCAAGACCTTAAATTCACAGTTGCCCCCGTTGCCAAAGCATTGTTTAACATTCCTTTGTTTACTTCACGGCTTGGAACCTCAGCGATTGCAATGAAATCAGCATCTCCATCGCAGAAGAAATAGTCGATGATTTTACCACCACAGGCGCTATACAGTTCATCCATAGCTGCTCTACGTTGTTCATAAGTTGCATCTGCTAGAGCTGCAAGACCTGCTTGTGAATATGACCCGATGGTTACGACTTTCATTGACTTCCTTTTTCATTTTTGATTGGAGAAACTGCCGTTCTGTTTTTGAATGGCTGCTGAGAACTGAACACAGCCAAAAAATATCATCTAGAAATTAGTTAAAAGCAAGCAAAGTTTGGATACTGAGTCGAATCCTGCTCCCAATGTATACTTTTGGAAAAGCAGAAAAATTGATCTGAGCTTTAGACCATTTGATAAGCAATTAGTCGATGGGTTGTTGTGTGGGGAGGATGGGATTCAATTCGGTTAGATCCCCATAGCAGAGCAACTGAATTATTCAGTTATCGGTTTAAATGTGTTTCGTGCATTGCGTTGACTCGCTGTCACCTCAGCAAGGTCAATTTCATAATAGTTCTTGAGTGATGAAACTGATCCTGTAGCCAGTGCTTTGTTGAGCATTACAACCAACTTCAGTGAATACGCTATTTTATAGCTCGAAAGAACCGACTAGTCGTTTGTAGATATGAATAAGGATTTGGATGTATTCCCCATATTTTTCTAAAAGCCGCATCGCTGCCTATGTTGCGCCAAAATGAGTTTCTTTCTTCCATGTTTTTAAATTGGATCACGTAAGATATGTTTGCAAAGCCGTTCTTAGGCGTAGACGGCGCAGATCCTTTCACTTCTTCTGGGATATCAGCTCCAACAGAAGCGGATACTACATTCACATTGCGAGAAGCTAAATAAGGCAAAAAACTCTCTTCAAACCAAACAACATATTGCGGGAACCAATTTTTTTCCATCGTGTAATCACGTATTTCATTTATAGGTCCCACTGAATGTGAGCCCGCAGAAACTGTGAAAACATTGATTGCAACTGCGGCTAGGATCGAGATTACTTTTTTCATTGAAATGCCGTGTTGAATAAAGTTTGAAAATTGAGTACGAAGAATTGCTTCTTATTATTCAGCGTATTTATCTGGATACATACTATTTAGCACAGGGGATTACTTGTATCATGCTCTAAACCAGATGGAACAATGATAATGACTGAAAGTAAGTATGCAGACGTAAATGGAATTTCTCCCTGTTGCTTCCACGTCTCAATGGATGTGAGCTTGTAGCTAATCTACATTCTAATATTGAAACCAGCACGAATAAGCGTTCCCAAATTACTTGCCTGCTTTAAGAGTTCCTGAAATTCAGACTTCATTGATATCTCATCCATGTATTTGCCAGCACTTCCCATCGAATCAAAGTGATAAATTGCGCTAATCTGGTCCATTTGGGGTGCCATGACCGGAACAACTGCAGATAACGTGTTCGATGGCGATAACTTTCCAATTTCTTTCATTATTTCAATGGCTTTTTCTATATTATTTCTTGATATCTGATAGGTGCGTACAATATGAACTGGAGTTGATAAATCTATAGTTTCATACAAATCTCTCATCATAAAAGGCCCAACACCTTTCCCAGCAGGGTCATCCCACCTCTGCTTAGATAGATCTTGAAATATCGGGTCCTGCATTGCTTCATCGAAAGCACACATTGCTGCCTCAAAATCTTCAAACTTAGCACCCATACCAAAATTACCGGCGTTATCACCCATTACAACACGCCAGCAACGGGTTGCTGTTGCTCCTTTTTGGGCCATTACACCTAGCGCAGTGCGCATACGTGTTTCAAGGAGATTTGATTTCCTGGGTAATGGCGTTGCAGAGATGTAAATATATGCACTCATTGTTTCACCTTTCAGTTTAAGTTTGAGGAGTTGTGATATCTGATATCAGGTAGGCAGCGTCAAACAATATACATTTTTTGCAAAAAATCAACTAAAAGGTAGTTAAAAGTAAGTGTTACTCAGATGACAGAGTAAATCATGTTGGTCAATGTATACTTTTAGAGGATCTGAACAGTCGGTTGGGTGAGTGACAGTGGGATTTAGTAAGATTAGATCCCCATAGCAAAGCTACTGAATTATTCAGTAATCTGTTTGAATGCATTGCGAAAGCCCCGCTGACTCTCCGTCACAGCTTAAATGTCAATCTCACACCAAGACCCAGATTCTCTAAAATCTTGCACCGAGGGTAAAAAGAAATGCTGAATCAGCAACCAACACTACATCGCTTTCTTCGAACTGACTCCCAACGTACATACTCTGATAGGTCGCACCGAATACAAGTTTTCCGGTTTGGTAAAGTAACGGCAGATCTACACTACCACCCCCCCCTGGCCCAGATTTCTGAATAGCTATTGAATTCAGTACGAATTCAACCTTTGAAGTTCCACTGTATAATGTGATTTTAGGTTGAAATAAAAAGGAGCCGAATGAAAATTCGTACCCTCCACTCAGTCCAATTCCTTGGAAATTCAATCTAGTTGTTAGTGTTAGTGTCTTAGTGTCATTCTGATCAGAACGTTCGATTTCAAATTGGGTATATCGTCCTGCTAGAATGATTTTATCACTAAAGGTTTGCTGAAGCTCAAACTGAATAATATCCCCTTCTAGTTCTAGATATTCCTCCTTTGTAGTTTCATTTCGGATAGCTCCTTGAGAACCACCAGCGCCAACTGAAATTTGCGTACTTTCTGCAGCAAAAACTTTCGTAGTTACAGAAATCAGTATCAAAAATAGAATTACTTTTTTCATAGTCATCCTACTGTTGGTTGCATTTTCTTTAGCTCACCGTTAATTACACACTTCCTATGCATACTTTGTGTGAATCTAATCAGTCAGTGGAGTGAGACAAAGGAAGATGGGACCCAGTTCGATTGGATCCCCACAGCAGGATAACTGAATTATTCAGTAATCGGTTTAAATGTATCGCGAGCTTTCCGCTGACTCTCCGTGACAGCTGAGAGGTCAATCTCATACCAAGACCTTAAATTCACAGTTGCCCCCGTTGCCAAAGCATTGCTTAACATTCCTTTGTTTACTTCACGGCTTGGAACCTCAGCGATTGCAATGAAATCAGCATCTCCATCGCAGAAGAAATAGTCGATGATTTTACCACCACAGGCGCTATACAGTTCATCCATAGCTGCTCTACGTTGTTCATAAGTTGCATCTGCTAGAGCTGCAAGACCTGCTTGTGAATATGACCCGATGGTTACGACTTTCATTGGCTTCCTTTTTCATTTTTGATTGGAGAAACTGCCGTTCTGTTTTTGAATG
>JACLAD010012535.1_pt1 | contig 27874 bp, 13 predicted proteins | sample 8027901 | NCBI WGS metagenome assembly JACLAD01 (sample SAMN15725071, study PRJNA655200) | protist metagenome | isolation source: fluorescence activated cell sorting (FACS) single amplified genomes of... | place: Spain: Blaines Bay Microbial Observatory, Mediterranean Sea | collected 2016-07-05 | reverse complement strand
CATGCCAGGCACAAGGGTGTGAAAAGGGCGCCCGGGCGGGGTCGGTCTTCTGTACGAGGCACGGTGGAGGGAAACCGTGCCAGCAGGAAGGATGCGAAAAGAGTGCGCGTGGCGGGTCTGCGTTTTGCTGGAAGCACGGGGGCTTCAAGCAATGCACAAGCGAAGGGTGCGTGAAGGGTACGCAAGGTGGAACGCCGTTTTGTATAGAGCATGGAGGTGGAAAACGATGCAAGTGGCATGAAGGGTGTAGCAAAGGGGCACGGAGTGGCTCGTTGTACTGTAAAGCGCACGGAGGCGGAAAACGATGCAAGTACAAAGAATGCACCAAGAGCGCTCAAGGTGCAACAGCGTTTTGTGTATCTCATGGTGGCGGCAAACGCTGCCAGCAGCAAGGGTGCAGTAAAAGCGGTGTGGGTGGCAAGCCATTCTGTCGGAGGCATGGAGGTGGCAAGCGTTGCGAGCGGGAAGGCTGTGGAAAGGGAGCTGTCAGCGGGACGCTATTTTGCACTCGACACGGAGGTAAGCGCCACGTGTGCGAGCACCAAGATTGCGACAAAGGTGCTGCTGCAGGTGGCAAGCCGTTTTGTGTACGGCACGGGGGCGGCAGACGGTGCGAGCACGACGGTTGTGATAAAGTTGCCAAGTCTGGCGATAAACCATACTGCATAGAGCACGGCGGCGGTAGACCGGCTGCAATAAGAGCGCTGCAAAAAGCAACAGACAATATTGCACCGAGCATGGAGGTGACCAGCAGCAATAATGCAGGTACGAAGGGTGTTTGAGAAACGAGCTCAGGGCGTCATCTCGCGTCGCCTTGCAGTAAGCAAAAAACATTTTCTCGAAAAAATAGAAAAGAAAAAGCCAAGTCGGTGGATCCCTTACGCGCTCGAGCTCACTTGAGGCTCTTCCAGAAGACATTATGCTCATAAAGAACCCAAAGGCCTTTCCATCGTCATGTCAATTGAACAAGAGAAAGAAAAATGCAGAATGAGAGAGAGAGAGAGGCTCAGCCAAGAGTACCTAGGCTCATAATAAAGGACCCAAGGGCATCCAAAAGCCGAATGCTGTAAACAATATTGTATTTTTTAGCCATGAGTTTTTTGAATCAAAGCCTTCGTGATGAGGATCATGTCAAAGAGAGAGAGAGGAGAAGAGGAGAAAAGAGAGAGAGAGAGAGAGAATAAAAAGAGCAGTAATTAGAGTGAGAGAGAACAAAAAGAGAGAGAAAGAGAGAGAGAGAGAGAGAGAGAGGAGGGAGATGGTGTCGGTTCTCGCCGACGCGTTCGATGGCGTCAAGGGCGGCGGGTCCCGATGGCGCGCAAGCGTTGCATGCGCGACGCAGTGGGTGGAAGGTGCGGCGGAACGAGTGGAAAGAGGGGGTGAGCTGGAGGATGGAGAGCGGGAAGCAGTGACTGGTCATCTGCTCAATGGGCTGGTGAGGCATCTGTTCCTGCGAAGCGCTGCGAATCTGGAGCGGAGAGACCAAGTAAGAGTGTTTGCGCTGATTCAGGCGGTAGTGCGTCTTGGGAAAACGCTGCTTGAAAAGTCCAAGCTGGACTTGTTGGAACTTGATCGCACGATGACAATGGTGCTTGGCGGACCCGTGCATCCACCTCGCAACACTGCCGACGCAAAAGACGAGCCAGAGGCTGCTCCTGACGGTCCCAAAATGGCAGATGTTTCTGTTATTAGCATGGCCAATGCCGTTTTAACCCTTGTCCAGTTCCCTTCGTTCTACCAATTACACGGTCTTCCAAAGGACACGCCACCTTGGAAGCTCGAAAAGCAAGGGACAAAAGTTTGGCCGCACCAGCAAGATGCTCTCCTAGCAGAAATGATGAGCAAAGTAGGGCAGACAATAGTATTAACTCGTAAAAAGCCAAGTGGGGGGGTCGATGACCGCGTTGAAAAGCGAGTTCGCATCGTTTCGTGTAGAGTTTCAGACGGTTGCTTTTTATGTATGGAGCAAGAACGAGAAGAACAAGCATTAACGGGAGGAAAGATACAAAAGGGAGGAGATGATAAAGTGGCCGAATGGATCACGTTGTCTGACTGGGACGAGCAGTTGATTGGATCACCGGATTGTCCAGACAATGTATTGACAAACACAACTCGAGATATTGGCTTGCGTGTGCAGGGTTTGCCTCCCTTTTCCCTTTCTTGTGCTGCTGTTAATAGTGATTGTTCTGAAAATGGTGATGACAAAGTGTTGTTGTCGTCGTCTTCGTCCAAGGAAGGAGAAGGAAAAGGAAAAGGAAAAGGAGAAGGACCGTTGAGCGGTGTCATAATAGGATGGTCTCTGGAGCGACAACATGAAATATTGCTTGACCTTGGTACAACAGGGGATGAAGAAAGCGAGCGGGCTATCTATTTGCGCAATCTGTCAACCACAGAGCGGGTGACAGCTTCTAGGTTGTACGCGCACACGCCGCTGCTAAAAACGAGCGCCGAATTCCCGCATGCTAAAGATTCCAAGAGCTTGTCCGAGTTTCAGATCGAAACAGTGTCCGCGTTTGTTTCTTGCGGGGGCTTTGCGGCTGTGATTGAACGCATAAATATGGACTCAAGCCCCATGCCGCTTGCGGCAATCGTCATGTATATGCGAACGCTTCTTTGTGTGCAAAAATGTTTGACACATGCTGATGGTGGCAAAGCCAAATGGCTTTCTTTAGCGCACAGTATGTTTAATGCCGGTGTCCAGCGCCTCGAAATGCTCTCCGATGAAGAACTCCGCTTCATCCAAAGCAGCCCGCGAACCCTCCAATCGTTTGTCAATGTGCTGTGTCAACTCAGTCCCGAGTATGCGGTCCACGAGGGCATGGAGCAGCAAAGCCTTAATGTGCTGTGCGAACAGCTCATGTTGCACGTCATGGCACAATTCATTCAGGTTTCTTCCATCGAATGCCGCATGTTTGGCCTTCGCAATATTTTGGCCTGCGTCAAGGTCCACTCGACCGCAGAGCAGCGTGCGGCAATCGCTGCTCTAAGTGGAACCACGCAAATTCCCCCCAAACAAGCGCTGTGCGCGTTCTCCAAAGTTGGTTTGTCTTGGTTTAAAGAGTGGTTGGACAAGATTAATATCGTTGCAATTCTTTATGAAAACAAAAATATGCGCAGCGAGCTGGTGAAACAGAGCTCGGGTGTCATTCTGTTTATGAGTCAGCACGGAATCCTGGACGAGTCGGCGCATTTGGAGCGAGTGTGGCGATCGAGTTTTGGCCATGAGCGTGGCACGCTCCGGATCATTCATAGCCTGCTGATTTCGTTGATGGACCAAATTTCGCAGTATCAGCGTCTTTTCTTTTTCAAGGAATACGTCGCGGCACTGCCGTTCGCAATGTATGACGACAATGGCGACACGCTTGCATTCATCTATGAACTGACGACCCGCTGTCTGAAAATCGATAGCACCTCCTCTGACAACATGTTGCAGACCGCCTCTCTTGGCGGCCATGCAGGCCTTGGCGGTGGTGGTGGCGGCGCCGCCGCGACGGACAGCGGGGGCAACCGCAAGCGGTCTACTTCCCCGCCATTGAGTGTGTATCAACGAGCAAGGCAAAAAGTGATCCGATCGAGTCCGACTTCAGATGGCTCGTCTTCCGAGCACGGGGTCCGCGCGCGTCGAGCAAGTAACCAGGACGTTGATTACCATCATGATGATAATGATGATGATGATGATGATGATGACGATGATGGTGATGGTGAGGATGACGACAGGGCGTCAACAATAGACGGAAAGGAAGAGGAGGAGCGTACAGGGGATGACGACGCGAGCTCATCACCGAGAGAGAATGGGTCTGCCCGTCTCGCAGCTTTGGCAGCAGTCCAGACGACGGCACCACAGCCCTCCTCTGAAGTGCATGACAACGACTTGGACTCTTTCACCACCGGGCTACCAATAAAGCGTACGTCTTCCTTTGAGCGGCGCCGCTCAGGTTCATTGCCAAATCCGCAACAAATCGTAGAATTTTCCGGGAACGATTATTGGTATGGCTTGATGCTCTTTTGGGACTTTGTGCAAGACGCAAACACCTGCGACACAACGATGGAAGCTGCTACCCTGCTCTGGCTAAAGAGACTGGCGATCGATTTGTTTGTGAAAATACTTACCGGGGACAACTGCGGCGACGACCAGCGCAGCAGCATCATCCATGCCTGCATCTCAAACGTAAAGCTCGGCGACTCGGTCCCCCAAAGCTTGGAAATCCTGCGTGCTTTAATTTGTGACGCCCCGTCCTCGCAAAGCGGGTACTGGTTTCCGCTCTCAGTCTCTGAGAGTCGCAAGCATCGACGTCGCAGGGACCACGTCATCGAAAAGCTGGATCGCCAGCACAAATTCGTAGCGTTGCTGTGCGATGACTTGCGACGATATTTAGAGCACGTGCGTCAGCTTTTCTATGGGGCACCAGGCGCTACAGCTAGCTCGTTTCATGTCAACGATTTGCGACTTGCTTCGGGCGTTGATCATCTTTTGCCATTTGGGAGCTGCTACAACCACATTCTGCAGCTCTCTGTTCGCTATGATTTCTTCCTCTTCATCCTCACAGAGTCAGACCTGTGCATCAAAAAGGCCGTTGCCAAGCAGCTATGGAGCGCCATGGTAGAGCAGGCGCTCTCCCAAAAGTCACAAGACCTCGGACTTTCCTGGTTTGGGAAAGCGCAGGCGCGGAGTGTTGTTCATGGCGATCCTACCAAACTTGCAGCTGCCTCTTCCGCCAGCGGTGGTATAAAAGCGGAAGTTGGTAAGGGGAGCGCTTCTGCTAGCGGGGGCAGCAGCAGCAGCAGCAGCAGCAGCAGCAGCTCCGGGTCCAACGCGAAAAGCTCGGGCGTCACAGGGGGAGAAGGAGTCAAGTCCAGGACTTTGGCAGAGAAGAAAACGCCTCTTTCGGGAAACACGGGGAAAGAGGGTGCCAAACACGATGAAAATCTGACGCGGCTTGCTATTTTCGGCGGCGACGACGTGCCCCTGGCCCTTTTTCGCGACGACATGCAACGACTCAATGTGTCCTCGCTCTCTCCCATGGGCCTGCGCGTTTTTCAAAGCTATTTTTTGAGCATCAATTACCGCTCAAAGGCTTTGCGGCCTTCCATCGAGCGGCCAGCCTTCCTCGGCGGCCGCAGATTCCGCCGAAACCAAGAAGCCCGCGCGCTAGCCCAAGCGGTCGTGTCCTCTGAAGAAGGCGTCGAGCTCTTTGAGTTCGTGGACAGAAACGCGGAAAGGCTCGAAGGCTTGGAATTTCTTTGGCGGGTGGCATTCGAGAGCGAGCGTGCAGACGTCGGCTTCACCGCCGCGTCTCAGGTGGTCCACCTGTATGTTCGGCTGACGCCGCGCTTGAAATCGAGAAAAGCGCGTCTGCAGCGCGAATTCATACAGCGGTGCGTTGAAACACTAGTTGAAGCGTGTGACGAGGAAGGGAGCAGTGCGAGTACAAGCGCAGCAATTGTAAGAGGCCGCGTTCGCGTGGCTCGAAGAGCATCTACCATGCTCAAGCTTTTCCTCCGCCATTTTTGCCAAAATGAAAGCCCGCACCTCGTCAACTTGGTGGTCATCCCGCCCTCGGTTGGCCAGCCCGGCTCTCTCGCGCGCAGAAACTGGAGCTCTGTCACAGCCGGTGTCCCGTTCAGCATCCAGGTGTCAGAAAGCGCCACCCTTGGAGAGGTAAAAGCGATGCTCGCCGACCATATCAATGTGTCTGAATCGAGCTTTGTCTTTCGATTAGTAAACAACCCGTGCAGGGTGGATGGTGCGATGGTTGCGGGCAGCGAGGCGCAAATTCATCGCCCAGACGAGCAACTGGGCTCTGATAGCGCGGCATCTGCGGACGCGGCGGACGCTGCGCTGCGCGAGCATGGCGTAGAAAAACTTTTCATGGAGCAGCTCCTCGTGGAGTCTTCGGACTACTTGTCCTTTTCAAAGCAGGCTTCTGCAAGTCACCAGCCCCGCGAGCAGCCCAAATGGGGGTATGAAAACCCCAACGTGCCAGACCCGTTCACGTCTGCGGACATGAAACGTACTGTGCACGACGTTGGGATCCAGGATTGGGGCATTCTCAAAATCGTGGACGAAAAGGTGGAAGTGAAAAAAAAAGACGCAAAGGGTGGCGGCAAGGCATCCTTGGTCAGTCAAAACCAGCGGCAGCAAATGGCCAAGTTCGCCGAGCCGCTCATCTCTGAGGCGCTGGGTCTGGGCTACAACGCCTCGGGGGGCGCGCCATGGCTCGCGCAGCCAGACGCGGCTGCCGACGAGATCGCGGCCCATGGCGAGCAGCCTTTAGAAAAGGTCGGCCACAAGCTAAAGTACGAAGGGGAGTGGATGGACTTTATCTTTGAGCGCCTACTCGTGCTTTTGGACCAGGTAACGTTGGATGACTCTTCGCGGCCTGTGGCGCAAGACCGGGTCGCCTCAAAGCAGATTTGGGACTCGATGCTGCTTTTGCCCTTCTACGAAGACCTTGTGAAGCAGGTGGAGGCGTTGGCGGACGAAACGCACTTGGAAGTGCTGCTACCTCGGTCGTCCGTCCATCGGCTACTGTACGTGCTTCGAATCATCGACTCGAAGATTTTGCTACCAAAAGTCCGCATTTCTCCGATCTGGGCGATCTTGCTCTCGCAGGCGCCGGCGGAAGATCCCTCTCCCCCTCATGCGTTGTTGCAGCAAGCGTGGGAAAAAGCGCAAAGGGAGGCCCCGCCATCAAGCAAGCAGTGGATGGCCCATTTTGTCAACAAGGGGGGCTTTGATCACCTCTTGGAAATCATGCTGGCCCAGCAAGACTCGGTGCAGAACGGCGGGCGGCACGTTGAATGCTTTGGACTCCTCGTCGAGACGGTGTCCGAGCTCCTGCTCCGAGACGAGGTGCTTCAAAACCAAATTTTCGCCTTCGTGGTGGCCAGTTTCAAACCCACATCATCGGTGGTAGCATCGCCGACGGCTGCTGGCGGTGGAGCCAAACGCTCACGGGAAGCTTCGGTAGCCGCCGTTGCAGAGGATGATGCGGCGCCCAACGCAGCTTGGGGCGAACAGACCCTAGAGCAGCCGGACAGCACCAGCAGCACCCCCACATCTTCTTCCACCACGGAAGCGGCGTCCTTCTCCAACGTCTCCACTTCGGCGGCGCCTCCGGGCCTTTCGTCGCCGGTTCAATTCCCCGAAGACAATGCGTTCAAGCGCTTCTCGGCGATGGTTAAAAACCGCGCCAGGCTTCGGAGCTCGAATTTGAGCAGCTACGCTGCTGGCATGCTGCGGCCAAGCCCCGTCGATACATCCATGGGGCATGACGGCGACAAGCTGCCTTCCGTGAGGTCTCCACATACCCCGCAGAGCGCTTTCTCGGACTACACGGGAAGCTTGGCCATGGCGATGGAGCGCCACGGCTCTGACGTCGTCGCCTGTCTTTTGCAGGCCATGCTGAGCGCGTCTGCGCCCGAAAACTCAAGCAAGTGCTCCAGCGAGCAGCTGCGCACGCTTGTCGACCATAGCTTAAACCTCATCATGATATGTATCTGCATTGGTGGCCCCGGCGCCGTAGCGGATATCGCTGGGTTCCGTGGGCTTCGGTCGTGGACCGAGTACCTGGTGATATACAACAGCGAGGTTGAGACCCGGCGCGCGGCCTGCATAAACATCTTGAATATGTGCAGGCTCATCGCCAGCTGCGACGAGAGCGACCCGGGCTTTAGGCGCCGACAGGCGTTTATACTGGATTACCTTGCCATCCTTTTGCCGATCGTGCAGACTCTCCACGTGAATGTGCGAGCAGACCTCCGCGGCGGATTGCTGACGCGAAAGGCCCACAAAAAACTTTCCCTCTGCTGCGAAGAATTTTACGAGCTCTTGTGCGGGCTCATCAAGCTAGTGGACCGCAGCAACAACGCGGAAAAGGCGAAGAATGCGCAACAAGATGGCGACTCGTTTTTCAAAAGCCTCTTTGCCAAAGCGACCGAGGCTCTGCGCCACCACGCGTCACTGGAGAGTTTTCACTCGGATCGCCACGACAACCTGATGATCGGCCTGATGAAAATGATTCGATCGATCGTGCTCAAGTCGCCCGAGCTCAAGCGCGGCGCAATCCCAAACGGTCTGATTGAGATGTTGTACCACGAGTTTTTGTTTGCGCCAAATTACGAAGCCGACCGTCTTGCGGAGGAGGCCTCAGACCCAGCGCCAGCCGCTGCCAATGGTGATGACAAACGGCCCGCCCTCCGGCCGGCAGGCAGGGCCAAAGGTCTCCTTCGCCGAGGGTACAGCGGTCACAGCTTGATCATTCAAGACCAAAGTGCAAAGTGCAGGACCGAGGCAAGCCGGAATGTAGCGCTGGCGTTGCTCTTTGAGCTCTGCGAAGGCTGCTCGGAAAACCTCCTCTTTTTGCTGGAGATCGTGGACGAGGAGGGGGTCGGCGGCTTTCTTCGGCCCGCCTTTTCTGCGCAATTCAAAAACGAGTGGAATTACAACCCGTTCATGTTTGTAAAAGACCCGCGGTCCAACACCGGGTTGAAAAACCAAGGGGCTACTTGCTACATGAACTCTCTCCTTCAGCAGATGTTTTGCATTCCTTCCTTTTGCGAGGCCGTCCTGGGCCTTGAATCCACGCCAGACTCTGTGCTGCACCACCTGCAAGTCGCCTTTGGGTCTATGCGGGTGAGTACAAAGCATTTTTACGACACTTTGCCGCTGTGCAAAGCCATCGCCAAGGCCGACGGCGCGCCCCTCAATTTGAGCGAGCAGCGGGACGCCAACGAATTCGCGACCCAGCTTTTTGACAAGATCGAGTCGGAATCGCCAGCCGCCAAACATGTCGTGGAATCGAATTTTGGCGGTATGTTGGTCAACCAAATCGTAAGCAAGGATGTCAACCACCCATACGTGTCGGAGCGCCCCGAGCCGTTTCACATATTGCCTGTTGACGTGCGAGGCCACACTACGCTCACCAAGGCACTGGATAGCTTTGTCAAGAGCGAGTTGCTAAACGGGGACAACCAGTACCGCCTCGATTCCGGGGAATTTGTAGATGCTTCCAAGAGGACGTGCATCAAGTCGGCGCCGAACCACCTTATCATCAACCTCAAGCGTTTCGAGTTTGACCTGCGGACGCTCACGAAGCGGAAAGTGAATGACCGTTTTGAGTTCCCTTTAACGCTCGACCTTGAGCCGTATACGCTCGAGTACTTGTCTAGGACCCACGCGGGCGAAGAGGCTGGCGCCAGCAGCGGGCAGAGCGGAGGAGAAGATGATCAAGGCGGAGTAGGGCAAGGAAACGACGAGGGCGGGCCATCGTCTCCGCGCAGCAAAGAAGGAGCGTACATGTACGAGCTGGCCGGTGTGATAACACATTCGGGCACCATGGACTCGGGCCACTACTTTTCCTTGATTCGGATGCGAAAGCCCACTTTTCCACCTGTTGGGGGCGAATGGTTTGAGTTTAATGACAAGCTCGTTTGGCCGTATCCCATCGACTGCATGCCGGGCGATTGCTTTGGAGGCGTCGACCCGATTCTCCGTGCGGATGGCACGACCGTGCACCTTGCCAAGCAAAAGAGCGCCTACATGCTGGTGTATGACCGGAAAGCGCGAGATACCCGGTCGAAAGCTGACAACCGAGGGTCGATGGCGCGGCTCGATTTCGTGCGACTTTCTAAATCCATCAACAGCTTGCCGGGACTTGTGGACTTCGATGACTTGCTGCAGGACGACTTGGAAGACCAAAATCGCGAGCGAAAAGATTCTATCGAGATGAGCCTGGACGAATACATATCGGAGGACATCGAAATGAGCCGAGATGGCGCGAGCAGCCACCGTTTTTCCACCCAAAAAGCCGTCGACACGGCTGCCGAGTCGCTCGAGCAGCAGCAGCAAAAGCAAAAGCCACCACCGACCAGCATGTGGGCGCAATTCGTTTCCAGTATTGGCATAGACAACTCTGGGGCAGTTCTTCTGCGACACTTTATGTTTAAAGATGAGCCCTCCTTGTTGCTGCTCGAGCTGAGCCAAAAAGACGCGATCGCTGACGCTTTCGAAAAAGGCGCAGAAAATGGTAGCATCCTACGCCTGCCAACGCACGTCGTGAACGCCATTCTGCGCGACAACCTCATCTTTATCCAGCACAATTACGTGTTTGCGGTTTCAAACTACAAGTTTGTGCTCAACCTGTGTCGAATCGGGGACAGTGCGACTCTTGAGGCCCCACCGGAAGTTCTGGAGCACATCCGGCTCCTGTCCGTGCGCTGCAGTGTCTGCTTCCTGGTTCACGTCGTTGCCCGCGCATGGGATATCCTTGTTGATGGCATCCTTCCTTCCTGGCGGGAGTTCCTCACGGCGCGCCTGAGTGAAAGCTCGGCGGCTTGCACGTGGCTCTTGCAGGCCTATGTTGAGAACGATTGGCTCGCTACTTGCTTGCAATCATGCCCCAAGGCAAATGTTCGCGATCTGTTGGTTGAGTTGATCTGTTGCTCTGTGGAGCGGGTCGCACTGACCCGCGGTGACAGCCAAATGGTGGACCAGCTCTTGTCCGCATTTGTTGAGAAATGGTACGTTGCAGGGGTAGACAAATCGACTCGCGTACCTGCTCTCGCCTTTGTCAAAGTCCTCCAAACGTATGCCCAATGTGGTGAGCGCGAGCGCGCATCTTTGTTGCAATACGACCTTGCTCCTCGAATCACACTTTGGTATCTCGAAAAGTCCAAAGGGTCTGACTCTACGGCCAAGGCAGCCTCTCCGCCTGATGCGCTCGTCCCCTTTGTGAGACTCTTGCTGTCGCTCGTCCAAGGTTCCATCGAAGTGAAAAAATCAAGTTCGGTCGATGGCCCACCAATCCCATTAGGGCACGCCGACGTACAAGTGGATGGCGATGGGCAAGGTGCGCAAAGCCCTAAACAAAATCAGCAGCCACAAGTGGACCCGCGGAGCGCATCTGCTCAAGCGGTTCAAAGTATTGTGGAAGACACCCCTTTTATGGATCGCCTGCTGTCGAAAGACCCAGAAAATGCGGAAACCTTGTTCCTGCTCTTGTCCGAGCTCTCGCACAAAGTTCATACGGCATTACTCTCCATCACCGTCGAGAAAGCCCTGCAACAATCAAATCATTCAAAAGTTTCTGCAAGTGTCGTCCACACGCTGGGTTTGATGCGCAAGCTACTAGATAGCTCCCCTAACTCTGGCGATTCTTCTGCGGCGAAGGAATGCGCTGACATCACGTTCAAGCCGATGATTGATCGCGTTGTCCATATTCAAAATCACCAGGTGCAAAACGGAGAGCTGTTCCTTTATCACTGCTCCAAGCTATTGTTGACCGTGGCTGTACAAAATACCATCTTTCGGGAAACGATTCTGCACGAATGGCAGCAAAAGCAAAACGGCAAGTAAACCTAAAATGTGTCTATAGATAGATAGTGATCATTTATTTCTTTTTGAAAATACGGTCTTTCTTCAAGTGGAGATTATAAGCTTCTCGGAGCTTTTCTTTGCTTAGCAAAGGGTTTGCTCTATCTACACGTTCTAAGCACTTTTCTATCAGCGCGTTAAAATCCTGGTCCGTCTTTTTCGAAAGCGAAATACTAAATACAAGAAATTCTGGCCAGTTTATGCTAACTGCATCTGTTATAGCGTCCGTTTTGTCTTTTCCTTGCACATTCACGTCCATGACGTTGAAATCGCGCTCAATCTTTCTAAACTGCTGCCTCACACGACCTATTTCAAATATCACATCGTTATGCTCGGGCCGTTCCCCGTAGATCGCATACCCAAGCGTTTGCATGTTGACAGTCGTCTACCACTCGCCGGTCAAACACTCCCCTCATCCTTCATTCCTTTCTTTCTTTCAATCCCACCCCCCGACTTACCAGTTTACCATCCTGATCCGTATCTAGCCTATCAAACAGTTCGCGAAGTTTGCGCTGCCGCGCACGGGACAGACGCTCGTCCACAAACTCCTGCATCCCTCCCTCGCCACCCTCGCGCCCTCCTCACCTCCTCTCTCTCTCTCTCTCTCTCTCTCTCTCTCTCTCTGCTGACCCAGCAGTATTTCTCTACGGTAGTACAAAAACTACTCGGATCAGATGTTGAATCTTTCTCTGACCCAGCAGTGTCTCTCTCTTTGCACATAATGAAACTAGGGAATTCTAGTTCAGTTTTGAACCGTTTTAATCTTCTTCCAAAAAAGTTTTGTCCCGCTGTAGACGAGGCGAGGCTTTGCTTCCAAGGCGGGTATTGCTTTGTCCTAGCAAGAAGGAAAGGGTACACGTCGCCATTGGGTGGTCCGTTGTGTGGTGGCGTTTGTTTTTTCACCAAAAAGAGTTTTGTCCCAAGATAGATAGACACGCATCCCGTTTCAATCTTCATAGACGAGGCGAGGCTTCTGTTTAGTCTTCTTCCAAGGCGGGTATTGCTTTGTCCTAGCAAGAAGGAAAGGGTACACGTCGCCATTGGGTGGTCCGTTGTTTGGTGGCGTTAGTTTTTTCACCAAAAAGAGTTTTGTCCCAAGATAGATAGACACGCATCCCGTTTCATTCTTCAATAGACGAGGCGAGGCTTCTGTTTAGTCTGCTTCCAAGCCGGGTATTGCTTTGTCCTAGCAAGAAGGAAAGGGTACACGTCGCCATTGGGTGGTCCGTTGTTTGGTGGCGTTCGTTTTTTCATTGATTGAGAAAAGACAAAGCATTTGTGTTTTCGATTGGGTTGGGTTGGACGCGGGTTAAAGGGCGATTGCTCGTTTGGTTCGCCGACGGTTTGCAGGAGTGAGATGGGCAACGAAAGCAGCAACTTCGAAAACGGCCCCTTGAAAGTGGGCATCGTTGGTGGTGGGGTCGGCGGACTTGGGCTTGCAAGACTGTTGCAAGTGAAAGGCGGTGCTGATAAGTTTTCCGTCAAGGTGTTTGAAGGTCAGGATGGGCTCGTCTCGCGGGGCGGTTCCTTGACACTAGAAGGGGCCATCGATGTTCTGAAAGAGTGCGGTCTGGAAGCCGAGCTGCAAAAGTACGCGTTGTTCTGGACCAAGGCGGTCTGGGAGAGTAAAGAAAAAGAGCTGTTTTCACTCGACTTGAGCACTCCAAACAAACATGTCAAGCCCAGGTGCAATGTCGACCGTCCTGCCGTGCAAAAAATGCTATTTGACTCCCTTGATCCTGCAATCGTAGAGTTTGGTAAAAAGGTGGTTTCATTGGATGAAAAAAGAGAGGAAGGAGTGTTTCTGTTGTTTAAAGACGGGTCTGAAGCAGGCCCGTTCGACTTTGTCGTGGGCGCAGATGGCATCCATTCCAAAGTCGTCGACGCAGTGTCCCCAGTCGAAAGTGAGAACGAAAAGGAGCGATACTCTGGTATCACACTCGTCGGAACGCGAGCCCCGCTCAACCCGGCTAACTTTTCGGAAGAAGAGCTGCAAGACCCTGGAAGCCAAGTCAAGTTTCTCTTTTCAGATTTCCAGGACGACGATGGAGTGACAAAGGGGTGCAGGGTGCTCTATAGAGTCGGGCCTTCCTTTGCGGATGACGGCAAGGTGTGGGAGTTTGCGGCCATTGCGTACCGCACCCCGGTCCCGCATTCATTCGCATTCGATTCCAAAGCTTCAAAGGAAGAAATGCAAAAGTTTTTGGGCTCGTTTAAGCATCATGCAATTTACGAAAAGCTGAAAGACTTGATCGAGCGCTCGGACGTTTCAGACTCGTACAAGTGGGGGATATACAACAAGTTTGGCTCGGCGAACCATTGGCGCTCCCCTGGCGGCAAGATCGCCTTGCTGGGGGATGCTGCGCACGCTATGAGCCCGTTTTTGGGCCAGGGAGCCAACTCGGCACTCTTGGACGCACTTTCGCTGTGTAACTTGCTGCTGGTGCACCCGCCACGCGTTGCGCTTGAAAAGTACGTGGAAGAGCGCAAGCCGATCGTTGACGTGATCATGGAAGGTTCCGAAACTATGGGTCTTTTAAACACTGCTTCAGGTGAGGCAGCCAAAGTTCGAGATGAGGTCTTGTTCAAGCTTGTCGTAGCCCAGGCTATTCGTACTAAGAGTGCTTGGTGGAACCCTGTAGCGCTCATCGCACGCGCTTATTACGGACACTTGGTTTCTCAATTTAATCAAGCAGAAAAGTTGGCGGAATGAAAAGGAATTCTTCTTTTTTTTGTTGCTTGTGTCACTTGCGTTTCGAATGGCGCAAAGACTTTTTTTTTGACTTGTTTCGACGCTGCTCCAAAGACATTTCGCGTGCCAATAAAAGACGTCGATCCAGCTCTTCTTCTGTGAGCTCGGACGCCCTACCTTCAATGTGGGCGTCCAAGCTTGCGAACGATTTACGCCTAGGTTTTCTTTGCTGCTGTTGCTCTGTTAGCCCTGTGGTTTTCTGCTTACGCAGTTGTTCCGCATCTTGGTCTGCTCTCTCCTCCACTGGCTGCTTTTGGCCAAGGGAGGTTTCAAAGTGTTCGTTTGCCGCCAAGTCTCGAACATTGACCCTTTGTTGCTCACACACATCGTACTTGTCATCTTGCTCGCTAGTTGACGTTGAAACTTGCTTTGGATCCTTTTTGCGCAAATCATGTGCTTTTCTTTTGTTGGAAGATTCTTCAAGTATTAGGAGCGCAGTTTTCTTGGTCGACTCGAGTTTGATCGTAGTGCTTGATTTTACCTTGGAAAATGCAAAACTTGCTTGATCTTTGGCGGCGGACAACTTTACAGATGTAGTCGAGCCAAACGCCTTGAGGTTTTTTGCCACATTGTTTTTTGTCGAGATCAGTTTAGCGGAAGCATTTGATTTGGATTCACTTAGTGTTTCGACCAGTCTAGTGGAAGCGCTTTGTACTTTCAACACAAGCACAGACGAAGAAGAAGAAGAAGAAGAAGAAGAAGAATTGTTCTCTTCCCCATTCTTTGCGTTGCTTGATGGTTGCCCATTCTCACCATTCAAAGCAGTCTCTCGATTATGCTTCCTCTTTTTGTATTCCGAGTGGCCAATCAAAAAACTCAGCACCAGGATCGCAAAAGAAAGCAAAACGGCAACGACAACCAATGCATCTTTTGCTTCCACAGGGATTTTCGTGACGGGGCGATCAACCCAAACATATGTACTATTTGGAATGAACCATTCCTCTTCGTATGAAATGTCACTCGCGTCCACGCATTCAACTAGACTATCATTAATCGCGGAGACGCGGCAAAATTGTGAGGATCTATGCGGCGTGCAGTCTCCAACAGAACATGATGCCGCCGTGGGATAATTCAGCTGCTTCAAGATGCCGCACAGCCCTTTGGGGAGACCCGTGTTTCGCTTGAGCTTCATATAGCCATTGTCTCCCCAACCAATGCCCCACTGGTTTTTGATCAACCAAAAGTCTTCTTGCCCTTCTTCAGGCAAAGTTGTGCCATAACCTACAATCAAAACTGCGTGGTCGACAGTCTCCCCGCACTTGGAAGAGTCAAATACGCCCGATTTGTACGTTTGGAAATCTCGCGAGTAGCCGGAAATCGCTGCCGCAATGGGCTGTCTAGCCACAGCTGCCTTGAGCTCTTGCTCCGACTCAGGCACGAATCTAACCCCTTTAAAGTCGGAGACCGTTGCGTCGCCATTGCCTCGCACAACTCCGAAAATGCCAGGGTCTGGGCCGATGCGACACGGGTCGGTATTTCGGTGCCCGTCAGTGTATGAGTACGGGTAGAGGGCCGACGTCGTGATCGCATTTGTACTAGCAAAGTCCAAGGAATACACGAAATTGCCTCCATTGCACGCCTTTTGGAACGGATGGGAGTCGCACTCCAATAACTGATCTTCCGACAACGAAATGAGTTTGCCTGTGTTTTTGTACATTAATCCTTCAAGCGCGCCAGTCGCTGCAAACGCCCAGCAAGCACCACATCGGCCTTGGCTCTTTACGTCCGTAACGCCACCGATCTTTCGCCAGTCTATCGATACGGGCAGGCCATCTTGCCCAAGCTTGCCAACTCCATCGGAGTTTGCAAGTGATCGATCAAATGGTGGTTCGTTTTGTGGTGTGCGAAGACTTTTCGCCTTCGCCTTTGCAACAGTCGAGTCCAATTCGACAAAATTCCCTGTTAATGAAGCATGCTCTTCAGGGCTTAGAGCGGCCATGATATTGAACCCTACTTGAAAGGAGGACCCATTGGTTAACAATTCGGCGTTACGGTGTTTAGTCCACTCATACTTTTCCTTGAAAAATCCCTTTCTAGCGCGCTCTTCCTCATCATCGCGAAAGACAACTCCATGCTCGGCTTTCCACTTGTTAAACTCTCCTTCAAGTTCACTACTCCATTCTCTAACATCGTCAGCGACACTGCCGAGTCGCCGCAAACGGGCACCTTTTCCATAAAACCACGACATCGCCCCGCTTTCAATGCCGGGAATGTGCGTACAACTTTTTGCCCAGCTCTTTCCACAACAACAAAGCAAGGAGCCTCGCTGCACCCCACTCACTCCTTCTCCAGCACTTTATTACTCAGCACCGACACTACCCGCCCACACTCACGCCAAATCACCACCACCACCACCACTTTGCTATCCCCCTCCAGCACCAAAGGAATGAAAAGACAAATTAAATGACAATTTAAAACGAAAATCCCTCACCCCTTTTCGTTCACTCTTTCAATCTTTCCAACTTGCTCGGCGAGGATTTCCACCCCGCTCGTACGCTCAACGCCCCTGATGAATGCGTGTCGACGGGGCGCTGTTGGGAGAAGAAGAAGGAGAAGAAGAAGATGATCATCGCGAGCGGGGTGTGCAGTGAATATCAAATTTCTTTTCAAAACATTCACTTGCTTGCATTGGAACTCATCACCCGAGGCTTTCCATGAGATTGGGTACGTACACCGGGCGCACTGGGTACATCGCGTTTTAGTAGTACACTTGGGGTTTAAAAGGTTTATTACTTGACTTGCAATGGGAATTGGGAAAAGAAGTCCATCTCTTGCTTGATTTGGTTTTCAAAAAATAGCGTATTTTGTTGTTGCTTTGCGAGTGCCTTCCCCAACCTAAGCGAAAGGGGAAAGAAAGAAAGAAGGATAGTTTGCTATATTCTAAGGGACAATGGTATAGCCTCCGCTTAGACTGAGTGTGCTTGGGACATTTTGTATGGTAGAGGGCTGCTCGCCAACACTTTCTGCGTCTGACTCGTTCGGTCTGATTGGTTTAGTGGTTTTGTAGGGTTTGGCAAAGCGTACGTGGTTCTTCTTGGGGAGGAAGCGGTCCAGCAACTTTGCGACCAGTGGAGAGAGGCAGTTTGGGTTGTTTTGATAGAAATACATGACTGCTGACATTGCCGAGCAAAACAACAGAATCTCACCTTGGGGGACACTAAAGGCTAGTTTGTGGTCATAGAGTATCATGTAGAGGCTATCTGCCGCGCGGGGAAACGTATACAAAGCAAGCTCGGACCGACGACTTTTCTGTTCGAGCAGAATCGAAAACGATGAGCAAATGCCTGCAAAATAATACCAAAGCTTGTGGTCCAAAGGCTTTCCCTTGGATCGCTCGAGGACGAAGCGTTGCATACACACGATGCCCATGTAACCGCTACAAAAGACGGACAGAAACGCGGTGGACCTTGCGGCTGAGAACAGGCACTTTGCTATGACCTGGACCGGGGCCTTTACGAAGTTTTTGAACCGCAAAACGACCGCAGGCACAACAGCAAGAGACAAGTATACGGGGAAAATCAGCTTGCCGCAATCGAGGAACGTTTTCGCGACCGAAACTGTGCTAAACTTGGTGAACGGATGGAGCGCACGGGCCGGAATGAGGTTTGGTGTTGCGCTCGAAAGAGTCTGGGAGACAGCGGCCACAGCTTCTTTGCCCCCGGTTTGCTCAATGTATTTCCTGACTTGGGGCAAGTTTATGGGTTTGCCTCGGCAATTGTCTCTCACTGCCTGCAGCATTACCTCGTCGATTGGGCCTTGGCGCACAATAAACTTGTAATAACTTGGAGGCAGGGTCTCTGGCCGCATCACGTACGCATACATGATCTGTGCCGAGCTCAAAATGAAGAGAAGCGCGTCGCCGTGCTTCCAATCGCTGCCCCAAAAGTGCCAATAGCCATTCAACTTTGCAAAGTTGTACAGGCACTGGACTGCCCTCGTCGCCATGTACAACCCCAACGTACGGTGCCAGCTCTTGTCCATAAAGTGCAAGGAAAACCCAGCGAGCCAGCCACCAACCGCGCTGTGCCAGTTTTTTTCTTCCCCGTCTGAAAAGTACTCTTTCAGAGTCGCGACAACCGCCTTGTAAATGCCGGAAAAGCTGCCAACGAAGAGCCCAATCCGCATGGCCTCTATCCTAAACGTGAGATTTTTCTCTTGCGCAAACCCTTCCAGCCCCATCGACATGAGCGCGCGGGGCTTTTTCGCGGCCAGGTTGAGCAGCCGAAACAGCAGCGCGACGCCCGCTCGAATATTGTACGCGAGCAAAAAGTTGGTGAGGAACGTTTTCAGCGCCTTGGAGTCCACCAGCGCAATCTGCGCCCAGCGTGCCAGCGCCGCACCGCGCCCACGTTTCAAGCGCCTCACCCGCCCGTCGGACGAACCGCCATCGTCCGTCCACTCCTCGCTATCCTCCCCGCCGCTCTTCATTCTACTTTCTTTCTTTTTCCTCTTTCTTGCTTTTCTTCTTCCCTTTCGTCTTTCGCCAACCCCGACTTGCGTCTCCATTGGTTCCTTTTTTTTTACCTATCAATAAGTTTGTCGCTCGCAGGCAGGGTGTGTTCTTTGTTGCCAAAGTGTAATTTATTCTTTTTGGCATTGGCCCAATAACCTACTTAGGGGAGCCTGTGGGACTTTTCTTTTGGCTCCCCCAAGGACCAGCGCAGTTGAATGGACCGTACTTTCCATCCTTTATGCCTCACCGAACGTAGCCTGGGCAGTCGATATTCTTCATATATCTCTAAACTTTCTCAATTAGACGTTGTGAACTATGGTTAGTGTTGCGCAATAGAGGTTCGTTTCCTCTTCATGACTATCTTTTTGTACGTCTTCATAACACATTAGTTTCTCCTGCTGTTGAAACTTTTAACTAGCGCAAAGTCGCACAAGCCAAACAAACCATGGGCGAAGTATTAGCCCAAATGAACGAAGAAGAGCTCATTGAAAAATGCTTCCAATTATATATATCTACACGTAATGGAGGTCCTGGGGCACGTGTAGAGGCCAAGATCATGGCCGACGACAAGAAACTTTTAAAAATAATATGTAATTACAATGATTACCCCAAGGACCAGAGCAAAGTCGCACAAGCCAAACAAAACATGGGCGAAGAATTAGCACAAATGAACGAAGAAGAGCTCATTGAAAAATGCTTCCAATTATATATATCTACACGCAATGGAGGTCCTGGGGCACGTGTAGAGGCCAAGATCATGGCCGACGACAAGAAACTTTTAAAAATACTATGTATTTACAATGATTACCCCAAGGACCAGTGCAAAGTCGCAGAAGCCAAACAGATCATGGGCGAAGCATTAGCACAAATGTACGAAGAAGAAGCGCTCACCGAAAAATGCTTCCAACTACACGCAATGGTCACCGTGTGAAATACAGAAAATTACCAGAACAAGCTAGGTCAGAATGAAAAAACAAAAACCCCGCCCCTGCCCAAAACTGTGACGGTTCCAAAACTTTATAACTTGAAGAAAACCCTGATCCTCCTGGCGCGGGTCGTTTCTCATATATTTAGAAGCACTTTTCAATGAGCTCTTCTTCTTACTTTGGGCTAATACTTCGCCCATGATTTGTTTGGCTTGTGCGACCTTCTGCTGGTCCTTGGGGCAATCTTTGTCGTAAGTACATGGTATTTTGAAACGTTTCTTGTCGTCGGCCATGATCTTGACCTCAACAAACCCAGTTAACCCAACATACGAAATACAGTGGCTGACACCAATTGATCGTAGGATGAAACCAGAGAACGCAACGTGGAAACCAATATACCTAGACACTGAAAATAGAAACAGTGCACAAACCAGATACACAACCTTACCACGTTACGTCCCTCACAAAAGTCATCTACAAAAGATGGATAAACAGGGCATAGTAGCAACCTTTCGGGATCTTGAACCGCACTTAACCATACCAAGCGAAATCCCCGAACGAATCGCGCAATACTATGACACCATAATACGAACTCTAGACGAACAGCCGAAAGTGTAGGTAAACGAAACAGTTCCGAAGCAGACCAATGTCTTTTGCTCCCAGGAAGAGGAGGAGGTTCACGGTGAGTTTCTTTTCGTGCGTTTCTCTCATATACGTTGGGGCGAGGCGCGCGCGAAGGAAGGAAGGAAGAGAGGGAGGGAGGGAGGCAGAGAGAGAGGATATCAAAGGCAAGGGAATCGAGGCAGGACCGCCGGCCAAGGTGCTTGGCGGGCAGGGAAGGAAGGAAGAAAGGAAGGAAAAAGGAAGGAAAAAGGACGGGAAAATGACGGGCGACATGGACTTTGGACAGCTCATGCAGCAGGCAGCGGCAATCAAGACCGAACAGGTCAAGGCTGATCGGCGCAAGTACGAGTCCAGCCCGCAGTGGCTGCAGCACTCGCTGTTTCAGTGCATTGACACGCAAGTTGCAGCCGCAAGGGCCGAGCCGTGCGTGGAAGAGCGCGTAGAAATCGCCCAGAGGTTTAAAGAAGCGGGCAACGACCTCTTCAGGAGAGGCGACTGGGTGCAAGCCAACGACAAGTACGAGCGATGCGTGGGCTGCTTTTGGTATATTTCCACAACCAACAAAGACTGGAAAAAGCGAGGCATCCGGGACGAAGACATCGATTTTGTGCGTGATGATGATATCGATAGCTGCAAGCAAGTGCGAGAGCTGATTGTTTCGTGCCTGAACAACATTGCGCAGTGCCACATAAACCTCGAGGAGTTTTCCGACTGCATTCGGGTGTGTGACACCGTGCTTGAACTGGACCCCAACAACGTGAAAGCGTTGTACCGAAAAGCAGAGGCGCTGGTCGCGCCGTTATCGAGTGGCGCTACGCATCTCGAACAAGCCGTACGTTACCTCAAGCAAGCCGCCACGGCCGACCCCACCAACAAGGCTCTTCGCCGGCGCTACCAGCAGCTCGTGGACGAGTTGAAAACGTTGAGAGCGGCAGATAAAAAGACCTTTTCAAACGTGTTCCAGCGATCAGAGACGCTAGAAGCGGCCAAAGGCGGGAGGAAGAGCAGCAACAATGATGACGGGGAAGAAGGGGTCTCGTCAGCAGCGGCCCGCGAAAAGGCAGGAATGGAGGATGATGCGGCAGAGCGCAAAGCGCACGAAGAGAAAAAGAAAGGAGAGATCAAGCAGGAAAAGCAAGTGCGTGACCAGTTGGACAAGTATCGCGACATGTCTCATCAACTAAAGTCGAAAGGACGTGTAAAGGACGCCGAGCAGATTGACGAAATCATTCATTCCACGGAAAAGCAACTAGATCAGCAGCGCAGGGTGAGAGAGATGGACTTTTTCAACCCTACTCCCGAAATGATCCAGGAGGCAAAAGAGCTGCACGGCTTGGACTTGAACGACAAGAACGTGCAGAAAATGCTTCACCATATGATGCAAAACAAGATCGACCCTAACGCTTCTAATAATGTAGTTTCTGCAAAAGAAGAGGAGGCGGCTGGTGAAGGTTCCGTGGCCAACAACGCCTCTCCCGCGCTCTTGATCGGGTTACTGATGGCTTTTCTATCTCTCTTAACATCCTGGTACCATGGTGGCTCTGCGTGAATCTCGACCTCATTTATTACTTTTTTCTTCCTTTTTTCGTTTTAGTGAATGCGCGTTGCTTCATTCAAGTAGTCTCATTGATTCGACCAGCAAAAGAAGCCAACCAACTATGTATTTTTAAAAGGTTGTAAAAGAGAAAAAAAGAAAAGAAAAACGTGAAATGATGAGTCTCTCTTTTTTTTTTACCTGATTTGTTTTTGGCGCCGAAGGAATCCATGGGCAGTGCTTGGGTAAAGTGCATAGAAACCGATCATTTTGAGCCCTCCCCGTAAACCGATCGGGTCGTTGGGCATGTATCAATGCCATTGGGTGGGATTTCGTTGCTGACACCGTAGTAGAATGAAATATGTCCGTTGGAACAGTGGCGCCCGGGCCGGCCCGGCCAGTGACAGAGGCTGAGCGAGGGAGAGGTGAACGTTGTAGGTTTGGCGAGCGTTGAGCGCCGAGCGCCTTCAATGACAGCGGCTGTGAGTGTCGGCGTTGAGAGGTGGCTGTGACACGGCGGCATCAATGGCGCAGGAAATGGATGCAGGGCTCGACGAGTCGGAGCTGGACCGGATTCTAGACCGTGAGCTGGAAGAGCTCGGCAGTGTCGGGTCGATTGACACGGATGAAGAACTAGACAATGTCGGGCATGAAGATTATACGCAGGGTGGTCTTGATGAAGAGCGGCTTCGCGATAGTCTCTTAGACGACGCCTGGGCAAGTCTGACGAGCAATGTGAATGACCGTGAAAAGGCAATATTGGACTTTGAAAACGACTACAGTCAGCTATTACAACTCGCGTCAGTAACAGATCGAGACCAAGCGCAAGTTGAAAAATCCGGCACGATTGGAGAAATAGAGGGCGTAAACACTTTGTTGAAGAAGAAGGAGGAGGAGGAGGAGGAGGAGGAGGAGGTCATGAACGGAGAAAGTGCACCCATCACCCCTTTGACAGTTGAAAACACAAAAGCTATTGAATTTGACATGTTGAAACAAGTCAGTCTGGTATTAAATGAGCTTGTTGAAAAATTGGAAGAGCAAGATGCTCTCGCGCAGGTTTTAGAGTATGACGAAAAGGAACATATAAAGGAGAGCGCAGCAGTTGCAAACGACAAGGAATTGCGTGAGGAAGGACATCCTATTAAAGCTTTAATCGTAGAAACCAAGGAGTGCCCCAAGGAAGAAAAAGAAGAAGAAGAAGAAGAAAACGCCAACTCGTTTTTGAGCGCGCTGGCAAGTGAGTTGGAAGAGCGCGAGCAGGAAAGGGTACAAGCGATGCGAATGCTTGAGGAAGAACGTGAAAGAGCAGTGGCGCTCGAAGTGCAAAAATGGCTGCAGCATGACGCTGCAGTAGCAATTCAAGCTGTTGTTCGGTGCTTGTTGAGTCGAAAACAACGCAAAGTGCGAAAGAGCGCCGTCGATCGTATTCAAAACGCCATGAAAGCGGTCTCCAATAGAATACGAGGCTTCAAACTGCGCAAAAAGCTAAAGCGCCAAGCTCAAGTGGAACGTAATATTAAAGCGATGGAAGCGGAGGACCTCCTTGCTCGGCATGTACGGCGGCGTCAAAAGGAAGAACAAGCCCGAATGGCTGCCGAGGTTGCGCTGATGGACGCCGAAAACGTCGCTGGTTTACGCCTTCGAGCGGCAGAGCACGAGCGAGCGTCAAACGAGCAAAGGCAAATGCGGCGTGAAGACCAACTTGCTTTGGATATCCGCCGTGCAGAGGCACTCCGCAGGGAGCGCTTGCAAAGCTTGTCTCGCACGCTGAACAGCGCTGTGGTGTTTGAACACGGAGCTAGAGGTCCAGCCGTCATTCTTGAGAGCAATGGTTACTCGGATTTTTCCCCGGCGACTTATTCTTCATCGCAGGCGCTGCCTTACGAGCTATGGGCGGTCCGCAACGCTTTTGAGCGCTTTGAGCATCTCCTCCCGCATGCGTGTCTTGGGGCCAAACTTGAACGGGTTCAAGTGCAGGCCAACAGCATCAGAAATTTAGAAGGGGTCGAACGATGTATAAACTTGACTGTTCTCAACTTGGCCAATAATCAACTCTGTTTGCCAAACCTTGCTCCCCTTCGCCTTTTGCCTTGTTTGCGCGTGCTCGATCTTTCAAGCAACCCTTTGGACGGAGTATTTCGCGGTGGCAATGGAGCACTCGCGGGGAAAGCTAGCGGTTTGCACGAGCTCTATCTAAGCAATTGTGGATTGACTGCTCTGCCGATCGAGCTCTATGCTCCAGAGCTGCACACGCTGGTGCTGTCCAAGAACAAAATTGTCGGAGACACATTTTGCGACCAGTCAAATAGTTTACCAGAGCTAAAGACTTTGGACCTAAGCAGCAATCAACTTGGCCCTGCACTTGGTGGACGTTGTGCGCACGCCATGCCAAGTCTTGAAACGCTTGATATTTCCAACAACAAAATCGACAACGTTGTGCTTGGATTGCTGGAACACATAAACCTGTGCGTGGTTAATGTAGCGCCGTACAAGTTTGGAGATGGTGGCGACGCCAAGGAAGAAGCCAAGCAAATATCACGACATTTGAAGCATTTGGCATCTATGGATGGCGACAGCAATTATTTGTATTCTCCATTTCGCGAGGAAATCATTCAGCTACAAAGTGCGGTACGAGGCGCCTTGACAAGGGAGCGGGTCAGGGTAGCTTTTGAAAAAGCTAGGTTTTCCGCCACCGAGCTTGGAGATGAAGAGTTTGAGCAAGTTGATCTGGATGAATTCATGGGCCAAGTGTCTGATGACGACGCGGACCCGATTGAATTTGACGCTGGATCACCCGAGTCGCCAGAGCAAGCCCAAAAGTCGTCCATCGCATCATCTTCATCATCATCATCTCAGAAGAACGATGCTCAAAGTACTCTTCCTCAAATAATTGGTGGTGAAGAAACCGAATATATGCTTGCCGTTGCGCGACTTCAAGAAATAACGAAAAAAGCATATGCAGACAGCACCAACAACAACAATCAAGATTCATCAAACCATTCACCTAATGGTATGATAAAGCTAGCTATTAGCCAAACCTCTAGCATTAGAGAGACGCCGAGCATTGACACAACAATGACAGAATCCAGTACTTTTCAATGCCAAACTTTAGACTCTTATAGAGAAGAAGTGGGTATGCAAAGTCAAGAGTTGGACGAATGTAGATCTGAACCTCATTACCGCACTCAAGCCCCTTCTGGACATGAGAAAAAGGGCACCCGGAGCTCGGCAAAGCAACAACGCCCCAAACCTCTTCGTCCAAGTGGCAATCGAAAAGGTGGTACATTTGGACCCCTCATGGACCGACAGATCTATGCGGTAAAAAAGGCCAAAAAGAGCAAACGTAGGATGCCGGCTTGGGCAATGAAACCTCCGTCTGCGCAAGGCAAAAATTGATTTGGCCGTCTTTGCTGCCCACTGTACCTGATTCATTGAATACTACAAAGAAAAAAAAAAACTACTGTAGATCTTACAAAAAAAAAAATTCGATCAAGGAGGACCTCCAAAAAGACAATGATCAATTATTAGCCCAAAATATAGGTACAAGAGAGAGGTTAGATTAGCTTTTCTTTCAATGGAGGCTTGCATTCGGAATCTTTTGACAAATTCCGGACTGGTGGCAGATTCCGCGGTGCTGGCTTGCCAGCCATGGCGATTGTTAGATTTTCCTTTTCGGCCGGCTTTGCGTTAACTTGGAGCTGCCCTTCCCAACTTCGTTTGACCTCTGCGGGAACAAGACCCAAAGACGGGTCAAACACTTTCCACCCCGGTGGAGGGGTAAATTGAGGAGCCAACTCACAGGGTATAAGGCAGGCGTCAGGCAACTTGACGGGTTTGAAAGCAGCACCTAGGCTACTGTTGACAATCGGCGTCGCAGTTGGATCGCTTTGGATGGCAAAAGATGACACCGTGTGACTGCCTCCCCGGTCCCGACCACGCCTTTTTTTCTTGCCCTTGCCTTTGCCTTTGCCTTTGCCTTTACCCTTGCCTTTGCCCTTGCCCTTACCTTTGCCGCGGGCCTTGGAAATAGGTGGTTCTTTGTATACATTCTTACGCTCCCTATCTCCTTTCCCGAAGACCTCCGTCTCATCCACCTCATTCCCACCGTTATCATCCACCTCCTCATCCCCTTCTTCTTCTTCTCCTCCTTCTCCTTCTTCTTCTTCTTCCTCTTCCTCTTCGAGAGTCAGCTGCGCGTCGTCGTCCGAATCCTCTTCACCGTTGGTCATTTCAACAAGTTGAGGCATATCAGACAGGTCGTCCTCTTCTTCGCCGACAGAGCTGAGGACGGCGGAAAAGTCGGTCAGACCAAATGCATCGACAATCACACCAAGCCCGAAAAAGTGCAGGACAATCGCAAGTCGGCGACGGTACTGATAAAGTGAGCCCAACACGAGCAACAGCACAAGTCCACCGTGGAGGCCGATGAGGTCAACAGCACGAAGTACCTGGCTGAGCGCATCACCTCCCGGATAATTGGCGAGAAACTTTTCCCACCGACGCGAACCCGCTGACCGTCTGGCCACCTCTCCAAGACCCGTAGCCCTCCAATACCACAGAACTAGGGCGCCATACATGACGACGACCCCTACAAGCAGCCACCGACGAGCCGCGTGCCACACCCTCCTCCTCCGCCCCGGCCAATCAGCTGCCAGCGCGTCGAAACCTTTCAGAAGCGGCTGCGCGTCTCCAATCATGTCCACCTCACCACCATCGCCCTCAAGCACAAGCTTCTCTCTCTCTCTCCCTCTCTCTCTCTTTTGTTGTTCTCTCTCACTCTAATTGCTGCTCTTTTTATTCTCTCTCTCCTTCCTCCCTCTTTTCTTTTTTTTTTTCAAGGACTACTAATGGTTAAATTGGTCACATGTGGGCCCAGCACCACCGGGTCCGCATCCCAGGTGCCGTTTGGGTAAATGAGTTTACAGTACGCCTCATGCACGCCGCCTTGCATGAGGCCGTTGTTGACGCAGTAGCACATGTCTTCTCCCGCGCAGGCACCATAGTTGTTTCCAAGTGTGAAAAACGCAAGAGCAGCAACGTAACCAAACAACGACCCCAGCGCGAAGAGCAAAGCAAAGCCACGCTTAGGCATCGCGTTCCAGATCGCCAAAGGGTCGGTCCGTTTTTCCCAGTACAAACAAAATACGTCGACTGCGAATTCAAACACGAGTTGAAGTCCTGTGGTAAAGTAGAGCCACCCAAAGTCTCGCGTTTTCTTACCAACCGCGTTCTTCACGTACCAATTAAATGGATACGAAAGCGGTTTGTCAGACCAGTATACCAATACAAACCCACTGGAAACGATTCCAACGTACTCGGCCATCATGTCTGTGAGCAAGACGATCGAGTAGAACACCGCTTCGGCGTTTGCAATCCCAGCATCAGGCCCTGCTAGTGCTGAGATATTTTGCATGGCTTTTGTAAATCTACTCAGCGCAGTTTCATCGAGCACTTTTGTGTTTCGCTTTTTCTTTCTTTTCATTATTCTTTGCTTCAACCTCCGTATCGACTTGTCGCGCTCTCGAATAGTCAAACGAAGTGCGACTTCGAGAAAGCCTTGCCACGTGACAATAATCGTGCTTTGCTCTACCGAATCCAAATTGGCGATAGCCAGGCGCAAGTACACAGCCCAGAAAACCTGCAACCACACGACAAATACCCAGGCATACTCGCGATGCAATGACAAAGAGTTTTCACCGTTCACTTTTGCGTCTGAAGTCAAGTACCACGCACATTTCGTGGCTGCAAAACGCGTCACTTCGCGTACAGACGGTAAGATCAAGCAAAAATATGCCATTTGAAAGAAATCTTCCTGCATGGGTAAATTTGGCAGGACCAAAAATATCCAACCAAATCCCACCAAAAGAATTCCTAGCTGAGCCAAGAGCATCTTGGGTACTTTCGAATCCGTTGGCAACTTGCACCGGAGGGCGATGAACAGGAAGACCACCGCGTAGACTGGCATAAGAAATAAAACCACCTCTAGGCCCGCTACACCGTACCCCCATATGAGCGTTCCAAAGAACGCTAGAATAGCCAATCCGACCGCTCTTGCAGGAAAAGCTTCTTTTCCGAGATAAAAATAAAAAGCCACTGGGAAAAACCCCACCCAACAAAGCAAGATGTCCGGCACCATGGCTCCCCCGATCCGCTTCAGGCGTTCCTCGACTGACGTCGTCCCACCCGGCACAAGCAGTGGCTCAGGATAAGT
>JACLAD010016694.1_pt1 | contig 27932 bp, 17 predicted proteins | sample 8027901 | NCBI WGS metagenome assembly JACLAD01 (sample SAMN15725071, study PRJNA655200) | protist metagenome | isolation source: fluorescence activated cell sorting (FACS) single amplified genomes of... | place: Spain: Blaines Bay Microbial Observatory, Mediterranean Sea | collected 2016-07-05 | reverse complement strand
GTCAATGAACTTTTCCCACAGCGCCAGACATTGAGCATCGCCACCTTGTAGCTTAACTACGTATTCACGGGCGCGGTCGGCAAAACCTTCTTCTTCGTCAAAGCGTACTTTGGCTTCGCGGTAAAAGTCTTCAAGATCAGAGAGCGCTGTTTCAGCCACTTCTTCTTGCAACTTATCAGAAAGGTGCGCAAGCAACATGCCGAACTGTGTACCCCAGTCCCCCATGTGGTTTTGACGAATCACATTGTGACCCAAGAACTCGAGTACCTTAACTACTGCGTCGCCAATAATGGTGGTACGCAAGTGACCTACGTGCATTTCTTTCGCTAAGTTAGGCGATGAGTAATCTACTACAATGTTTTGCTCAGGCGACTTTGCGATGCCTAATCGAGGGTCGGTTAACGATAATTCGCACTGGTTAGCCAACCATGCGTCGTTTAAATGAACGTTGATAAAGCCAGGGCCCGCCACTTCTAGCTTGCTGGCAATATCGTCGAGCTTTACTGTCTCAACGATTTTTTCTGCGATATCACGAGGCTTTTGCTTAAGCTGCTTAGCCAGCGCCATGGCGCCATTAAACTGATATTCACCAAACTCTGGTCGAGCACTGCGCGAAACGGGTACTGGCGCATTTTCTACGCCCATCTCTTGTAGAGCTTCAGTGAAACGGTTAACTAATAGTGCATGTATATTCATAATGTATCTTTTCTTAATTTTCGCGCGTGTTCGTAAATTGAATATCTGGGTAGCGCTCTTGCGCTAGCTGTAAATTCACCATGGTAGGTGCGATATACGTTAGGTTGTCGCCACCATCTAGAGCTAGGTTCTGCTCCCCTTTACGGCGGAACTCATCAAGCTTCTTCTCATTGTCAGAGTAAACCCAGCGGGCAGTAGCAACGTTAACATGCTCGTAAAGTGCATCTACGTTGTACTCTGCTTTTAAACGCGCCACAACCACATCAAACTGAAGGACACCTACGGCACCCACAATCAAATCGTTATTCGCAAGGGGGCGGAACACTTGAACCGCGCCTTCTTCGGATAGCTGAATAAGTCCCTTAAGCAACTGTTTTTGCTTAAGCGGATCTTTTAAGCGAATTCGCTTAAATAGCTCGGGCGCAAAGTTTGGAATACCGGTAAAGCGGTAGTTATCGCCTGATGTAAAAGTATCGCCAATACGGATAGTACCGTGGTTATGTAAACCAATAATGTCACCGGCATAGGCTTCTTCGAGCAAAGAACGGTCACCTGCTAAAAAGGTTAATGCATCAGAAATACGCACGTCTTTGCCTAAGCGGCTGTTGCGCATTTTCATGCCCTTTTCGTATTTGCCTGACACGATACGACAAAACGCGATGCGGTCACGGTGTTTCGGGTCCATGTTAGCCTGAATCTTAAACACGAAGCCGCTAAACTTACCGTCGGTGCTTTCAATTGTGCCTTCTTCAGTTTCGCGGCCAAGTGGTGCTGGCGCCCACTCAACTAACCCGTCAAGCATATGGTCAACACCAAAGTTGCCCAATGCTGTACCGAAAAATACCGGCGTTAGCTGACCTTCACGGAATAGCTCTTGATCAAACTCGTTAGACGCACCGCGCACCAACTCAAGCTCGTCGCGCAGGGTTTCGGCAAGGTCGCTACCCACTGCAGTATCAAGCTCTGGGTTGTCTAGCCCTTTAATAATGCGCACATCTTGAATGGTGTGACCATGGCCGCTTTGATACAGAATAGTTTCGTCCCTATGAAGGTGATAAACCCCTTTAAAGCTTTTACCACAGCCAATAGGCCAAGTGATTGGCGCACACAAGATATCAAGCTCGGTTTCTACTTCATCAAGCAGCTCCATTGGGTCGCGAATATCGCGGTCAAGCTTGTTCATGAAAGTCACAATTGGCGTATCGCGCAAACGGGTAACTTCCATAAGCTTACGGGTTCTGTCTTCTACCCCTTTCGCGGCATCGATAACCATTAGACACGAGTCAACGGCCGTTAGCGTACGATAAGTGTCTTCTGAAAAGTCTTCGTGCCCCGGGGTATCTAGCAGGTTCACCAAATGGTCGCTGTAGGGAAACTGCATAACCGAGGTGGTTACCGAGATACCACGCTCTTTTTCCATTTCCATCCAGTCTGACTTTGCATGCTGGCCTGACTTTTTACCTTTCACGGTACCGGCGGTCTGCAGCGCGCGTCCAAACAACAATACTTTTTCAGTAATGGTGGTTTTACCCGCATCCGGGTGCGAGATGATCGCAAAAGTGCGACGCTTTTTGATTTCATTAAGGAAAGCTTGGTTTGCCATGTATAAATTCTTTTAGTTTGTACACGGATTTGTACACACTTTTGGAAGTACTCTCTTTTCAGTTCTTCGCTTGTCAAATCCGTCGTGTTAATCGTAATTGGCCGCTATTTTCGCTGATATTGACTTTATAAACAATCAATGGTTATCTAATCGGTTACCATTTACTCTCAGCGTGCGCCAATGCTCAGTTGTAGCTGTTTGCAATCGTTGCTTCTTCAGCTCATGAACAACTGTGGCTAAACCACAAATTCCTTCGCTACCAGAAATCGATGATAGCTTGTCGTACTACACCGATGATGGTGCAGTTGCCGTTGATCGGTATTGCAGGGTATTGCGGGTTCAAAGGTTTTAGGTACTTCTGTTCACCATCAATAACTAACTGCTTAAAGGTTGCTTCTTTCGAATCATCCAAACGCGCAACAACCAATGAACCTGAAGAGTAAGGTAACTCAGGATCAACAACGATCACTGCCCCCTCAGGTATGGATTTTTTTCCGCTTGGATTTTCCATACTGTCGCCTTTTACGCGAAGTGCGAAACAACCCTCATGTGCTTTCCCAGTGACTTCACGCCACTCCTCAGCATCTTCATGGGCAAATCCCTCCGCTATTTCAGTCCAATCACCGGCCTGAACCCAGTTAATGAGAGGAATTCTTCCCTTAATATCAGGCCCGACTTCTACATTACCGACCCCCAAGCCAATCTCGCCATCACCTGTGGCGAGCCAATGAGCATTCACGCGAAGCGCCTCCGCGATCTGCATGGTGTAACGAGACCTAGCCGATTTACCAGAGCAAATCTGGCTGATCGACTGCTGTTTGATACCAATGCGACGAGCCAACTCAGACTGAGTCACCCCAGTAAGCTGCAAGGCATGGTTTAGTCGTTCGGATAAAGTTTTCATAAGCCCGCATTCTACAAATAAAACTGTAGCCTTTCAACAATTTTAACTGTTGACTTGCCTACAGTTTAAACTGTAACATTCAATCTTGTAACAGTTATTATTGTAACAGGAGACGGTATGGAAGTGTTCAACACGACACAAAAACATCTCCGCCGTGCCATTGACTTGGTCGGCGGGCAATCAGCATTAGCACGAGCCATCAACTCAAAACAGCAAAACGTCTGGTTTTGGTTGAATAAATCAGGGCGTGTTCCCGCTGAATTCGTTTTACCCATCGAACAAGCTACGCAAGGACAGGTAACCCGATCCCAGTTAAGACCGGACATCTATCCCGAATGCCCAAGCGAGCTGAAAGCCAGTAACCAGTAGGATTAAGGGCAAATAATGGTCAGCATTTTACGTAAACACAAAAGCGAGTTCCTCCATGCGTGATTATGGCAAGGTCTATACCCGCTTTTGGCTAAAGCAAAACGTTTTGTCCTGGAGTGACTCAGCTAAGTTGCTAGGACTGTATTTGCTTACATGCCCACATTGTAATTTGCTTGGCTGCTTTCGATTGCCGATTGGTTACGTTGCTTCTGACTTGAACTGGGAAGAGCAACAGGTTGCCAAGGCTCTAAATGAGTTAGAACGAGATCAGTTCCTCATTCGTTGCGAGGAATCCGGTTGGACTTTGATTCGGAGCTTTCTGAAGCACAACCCAATCGAAAACCCTAACCAAGGTAAGGCAGCCTTTCGGTTGCTTAAAGATGTACCTGCCGACTTCGTTGGTATGGCATCGCTTTTGAAATCTCTTGCCGCTTTTCAAGCTCGGCTTCCAGAAGAATTTTCATCATTGTTTATGCCTGATGGCAACCCGGTAAGGGACTCTCAACGGTCGGATGACTCTGAGAGAAGCAATAAGCCAACAGTTAAAACTGTTAACCAGATACAGTTCGAAGACTTCTGGGATGTACAAATACGCAAAGAAAAAAAAGCGAAAGCCAAAGAAGAATGGCTTCGCATGGGCCTCAATGAAGACCATGAACTCGCCTTGGAAGTGCTAACACGCTGGAAAGAGCAACGAGACAACCGATTGCAGTATCAAGATCGGACTAAGACCCCTATGCCACATAACTGGCTTTTAAACCGGCAATGGGAAGACGAGTACGTTCGCATTGATGAAGTACAGCAATCATCGACGAGCCTAAAGGGCAGCAATCACCAATTGAATATTGAAGAAAGCAATCGCCGCATCGCCGAAAGCTGGGCCGGACCAGGTATTCGGGAGGTTCGTTCAAGTGCAGGAGGTTGATAAACGCGAGTTTGCTGAGGTTTGGGGAGCCGCTTGGGCCATGTATGGCAAAAGCGTATCACCGCAATTGCTATCCATCGCATTTGAAGCCCTTCGTGCTTATAGCATTGAAGAAGTGCGAATCGGTCTGACTCGGCATATTCAATCACCGGATACTGGGCAATTTTTTCCAAAGCCCGCTGACGTCATCAAGCATATCGACGGCAACTCGGGCTCAAGAGCCATGGTTGCTTGGAACAAAGTTGACAAGGCTGTTCGTCAGGTTGGCGCTTGGACATCAGTGATGTTTGACGATGCGCTTATCCACCGCGTGATTTCAGATATGGGTGGATGGGTTGAACTCTGCAAGGTTGATGACAGGGAATACCCCTTTAAGCAAAAAGAGTTTTTAACACGCTACCAGGCTTACTTGCTGCGGGACGAAGTGGGTGAATACCCAAGGCTATTACAGGGTATTGCAGACCATCAGAACCAGCAAAAAGGATTTGATATGCAAGCGCCTGTTGCCGTGGGCGACTGGTCAAAAGCGGCACAAGTTTACACGAGAGGCATCGCCAACTTTAGCGCAGTGCCTTTAAAAAGAATAAGCCCGAAAGCCATTCAGGCGCTTCTCGGAAATCAATTAGAAGACAAAAATGAAAACGATTAAAGCAAAAACCATTGCACTAGCGATAGCCATGTCCGCAAGCACTTCAGTCTATGCTTTTCCGGGCTATCAGTGGGAAAAAGCAGCACAAAGCGTTGGTATTGATCCAGTCATGCTCTACGCCGTTGCCTTGGCTGAGTCCGCCTCACATCGCGGTCTCAACATGACCAGTCCATGGCCATACGCAATTCGCAATGGTTCAAATGCAACCTACGCCAAATCTAAGACCGAAGCAGAGCAACTGTTAAACCAGGCACTGCAAGAGACTGAAAAATATCAGCTCGATATTGGCCTTATGCAAATCAATTTGCATTTGCATGGGCATCGGGTGAGCTCAGCAGCGGAACTGATAGACCCCATCACCAACCTTACGGTCGGCTCAAGTATTTTGGCCGAAGCAATCAAGTCTTCACCAAATGATTTAGAGCTTGGCATAGGCCGCTATCACAGTTGGAACGAAGAGCGTGCACGCTGGTATGGGCAAAGAGTGCTTTCTATCTATCGCAATATTTTACATGAACTGGAGGTCCGTCAATGACAACCAATCAACAAGACTTCTATCAATTAAATTTGGCGTACCTACACGCATCACGAGAATTGGCGCGAATTGATCCGCAAGAGGCCGTCTTGCGCTTTGGACTTACACGCTACGTGGTTGATGCTCTGATTAATGCTGGTGTTGACGACCTGCAACGAGTGGCGACCTCATCATTCATGCTGTTTCAACCAAGGGGTAACCAAAGCCAACTGATTGAGATGGTGAAGAGCAAAGGCACAGGTATCCCAAGAATCGCTTATTTATTATCAACCCTAAACAACAAGGGGGATGCATGATTGATAACCTGTCCAAAAGTGAGCTATTTACCCGAGCCTCGCTGCTTATTAAATACGGATTTCGGACAACGATTATCGCGCTTGATACTGGTTTGCCAATCCACACTATCAGAAGACTTCACAAAGAAGTCACAGGCAAGTCACCTTGTCCAGGTCAATTGCCAGAATCTGATGCCATTGTTAAAAGCAGAAGAGCCTTAGTTGAAGGCTCCCTGCTGATGGCGCTTTATGTCAATATTGGTGGTGACAATGTCTACAAGCAATTAAATATCGATGCTTTGATGAAGGCTTACGATGCGTACTTGGTTGCAAGAGAAGAAGCAGATCTTCCAGCTGAGATCCCCTGGAAAAAGCTGACCATCAATGAAGGTTGGGTTCTAGCTCGCGATTTAAGATCTCAGCTTGCATCCTTACACCTGTGTCGATGCGGTAGTCTGTATTTGACGGTATCTCAACAGCGCATTCAGCTTAAATGTCCTGTGTGTGAGATTATGGCCGAGCAAACCACTAGAGCACTTTTTGAGAACTAACATGCTGATGCATGATTTGATTGTGCACCGCCCGTGCACTTTGAGAGAACTAAGAAGATGGCAAACTTACTTAAATCTTTACCAGCACGCTGCTGGGTTATATCACTGGGGCTTTTTCTGGCGACTTTGGCTGCGGCTCACTTTTTTCCATCAGAAATATTAACAGCATCAGCCAAGTTAGCGGCTTTACCATTTCTGTTCTGCACCGTCGTTTTTTTCAGCTATTTGGGATTCAAAGCGACCTGTAATCCCATCGGACTTATAGCCATAATCACTATGCTTGTAGCAATCGCATATTGGCAAGCGAGTTGGACAATTGTTGGTTTGGGACTCTTTTTCTTAGCTATTTGTACTGGAATTAGATTCTTGAGTAGCCAAGTTAAAGATTCGGGTAGAACTTTGAGCATTGAAGAAAAATGGTATTGGTATAAGCTCCATTCGTTTTTTGATGGCTTTTATCCAAGGTATCCCAAAAAGCCAAAAAAATAGCCAGCCAACCACAAGCTGGCTACCTTCTATTTTCAGTTCCTTCCTGATGCCTGGTTATAGGCCCTAATATCGATCAAGTTGTTCAGAGCATAATCTCCCGCAAGCGATGCATTTGAGATCACCGCTATCTGCTTATCCACAAATGCTTTATCTTCTTCGGACACACTGTCAGGAATGTAAGCGCCACTCTCATCCTTTTGACGATACTCATTTAGCATTTGCTCCCTTAGACCTAGCATTTCAGGCGACCAACTCGATGAGTCTTCAGAGTTGAATACGCGCCCCGCCAAACCTTCATTGAAAGCTTGAGCAAACACTTGACTTTGAATCGGGGTCAATCCCATTCTCTGCCCTTCGCTGTATGCTTCCTGTTTAAAATCATCGGCGTACTGTTCTAAGAACTCACCGTATCGATTGTTAACTGCCGCACCGAATGCCCCAGTTAACTTCGGAGGCATACTGCGAACTCGATCCACTGTATGCATCATTAAACGCCGTCAAAGGATTTTCCAAAGAGGTTCCGGCATCAACGGCTGCTTTTAACCCATCCCATGTTGATTTGCTGGCCACAGTTGCATTGTGCAAGAAACCTCGTGAGCCAGGTTCTGCAAGGGCTTGCTCCTTGTAACTCTCATAGTCTTCGCCAAAATGATTCAAGGTATGCAATGCTGCATCAGTATGCTTGCCACTGAAATCACCAATAGCACTGGCGCTGTTGAAGAACATTTCAGCACCAGAGACTCCGCTATCATCAGCCATAATGCGAGATCGCCACTTAGAGCCAGCTTCACTGTTTAGTCCAGATTGATAGGTACTTGTGTCAGAAGCTACGGCCTGCTGGGCTTGTTACTGATGCGCATTCAGCTGTCCATCTACACCAGAAAGATTGGTTTGGTAAGCAGATTGAGCCGAATTGAACTGCGTTTGAACTGTTGCAGCATCCTCATAGCCTCCCAGAACACCGGATTCAACTTGGCTTTGAGTGCCACCAAAAGTAGGTGCCGTTGATGAGAAGCCTTCATTAGAGCGTGGCTGAATAGATCGTAAATCGGCTCCGGTAGCCATGGCCATAACAGTCATTGCTGCTTGATAGTCATTGTCTCGTTCAGCGGGCGTAGAGGAGTTGCTATAGGTTAAAGACTCCATAGCTGCGGCCACATACGCCTGATTATCATCAGGTAGCAAGCGCTGATACATTGGAAGGTTTTCACGTAATCGGTTACCTGCTTCAACATGCTGGTTCATATAGCGACCTAAATAATCCATGACTTCAGGATTATCCGCTGCTAATCGAGTTAACGTCGCACCATCCGTGTTCCTTTGTCCTGATAGACTGTAGCTGGCCTGATCAAGCTCACTAAAGCGGTTTGATGCCGTGATAACGTCTTGTGCTGAACTCTGAAGTGTTGCCGGTGATCGTGAGCACGTAGATGAAGCGTGGCCGGGCGATATTATTGGTTTGCATAACCACGGGACGATTCAAATTGGGGATACGTTCACATGGGGCGATGAATTCAAATTCACCGGTATTCCAAACTTTGCGCCTGAGTTATTCCGCCGTATTCGTTTAAAAGATCCGTTGAAGCAGAAGCAATTATTGAAGGGTTTGGTGCAGCTTTCAGAAGAAGGTGCGGTACAGGTGTTCCGCCCGTTGGCTTCAAACGATTTAATTGTGGGTGCCGTGGGTATGCTGCAGTTTGATGTGGTTGTGCACCGCTTGCGCGCCGAGTACAAAGTAGAAGCGCTGTACGAAAATATTCAGGTTGCCACCGCGCGCTGGGTATATTGCGATGACGCCAAGAAATTCGAAGAGTTTCAACGCAAAGCGCAACACAACCTCTCCATCGACGGCGGTAATGCACTAGCCTACATAGCGCCCACCATGGCGAATTTATCGCTCACGCAAGAACGCTTCCCGGAGATTACGTTTACGCACACCAAGGAAGTTTAGAAGATGGGGTCGTTGTCCCTGTTCTCTGGCACCTTTTTGAAGATGGGGTCGTTGTCTGTGTTCTCTGGCTCCTTTTCAACATCAGTTGAGGGACACACAACGCAGACAACGACCTTTACTTTTCTAAAGCATAACACTTGGTTTGGTAAGCGCTAGAAAGTTCAGCTAAAGCCGCATAGTAATTTTGGTGCCAGAGAAACGCGACAACGACCCCATTTTCTATAATGCCGAGCAGCTCGCCCCAACCGTATTTGGAAGCAAGCCTTTCACACGAACATCGAAGCTAAGCTCACCGGTCTCGCCTGGGCCCAACTGCCCCGTAAACTGCCATTGCAATCCGCCTTCGTATCCTTGAGCATTCGCTCCATTTGGAGTTGCAACTTGGCAAGCCGATATACCACTCGGCAGCGTTCCCGGACAGGAAATTGGCTGAGCAAGCTCAGTGAAGGCTGGTACTTGGTCGTAAATTACAACCTCATCCAAATCCATTGTCCCATCGTTAGCAAAGAAAACAGAGTAGCGAATTACATCACAAGGCTTTGCCTGGTTGCTCAATAAGCCTACAGTATCTACATCATCGGCTGTACCGCTTACACCATCGGGACCAATATTACGCACCAACTTATCCAACCGTAAGCGCCCACTCTGCACACCCGTATTATCAAAAGCTACAGCCGAATCCACACGCGCAGTTCCCGAAAGCGCATTATCAGCAGTAATCTGAACTTGATGAAACGCACCAACTGGTGCATTTGCTGGTACAAATACCCGCAGTACTAAACAAATTTCATCACCCGCCACTACGCTTATATTCGTTATTGGCGCGCCCACACTAACATTCTGCGAGCACGATAGATCTTGATACAGCGTTTGCGCCCAATCTAACGTATTTGGCGATTGCGCCTCCACAGTAGCGGAGAAATCTACAACACCTGAAGTTTGTGCTTTATAACGATGATAATAATTGATAGACGAGCCCGGCTCAGAAACACCTTGGTTATCCGGCTCAAGCACAGATTTAGGCACAACACCAAAATTAATATCTTCCCAAACCGTGATCGCCGAGGGCACCACAAAACTCATTTGCCCATCGTCGGCGACAGCCGAATCAACAATGCCCGTGCCCGCATCTTCACTAACCAAGAAAACGCCACCCGCCGGTTGCACCAAGATACAAGCTTGGTTACCAGAATCAGCAATATCAAATTTCAATTGCCAACTGCCATCACCCGCAGTAACCGTTCGCGCAAGCTCGGGAGCCGATGTATTACATTCACCTGGAGCGGTAACGCCAGCAAATGCCCGCACCAACGCCCCCGCAACGCCTACTTCAGAACCATCAATTAAGCCATTATGAGCCGTGCCTGATCCTGTGCCATTATCATTGAAAACCATACCGCGAAGCGTTGCGCCATCAGGCTCGAAACCAATATTTATCTCATAATCTTCAATTTCGCCATCAAGCGCTAACTGGTCCGAAAACGGGATATCTTGCTCACTCGAAAAACGGAAGCGGGCAAACGTGTTCCCCAGTTGAGCATTCGGCGGTACGAATACCTGAACAGTAATGATACCATTTACCGGATTAGTATCCGCAGCACCATTATCTCGCAGGTTGATCACAACATGCTCGCCAATGCCGTTAAATGAACCATCTTGGTTCCAATCTATCCACCCTTGGAGGTAACCTGAACCTACAGTTGCCTCATCTACTTCAATACTGATTGTCGTCTGTTCTCCCGGAACAAAACGAGCAGGTAATAACACGCCTTCATCTTCAACGTGAGCATCCGCATTCGCAGAATTTGTTGGCCCAAGCCGAGGGCTAGGTCGAACAGCCCCGATAAACGGTGTATCCGCTTGCGGCTGCCATGATGCCTGAGAAATCGATGTTATAGGTGTTGCGGTACTTGGTTTACCGCCCGCAGTAGCCTCATAACGAAGATAATGGCCACCACTATCAGGGTATGATGCGGGCAAGTCGCCAAAATCAATCTGTACCGGAACACCAAAACCGATAGCTTGTATTCCGGGATCTATCAACTGCTGCGAGGTAAAAGAAACATCACTTGTTACCGCTAAAAACGAACCACCACCACTACCAGCAGGCGCTACCCGAATTTGTTGGCCAGCAAGCTCCCACGCCATACTTATATCAGCACCAGGAGAAACTTCAATTAACTCCCACGGGGCGCCATTCGAGCGCATTACTAACTGCTCACCAGCATTCGTACTTTCGGCATCTACCACTACCAAATCCATTGGTACTTGAACACCATTAACGCGCTTTTCCCAAACAATATCAAAAGAGTGGCCTGTTCCTGATAAATTCGCCAAACCTACCGGATTCACTCCCGAATACGCAATTTGAAACGCATCGCCAGCCCAAGTGCCGGAAACATAAGGCTGCAGTGGCGCAGTAATATTCCCCAACAAGGCGCGAATTTCTACATTCCCAAATTCCCAACGCTTCGAAACCCAATCACCCGGATTAAATTCATCAAGAGTGCCGCAGCCCCAATCTAACCAATACATAGTGCTTAAAAACGCTCCGGAACCAGAACTAGCTAAGCCAGAGCCAGTAATATCGGTTCCCGTTGGGCATACTTCTGGTGATTCAATAACTTGCAGATTTATCGTAGCTTCATCATCTTCCACAGGTGTCCGTGGGCCGTTACCTGGCCGTGAATTTGGATCTTCCCCCGTACCCGAAATAATTTCCGTAAACAAAGCCCGAGAGCCTGGAGCGTTTGCTATCCCTTTAATCTCAATAGTCCGTGTTTCATTCGCAGGAAGAAAGCCAATAGTCCATAATCCTGTACCTGCATCGTAACTACCCTCGCCCACAGCTTCGGTGAAGTTGAATAAATCGGAAGGAAAAGGGAACTCTACCTGAACTGCGCCTGAACCTGCGGGCCCTTGGTTTTCTACTACTAATTCAAATACCGCTTCTTGGCCGAACTCAAATGAAGGCGTTCCATCAATAAAGCCCCCCGAAACTTCAACATCAAGCGATAAATCAACATCAAAACTCCAAGTACTGGAGAGAAACCCAAAAAACGCGGCACTGTCATATCGCCCATCCACGGCATCAGCAATAATTAACGAAACCCGATACGTTTCCCCTGGGGTAACCGGCTCAGCAACCGTTATTGGCGAGGTAAACCCGTTCAACGCGATATCGGTTCCAGCAGGCGTTGCGAGTAAATTCTGCCTATAGAAAAGAGCACTACCACATGTTCCCGACCCATTCGGGTTAAGTTCGCCAATTGTAGAACCGTTGATATTATTGATAGTAATCGTTGTACCACTACCTGGTTCTATGGCCATATTCTTGGCCGTTGTAAATTCACCACCCTCGATGAAAATACCAAAGGCATCATTAAACTGAGAACACGCATAATCAGGGTATTCTTCAGAACCAAATACAAGAGTAAGGTTGAGTCGGTCCCGTTCTGGGGTTACGTCAAAAGAAATAACCACAGGGTCGTTCGTGGCTGTTGATTGCACCACACTTGAAAGCAAGGTATTAGCACTCGTGCCTAGTTCTTGTTCAAGGAAAAAGCTCGCTGGGCTAGCTATGTCATTCACAGAACCGGTAGCAAGCAAAATACCTTGGGTAATACCAATCGAAGGCCCTGCATTCTGAAAAAAACCTATTTGCTGGCGGTTCACGTTGCCTGAATCGGTTAACCCGTGCTCAACAACCAAGTTCTCAATGATAACATCGCTAAATTCTGCAGGTCCCAAAAGAGCATTAGTCATTTGCGCCCTGCCCGCAGGTGTATTGAACAACGCATTAATGTCTGCTGCATGTACAGCCGATAACAACGATATTGATCCAGCAGCAAGAACCGCGGCTTTAACTGATTTTTTTTTCATTTTTAGCGCACTCTCAATCCGAAAATGAGTATGGCCTGCTCACCGGCCTGCAATACACCGATATCTGCCTGAATATCGCCAACACCACCATCATTCGGTGTCGTTACATCCGCATTACAGGAACCACTTGGGCTACTGCAATTAAGGGCCGTCTGGAAATAAGTGGTATAAGCTTGAGTTCGGTCGTTAATCAGTACATTAAATACCGGCTCAGCACTTTGATTTCGAGCCGTTAAACGATACAGAACACATTGCCCTGGGTGCACCGGGAAAACACTAGTGCTAAAGCAGCTATCACCCGTGCAGGCCAGCGGGCCATCAGGAACACCATCACAATTACTATCCAAGGCTTGCTCTTTTAAGATAAGCGTGTTTCCTTGGCTCGTTGATGTACTATCAGTAACCGAACGTTCTAAGGTATCCGTGCCTACAGTAGTAGTGAGCGTAATCGTTTTAACATTAATATCCCCAAGCACCGCCGAGGCAGGAGCAAAAACTCGTACATGCACGGTAATTGATTCGCCAGGTAAAAGAATTTCATCTCCATTATCAGTTCCTAAAACGCCACCTAAAGGTATTGTTTCATCTTCTGGACCCCAAACGCCGTTACCATCATCTTCATACACCAATACAGCCCAACCATTGTCATCTTCAGCCTGTGGCGTTGCTGTGAGTTGAATACTCGAAAGCGGTACAGTTCCTGTGTTTTTAATCTGATGGGTATAACTAACACTAGAACCCGGAACAACTTGGTTAAATTGATCTGGGGAAAATGAAATATCAGGCGCGCCGAGTATTTCTACCGCATCCAATTTAATATCTTGTGCGGCACTCAACAACGATGACGCACGAAAATACAGATCATATACATCAACCTCAGCATTTGCAGCCGTTTGCACATGCGCACAAACCAACTGGGCTGAGCCCGCTGGAATAATATCAGTTACATCAATCGCGTTACTCAGAGATGTACAATCCCCAGCCCCACCATCGCGATAAAAACTCACGAGCCACCCAGGATATAGAGTACCAGCCGCAAAGTTAGTGTTACTTGCAGCGAGTTGATATTGGTCTTGACGATCACCTGTGTTATTCACATACAAGGTAAACGTTCCAGTATTACCCGGTATTAATGAAATCGTGGTTACTGCAGTTGGTTCCGGGCCTACACCTGCACCAGGCGCGCTTCCAGCACTCAGCGGCAAATTATTCGTGATATCAACCGTTGCCGGTACCACAGAAAGTAAGATATTACTTACCGCATTGGTTACAGTAGTATCAACATTAGAGGTAGCTGCTAACGTCAGTTCATAAGGGCCACCTACTGCATCGGCCGGCAATTCCACTTCAACAACTACAGGTAAACCACAACGGGTATTGTCTGCGCTCGTAACAAAACGGCCAGAACACGCACCGGTATCAAAATTAGGCAAAGGTATAGGGCCGGTATCTACTCGGCCACTGTTCGAAGTATCCAACAAAGGCGTTGCGCCATCTGCTTGTAACACACGTACAATGGCGTTATCAGGAAATGGGTTTGCTAAGCTAGCGCCAACGCGGTTCAGTGCCCGATCAACATTTAAATCAAAGGTATCAACACCATCACCTGTGTTCCAAATATAGTTAGTAAAACGAATCACCGCGCCTTGCCCAGCTGCCGCGATCTCAACGCGATTTCCCGAATCCAAACTATCATCCACACCGATGTTTATATCAGTAGAGCTATCGTTCACAACCACGCTTGGAGCAGTGGCGGATGATTTTATTTGAAAAGGTACTACGTTGGTATCAAACGGGGTTATTGCGCCACCTACAGGCCCTGAACCGCTTTGCGCATACACAACGGTATTGTCTTCATTGTTATAATAATACCCTGCAATATTCAGTATCCGTCCACCAGTCGAAATACCGCCAACAACCTGTACAGCAAATTCGATATAACCTTCGCCACCAGGCGGTAACGTTGCTAATTCAAACCGCACTCTATCCTGACAATCTACATTTGCAGCTGTGCCATCATATGCACAATAGGAAGCGGGTTCGGTTCCTCCCCCCTCGACGCCATCATCGTCATCAGTTAAAGCGGTATTACCCGTTTGGCTCCAGCGGCCAGAACCAGGCACATACTCAAACCCACCGGTTTGCGGTTGGCCTTGTCCATCAAAAAAAGTTGTCGGTAAAATATCTTCCAATACCACCGACGAGGCTGTGAAATTAGAAACATTTCGATACGCTAAACGCACCGTATAAGGGCCACTGGGGGAACCTCCAACACGCACAGGCATTGATTTCAAAACCTCGATTAGAGGCCCTTCAATAAATTCAACACTATCAACTACCGTTTGGTTTAAGGTATTGTCATCAGAGCTAGTTGCTTCAAGTTCTATGGCAGAAAGTAAAACCGAGCCAGCAGCCCCATTCGCAATCACTTCAATCACTAAACCCCAAGTTTCACTTGGATCTATTGAGTTTGTGAGGTTGGGTAAACATGCGCTGCCATCATCACTACTCAATAAAATTTGACCCGGGTCAGGCCTGCCATCCAGATCAGTATCAGCATAAACGCGCCACTCTGAAACTTGAGCATCCACCGCGCTCACACAAATCTGATATCTATCAGCAACATTACCAATATTCGAAATTGTGTGTGCAAAGTATACCGGTCGTTCAGAAATAGCAGGTAAGCGTTGATCAGTTAAAAACTCAAATGCAGGCACTCCCTGAATTAAAGTTTCAACTATATTAGACGTAATACTCCGCTCTTCAGTGGCCTGAGAGCATGAGTCGTCGATGCAAGTACGGTATGTTGCCGATGCTTGGTTTTTAATTACCGTACCAGCGGGTACTACGTCCGCTACCGCGGAATAGGATAGCCCACTGAATAATACAACCAATATAGTTGTGAAAAACCACCTTGTTATTTGCATCGCCACTCAACTTCCCCTATCGAATTGGTTCCGGCGCAACAAACGCCTCTTCATCTGCATCTTGAACTACTCGTAGCGATAACGGACGCCCGTTTGAATCTAAAAGCATCAGTTCTACACGGCGGTTGTAAACTCGTTCAGACACATTGTCATCCGTTGAAAGCAACATTTCCTGACCTGCCGATCCTGTCACCATACGATCTCGTGAAACTCCGTTTTCAGTAAAGTAACGGATCACTGCTTGTAACCTTTCATTGGCTAAACTCAAGTTATAATCAGCATTACCTAACTGGTCGGTAAACGCCTGCATACTGATTTTGTACTCCGGGTTCGCTGCCATGATGTCTAAGTTTGGCTGTAAGCGCAGCTTCTCAGCATCGTTTAACTCGCCCCTATCAAAGCCAAAATAGACCGCAGGCTCCCAACGCGTGGTAATCTCCTCTATCATGGAGTTTACTACCACCACAGAATTAAAAGGCGCTTGGGGTGCTTCACACATTAAATCGTAATCAGCATACAGTTCATCCATACTGGCGCAACCTGATAAAGCCCCCACAAGAAATAACATGCTCAATAATGGTTTCTTTTTCATTAGTTTGCTCCAATAAACGAACGTATGCCGGCAGCTGTATTGCCAATCCAGGCAAAATCATCAGCGCTAATTTTATAATCCAAGCCAATATGGAGGCCTTGCGCATTATAGCCTTCAGGATCTAAATCATTATCTTTAAAGCCACGTACATTATAACCAACACCCATACGCAGATTCTTTCTAATCAAATAGTTAGCGCTTATTCCATAACTAAAGCGTTGCTCATTCTCATCACGAGCACTCATAATACCAGCGCGAACATCGATATCTAAACGCCGAGTCACACCCCAAATAACCCGACCATCAGCAATATAAATAGCATTGCTTAGCGCTAAATCATTTTGCTCAAATGATTGCCACTTACCACCAATTCGGCCCGACAGCACAAGATCGGCTTTCAATTCCAAGTTATGGTGATTGCTTAATACATGAGCAACGCGATCTGGCCCTAAATCGCCGCCCCAATGTTTACGCCATTGATACATGAACATTGAATGATGCTTGTTATCGAGTCGAGGCCGACGAGCAAAACCAAGCGTTACAATATGATCGCCATTTCGTGATTCTGTATCAGAATATTGAACCCGCATATCATTCCGAATCACACCTGACCAATTCTGCGAAATACGCCAAATATTGGCCAAGGAAACACCGTAATAACGGCGGCCGTTACCGAACCGAGTTTCAACTCGTCCAAGCGTTCGCCGATTCGCCGACCGAATATCCTCGAAACCTAAAGAATATGCCGTAGCGGCTTGGCTCTCATTACCATCAAGTACCCGAATCCATTCCACCGACGGGCTCCAAGTTAACCCTGGTTCGATTTCAAAGGCAGAACGAACACCATTCGCTAACGCTACGTCCTGCCCATCTTGGGCACCACGCAAGCGGTATTCAGAGAATAGGTCGGTATTACTAAATGCCCGCGTACGAACACCCGCAACAAACTGCTCCGTTTCTACATCCGAGGTAATTTGATTCATTCCCGCAATGCTATTCAAGAACTCATAACGAGCATAAAAACCTGTATTCTGCGTAATCGCCAGATCAGCATCTGCGGCTATCCGTTGCTTACTTGAGTCGCTAAACGCTTGCTCATATTCCGCACCAAGCGTTAGCGGTTTACCAAACACATCAAAACCACTCGCCAGACCTAAAATATAAGTGCCAAAACGATCATCCCCGTCAGTATCCCGCTGCTCAATAGCACGCGAACCTACGGTAGCCCGAACATTATCAAACTGGCGTAGCGCGAGAAAAGCAACGCTACTTTGTTCTGCATCAGTGCTCAAATCTTGTGTTTTTCGAGCTTCAAATCGAGCAGAAGTTCGTGAAGAAATTTGCTGTTCATGTTCAGCGCGCAGTTCTTCTCTAGCTTCACCAATACCTGAGGTAGGATTACGGAAGCCATCATTAGCGCGAGCCCAACGAATATCAGTAAAGCTGCCGTTTTCCCATTGGTGTTGCAAACCAACGCTCAAAGCATCGCCATCTTCATCAATTAGATTTTGCATCCGCCCGTATGAAGCAAAAGCACGCGTGCGATTCCCCAATTCATAAAGCGAAGTAACACTCGATAAACTATAACCGTCAATATCATGTGAGTTCTCAGTGAAGCTGCCGCTTAGGGTCAAAGAATCAGAAAGCTTATGCTGCAAGCGCGCACCATACACATCGTAATCCACACTGCTACCATCAACATTGTAGGTAATACGTAAAAATACAGGGTTGAACTCATCGTCAACTGAGGGAATGACATCAAAGAAACGTAAATCACCCGTGAAATAATTTATCGAGTAATCAACGCCTCGGCGCAGCGGCCGTGTCTCTATAACTAATCCAGGATTATTTCTATCGCGAACAATAAATTCTATAATTTCAGATTCACGAACTGGCGGCGCTGAAGTTTGGTACAACAATGCCGTACCGTTACCCCGAATTTCTTCAGTTACTTGCTGATAATCAACTTTCGCACCAAACAACTGAAGCCGAGTCGTTTGATTATCAAAAGTGAGATTGGCCCCCGTTAGAATTTGCTGAATACGCCCAACATCTTGGAAATCCGTATTCGCATCAGTAACAAAATCGCCCCAAAGTAACGAACTCGCACCACGTTCTACACGAGCATACACACGGCTTTGGCTTTTTGCATCATACCCACGAATAGATGCATCACCAGAAACCGGATAATAATCACCAGGGTTAAGATCACGGCGTATCTCTTCTTCATCACTCAATGCGCGTTCGCTATCAAAAGCCAACGTTAGGGTTGTACGTTCACCTACAGAGCCCGTTACAAACATACCGCTCTCTAAACCCGATTGTTCTTGTTCGATTGATTCAATATCGGCTGGAACATCACCATTATTGGTAAAATCACCCCAAACTTTTTTCGCTGAAATATAACCCGTAGCGAAAAGTTCGCGGACTGGTGTTATTTGCTGCACCGCAATACTGTCGTTCAAATCGTTAAAGCGAGCATGCACATCTCGAGAGCCTGTTTGAAAAGAGCTAAGTAGATGAATAGTCCCTTTCCCATCAACTATGCGTACCTGTTGGCCCATGGTATCCGGTTGCAAATCCGCTTCCGCAAAACGTAAATCATTACCTAATAAAGTAACTACATTAGAACCACTTGCGTGATAGCCCTCACTATCAAACAGCTCAATTGTAATCGGCATACGAGTTGTGCCGCCATCAGCAAAAAACGGTTCATCCTGAGCGGTTAACTGCAGGGCTTTTGCCGATCCCGGGCGCACAATCATAGTATCAATAAGCGTGCGTAAATTACCAAAGGGGTCTACCGCTTGAACAACAACATGGTTCTCGCCTGGCGTAAACTGCAAGCCATACCAAGTTACAACTTGCCCTTGCTCAGAAATATTTTCGATTTGCTCACCGAGCTGCTCTTTCGCTACTGCCTTGCCATTAATAGTCAACTCTGGTGTAACGCCCGCTTGCACAACAACCTGCAAACGGCCATCGCGGCTAACGCCGTTTTCAGGCCACAGTACCACGCCTGCTGTTGCTTGTTCACTGGTAATAATACGAGCTTGATCAACAGATTCAAGCATCTCAGGAGCATCGGCCAACGCTGAAGTGAGTTGCCCTTCAGCTATTGAAGTTTGTGGCGTCTCGCGCTCAGCAGACCGCATCGGGTCCAAACCACGGCTCAACGTTTCATCGTAAAAGCCACTACCTAAATCACCACCAGCACCGGCACTTCGAATACGTGTTCCAGCAGCTCTGTTGCGCAGAGGATCATTGGCGAGAATACTATCGTAAACCCACTCACTATTTGCGTTTTCTCTACGCGCTTCAATATCCGCCCGCACACGAACGATATTCCGAGCATCAGGGCACGCAATGGCAAAATCAGCTCGATGCATTTCTCCGGGTACTAAATCAACGAACCGGCTTGTTCCATCTCCTGCGTGACGTGTTGTGATCGGTTTTAAAGTAACGCCAGCCGGCATTGTGGCAGGGTCGACAGCAAGTGTTTTTAAACCTGGGCGTAAACCGTGAATACTAAACATGCCATCTTCGTCGGTTACTACCCATGTTCCATCTTGTAGATACAAACGTACACCAGGAATAACCCACTCACCGAGCTCCTGAGTACTTGAGCACGTAGTATCTACAAACACCTTACCAAATATAATACCGCGATCAGATAAAACTCCCTCGTTCCGAACCGTCACTGAAGCTTCTGCTTCATTTGATGTAAATAAAAAGCCACCCTCGTTACGAGCAGTTACATTGGCTTGGTTAACTAATCGACCATTATTTACAGCTACCGACGCGCGCATTACATACGTAATATCAAGCGTAGCACCTGGCTCCAATAATAAATTCGCCCCGTTTTCATCACGTATTCGAGGAAACACTAAATAACCGCCCTCATCACGAACGGGATCTGGTAACTCTATCGCCACACCGTTCCCTACTGTCATTCGAGCGGTCCCTGATTCGTAGCGAAGCCCGTAAGCAGGCTTATCAACGATGCGGAAACCTAACAACGGAACAGCGCTTGAGTTGCTAATACTCAATCGATAAGACACATAATCACCAGCAGCAATAACTTCGGTATCTACCGTTTTCTCTAGAAACAATTCACCCGCCACAAGTGAATCTTCAGGGTCTAATGGAATATCAGGAAACCAAGCTAAACCAAGAGAAAAAGCCCCTTTTGAGTCCCCTTGTTCGTTGGTAGTGGTCATTCCGTCGCCAACAGGCTGTAATCTACCACCGTCACCGAGGTAACCAATTAAGCCATAAGAATGCTCGCCTAAGTTTGAAGAAAATGCGCGTAAGGAAATAGGTGAAACACTTGATGGAAACTCATAGCCATCAGGCGGAGTTACACCAATGTAATAGCAATGGTCTGTTGCCGCACGCGCAAAACTGTACAATCCATCGGAATTCCCACTTCGGTTCATGCTCCCACTATCGAACGCAGGAATTACCTCACCAGTAAATCGATCTCGAGCAGGTTCAAAGTCTTCCGCAGTAAGCGATGCACATGCACTAGGGCCTGCATTCGAGAACACTTGCTTCGATTGAAACAAGCTTACCAGTGCGCCATTAACCGCTTTCCCCGAAGACGTATCAAAAACACGCCCCGAAGGTTCAACTGCAGCAACATCAGAAACGCGAATCATGCGTTGGCCAAAGCCAGCAGCCTGTTCAACTGGCACATCAAACGTAACATTCAGAATATCGCCAAAAGCGCTGTTCAAATAACAACCTTGGCCTAGAACTTCGTTGGTAGTAGTAGTAGATGTGAATTCGAAAGCCGATGCGGCAGTTGCACTGCTCGAACATATTTCACCATCGGCTGTACGAATACCGCTAAGAACCAATGGTTGCAAGCTTCTAAATACACCTGAATTCCGTTCAGTTTCTTTCATGACTACTTGAACCGAATCACCACTCAGCTGTGATTCAACCCGTGCTAATAAAAGTTCAACGCCATTTTCGTGAACGAAATCGTGTTTATCAAGATCCCGATTTAGTTGAGAGGCTACTAATCGAAGAAAAACACCATCCAGCAACGCATCATAACTTTGCTCACCGGGCATCGAATATATGCTGGTATCCATAAAGTGAGCATCATTACTATGTTTCACCTGCCCACTTGCCACCATTTCTGGCCGAGCAGATTGAAAACGAATCTCGGGTACATTCTGGGCGGCTACTGAGTTACACACTCGATTCGAAAATAAAATGTCACTGTTCGTACCCGAAAAGTCAATTTCAGCTTGGTTGTATATCATTGTGTTATTAGAAACACCGGGCTCTATTTGAACCGCAAAAGAAACACTACCCGATTGGTTAGGCTGCACGTTCGCAACCGGAATAAGCAATCCAAAACTCACGGCGGGAACCGTGCCATCCCAACTCTCGTATGGCTGCCAGTTTTGCGATTCAGAGCCACTCAAGCGCACCAATGGAATAGCTTGAATAGGTGAAACATCTAAATCTTGATTAGGAAGTAGGAAAGTATTTGCTGGAATTTTATCCTCCAACACAACGCCTTGATAAGGCACACCGTCAAGTGAAATCGTCCGCGGGCTTGGAAGTGAGGTGCCTGTATTAGAAAATTCAATGCTGTAATGAATCAACTCTCCGGCCGTTAATGGCGCTTCACATTGCTGGTGAGAGAATTTATTTAAAGTAAAAATCGCACCTTCACGAACAATCGCTTTATCGGTAACTGCTTTAACATCGCTCGCATCATGCTGCGATGTTACCGTCACTAATATATCGATTTCATCATTATTCCGTTGATTAGCTCGCGTGTTACCGAGTACAACGATATTAACACTAGCGTCAGGTTCAAGATTTTGAATAGAACTAATTTCTGGTTCGCCAGCATCCACAACACCGTTAGCATTCACGTCATGGTAAGCACGTAAATTTACTAATTCGCCATCATCACCTTCAAGGTTTTCAAACAAAAGCGTGTAGCTATCAATAGAGTTTCCAGTGTTGGTAACAATGTGGTCAAAATGAACTTGCTGCGCGGGGGCAACATATTTTATCTTCTCGTCATCAAGAATAAAACTATAGCTATGTCCAACCATCACTCGCGAAGTATTCGAAATCACTTCATGAGTAATGCCAAACTCTTCGTCATAATAAGAAGCGTGCGCTTGATTGTATATTGCAGTATTCGGTGGCGTATTTGCATCCACTGCAAAGCTTGCCAACAGCAATAAAGCATAAAACGTGTAGGTTGCTGCTTTCCACATGCCTGTACCATCCAGGTAACAAAGTTATAATTTTAGTTTTTTATTTCTTATTTTTTAATAAGCTCTCGTTCCAAGAGCGCATTAAAAAATAAAGCCGTTGCACACACTGTATTCACACAGCGCGCACAACGGCTTTAAGTATTAATTAACCACTACACAGAATTGAGCTGTGGCTTGGTCACCCGAAGGCAAGTTACCTACATTCCAATTAACTTCAGGAGCTGTACCACTATTAGGTACAGCATTACCATCAGATAAACGAATTGCATCACGAGCATTCTGGAAGGTTGTAAAGGAAGTTGTTGCATCAGAAATCACTACGTTTTGCGCTGCTGCACTACCTTCGTTCACCGTTGTTAAGCGCCAAACAATGCACTGCTCTGGTAATACCGTTCCACTTGGATTTGCTTCAAACAAGTTATCAGCTGGCCAAGTTGGCGATCCACCTGCACATGCACAGCTCGTGTCAACGAAAGCTGATTTTTGCAAACGCACCTGACCAACAATAACTTCAGAACTATCTATTGCTGTGCCTGTAACGTTGGCATTCGAAGCAGTTAGAGTAAACTGATCGATATTGCCAGCTGGTGCTGCCGCTGGAGCATACACAATTACACGTACATCTAAACGCTGTGCAGGCTCTAAGGTGATTACAGGGTTTGCACCACTATTATCAACCTCAATCTGCATAATCGTGCCAGAAGGTGAACGAGCAAATACAGTACCTGTAACTAGGTTATTAATCTGCACCCAAGCATCAGGTTCGCCATTGCCGGTGGTATCAACAAACAACTGCGTGTTGTTCGACCAACCATCGGCAGCCAAGCTATTTTGGCCTGTAATTTCAAGTGCTTCTGTTGAGTTACCAATGTTTGCGATTATGTGTGAATACGTTACATTACCGCCCGGTTGAATTTGGTTCGCACCATCCGGAGTTACATCAATATTCCGATTAGCCGTAACATCAACCGCATCAAGCTTGGTATCGGTAACAGCGCCATCAGAAGTAGAGGCAACCGTGAAAATTATCGGATACGCACCACCAATATCATCACCGTTCACACCACCCACAGCACCTGTAAACTCAGCAAGTGATTGCGATACCACTGCAGATACTTGTACAACTGCTTCATAGTGATAAACCGCGCCACCTGGCAATGCCGGTGAAGAAGAAACCGTATTCCCGGCATTTGCAGCATTGTTAATAACGCCATCGCCGTTCGAATCAATACCCAACTCACGGAAAGTTACCGACCATCCCGCAGGCAAAGTTGACTGTAAGAAAAACGATTGCGAATTACCCGAGTTGTTCGCTAAGAACAATGGGAACGTGGCTGTACCACCAACCTGTGCGGTTTCTGTCGTGATTGGTGTAGTTGCACTAAATGCATCAGCATCCACGCCAGCATCAACAAGATCAACACTATAGCTGTTTGCCAAATCCACTGTTGGAGCTGAGATTTGACCTAAAACTTCAAGTTTAGTGTTACTGGCTGGAGTGGCCGAAGGATCGTTTGCTGATGTAGCACGCATCGTCGCAACAAAAGGTCCGGTACCAGAAAATCCAGCCGGCAGTTGTGCTTTTACTTGGATACGTAAACTTGCGCCTGGAGCCAGCTCGCCAGTATCAGCACGGCCGTTACCATTGGTATCGGTTAACTGCACTGTTCCTGCTTCGTTCCAGAATGAGAACTGTGTACCCGCAGGGAACACTTGCGCACCCGCAGGAAGCGCAGTAGCGCCGGCATAAGCCGCACCTGCGTCGTTCAAAAGTTCAAAATCGATAATGTCTGTACCGTTACCATTGTTGGTAATCACGTTAGCAAAACCAACAGTAGAACCAGCACCAGCAGTATCTTGACGCGCGATATCGTTAACTGAGCCATCGTCGTCCGCTGCATCACCAGTATCCGATACATCAACCGTGTAGATTTGGCCTACAGTAGTTGTTGTGCTATTCGAAGGTACCGGATCATTTGGAGTACCACCGCCATCAGTATCACCTTGCGCAACAAACACGTTACGAATTTGTGAACCTGCACTAACTGCAGTTGGGTCAAATGATACTGTGAAAGTAATTGATACCGTAGTACCCGGAGCCATCGAAGCATTGTTGAAGAAAATACCATCAACCGCAGTTTCACCCGATATACCGTTACCGTTCATATCAATGCCCGCAGGCTCATCAACTTCGGTTAGCACAATAGTAGTAGGATCGCTTGGTATTGCCGTATCAACGCCGGCGGCATCACGGAATGTATCGCCATTAGATGCTAACAAACCATTAATTGCATTTACTTCCACAAAGCTACTATTAGTCGGAATAGTATCGAATATATTTACATTCTCAGCCGTATTCCCACCCGTATTAGCTACTTGTAAGGTATAGCGAACAGTGTTAGTATCTGCGTTTACTACCGCTGTTTTAGTTGCAACTAAAACGGCATCCGTAGTAACCGTAACTACGTTGTTTAGGCTATCGTTACCATCAGGTGTACCATCGCTATCTGAATCATAAGTACCAGCATCGCTGTTCGTTCCGATATCGAGAACCACACCCGCACCACCGCCAACAGATTGCACAAGTATAGTGGAATCTATTTGTGTACCTGGCGTTGCTGCCGCAGGAACAGGCACAGCAAGAATCAGCTGTACTTGCTGATTTGGGTTTAACGTAACTTGAGTAACAATAGATTCGCCCGCATCTGGCAAACCATTACCGTTCTGGTCCAGATACACGCTGTAGGCTGCACCCGGAGTTGCTGCATCAGACCCAGCAAAACCAGAGAGGTTAAAGGTATCGATTGCGTTACCTGTATTTACAAGGGTATGGCTAAAGTAAACCGTTTGCCCTGGTGCACCATTCAGGTTGCTATCGTTTTCAATTGTTGCTGAATATACTTCAGCTACCGTAACAATTGATTCATTTGATTGAGCCGAGTATTGATTACCGTTAACATCCTCATAAGTAACGGTAGCTCTGTTTCGAATATCGGTTCCCGCAGGCGTAGCTGCCATTGCAGATGCTTGTGCAACAAGCATTAACAAAAGCACACCTAAAGCAAGAACAAATCTTCCAACGTGAGAGCTGTTGGACTTAAAGTTCGTCATAATTTATTTCTCTATTTTTCACGAAAGCGCTTAGCACCAAGGGCTGTTACTATTTTGAGCGAATAGAACTACCAATTCGCTCTCTAATACACACAACAAACCGTTAGCAATTAGTTCACCACTACGCGATATGTAAATACGTGTGTTTCTCCGGGTTGAATTCCAACTAAGGAATTCCACCGAATTTGAGTGTATTCATCCGCAGATATTTCTGTTTGCGTGCCAGAGCTATCTGTAACAATCAGAGGCTCAGCTGCAAAAGAAGTCCCGCCATCAATACTCACCTCAAGAGAGGTCATAATTGAAGCGCTTGCAGAGTTAGCTATATAAGTTGTTTCGGTTGGAATAGGGCCTACAATACGCAACCCTGTTATTGGGCGTTCAGATACATTCGTGTAACGCAGCTCATATTCGATAACATCATTTGGGGAAACCGCGTTAGTTTCCTCGCGGATTTCTTCTGAATCTTCCGTTACAATGCGGTAAGTTACTAGTTCACTCTCTATATCCGCTATTGCCGCGTTCGATACACCTAATAATGCACCTGCAAGCATAAGTGTTAAAAGTATTCTGTACACACCTCTACTCCTTGATTAATTTTTCACAGTGTTGATCCTATCAACAATGAAAAGAAAAAGATAGGATATATGTCAAAAGGCATATACAACCACTAAAACCCCATGATTTATGACTGGCTGATTGATGAACCAATTTTGGAAATTAACGCTGCCGCTGGGATCACAGCAAAAAAGGTCGGCGGTAAGAAAGGCAAACGAACTCGGGTGCTAAATGACAACGAGATCAGGATACTTTGGCGCTATTTGCACGAGTCAAAAATCACTGAGAAGAACCGCATCTACATAAAACTGCTTCTGCTATTGGGCGGTCGCAAGGGCGAACTCATTCAAGCTGAAAAGCATCACTTTGACTTGCAATCTGCAATGTGGACAGTGCCTATAGAGATCCGTAAACAAGGTGAGAAAATTGGAGCGCCAATCATGCGGCCATTGATTAGGCCTGCTATTGAGCTGATTGAACTGGCGATGCAGATGAGTAAATCAACTTACTTGTTTCCCGCGAACGGACAAGAAGAGCTTGCCACAAATGGCTTTGATACCACTATTCCTAACAATGTGAAAATCTGGGCTCGCAGATCGCTTGGTGTTGAGATGGAACATTGGTCTATGCATGATCTTCGCAGAACGATGCGAACGCGTATGTCGGCCATCACGACGCAAGAAGTTGCCGAGTTGATGATTGGCCACAGCAAAAAAGGGTTGGATGCTATCTACAACCAATATCAGTACCTGGATGAAATGCGTCATGCTTACGACGTTTGGTATCAACAGCTAGAAACCATCATCGAGCCGACAGGCTTTCCATTCAACTGGCGTTTCGGACAGTAAAATAAAAGAAAGAGGCTCAGTCCTCTTTCTTCTCATACTCTTCTAGGTCTTCAATGTGCCACAGCTTGTTTCGTGTATTTCGGTTGATACGAGGTTGCGGCAAGCTGCCATCTTTTATTCTTCGCCAAAGCGTCGTATAGCTAATGTGGTAACGAGCCATCACTTCGTAAGACGTTAGAAAAGGGGTTACTTGGTGAGCTACTGCTGTCATCTGCATTCTCCTGAAAATCAATGTAAAGCTATCATCGCCTGATTCATCACTTGTTGATGGTCAGAAAGATGCATGATTTGTACAGAAGATCAGCCTTATCAAAACACAAATGTTGCTATTAGGTACTTTTCAGCTCAAACCTATGAATAACAAGGGCTACAAGGCGGTTTGTGTCATGAATAGCAATCAACACGCCTAACGAGAAAAATTTGTATACACTGTTTGTACACTCGCAACGATGACACACCAAAAACCACAATGACTAACCCTTTAAATTCATAAGCTTATAAACAAAAAACTAGAGATGATCGCATTTATTCCGCTTTTGTAATGTCGAAACCAAAGTGCCAAAAGCAGGAGGTACTTTCTTCATCAAAACCAGTAACAGCAAGGCCTACAGCCAGATTTGTGTCATGGAAATTTCGCCAAAGGCCTCTAAAACGGAATTTGTACTCAAGTTTGTACACACTTTCCGAGGTTACGCTTGAACATCATTGAAATGCAAAGAAACGAGAAAAAGACAAAAAGCCTTTAAATTCAGTACGTAGAGATGTGATTGTGGTGTGCAATGAAAGGTGGTTTTAAGCGTTGAAAGGCTGGGC